>Ga0210040_10002960_pt1 | contig 23398 bp, 45 predicted proteins | sample CryGeyCG12114_NA_FD_185462 | JGI IMG/M metagenome (GOLD analysis project Ga0210040, IMG submission 185462) | Groundwater microbial communities from aquifer - Crystal Geyser CG19_WC_8/21/14_NA (SPAdes) (version 2) | ecosystem: Environmental > Aquatic > Deep subsurface > Groundwater | place: USA...
GGGGGGGGGGGGGGGGGGGGTGTATCACATAATTTTGTGTATTCGAAACACAGGGCCGCTCATTTCATGTTGTCTTGATTATTGGGCCTGGCGGGAGGCCGGGGATTCTCCCGTTTGGCCAAGTCTACCATTTGGTACACAAGGAGCGAAAGGAGCAAGTCGAGGGGATCGCAAAATCCCCGTTGCATCCATTTGGGGATCGTGATCCGGGCATGGGAGAATCCTAACTTTTGGAGGATATAGTCCACCCCATAGGGTTCAATACTTTTGCCTGCCCAGGACAGAAGGCGGACTGTGGGCTCTAGTTGCCAAGTCTTGCATCGATAGTCCCGCCAATCTCTCGAGAACTCCAACGCCGAATCTAATAGGAGTGAGTCCCCTGATAGATTGCGACTAGTAGCGGGTGCGGATCCATTGCTGCTGCTGGTCGAGGAAATCGAGGAATTCATATCCGAGGGGCCAGGTGAAGTAACTTTGTCCGATTCCAAGCGCACTACTGACGGGCTTTGGCTTCGGCCAGCTGCTAATTGCGCTGACACCTGTACGTGTGTTCACAAAGTGGTTCAGTCAACTAAGTTTTACATGCGTGTCTGGGCCTTTGGGTCTGAACCAGGACAATGAAATTAGGGAAATATGCCAGCTTCTCATAAGGGTTGAAAACGCACATTTGAAACAGTGTTCACAAAGAACAAACATGATGATTTTAATGTTTCCAGTGCTTTAGTGCCATATAATGTTACAATGTAGAGGGACATGATACCGACGGGTTGAAATTCATTAATTCCACTGCTTACCAATTTTTCCTTCTCCTTCACATACGAGGTGATCAGGTCATGCAGGAAGAAGAATCCTTCAGCATCCACCGTCACGAAAATATGGTCAACAAACTCGGTGATAAAACTGCAGTCAACTGTCGGTCGGAATCCTATACATACGATGAGCGAGCGATAGTTACAATCAATTCTTTAGGGTGTAGGAGGAGAATGAATATCATTCAAACTCACCTGAAGATTCGGGAGATTTTGGAGCCTGGAGATGTTCCGTCTTGAAGAATAACTCCATACTGGGCATTTCAAAGATGCTCTCCCTATTATGGTTAGGATCGTGGAGTCGTCCGGGAGTTCTGCGTTCTCCAGACTCGGCACGTTCTCGTTCCATGCGTTCCCGCTCTTTCTCGAGGCTTGGGAAACGTTCCACGTCTGCACAAGCAAATACATGAACAACATTATTATTTGTCACCATGTTGGGGTTATCGTTTTGGTCGTCAGTAGAATAATAAATGTGTGGAGTACTTGCCATCGATTTCGGAAGGGGCAAAAGCATAGTGGAACCATTCCTGGAGAGTTCGAAATTGCGGAGGGAACATGACATTGCGGGTGATGCGACACACCATGGCCATGCTCTCATGTTGGACACTGCTGATTTTGGAGGCCGCACTGTTATGTTCACCCAGCGAGAAGTTCAAGTTTTGGATCACGTGCACCGCCCCTGCTCCGTCTACGCAACAATAAACAAGCACACATTATTCATTTGATTGTTGGTCACCGTCACAGTTAGCTTGTGCAAATGGCATCATATGCTAATACTTTGACATTGTGGAACTGAAAAAAATCTCTGCGTGCTGCTGGCTAGAGCAACCTGTTTTCAATACTGTGGAAATGTTCCGAATTTGAGCTTTTCAATCATTACTAGACACATGCAGGAGATGATACTCCTTACGCTATTTCGAATGCTTTAGAATGGAAATTTTTGAATGCTTCAGAATGTAAGACGGGAAATTTTCCAATGCTTTAGAATCTAGAGGTGTTGTTCTACAGAACACCAATAAGCTGAACGATACACATTTTGTGCTCACATGCCAAACTGTGAGTGAGCATAGCAAATACAACGGTCATCAATTGTCCACGTAAATTTTCAAGGATAAATACATTTCCCGAAAAAATTTCATACTACCTGGATTATGAGTCTCCTGGGCCTCTGTAGAAAATGAGATGAACGGTTGCCGGAGACTGAAAAGTGCCCAGGACTTGGCTTTGAAGTTGACACCATGGAAGCAAGCGAGGGAAATGTTGGACCCATGGAGGTCCATTGTGCCACCCAGAACAGTGCCCGAGTCCGGCAAGGGCACCAGCATGGCACTTATGGACAACAGGGACACTTTGTCCAGAACCCGCTGCCAATGCAAATGTTTCATCTCTTCAGCACATCCACTAGCCCCTGCTAAAAAACAAACTAGTTTTCAAAACATTACACTTCTCATGCGTTCTATAGAATTCTAGCTGTTTTAACTAATTCCCATTCTAGTTGCTCTACGACCTCTATTTTAGTGTTGTAGTTTTGAATGCAAACTATACACTTTGAAAGCATTCCAGTGTACTGTGTGCATTATTTTGCCCAATACCAAGCAAAATTTTGAGCCTACCTTCGATCTTGCGCTTGGATTTGCGATTCAGGGAAGGCGTCAACTTATTGGTGTTCTCTTGCACTTGGAGCGTGGAAAACACATATTTGCTGCTCTTGAACTGTTGACTAAAAAACTCGTCCAGTTTGCAATGCATTTTGAGCAAGTCCACTGTAGTTGACTTGGAGATCATCAGTTGCAACTGGTCCCAAGACATGTCCCCATGGATGAAAATCATGGCTGGCCTATAAGTAGCCAGGGCGATATGAGAATGAGGCCTCCCCATGGCCGACCGAATCTGCCATTCATCTCTCAAAGTCATTTCCAGCGTGGAAATCCGTCCCATGAGTACACTGGTCCCCATAAAGTCCAGTCGCAGTTCCATGCCAAACATCTTGAGACCTACTGTGTGATGAGGCTCCACTCCTGGATCTTCTTTGCCTCGCACAAAAGTGTTCAGGTGGGTGAGTTCGAATGTGCCCGCCACAATGCCCCCTTTGGCGTCAATATATGACGAGTCCAGGCCCACGCCGATATATAAGTTTTTGTGTCCCGTGCTCCCAATGGACAGTCGGCCTTCCGATTTGGCATCCCGGATCAACCAGCTGTGGTGCCAACGAACAATCTTCATAAGAGACAAAAAATGCGTACTAATGGAAATGGATAGTCACTGACCTGACATTGCCCATCACATTGCCCATGTTCATGTGCACATTCAGTTTGGTAAAGTTGACTGTGAACAGGACCAAGGTCTCCCATCGGGAAATGCCACCATGATCTTTGTGGCCATCTTGGCTGCCCCCACTTCTGCCCAATCCTTTGGAGCTGGAAAAAACTGGAAAAAAAAGTCACACAGAATTGGTCTAGTCAGTCAGTACTGGAATACTGGTCTGAAAGTTATAGTTGAGAGAGAAAAGAGTGGATGCCACGTACAGTCTAACTTACTGCCCCGTCGTCTCGACTCTTCTAAATTCAGGCGCAACTTTTCTCGCTGTGTGGGAGTTGTGCTAGAGCCAACGGCCGAAGTCGAGTTTCGTCGCTCTTCCCTGTAAATGTGGCAACGAAAATAGCTCAAATTATATGATGAACTCGACCTCATTGCTAATCTCAACCTGGGGAGAGCACTCACCACCGAGAATGGATCAGAGGACTGCTGCTCCCCGAATATGGAGGAGCAGGGGGCATGGGGCATTGTTCATCCTCTCCCTCATCCCCCAGGGTGGACGCTGTGGACAAGTCCCCAAAGAAAAGTCGTCGCATGATGGAACTCCGATACCAAGCTTTAGGGAAGGCCATGATCTCGGTCAGTCGTCGCATATCGTACTTGAATGAGGCGGACCCAATGTCCACGATTGCTGCACAACCATCAACAACTACAGTCAGTGTCTATGTATAACAGTTATTGGGACAAAGTTGCTAGACTATAACTTACTGGAGAATCGGATGGCAGCCTGATGACTTTCCGTAGGATTCGGGAACTTGGAGTCGCTGGAATCTCCCCCGCGGCCCACAGTCACATGCGTTTTGCGACTTCGGGACAAATGGAGCTTCACAAACTCCACGTTCATGCTCACCGAGTCCTTTCGTTCGTTGTCACACAAGGGACTCCATTCTCCTGAAGGATCAAATAGTGAGTTGAAAAAACAACACGTCTATGGCTCATTCTCATTATGGTTTGTCGACTTGACCGTACCTTGTTTTTTGGCCGCCCCGTAAGGATGGAAAATGTAAACAGAAAAATCAGACATGCAACCAGTCAAACTCAATCCCCCGATAGCTAACTGTTGTTGACTATCTTTGTCTTTGGCACTGGACCCAGAGGAACCAAGATTGCCTGTCGATCCGTCCGCCGCCAAGCCATAGCGTCCCGTTTTCGATCCGTGGCGACCACCTCCATGGGGTCCAAATTCACTGGAAGTGAAAAATATGCCGATAGCACCGATACATTCAAAGCAATATAAATGACAATGTCGACTTACTCCGAGTCATCCTCAGCCCTTTTTGAAGAGAAAACAATGTCCAGGGACGGTAGTCGGAGCATACACTCCACTCGGGACACGGGTTGACACGAAAATCGAAAAGTGGAGGGCTGCATATGGAAGTAGACGATGACGTCCACAGGGAAGGACGCGTAGTAAGTGCTCGCCACTCCCGAAGAATCTACAAACACATTTCAATATAAATCATACAATGACACATTCACACAAATACAACATTCTTTTCTGATCATCCTCATCAAATCGGATCGGTAAACAATCCAATCCAGTTAAATTGTCGGATTTCGGATCGAATCAACCTCAAATCCGATCCAGTTAGCTTATCGCATCGAAAATTGTTCTCCGATCCGATAGACATCCTTAGTTTATGCACTGTATGTCACAAACTGACCCAAATGAATATTATTGCCCGAATCGACCACATTCTTGGGCCCATGTGAACTAGGCATGGGTATGGGTTCCAACGTTTGCTCCAAAAAGTCCAAAATGTGGGGACTGATGATGGTCTCCTCAGGCACAGAATGCAGAGTGGTCCAGGCAAACAAACTGGCCTTCTTCGTGCCCCCCTTGCGACTCATGGAAGGCAAAGTGGAGGATCCCATGCTGGAGCCACCTCCAGAACCACTGCCTCCCGAGTCATTCCGCTGATGTCCAGGTTTGCCCAACCCACTGGCCACACAACCTCCCATGTCCTTGTCTTCGTATCGCATGTGAGAGTCGTAGTGGATCTTGACATCTAGTCCAGGGATGTGGAACACGGTCACATCCATGTTGTGACTGGCCGACGTGTTCATAAAGGGAGACTTGATGCGCACAGAGGAGACGGCAGGATTGGAGCGATTCTTGCGGACCGAAAGCGGACTGGTGCCCAACATGTCGTAGCCCGACCCACTTCGCTCCGATCTCCCTCTCTTACTCCTACAAGTGGACAACAAATATAGAAAACATGAGCTTCTCACTCCTGAGTACCACACTTTGAAGAGTTTCGGGCAACGTACTTGCTCGAGTCATGGGAATCATCTTCTTTGGGCTTCGTGTGCAACACACATTTGCCCGAGTTGACAAACACTTTGACATCCAACTCGAGGTCCACATTTGGCTCCTGAGGTTTCATATGGGACACAGAACTTGCGGAAGTCATATGACCGCCACTCCCTTCTCGGTCCAACCTGTAAAAGGCAGCAGCAGAATTAGCCTTGGTCACAGCTCACACATCATTCAACTGTGTCATACTATCGGAAACAAACTCACCCTTCCTGTTGTTTACTATAAGGTGAGACATCCTGACTCTCATTTTGAAGCCAAACACTGGCGAAATCCTCATCATCATCTGGACTGGGCAAATTGGCACTGTCCACTGAACATTGTCTGCACACAAATGAGAATCCGTGAAAAGTGGACCCAACATGATCCCAAAATCCCTCTCATGCAAACTAACTTACTAACTATAACTAACTAAGGATGAAGCCAAAGAACTCATGCAAACTTGATGTGCAACACAAAAAACTCACTCAGGTAGACGATAATAACTATAAGATGCAGAAAGGAATGTCTACCCATAGGATGGATCTCTAGAGCAAAGTAAAACTGGAGTGGTGTGCAGGGGTAAATACTAATGATAACAACAACAACAACAACACAGGAGTAGACATATGAATGTGAGTACCGACCGTGTGGTGGGTCCAAAAGTCACCCTTGGAGCCCTTGCATTGGACAGGGCAGCGCAGGTGGACGACAGAGACTGAGGAGCGGCTTGGAAGGACAAGGAGGAGGATCGGGAGGAGGAAGGCGGAGGAGGGGGCAAAGGGGGCTCTTGGGGCGAACTCTCCTCAGTTCCCCCACTCCACTGGTCCACAGGACTGTGTCAATAAGTACAAGAGCCCTTCATTTAAACATGGATCCAGTGGGTATGATTTTATACTCTGATGAGCAAATACCACTCAAAGGAATAGATGGTTTTTAAAAGTGCTCTCTCTATTCATTGGCATGCCTCAAGAAATGGGCAAAAAATTGCGACAATAATTCACATTCCCTGCATGTGCGAATTTGGGATTCCTATTACTCTACAGTATATGCTGCACTGAATAGATGAATTCCCTGCAAAGTTTTAAACACATGAATTTGTACAGAATCTGGGGCTGGGGGGGAGAAGATTACCTGCCCACATCGAATTTCCTATCCGAGTCAGGAGTATTCACAGCAAACGATTTGGAACGCATCTGCATGGACTTGGAAGTGGAGCCCAGTCCAAGTTTCTCTTTAATGCTGGACGCCTTGGAACTTTGTCGTCTCAACTTTTTGATCCAATCTCTTCGGAAATCCTGAAAACACAGACACAATGGACACTGTGAACCAAAATCATTGAGCTTGGGACTCGTGGGTGTGTGTAGTCTCTCACCTTGAACGCCAAATTCTCCAACTCTTGCAATTTTTTGCGCTCCTCTTCAATCTGGGACTGGGGAGCACCACGACTCTTGAGTTCGTTGATACAATTGGCTCGCTCTTGCATCTCCTTCTCCAACATGGTCTTCTTTGGACCTCGACCTTCGCCACTGGCCGCCGCCGGCACACTATAAGACGACGAATGAACATGTTCACTCTTCTGACGTCGGAGCGTGACCACAGACTCCTGGGACGAAGAGAGATGACTGGGTTGACCATCCATATTAGGAGCAGTGGACTCCCGGGTGAGATCCAGAGAGGACAAGAAAGTGTCCTCCCGCTCGGAATTATGTTCATCCTCATCCTCCTCCTCCTCCTCTTCTTCCTCGAAAGCGGCCAGAGTGGTCAACGTGTGACCCAGAGCACTGAGTTGCTTCCCAATGTTCACGTCAATGTGCATGTCCACTCCCTCCATGGACCACTTGACGTTCAGGAACCATTTGGCATTGTCTGCAATCAGAAGAGTGGACAATCGTTACTCCTATACTCATTGAGAAAGATACTATAGAAAAGTGTGTCGTTGACTGCTGACCAGTCTGCTGTTGCTGGGACGTGGTCTTGGAGCAAACTTCATAAGTGCCTTCAGAGACGACACAAATGTTCATGACAGACTCATCCCTGAGATTGGGCTTCCAGTCGTCCAAGGAGACCATGTCATCTGTGAATCGGAAGCAAAGATCATTGAAACGACCTTTGCTGACAAGAGAGCCAGAACTGCAGGCCGAAATGCTCGTACTGGCCAATGTGACCACCACAGCTCCTCGGTTTTCACATTCCCCGCCACGACCGCCACTCCAGCTCTGCAAATTGTCAACATCAATCACCCATTAGTAGTGAAAAACCACATTTGTGATCCCCCATCCATTTGAAACTTACATGGGGAGCCGGATTGAGGGGGATGGAAATGCCCATGTCTTTGATGGTGAGTTGCACAAATAGAGTGCTCCACTGCTCGGTCAACACAGTCACCTGTGGTCGGTCTGGCAACTGAAACATGGAATACTAATCATAACATCAATGGTCAACCAGAAACGGTGAATTCTATTAGAGACATGAGCTGTTGCTGGACATACAAGCTGAGGAGGCATGGCAGCCAGAACTTCAGTGTTGAGTGCACTCCGTTGGTCATTCCAGTAGTCATAGGCATTCTTGTAGTTCAACCAGACCAGGATGGCTTTGTCCACAGCAATGGGCTGCAAATAGATGAGAGGTCGTTCCAGTGTGATCAGCACTATCTCTTTGCCTGACTCCCCGCCCCCACACATTTCGTCCGAAAAGGCATTCTTGAGTCCTGCACATGCACAAAACTATACAAATGAACTACAAGGCTAGTGAAATATTCTACATATAGGATGGAGACTGACCAATCCTAGTCTTGAAGAAGGCATACTGTTGATAGTCCGAGTCGGCCTCCTCGAAAACCACATTTCGGATGAGTTGACCCAGACTGAGGTTCACATCCACTTGACCCTCGACAAATACTCTGTTGTAGTGTGCAGGGGGAGGTCCAGTTGCTGTCCCCAGGTTGTGGGTATTGGCCCCTTTGGGGGGAACTGCACTGGTGGTTCCTGCCCCTTGAGTGCGATTCGAAATCTGGAAATCCAGTGTCCCGGTTTCGAGACGTACTGCTGTGTTTGTCGGCGTGGTGGCCGTGATTTGGATGCTCTTCAGATGGACGGCCACGGAGAAGAGGAGACTTTGGAATGAGGAGGGACGTTCTTCGTCCCAGAATGGTACGGGCTTGTCTCCTCCGGACATTTTGAGCACAACTTCGTTCACTTCTTTCATGAATACCTGCAGGCACAAAAATCATCTTATCAATTACTTACATGTTTACCTGCTAGCTAATTAGTTGCATTAAGTTTAGGGAGCTTAGTTTACAGTTGGGCTACTTGACTCAAATACCCATAGATGGATAATAATGTTATGTTACCCGATATCCAGTCAAAATTTTACCCGAAAATTAACACAAACCTGGTCATTTGTGAGCATATTGTTTTGAATAATAAGGTGAATTTTAGCTCATCTTTTTGGGAAACTCGGATAAAAAATCGGCCAAGATATGATTTGTGGCACTATTTCTGTTCCTTTGGGCAATTTCTACTCAAAATTTCTAAAACTCTGCACAAAATGTTCCGAAATTTCCACCTATGCAAATATCTAGAGCAGCAGCTGCCTACTCAGATTCTATTGTATCCATGGTTCATTCGGATTGAATTAAAAATTCCTCATTTTCATTCGGTAGCATTCCAGTTAGATGGTAAATCCGCATAAAACTTGGTGCCCTACAATTGTATTGCATTGAAAATTCGGTCTATTCAGATTGTAGAGCATATGAAAACTGAGTAGATTGGAAATGAGGAGCACAAAAGTTGGTCCCCTTAGTAGAGCATGGAGTGAGTACGGGATAAGTGTACCTTCTGAACGAAAACCAAATGATTGAGAAGATCGGTGGTGAGACAATGTTCAAAAGTGGCAATGTCCGCGGTGGCATTCAAGTAGCTTCCATCCACTTCCGTCCCTGTCTTCACTTCCGGAATGTACTCGGCAGACACGTCCACCTGGGGCAAGGAAATACTTGCTGCTGACGGCAAGTTCGCTTCCGATGTCTGCCAACACAGCACCACAACAATTATTTCAACACTTTTAGTCAGTATCTTCTACAGCATTCACTATTTTAGTCCCTTAGATTTTAGAGCAATGAACATTTTGGGATTTCACACTCTAAAGTATTGAATATTTTTGTCCTTTAGATTTTAAAGAATTTAAAATTTTTTTCTTTACATTTTAAAGCATTGCAAATTTTTGACCCTTAGATTCTAAAGCAATGAGAATATTTGGATTTCATATTCTAAAGTATTGAAAATTTTCGTCATTTCAATTCTACAGCATTGAAAATTTTCGTCATTTAAATTCTACAGCATTGAAAATTTTCGGATTTCAGATTCTAAAGCACTGAAACTTTGAGTTTTTTGGATTGCACAGACCTGATGCAGGAATTCGAAAACGTACACTTGTACTTGTACTCACTAACTAAACTAACTAATTGGCTAAACGCATTGCATTCATAATTCTCATCGGAAAGGCTAAAAAACGGAGACACATACCGTGAACTTGGTAGTAAAACTAAGAGAATGAACCGGAAGCTGTATTTTGAAATTCGCTTTAGTTCCGGAATAGCCACAACTCTTCACTTTCTCCATCTTGTACTGTGCTTGCAATGAGGGCAAGATAGCCGCTGTGATGCTCAAATTCTGAAAGTATCAAAAAAGAACATAAGAATAACAACTCCAAATGGACATTACAGGCCCTATACACCCCACTACTATACTACTGACCTCCACAATGACCGTAAACTGCATAACCAAAGGTTGGAAAAGTGCCGTCTCAGATATTTTCCTGGGTTTCTCCACCCCGAATTCCTGAGCATGGGGTTGGGTCACATTATTGTGATGATGATGGTGATGCGGGAAATTGGCCGTAAAATCCACTTCGTCAAATGTTGTTCCCCGGGAGATGCGACTCGATGCCCGGTTCACCCGGAATTCCTAACAAGGAGAGAAAACTCACTAAAAATCATGATTTTCGGACCGCTGGCCGATTATCGGGAAATAACAAACTTGTAGAGTAGAAGACAACTGTTTTGTGCTCCGAGTCATCATGCCATGCAGAACAACGGGATGCTGAGGAATGTCCACGTTAACAGGTCCGATAGTGAGCAAACCGGAATTCCGGTCTTTCATCCGCTTGCTCACACTGGAGTACATGGCGCCTGACTGGGAAATGCTCACTTTGACAACGGTCTGCTGGTTTGGGGCCACTCCTTCCAGCAGCACGATCATCGACTGACCCACATGACCTGAATAAAGCACAATATTCTATATGGTTGTCAGCAAAAAGAAATCCTAACAAGTTAGTTAAGTTAGCAGCAGGATGTGAAATCAGGATATTATAATCTACAACAATAGCTAGATGAAAATATAAGCTTAAAACTATATATGATTACCGGTCAAACTCAAATCGACGGCTAGAGGCCGAAATTTCTTCTTGTAACTACATGTGGCCTGTAGGTTGGTAATCTCCGCTTCCAACTTGAGTCCCGACAGGGAGGCCAATAGACGAGTCCGTTGGATTCGGGCCACGCCGAAGATAGAAAACCGCGGGGGGTCACCACTGGATCCTTTCTCTAGACTACTTGTCGCATAGTTGACCACAGCAGGGATGGACATGGTGGTGGTCGTGTCCACTTGAAGCCCCTTCTCTGCATCGTCCAGTTGGTCCTTCCCGCCGTCCATGATGAGTTTCGAGGACGGGAGTCGACCTGACGGTTTCATGTGCTCCCCACCTTCCCCACTTTCGTGCATCAGTTGAGCCCTGTATGTGAGAATGAGAAGTGAAAAGCCATCAGTAAGCATGGCCTCAGTTAGTCACAGTCAAAAAACCAAGGTTCTCATACTTATCTTTAATTGAGTCGATATCAGTAACTGAAAAATCTGAAATACTGCTTGATTTTACATATTTCCAAAAACCATAGTCTGTGGACTCAATCAATACATCATCCAATATAAAATGCATTCATCCGCCAAAATACAGCAGCTATTTAGCTTAATTGTGTGCAGTTAGTAAAAACCAGTGTACAGAGCCTCAAAAATGGGAAACTAACAAAAATGAGGCCTTAAAGCCAATACCATACAATAATGCATTGAAAAACCAATATGTACGCCCTGGCCTCTGGTACGTCGCATTCTTAGATTGTGTTGGGATATTTTTTACTATTGCTAGTTTGCATGGTTATGCCATAGAAATAGATATGTTACATATACTACGCCTGGTTCAGACTTTTGGTTTTCGGCTCAGATTCTAAAAGTCGATCAACTTCAGAAAAAATTTTTTTAGTCGGTATTTCAGCAAAGTCGACAGCAAAACAAGTTTGGCGGTAAGTATCATCGATAATGGCAAAAACATGCATGCACATATTTTTAAACTCTCAGTTTTTGGTTCAGCTTTCGGAAAGCCGATCGGTTTCAGTCAAAGTTTGGCTGTACACACTAGTTCAGTTTTCGGTTCAGCTTAGCTTCTCGTCAGTTGTCAGCGGCGGCATAGAATTGAATAAGATTCAACTTTTCAAAGATAAAAAAACTGACGGAATTATAGCATGCGTTTTTTTCATAACTCAGATTCAAAATCATCGAAAAAATATCGACGATGATTTTTGCTATTGCCAAACTGTAAAGCAAAAAAGTTGCTTTGGCAGTCGAATTTGCTGGCATACTGACTGAAATCGATCTACTTCACGAATTTGACCCGGAATCGAAAGTCTAAAGCCAGGTTTAGGCTCAACGTGAGCATTATTTGCTTCGGCATTTTTTGTCTCATATATGTTACATATTTATTATGTTCGGATTGCTTTGTCATTCTCATTGTCACTCTCTATGAGAATTTTGCCTGCATTCCCTGAAGTATATTCTGCTATTGATTTATATAAATTATTGTTGTTAACAAAATAATCTTAGTTTTTATTAGCATTGGCACCTAATAGCCGTATCCTCTACCAATACCGATATCACACAGCCTCAATCTCAGTCATTATCGGTTAGTTAGTCAGCCAAAAACCCTTATTTGTGGCTTCAATAGGCCTCAATCAATCTATCAAATGCAAGAATCATTGAACTACTACAGTATAGCTTTCGATTCTTGGACAGCAAAAACCAGTGTACATAGCCTCAACTATATAACATCTTGAGAAACCAGCAAAAATGAGGCTCGTGCTATTCATATCCTGTAATGAATGGAAAAACCAGCATTTCTGGCCTCAACACATTATGGGAAATCTACCCTGGGGTATTCCTAGTTTAAATCTATAGCAAACACAGTGTATGCCATAAAAGGGCTAAAAAATTTGAAAAACCTATGTCCTGGGCCTCCACATGAACATTAACACCGGAAAATACCCAACTCACCTATTGTTGCTGATAGTTTTCGTCTCCGGTCTCGTGGCATACAAGTCCAGCAAATAATATATGGTTTTCCAGCAATTGGGATGAGCGGCCGGAGCTTTCTCGTTCAAAACAGGGACTTTGTCCACATTGGGAAACTCATGACCACGGACCGAGACCGGTGTTTGGGAGGCACTCATTCCACCGTCCACCACTGTGCTCCCTTTCATTCCTACAAATACCAAGGACACATTTAGGTCAAGTCTGCACTCAAACACTCCAGACGCACTCAATATAAAGACATACCCTTGGAGGATTTGGTAGAGGCCAGGAACTTGTGTGCAAAGATCTGGGACCGAGTGACCGTCGCAGAGCCTTTGCTGGAATTGGTATTCGTGTTATTGAAGAGCGGCAGGGAGACGGGCAACGGAACAGGAGGCATCGGGGAAGCGGCAGCAGTGGACCCTTTGGGAGGTGGCCTCTTTCGACTCCGCTCGCCGCGCCCATCCGACGAGGAGGACGACGAGTTCTTGTGAATTACATTGGAATGGTCCGACCGCCCCCCTGGTCGCTGCTCTCTCAACTCCATTTGAGTGTCGCGCACGTTTTGAATCATATTCGTGATCTGGTGAAGCAGTCTTAGTAATGGCATGTTCACCTGGTCAACAAATGGTCAGATACATTACATATTACAAACTAACTATCTACTACTCGCTTTGGCCAGTCAAACTGCCAGTTTGTTGATTAGATATTGATATGGTCACCTGTTGAGCAATATAATCGACATTGACACTAAAGATGATGGCACTGCGTTCTTGTTTTTTCCAGAAATTCCTCGACAAGTAGATGACACTACGTCGATTGAGCGCGTCCCTGGACACATCGGCCGATTTCTGTAAATCTCCCTCCAGTCCAATCTTTTCACACTGGAAGGCAGGCGTCTCCGGAGCAAGATTCAATACAAACGAATCTACACACACAAAATGAGTTAGTCTTGTTCAATATCCTCTAAGTTCCAGAAATTCATAATACTGACTTGAATGCTTGGATCCCTTGACACTGCCTCGGCCGATCCCTTTCACCTCGGACTCTACAATGTCAATCTTGAGCAGATCAATGGCAACCTTGATGGACATGTGAGAACCCAAATGGTCAAACGAGGAGCCCATAATTTGTTTAGGCATCAGACCCAGACTGGTCAACAAAGGTTTGAAAATGACATGAGCATCCAGGAGCATGAGGGATGGATGTTGTGGGAATTTGGAATGGGCGCCCAGCAGTAAACTTTCTTCGTGACTTCCGTCCGATATAACTGTGCCCAACCGAGCCGCCTGAACAAAACGACAAAAATGAGTTAGACAAGCACAAAACTGGACAAAAAACTTTCCAAGCTACTTACAACAGAGTCGGCAATTACAGCCTCATTATGAGTTTTCCACTCGTTCACTTGTCGGATAATATTGGATTGATTTTTGACTCGAGTGCCTGGCGTGCTTCTACCCGATTCGGCCTTTTCGGGTTCCTCCCGCCAAACACTATTGGCCGACTCCATAGTTTGGTCAGCCCTCAAAGGGCCAGTTGACCCAAGGATGGAACTAATCCCCAAATCATGACCCAAGGGATACACATCACTGGCTCGAGTGGAACTCAAAAGCGGTTGGGTTGGCAAACTTTTGCCGCCCTGCAAAAAGTGGGCAATATGAAATCTTTACTTGGCATTCCAATAAAGTTTACACTTACATGATTTGCTGACATGTCGCTCATGGTGGATCCCAAACTGCCTCTGGATCCTGAAATGGTGGAAAAGTTGTATTTCAAACCGTTCAATAGTCAAAACCTGAAATCAAATACATGGTACATACGTTTATTAGATCGCAATGAGACGGTGGCTCCGTCCGTGTCATACAAAAGGGTGGCCCGTTCATCCGTAGTTTCTTCGACCGACATTTCCCCATCCGATCCAGGACTCTCCTAATGAAAAGTTGGTCACAATTTAAAACACACACGGGATTCACCAATTCATATTCTAAATGTCGAATATGTATACACACCTCTTCACTCTCCGGTAAAGTAAACGTAACAGTAAAATTCTTCGACTTTTTCGATTTCAGATTGTGCTCCAATAGTAAGGGCGTGTAGAGCACATTTTTCCATTGTCGGCTCAATACAATGACTCCCTAAGGGCAGAAATTACACAGACTGAGTCAATTTTTATATATTTTTCATAAAATCCCTCGAATTCATAGCCATACTTGACGAAGCGTGGACAAAGGGGGCAACTGGGAGTCGTCCACATTGGCCTCTATCTTCTCAATCGATGTCTGACTTATATATCGTTGGAGCACGATGCACAGTTGACATGAGGGGTCATCTTGCAGAGTTTTCGCCAATGGGGTTAGCTTGTTAAACTTGCTCTGCACAAATTAAGACAGAACATACAAGATTGTATTCATAACCAACGGTGAGGTTTGGGAAAAAACGTACACGACAAGGATGATGGATTGTCTGAATGTCCAAAGCATCGGCCATCATGGAGGCCAAGAGGCCAGCACTGCGTTTCCCATAGCCTCGCAACAAGCCCACAATGCTCATGGTCAGTTGGTCAATGGGATTCAACCAGGCGTTGATGGCAGTGGAAGCCGTGGACACCAAATTCCAGTCCATCCTGTAGAGAAAGACAAATGTCCAAATAGATTGCCAACTACTTGACCCGTGAAAAACTATAAGACGTACCTAGTATAGTCGATCTTGCGAGTAATGGGGGTTTGTGGTGGCGCCGCAAAGTTGTACCACATGGTATCGAATTGAATGACGCAGGAGACACTGCCACTGCTGACTCCTTTTTTGGTGCCACCTTTGGGTTGCTCAGCGGGACCAGGGGGCCCTTCTGAAGATGATATCCCTTGGTCATTCATGTCCACGAAAATGATGTTGTCTTTGGATGTTTTGGAATCCTTCTCAGAAGCCAAAGTGTCCGCAGTGGACATCCTGGAAGCATTTTGCCCTTCACATCGCTCGTTACACAATGTGACACTGACAGTGTCCTCCTTTTCTTCCACTTTGGGGAGCAATTCGAAATTTTTCACTCCTGCAGCACATATAGACGGTGAAGTTAGGGTTGTAGTAAGCATCTTTGGACTTTACAAAATATAAAGGTCACCTTTCAGGGAAATCCCTTCCAGTCCGCATTCACACATGATGAAACCCAGTTTCTCATCGGGACACTTTTGGGGAGCAGGGAGCACAGGAGTATGTGGCCTCATGTTTGAATCTTGCCCTTCGGATGGCAAGTCTCCACCCCCACCCGAGGGATTCATCGGCGTTGACTCTCGCTTTGATAAATCGGGTCGATCTTTCAAATCCTCCATGGCGTTCGGGATTTTGGAAAATCTAAATAGCACCTACAGAGGAAAGCACCAGTATACTAGATTTTTGGTCTCTATTTTGGGCAAAATATTATGTTTTATCACAAACAGCATAGCTTGCCTTGGAATGTTGATTTGGAATGGCAGTTATGACAGCTTCCCGTAGAATAGAACTGTCATTCTTCAGTCTACCGAACAAAAACAATCATTTACGTTAGCGCTGCTCCTCCGCTATCGAAAGATATAGCTGTGGAACCATTCTGCACCACACGCGCTATCTAAATCGCGCTACGGAAGCAAAAAAAAATGCAAGCTCACCTTCTCAACTGGGCATGGAACCGGTGAATATTCATGGCAAAACTGATGAGTTCACTCTGCTTCTCGGAATTTTCAATAAATACGGGTTCGGCCAACATGGAGTCACTGGTGCTCACTTTGCTCTTCCGTTTCTTCTGCGTTTTGGGTGGGATGGTGGGTCGCTGGACCACTTGGACACTCTTCTTGACCTGCTCCCGGAGGAGGAAGTTGACGTGGACTGCCTCCACAGCCACAGCCAGCAGACTGACACACATGAGGTCCCGGATGTTGTCCAAGGCGGAGAAGGAGATGACTTCCTCCACAACGCTCGCCTGGAGCAACGTGACATTCATCTTGGGCAACGAGACACAGCCTTGAATGGCCGTTTGGCTCAACTCTTCGAACAGGTTTCGATGCACTGGGCTTGTCTCATCTCCCGTCGATCGGGCCGCTGTGTTCCGCTTACTGCTTTGGATTCTGAGTATATACGAGCAAATATAGGTATAGGTATAGTACATGAAACCTGCTGGAGCAAGACATATGTTATATCCCAAAGCCATGGAAAATTTCATGATTTTGGTAATTTAGATTTCAGAAGCAGTAAAAAATATCTTTGCATTAGAATCTGTAGACTTGAAATCATCATTACATTCTAAACTAATGGAAAAATTATGTTGTAGTTCATGATTGACAATCTAGAAAACAGTGACAATTTAAAACACTGTGTATTCATAGTCAAGACCCCCAAATCCCCCAAAATCATTCCAATACAGCGCTACAAACTCAAGTTTTTCAAAACCCTCTCGAAACAAGCCATGCTTTATTAAACTATTAGACATAAACAAGGGCCTCATGTTTTTAATCATTGTAAAACATGCTTATAGAAAAACCACAGTCCTTGGCCTCAAAGTGGTAGTGATAGTCAAATAATTCAACTTATGGACTTACCGACTTACGTAATAGTTAAGCCAATTAAAGCTAATAGTCACAAATATTCACATCATAACTCACAACAAAAAAGTTTTCCATCCGTTTCTATTGAAAAATCCACTTTTTCCAAAAAAAAAACACAGCCACAATGCTATTATGCTATATACCTGGTCAATAAAATAGATTTCTCCTTCTTGAGCAAATTGGCCTTCTCGACGCGACTGATACACTGACTGTGCAAATGGTTGATGATGGTCAATGGATGCAATCTCTCAATGGCTGGGATGACCGCCTCCACAAACCGTTCCAGCGCCTCCAGGAGCATAGGACTGACCATCACATTGATATCATTCTTGGTGCGGACCATGATGGTGACACAATCGGAAGAATCCGTCCAGTCCTTACTGGCCAAAGAGTGCTCCCCGTATAATAGAGCGTGATACAAATCCTCCTCCTCTTGCTCTTCGTGTCCTCGGGGTAGTTGCTCACCTCGAGACAAACTGCCTGTAGGAGTGCCCCAGAAATGCGTCTGACTGGGAGTATTGCCCCAAGAAGCAGACGAAGGCGGACTGTCCGACGAAGACATGATGTTTGTGGATGGACCACCGCCCGTGGACACCATGTCCACCATGGCCAACGTTGTGAACCCGTCCACCAAGGGCTCAAAATAGGGAGTATACTTGGAGCCCGCGTATTTAAACTTGCCATCTTGCATTTGCACAAAGGGGGCCAAGCCGTCCGGATCGGAGGCCACACAGGGCGCTGTCACGTGCCAGTTTTCACATTTCAGCTGAGTCAGATGGGACATGTAGCAAGGCATGAGCAGGGATGATTCTGAAACGAATTCAACAGATAAAGTTCTCATGATTAGGCTAAATGTGAGTTTAGTGTACTGGACACGAAGAGCCACATACCAGTGATGGGTTTATTCAAATGCATCTGGAGATTGACCATGCACTCCTCCTGGACAGACAGGGCGGACGTGAAAGACACATCGGACAAGGAGTCCAAGGAGAGCGCACTGGACATCCACTTGTTCCGATGGAGCACAATGTCATCCGGGTAAAACTCGTCTTCCTGCCCCTCGCCTTGTCTCCCCCGTCTGACCGGTTGACTCTCTGCAGCGGCGGACAAGGTGGAGTCGGATGACACTGTGGACGTCGTGGATCCTCGCCTCCCGATGCATTCCTCAGTCTCTGTCCCAATCCTCGCCTGTCTTTGTAGCAACAACATGGGAGTAGATAGTCTTCGGATCCTGCCTCCCGACTCGGTGTGACTCAAGTCAGCCAGTAGGGACGGTTTGAAAGTCAACGGGGTCTTGACAGACTTGGGGAACGGCGCATCTCGTCTCCACTCCGAAGGCAATTCCAACAGAGACTGAGTATGCGTTGTATATGGTGGAGTGTCAAACACCAAGACTGATGGGTTCAGAATGCTTTGACCAAAGCCAGGGTCCTGATCTGGACCGTTGACACGAAAGTGAGCCACATTCAGTCCTTGGAGCCAATCCTTTCGGGACGGGCAGAAGAACCGGGGCCCACCAGAGTTGGAGCCAAAAAAGGCACAGCCTCCCACACAGCCACATTTGCTAGGGGCTGAGCTCACGGGATTTGGTGGTGAGCTTTTGGGCTTCCATAAGAACCAAAGGCGTTTTGTTTTTCGGTCGTGTCGACGTAGGAATATCTTTTGCACTTGGGACAATTGAGGATGACCTTTCAGACCTGTGGTGGATTTCAAAAAACATACAGGCAGTTGTAACCCATTGTACATTTATTTATGCGATCGCAACGCCCGACTTCCAAAAACCATGCATGAGTTGAAACAATTTATCAGGTTCTAACCCAATTCGCACAGGAAGAAAATCCATCATAAATTCGGTAACCAGGTTATGGAAAAATTTCGAGGTAAAGGCAACTTTTTGGGAAGATTTAGAAAAATTTCGGATAAAAATTGCCTAGAGTAACAGAAAGTGAGCCAAAAACCGTATTTTGGCCGATTTTTTCCCCAAATTTACCAAAAAAATGCTGAAATTTTACCCTATTTCTCAAAAATTTGCTAAATAATTAGCAGGTAGGTGTTCATTTTCGAACAGATTTTTTACTAGTTATCGGGTTGGGGTATATTTTTTTCGAAAATTATTTTCCACCATTTAAATCCGAAGCTAAAATCTTGAATCTCTACAAAACCTAACGCAGCATTGAACAATTCCATATCCATAGAGATAGACTTTAAGGAAGCAATATTGACTGACCCATTTCCAAACACAAGGGGCCAAAAGCAATAGCACCCGCCTCCAGCCACAAGTAGGACCAAGAATGGGCCGTGGACGCCGCAGGACTAGGAGGAACCGAGCCACTCCCACCCCCTTGGACTCCAGCAGCCTCCTGTCTATTGGAATTCCAACTGGAACTCCTCACCGTGTTATCACTAGAAGACAAGTCCGAGAACTGGAACTGGCGTGTGAACGACGGACTGACCATCATGAAATGTCGAAGTTGCACATTCGGGACCAACAGAGTAAACCCTTCCTTCATGACAGGACCATGGAGATTGCACAAAGAGAATCGGACCGGTGAGATCCACAAAGACAAGGCGGTCCCTCGTTCCACCAAATAAATGTCCACAGCATCGATACTCATTCGAACCAGTTTGTATTTGATGTCTTCGGACGTGGGACACGATCGAATGGACAGTTGTGACTCTGAGTCTGGCGAGTGGAGATTGTCCCCGGCCACTGGCGCATTCATATGATGGAGTCCGTCCGTACTGACACTTGGAGGGAGAACTTGCGGGGTGCACCCTTCGTCTGCAATTTCAAAAAACAAGGCACTCTCTGTTATGTCCATCAAAATCAATTCAACTCAAATGAGCAATGATTATTGCACTTACTGAGTCTGTCGGTCTCCCCATTGCCCATTTTGTGGATCCCTTGGACACACGTGCTGCTACTATTGCTCACAAGACCTGGCTCCGCATTGCCACCCTGTTCGGCCATGTAGGGCCCACACTCAAACTGGTTGTTCCCATGATGACACAAAAGGAACTTGTGGGGACTTCGCAGAGTATTCTCAGCATCCAACACTCCGACCAAAAAGGCCTCTACGCCGGAAATTATCGACTCTACATGAGGAGTGGTCAGTCGACCAGATAATTTCCCTAATTGCACTTCCACGAGCCAAGAATATTCGACCGTCTCTTGGTCAAGGGATCGCCCTTCGGCACTGAACATGGCATGTCCGCGCACCTAAATACATGGTCAATGGTCAGTGGTAAATGGTCAGTCAATTGTGACATTGTAATCAACTGGGAAATGATTGGCTGGTGGTTGTTGGTACCTGGAGTCCTGACAGCATCAAGTAGCCTTGGGACAAATGTTTGTGGGCACTCTCATCCCGGTCCACATTGTCACTCACTTGGAGCATGATGGGACTCAGGAGCACTTGCAACATAGTCTCATTGAACTTCTTGTCCATTTCGAATCCGAATCGCTCCACACAGATCGTCGGACATGGTGTGTCCGTCTCCATACAATTCTAAACACACCCCGCAAATAGTATATGTATGAGCACTGTATTGACCAGCGTCACTGTCTATAGAGCCCTTACCTTGAGCAGATGACCCCTGATGTCATGCAGAGTGGCTGACACGGTCACATCCAAAGGTCGATATTCCCGTGTGTCCATCTTATCGGGACCACTTGCCATGGGTGAACCTATTTTGAAGCTCAGACCCGACCGAATTCGTTCCATGTCTATAAAATCTTGATACTCGCCAAACACGTTTTCCTAGAGAGGCAGAGAACACAATTATGTGGACAGGCAGACTATATAAATAGCCTTGGAATCGGGTGGATGGGAAAACTGTACCTTCAGATTAATGATAAGCTTCAGAAGGGCTCCATATAAGAAGAGTACTGAAGGGCCCACTTCCAATTCCACTCGCACCTTGTCCGCAGGCAAAGACAGAGGGTCAAAATCCAACAGTATGGACTGTCCACAAGTCTGCGTGATCAAGGACAAAACGTGCGCATTACTATAGCAGTTTCTTAGGGTCCCTAATATCGGTTGCATTGGGTGCAGTTCTTACATGGCTCATAGTGGGAGGCTCATCCCCAGGCATTCGAAGGGGACCCATCAGTTGTTCCTCCTTCTCAGGGGTTGTCACATCAGCCTGAGGGGTAGGACCCAATGGAGGCATCGGGTGATATGTGAACACTATGCTCACAGCACAGATTGGAACATTCCAGCACTCGATCCAGCCGTTACTGCGGCAAATTATAAAAAATGTTCAAAAACTATTTAAGAGGGGGAAACTATGAGGATTTGATTGGAGGGTTCCGCCTTCTAGCCCCTTCGGTACCTGGACAAACAAATATTCCTCCAACGACGACTTTTGCCCTTTTTTGTCTTCTCCGGGTCGGGTTTCTGTGTAGAAAATAGATCCCAAGTGATGCTTCCATCCCGATTGAGCACTTTCGCGTTTTTGGTGAGTGACTGGACTCCAATGAAAGTGGTGGACACTTCAGGTACATAGAAATTCAGATCCCCGGCTTCCACTTGGATCCAGAACTTGAAGTCAATAGTGGTGGGCAGAAACTCATCGAAGGGCAAGTCAAACGACAGCTCAAATAGTTCTCCACAGGCACATAATAAACCTACGGTGTTCACAACATACTGTACAACAAATGTCTGGGGGAGGGGGGAACAATATTCGGGCAATCTTTGGGACTCACTATTTTCTGGATGCTGAGAAGAGCAGTCAATCCAGTTGTACTCATTGGTAAGGGTAACGATTTCAAATTCTTTCAGTCTGAAGCAAATACTCCATGTGTAGGGCACAAAGTGAAGCAGATCTGGCGGCGTCCGACTCGCCCAGTCATTTATTAAAGCTGTAGGTGACCAGAAAGGAACAGTTGCATTCTGAGGTACAAACTACAGTCTAGTTTGAAGTGAGTGATAAGGTTACCTTGAAAAAACCATTTGTGCGCAAAAATCAAATGTGCCGTGGCCTTACAGCCGGTTAACTCTAGAGTCCACTGTTGATGATCATTCCAATGAAGTGGATAATGGGTTTGTACGGAAAATTGTAAACTCTCGCTAACGACTAGTTCCCGAAACTGTGGTCACACACAAAATACAAAATGAAGGCTAGCCATATCTATTTTTCCATGGTTAGGCGGTTTAGGTTTCGTACCTGAAGACTAGTGGACGCTTCCAGATGAAGCAGTTGACCAGTGATTTTGGTTGTGCACCCATCGGAATGAACCACCCATGGGATATTCACTTCCAAATAGGAGCCAGGACCCACGTTCATGTGCACCGCATTGTTCACCTGAACACGAGGGGAATATTGACCATTAGAATAGGATGTGAAGGTTCTTCCTGTGTATAGTTACTGTGAATTTTTATGGTAGGAACCTGATCTTTGGAGAAAAGAATGTCCACTGTTGCCTCATTCAGAGTGGACAGTCGGATGTCAAAGGATTGGATTTCCCTTTGCTCGTTGGGCTTGGGAGCGGGTGTGGGCTTCATGGGCTCGTAGTCCTGGGGGTAAAAAAGGGCGTACAACAGGTCCCGCTGTCGGTCAGCCCAAGGGCCATAACTAAAATCAGTCCCTTTCCCACACTGTAAACACAAAATCCAATTGGTATGTCCAATTTTTGCATTCTACAGAATATAAGATCGAGTTGATCACCTTGATGTCAATACCCCAGATGGGGGGATTGGCTTCTACTAAGTCTCCATTGGCGAGTTGGAGCATTTCGGGCTCTTTGGGCACCAAACCTGTATGGAGCACATAGGGATTAGACAGTGTTTTGGGAATAAAATGTGGGCATTTGAATAGCTGACCAGACCAGGTTCGTCCATATAGTAGTAGAATTCCACTTTGCTGGACGTGAGGATCCCGAATCCTTCACCCATCAGTCTGGGCGGGTCATCTTTCAAGCCCGTGTATTTGGGACTTTCGCTCAGTAGCACCTACAAGTGTGATTAAGTTATGTTAGTTGGTCTACTCTTTTCATCGGGGGGG
>Ga0210040_10002961_pt1 | contig 23397 bp, 21 predicted proteins | sample CryGeyCG12114_NA_FD_185462 | JGI IMG/M metagenome (GOLD analysis project Ga0210040, IMG submission 185462) | Groundwater microbial communities from aquifer - Crystal Geyser CG19_WC_8/21/14_NA (SPAdes) (version 2) | ecosystem: Environmental > Aquatic > Deep subsurface > Groundwater | place: USA...
CCCGCTCGCCGGGCTCACCGCCTACCAGGCGCTCACCGAGGCGCTCGACGTCGGCGAGGGCGACCGGGTGCTGATCCACCGCGCCTCGGGCGGCGTCGGGTTCAACGCCGTGCAGATCGCCGTCGCACTCGGGGCGCACGTCATCGGGACGGCGAGCCCGCGCAACCACGGCTTCCTGACCGACGCCGGGGCCGCGGAGGTCCTCGACTACTCCGCCGGCCCGATCAGCGGGCAGCTGTCCGAGCCGGTGGACGCCGTCCTGGACCTGGTCGGCGGCGACACCCTGGCCGATGCGCGGCAGCAGGTGCGCGACCCCTCCCGCATCGCGTCGGTCGTGGATCCCTCGGTCAACGACATGGGCGGCCGCTACGTCTTCGTGCGCCCCGAGCAGCACGACCTCGAGGAGCTGGGCCGGATGGCCGACGCCGGCCAGCTGCGGGTGCCGATCGCGAAGGCCTTCCCGCTCGAGGACCTCGTCGCCGCTCACCGGCTGGTAGCGGAGGGGCACGTGCGCGGCAAGGTCGTCGTCACCCTCTGACGGAGCCGGACGGCCTGCTGCCGGGCCCGGGGCGCGAGCCCGGACCCGGCAGCAGGGGTGGTCAGACGTCCTAGGGTCTGGGCGTGATCGTGCCTCCTGCCGACGACGCCGACGTCCCGCGCTACTGGCGAGAGCTCGGGCTGCCGGGGCTGGTCGACGTGCACGTGCACTTCCTGCCCGACCGCGTGCAGGCGAAGGTGTGGGACTACTTCGGCCGGGCCCGGGACCACTACGGCACCGCCTCCTGGCCCATCACCTACCGGTTGCCGGTGGTGGAGCGGCTCGCCGTCCTCGAGCAGCTCGGGGTGCGGGCCTTCTCGACGCTGCCCTACCCCCACAAGGCGGGCATGGCCGCGTGGCTCAACGAGTGGTCGCACGAGTTCGCGCAGGGCCGGCCGCGCGTGCTGCAGTCGGCGACCTTCTACCCGGAGCCGGAGGCGGCCGGCTACGTCGCCGACGCCCTGGCCCGCGGCGCCCGGGTGTTCAAGGTGCACGTGCAGGTGGGTGCCTTCGACCCCCGGGACCGGCTGCTCGACGAGGTGTGGGCGCGGCTGGAGGAGACCGGTACGCCGGTGGTCATCCACTGCGGGTCCGGGCCGCTCGCCGGGGAGCACACCGGGCCGGAGCCGGTGACCGGCCTGCTGGAACGGTTCCCGCGGCTGCAGCTGGTCATCGCCCACCTGGGCATGCCGGAGTACCGGGAGTTCCTCGATCTGGCCGAGCGGTACGAGCGGGTGCACCTGGACACCACCATGTTCGCCACCGACTTCACCGAGCGGGGCAGGAACGCCTTCGACCGCGCCGAGCTGCCGAGGCTGTCGGACCTCCAGGGCAAGGTGCTGCTCGGGAGCGACTTCCCGTCGATCCCGTACCCCTACGCCCACCAGCTGGCGGCGTTGCACCGGCTCGAGCTGGGGGAGGAGTGGCTGCGCGCCGTGCTGTGGGAGAACGGCGCCAGACTGTTCGGACTGGAGACCTGATGCCGAGCGTCACCTCCACCGCGAGCGTGCTGGGGACGCCCGGGGCCCAGCAGATGCAGCAGCACCTGGACTTCCTCGTCGACGACCTCGGCGCCGCCTGCGCGCTCGCGGAGGACGCCGGCGCGGAGCCGGTGGGCGGGCACGAGATCGTGCGCGTGTTCCGCGACCCCGCCGGCCACCCGTTCTGCCTGTTCGTGCGCCGCTGAGGTCGGTCGGGCGGCCCTGTCCGGGACCTCCGGTGGCTAGGGTGCGCCCATGGTCAGCGTCGATCCGTCCTCTGCCGTCCTCGACCCCCGCCAGATCGCGCGGGCACACCGCGCCATCGAGCTCCTGCACTCGCACGTGTACTTCGCGCCCGAGACCGAGCAGCACCTCACGGCGGCCGGGTTGCGTCCCGGGCGGATGTGCTACTTCGCCGGCCGGTCCGCGGCCATGGGTCCGGTCGGCGCGGGCACGGTGACGGCGACGTTCTACAACTTCTCGCCGGCGCTGGTCGCGCGCACCATCCCGGAGGCGTGGACGCTGGCCTCGCCCGGGCAGGTGCTGGCCGCGCGGCTCGACGCCGCCCGCGCCTCGCTCACCCGGCTGCTCGACGAGGCGGCGTCCTCCGCCGAGGTCGCCGAGCTGGGCGGGCTGCTGCGCGAGGCCACCACGGTGCTCGCCCCGGAGGGCCGCGCGCTCTACGCCGGCCACGCCGACCTGGCCTGGCCCGAGGAGCCGCTGCTGGTCCTCTGGCACGCGGCCACCCTGCTGCGCGAGCACCGGGGCGACGGGCACGTCGCCGCCCTGCTGCACTCCGGGCTGTCCGGCATCGAAGCGCTGGTGACGCACACCGCCATGGGCCGTGGCTTCACCCCCGAGGCCGCCAAGGCCACCCGCGGCTGGAGCGAGGAGGAGTGGGCGGCCGCCGCGCGGGCGCTGGCCGACCGCGGACTGGTCGACGACGCGGGTCTCACCGAGGAGGGCGTGGAGCTGCGGGCGCGCCTGGAGGTGCACACCGACGCGCTCTCCGCCGACCCGTGGCTGTTCCTCGGACCCGAGCGCACCGCGCGGGTGATCGAGATCGCCAAGGACTTCTCCCGACGACTGGTCGCCAACGGCGCGTTGAGCACGTCGGGCCTGGCCAGGAGCTGATCGCGCCAGCGGTCGCCGTCGGGCCGCGCGCTCCCTACTGTCTGGACCATTCCCGGACCAGGGGGGCGCTATGACCGCGACGGAGCGGGAGCAGGGCAAGGTCCAGGCCGGCCGGACGGACGTGGATGCCGCCTTCCGCGGCAGCGCCACCTATCGCAGCCTGGGGGAGCAGGAACTCAGCCCCGCCGAGGAGCGGTTCGAGAAGGGCCGTCGCACGGTCGGGCTGTTCCTGGCGCCGCTGGTCACGATCGTCTTCGCGTTCCTGCCGCTGGACCTGCCGCGCGACCAGCACCTGCTCGCAGCGGTCCTGCTCGGCGTGATCGTCCTGTGGATCACCGAGCCGGTGCCGATCCCGATCGGCGGTCTCATCGGCGTGGGGGCGATCGTCGTCCTCGGCGTGGTCCCGGCCGACGACGCGCTGGCGCCGTTCGGCTCCACGACGGTCTTCACCTTCATCGGCGCGTTCATCCTCGCCGCCGCGATGCTCAAGCACGGGGTGGCCCGGCGCTTCGCGATGTTCATCCTGTCGCTGAAGTGGGTCGGCGCCTCGACCGCGCGGGTGATCATCGCCTTCGGGTTCATCACCGCGGTGCTGTCGGCGTTCGTCTCCAACACCGCGACCGTCGCCATGCTGCTGCCGACGGCGATCGGCATCCTCTCGGTCATCGCCAAGCTGCTGCAGGACAAGGACCTGGTGCAGCCGGACTTCGACCCGCTGCGGCTGCGCGTGGGCGTCGCGCTGATGCTGATGCTGGCGTACGGCGCCGGCGTCGGTGGCCTGCTCACGCCGGTCGGCAGCCCGCCCAACCTGATCGGCCGCGGGCTGATCGAGGAGGCGACCGGCGAGCGCATCGGCTTCCTCGACTGGATGCTGATGGCCCTGCCGATCTGCGCGCTGATGTTCGTCGCGCTCACCGTCATCCTGCTGCTGGTCAACAAGCCGGAGATCAGGCGGATCGAGGGCGTGCACGAGTACGTGCAGAAGGAGCGGGCCGAGATCGGCCCCTTCACCGGCGCCGAGCGCAACACGCTGATCGCCTTCGGGGTGACCGTCGCGCTGTGGATCTTCCCGGGCATCGTCGCGCTGACCGCGGGCACCGAGTCCGACCTGTACGCGACGATCAGCGACCGGCTCGACGAGGGCATCGTCGCCGTCCTGGGCGCCTCGCTGCTGTTCCTGCTGCCGACCGACTGGAAGTCCCGGGAGTTCACCCTCAACTGGAGCGACGCGGCGAAGATCGACTGGGGCACCATCCTGCTGTTCGGCACCGGGATCATCTTCGGCTCGCTGCTCGCCAGCACCGGGCTGGCCGAGCGGATCGGGCAGGCGTCGGCCGACTCGCTGGGCCTGACCAGCACCCTCGCCATCACGGTCTTCGCGGTGATCCTGGCGATCATCATCAGCGAGACGACGAGCAACACGGCGTCGGCCGCAGTCGTGGTGCCGATCATCATCCCGGTGGCGCTGGCCGCCGGCACCAACCCGTTCGTGCCGGCGCTCGCGGCGACGTTCGCGGCCTCGTTCGGGTTCATGCTGCCGGTGTCCACGCCGCAGAACGCCATCGTCTACGGCTCCGGCGTCGTGCCGATCACGAAGATGATCCGCAGCGGCATCTCCTTCGACGTCCTCGGCGCCATCCTGATCGTGCTCCTCCTGCCGGTGCTGGTCGACCTGGTCCTCGGCGGCGTGGGCTGACGGTCATCCGGACGGGGCACCGGCGCTGCCGGTGCCCCGCTGCGCGTGGGACCATGGACGACGGCCCCGTGACGGACGGTGGCCCGGATCGGAGGGAGGCCCCGCACATGCCCAGCGAGCCTCCTAGTACCGGTACCGAGGCCCTCCCGGCGTAGCTCCGCCGTCCTCCCCGCACCGCGGGGAACGGACGCGACCGCGCGGGTGGGCCCTCTCCGGTGTCCCTCGCCGTCCCCGTCGCCCCGGGAGTCCGTCATGACCGAACGCCGTCTCGCGCCGCTGAGCGCGTTGAGCACCCTGACCCGCCGTCCCCGGCCCGAGGTGCGGGTCGTCCCGCCTGCGCCGGCCGGCGCCGGCGCCTCTCCGGCACGCTCCCGCGTCGTCGACAACGCCGTCTACTCCGACGGCCGCCGGGTGGCCACGCCGGACTCGGCCGCCGACAGCCGCGCCGAGCTCGACCTCGGCGAGGAGCGCCTGGCCTGGCTGGGGCTCTACCGGCCCGAGCCCCAGGAGCTCGGCGAGCTCGCCGAGCTCTTCGACCTGCCCGAGCTCGCCGTCGAGGACGCGATCAAGGCCCACCAGCGACCGAAGTTCGAGCGGTACGGCAACACGCTGTTCGTGGTCCTCAAGGCCGCGCGGTACCTCGACGCGGCGGAGGAGGTCGAGTTCGGCGAGCTGCACCTGTTCCTCGGCGTGGACTTCACCATCACCGTGCGGCACAGCGAGTCGCCGGACCTCTCGCGGGTCCGCCGCCGGCTGGAGAGCGAGCCGGCGCTGCTGGCCAAGGGCAGCGAGGCGGTGCTCTACGCGACGCTCGATGCCGTCGTCGACGGGTACCGGCCGGTGGTCGACGGGCTGGACAAGGACATCGACGAGATCGAGACCGAGGTCTTCAGCGGCGACCCCGGCGTCTCCCGGCGCATCTACGAGCTCTCGCAGGAGGTGCTGGAGTTCCAGCGCGCCGCCCAGCCGCTCACCGGCATCATCGCGGCGATCACCTCGGGGTTCGACAAGTACGGCGTGGACGAGGAGCTGCGCAGCTACCTGCGGGACGTCGCCGACCACGTCACGCAGGTCACCGAGCGGGTCGAGGGCTTCCGGCTGCAGCTGCGCGACATCCTCACCGTCAACGCGACCCTCGTGGCGCAGCGCCAGAACGAGGAGATCCGCGAGCTGACCCTGACCAGCATCGCGCAGGGCGAGGAGGTCAAGAAGATCTCCGCCTGGGCGGCCATCCTGTTCGCGCCCAGCCTCGTCGGTGGGGTCTACGGCATGAACTTCGAGCACATGCCGGAGACGGACTGGTACTACGGCTACCCGTTCGCCGTCGTCCTGATGGGGCTGGTCAGCCTGGCGCTGTACCTGGTGTTCAAGCGCCGCGACTGGATCTGACGCCGGTACGCGAGGTCGGGCGGGAAGTGCCGGCGGCGCGGGGGAACAACGCCCTGGCGCCTGCCGTTAGGCTGTCTGCACAACTACACAGGGGGTGAACGGTCTCGACTTCGGTCGGGTGACCAGGGGAAGCGAGCCGAGGAAGGCAACGATGAGCTCGTTAACCATCCGTTGCAAAAAACACAAGCGCCGATTCCAATCAGCGCGACTTCGCTCTCGCTGCCTGATAGCAGCTAGGCGAGTCTGTCAGCCCGGGTTCGTCATCGACCCGGTTCCTGGCATCAGCTAGATGACTCACTGCGCGCGCCGGTCGCGGGTGCGCGTGGGACACCGAACAGTGACTGGGCCCGTCACGTCGACATGTCTGCATGATCGACGGGGTCGAGCAGAGGCAACGCAGACTGCGCTCGGAGAAGCCCTGGTGATGCGTCGAAGGACGCGGGTTCGATTCCCGCCACCTCCACCCCTGAACGGCGAACGCCCCGGACCACCAGGTCCGGGGCGTTCGCCGTCCGGTGGCCGTAGCCGGCCGGCCGCCGACCTCGGCCGCTCAGGTCTCGGTCCGGCCGTCGGTGTGCGCCTCGGCCACGCGCACGAGGTGCAGGACGGCCGTTCCCACCGACGTGATGCCCAGCGTGGCCGACCAGGCCAGGGTGGCGCCGACGCCGACCCCCGCGCGACGTCCTCCCGACGCGCGTGCGGCAGCTCCCGTCAGGAGTGCCGAGATCAGCGCGAGGGTTGCCGCGGTCCGGTAGAGCGCGCGGGCGCCCGCTCTGCCGCCCTCGGCCGCGCTGCCGGCCGGCTGCCATGCCCACCGGATCGTGCCGGCGACGGCCCGGACACCCAGCCACAGCACCCTCGGTGTCCGGGTGCCGCGTCGCGCGGTTCCGGCCGCCACCACCTCGGCCCACCCCCGCAACCCGGGCGGCGGGTCCTCCCCGCGGTCCAGGAAGACCGCACGGAGCCTGCTCTCGATCTCCTCCGCGGGGAGGTGCCCCTCGTGCCGGGCGTCCGTGAAGACCCCGACGAACTCGCGGCGTCGTTCGTCCTGCCGCTGCAACCGCTCCCGCACCGGACCCGCCGCCGCGCAGGTGCACTGCTGCTCCCACACCGCCTGCGCCACCGCGCCCCGGCCGACGAGCGGGCAGCCGGCGTGGCAGCCGCACACGCAGACCGAGTAGGCGTGGTCTGCCCTGCCTCGACGGCGCAGCACGCTGCCGGGATCGACGTCGGAGAAGTGCGGGCACCGTCCGTGGCCGTCGTGGAGGCAGTGCCCGGAACGCAGTTGCCTCGCCCTGGCCACGGAGCGACGGTAGGCGTTCCGGGCATCTCCTGGACGACCGCGACGTCCCGGCAGCCGAACGGCGCGAGTCCTGCCATCCTCTTCCCAGCGTTGCGACGCCGGCCGGCGCTCGGGTGCGCAGGTCGACGGATCACGAGTCGGGAGGTCTCATGAGCACGACGGCGGGGGAGTCCACGGAACACCAGCCCGGCGAGGACCGCCGCGGCGCGTTCAGCTCCCGGCGGGTGTTCATCCTGGCCGCGATCGGTTCGGCGGTCGGCCTCGGCAACATCTGGCGGTTCCCCTACGTCGCCTACGAGAACGGCGGCGGCGCCTTCGTGGTGCCGTACCTGGTCGCGCTGCTGACCGCCGGCATCCCGTTCCTCCTGCTGGACTACGCGCTCGGGCACCGGCACCGCGGCTCCGCGCCGCTCTCCTTCGCCCGGCTGCGCCGCGGAGCGGAGGGCCTGGGCTGGTGGCAGGTGGGCATCTGCTTCGTCATCGCCGTCTACTACGCGGCGGTCATCGCCTGGGCGCTGCGCTACACGTTCTTCTCCCTGGACGAGGCGTGGGGTGACGATCCCGAGGGCTTCTTCTTCGGCGAGTTCCTCCAGGCCGGGGACGTCCAGGTCACCGCCGACGTCGTGCCCGGGGTGCTCGTGCCGCTCGCGCTCGTCTGGCTGGCCGTCCTCGCCATCATGGCGCTGGGGGTCCAGCGGGGGATCGGTGCCACCTCGCTGGTCTTCATCCCGGTGCTGGTGCTGGCCTTCGTCGCGCTCGTGGTGCAGGCGCTGCTGCTCGACGGCGCGTCGGCCGGCCTCGAGGCGCTCTTCGCGCCGGACTGGTCGGCGCTGAGCTCGGCGTCGGTCTGGGCGGCGGCGTTCGGCCAGATCTTCTTCTCGCTGTCGATCGGCTTCGGCATCATGATCACGTACGCCTCGTACGTCGGCCGCCGCGAGGACATGATCGGCTCCGGCCTCGTCGTCGGGTTCTCGAACTCCGGGTTCGAGCTGCTCGCCGGCATCGGGGTGTTCGCCGCGCTGGGCTTCATGGCCCAGGCCGGCGGGGTCCCCGTCAGCGAGGTCGCCAGCGATGGCATCGGACTGGCCTTCGTGGCCTTCCCGGCGATCATCAGCGAGGCTCCGGCCGGCGCGCTGATCGGCGTCCTGTTCTTCGGCTCGCTCGTCATCGCCGGCATCACCTCGCTGGTCAGCGTGATCGAGGTCGTCATCTCCGCCGTCCGCGACAAGCTGGAGACCAGCCGCCTCACCGCGACCCTCGCCGTCGGTGTCCCCGCCGCGGTGCTGAGCCTGGTGCTCTTCAGCACGACGAGCGGGATCTACGTGCTCGACGTCGTCGACCACTTCGTCAACCAGTACGGCATCCTCGTCGTGGCGCTGGTCAGCATGCTGGTCGTCGCCTGGTTGCTGCGCGCCCTGACCACCCTCGGCGACCACCTCAACGTGCACGGCCGCCCCCGGATCGGCGCCGGCTGGCGGGTGCTCACGAGCATCGTGGCGCCGGCGGGTCTGGCGCTCGTGCTCGTCTTCGCCCTGCAGGACGACCTCGAGGCGCCCTACGAGGACTACCCCGGCTGGCTCCTGCTGGTCTTCGGCTGGGCGCTGGTCGTGGCGCTGCCGGTGATCGCCTTCCTCGTCGCCCGGCTGCCGTGGCGGGCCGGGACCCATCTGGACGGACCGCCACCCGGCTCCGATCCGGCAGCACCGCTGCACCCGACCGCGACGGACCCCGCGCCCGGCAACCGTGCCGCGACCGGGCAGGACGAGGGAGGTACCCGATGAGCACGGCCGCGATCGTGATGATGGTGGTGGCGATGATCGTGATCTGGGGCGGCCTGGCCCTGGCCATCGCCAGCCTGCTCCGCCACGGTGCCGTCGAGGACCGCGTCGGGGAACCGGGTCACCGGGACCTCTGACGAGCGGGGAATGACGCCCGTCACGCCCGGCTTGCCACCGGCATGACGACTCTCGGGCTCATCGGCAGCGGTCACATCGGCGGAGGGATCGCGCGGCTCGCGGTCGCCGCCGGCCACGACGTCGTGCTCAGCAACAGCCGCGGCCCGGACACCCTCGCCGACCTCGTCGCGGAGCTCGGGCCGAAGGCGCGCGCGGGAACGCCCGCCGAGGCGGCGCACGACGGCGACCTCGTCGTGGTCTCGGTCCCGCTGAAGGCCTACCGCGAGGTCCCGGTGGAGCCGCTGCGCGGCAAGGTCGTCATCGACACGAACAACTACTACCCGCAGCGCGACGGCCGGATCCCGGAGCTCGACGACGAGTCGACGACGGTCAGCGAACTGCTGCAGGCGCACCTCCCGGGATCGCACGTCGTGAAGTGCTTCAACAACGTGCCCGCGGCGGGCCTGGTCCCGATGGCGAAGCCCGCCGGGGATCCGGAGCGATCCGTCCTCGCCATCTCCGGGGACGACGCCGGCGCCAAGAGCACGGTGACCGGGTTCCTCGACGCGATCGGCTACGACGCCTTCGACGTGGGGCCGCTCGCCGAGGGCTGGCGCTACCAGCGCGACACGAAGGCCTACGCCGTCTTCTCCCAGCCCGGGCGCCCGGTCAAGGAGGACTGGCTGCGCGGGGGCCTCGACGCGGCCGTGCGCTACCGGGACATGTGAGCCCTTCCATGAGCAGCCTGCAGATGCGCGTGATCAGGGGAGTCCTCCGGCTCACCCGGAAACCCCGGACGGCCACCGTGGAACGGGCCCGGCAGCGCATCGCGGCGCCCAAGGGGTCGAACGAGCCGCCGGCCGGCCTCCGCACGCGGCACGACGTGCGCACCCGCCCGGTGCAGGGGTTCCCGTGCACCACCGTCGCCCCGCGGAACGGCGGTACCGGCCGGACGGTCGTGTACCTGCACGGTGGCTCCTACACGGGTGAGATCGCCCCGCAGCACTGGGCGTTGATCTCGAAGCTGGCCGACGCCGGCGTGCGGGTGGAGGTGCCGCTCTACGGGCTCGCCCCGCAGCACACCCACCGCGAGGCGTATCCCTTCGTCACCGAGGTCTACCGGGACCTGCTGGCCGAGGTCGACGCGTCCGCGGTCACCGTCGCCGGTGACTCGGCCGGCGGCGGACTGGCGCTCGGGTTCGCCCAGACGCTCGCTGCCGACCAGCTGCCCCAGCCGCGCCGGCTGGTGCTGCTGTCGCCGTGGCTGGACCTGACCCTGAGCCACCCGGACCTGCCCGCACTCGAGCCCCGCGACCCGTGGCTGAACATCGACGGCACCGTGGAGGCGGGAAAGGTGTGGGCCGGCGGCGACGACCCCACCCAGCCGCGGTTGAGCCCGATCAACGGGCCGCTGGCCGGGCTGGCCCCCATGGACGTCTACGTGGGCACGCACGAGCTCTGCCTGCCCGACGCCCTGCTGCTCCAGGAGCGTGCCGCGACCGCAGGTGCGGAACTGCGCCTCACCGTCTGCCCCGGCGCGGTGCACGTCTACCCGCTGGTGCCGGCTCCGGAGGGGCGGGCCGCGGCCCGGCGCATCGTCGAGGGGATCGCGCGCGGCTGAGGGCGCCGGCCCCGTTGATCGCCGGGTCCACCTCGCGGGCCCGCGTCCGGGCGGCGGCGAGCAGCTCCGCGGCCGTCACCTCGCCCGAGGCCACCAGTTCGCCCAGGGCGTGGGCCATCATGACCGCGTGATCACGATCGGGGGAGTCCCCGGAACCGGTGCCCGCCGGGTCTCGTTGCGCTGATCATGACCTCGGAGGACGCCAAGCGGCCGGTCACGGTCGCCCGGGACGGCGTGTGGGCGGAGTGGGCGCCCAGTGGCCGCACCGCCGTCCCCTTCATCGTCCTGCTGGTGCTCGTCGCCAACGCGGTCGGCGTCGGCACCGTCGTCCTGCTGCTGGTCGGTGTGGACGACGGCAGCGGTCCCAGCGGCCGGACCGAGGTGCTCTGGACCGCCGCCGCCTACCTCGTCCTGGCCTTCCCGGTCGGGACGGCGGCAGGACTGCGCCGCCAGCGGACCACCAACCGCTGGCTCGTGGACCGCCGGGAGCCGACCGGCGCGGAGGCCGGCCACGCCCTGCGCCTGCCGCTGGACACCGCGCTCATCGCGGCCACCATCTGGTTCGTCGGGGCGGTGCTGACCGCCGCCGTCTCCGCGGTGGTCTTCCCCGACCCGCTCGTGGGCCTGCGGGTGGGCGTCGCGGTGACGCTGGGCGGCGTCGTGACCGCGGGTGTCACCTACCTGCTCACCGCCCGCGCCGCACGCGCCGTCACCGCCCGGGCCCTGGCGGCACACCCGCCGGTCGGTGCGCTGGTCCTCGGCGTGCGTCCCCGCCTGCTCCTCACCTGGGCGTTGACCAGCGGGGTGCCGCTGCTCGGTGTCGTGCTGCTGTTCCTCGACCCCAGCAACCCCGACGGGCCGGGGGAGGCGGCCGTGGTCTTCCTCGTCGTCGTCGCGCTGCTGGTGGGCGGCCTGGCCACGCTGCTGACCGCCCGCGCGGTGGGGCAGCCGCTGCGCGACCTGCGCCGCGCGGTGCAGCAGGTCGGGCGGGGCGACTACGACGTCGACGTGCTGGTGGACGACGCCGGCGAGATCGGGCTGCTGCAGGAGGGCGTCAACACCATGGTCGCCGGTCTGGCCGAGCGCGAGCGGCTGCGCGACCTCTTCGGCCGCCACGTCGGGACGACGGTGGCCCAGCGGGCCCTGCGCACCGGGGTGAGTCTGGGCGGGGAGCAGCGCACCGCCGCCGCCCTGTTCGTCGACATCGCCGGGTCCACGTCACTGGTCCGCCGGACCGGGCCCGAGGAGATGGTCGGGCTGCTCAACCGGTTCTTCGCCGTCGTCGTCGACACGGTGGAGGACGAGGGCGGGCTGGTGAACAAGTTCGAGGGCGACGCCGCGCTGTGCGTCTTCGGCGCCCCCACCGACCACCCGGACCCGGCCGGCGCGGCCCTGCGGGCGGCCCGCCGCATCTGCGACGCCGTGGCCGAAGCGGGCGAGGTCGACGTCGGGGTGGGCGTGGCGTGCGGGCCGGTATGGGCCGGTCAGGTGGGGGCGGCCAGGCGGCTGGAGTACACGGTGATCGGCGACCCGGTCAACGAGGCGGCGCGGCTGACCGAGCTCGCCAAGGACCACCCCGGCCGCGCGGTGGCCGGCGAGGCGACGGTGCGGGCGGCCGCGCCGGACGAGCGCGGTCACTGGCGCCCCGACCGGACCGTCGTCCTGCGCGGCCGCGACGAGGAGACCCTGACCTACGTCCGGGCCTAGTTCGACGAGGGCTGGGTCGGGGGCCGGTTCGGCTTGCTGGGCTCGTGCGCCTTGACCACCACCAGCACGTCCTCGGGCTGCAGGGTGCCGATGACCGGGTCGTCGAAGCGCAGCGTGCGGCCGCCGCGGGTGACCGACAGGACGATGTCGCGCAGGTCGCGCGGGCCGAGCCCGACCTCGCTGGCGGTCGCCGTGCGCTGGTGCAGGTCCAGCCCCTGACCCCCGGTGACGAGGTCCTCGACCACCGCGACCACGCGGGGCGCATCGGTGGAGAGGCCGAGCAGCCGGCCGGAGGTCGCCGAGGTGGTGATGACGGTGTCCGCGCCGGACTGGCGGAGGAGGTTGGCGTTCTCCTCCTCCCGGACGCTGGTGGTGATCGGCACGCTCGGGTTGAGCTGCCGCACGGTGAGCGTGATGAGCACCGACGCGTCGTCCCGGTTCGCCGCCACGATGACGGCGCGGGCGCGCTCGACCGAGGCCCGCCGCAGGACCTCGGTGCGGCCGGCGTCGCCGACGATGCCGGTCAGGCCGAGGGAGTTGGCCTCGTCGATGGCCCGCGGCTCGGGGTCGACGACGACGATCTTGTCGGCCGGCGTGCCGTTGGCGACGAGCGAGCGGATGGCGCTGCGCCCCTTGGTGCCGTAGCCGCAGACGATGACGTGCTGACGCACGCGGGACCTCCAACGTCGGATGCGGAACTCCTCCCGCGAGCGCGCGGTGAGCGCCTCGAGGGTCGTCCCGATGAGGACGATCAGGAACATGATCCGCAGGGGCGTGATCAGCAGGATGTTGATGAGCCGTGCTTCGGGCGTGACGGGGGTGATGTCGCCGTAGCCGGTGGTGGAGAGGGTGACCGTGGCGTAGTACGTCGCGTCGAGCAGCGAGATCGGGCCGCCCTTGCTGTCCGCGTAGCCGTCGCGGTCCAGGTACACGACGAGGACGACCACCACCAGGACGACGGCGGCGATGACCACCCGGCGCATCACCTGCCGGACGGGGGAGGCCTCCTCGTGCGCGATCCGGACACCGGTGTGCTCGGTGTCGGTGCCCTGCCACGCGCTTTCCACGCCGCGGACAGTAGTGAGGCGGAGGCCCGTGCGCGCGCCACCGCCCCGATCGGGTCACCGGGACCGGCCGGGGCGGCGGCACCAGGAGCAGGGGGACGGCGTCAGCCGCCGACCTTCTCGCGCTCCAGAGCGGCGAGCTCGCGCTTGAGCACCTTGCCCGCGGCGGAGACCGGGATGGCGTCGATGAACACGACGTCGCGGAGCCGCTTGTAGTGCGTCACCTTGTCGTTGACGCCCTCCAGCACGGACTCGCGGGTGAGCGCGGCACCGGCGGCGTCGCCCTTGCGGACGACGTAGGCGACCGGCAGTTCGCCGGCCTCCTCGTCGGGGCGCCCGACGACCGCGGCACCGGCGACGCCGGGCATCCCGAACAGGATCTCCTCGAGCTCGCGCGGGAACACGTTGTAGCCCTTGTAGAGCAGCATGTCCTTGGTGCGGTCGACGATGGACAGGTAGCCGTCCGCGTCGAGGATCCCGACGTCCCCGGTGTGGAACCAGCCGTCGGCGTCGATCGACTCCGCGGTGGCCTCGGGCCGGTGCGCGTAGCCGCGCATGACCTGCGGGCCCCGGATGCAGACCTCGCCCCGCTCGTCCTGGGGCACCTGCGCGCCGTCCTCGAGCGACCGGATGCTGATCTCGGTGTCGAAGACCGGGACGCCGACCGTGCCGGGCTTGCGGGTGCCGGACCGGAAGGACGGGTTGCCCGTGGCCATCATGGTGACCTCGGTGAGCCCGTAGCCCTCGCCGATCGTGGCGTTGGGCAGCAGCGCCTGCAGCCGCTGGATCAGCGGGACGGGGAGCGGGGCGGCGCCGCTGGACACCCCGCGCACGCCCGGCCACTCGCCCTCGACGAAGGCGGGCACCTGCAGCAGCGCCACGAAGATGGGCGGCGCACCGCCGATCGAGGTCACGTCGTAGCGCGCCATATCCTCGACGTACTTCGCCGGGTCGAAGCGGGGGTGGATGACCACGGTCGTCCCGCTCATGACCATGCCGTTGAGGAAGCCGACGGCGCCCATCGCGTGGAACCAGGGCGTCAGGTTGATGAGCCGCGCCGTGCCCATGAGGGTCGGGTACTCGTCGGTGCCGGCCACCTGGCGGGCGGTGACGTCGCCGTGCTCGTCGAGCTCCGGCATCGCGCCGTTGCTCCAGCACACCGACTGCAGCACGTTGGTGATCACGTTGCTGTGCGGGAGCTCCACACCCTTGCTCACGCCGGTCGTGCCCCCGGTGTAGGCGAGGTGGGCCAGATCGGCGTCCACGTCGACGGCGGCGTCGAGGTGCCGGTCGGTGGGATCGCCGCCCAGCAGATCGGCGGCGTCGACGTCGCCCTCGGCCAGATCCAGCCGGGCGGCGAGGTCGAGCGAGTGCGCCTCACCGGTGACGATCACGGTCCGCACGGGGGAGGCGGCCAGCGCCGGCCGCACCATCGGCAGCACGAGGTCCCAGGTGATGAGGGCGGTGGCGCCCGCGTCGGTGAGCTGGGCGGCCAGGTCGGCGGCGGGCAGCAGCGGGTTGGTGGGGGAGAAGGTCGCTCCCGACAGCATGATGCCGAAGTAGAGCGCCGGGTACTGGCGGCAGTTCGGGATGTGCAGGGCGACGACGTCACCCCGGCCGATGCCGTGGTCGGCCAGCCAGCCGGCGACCGCGTGCGACCGGGCGCCCAGCTCGGTGAAGGCCAGCGGGAGGTCGTGCTGGACGAACGCGGCCCGGTCGCCCCAGCGGCGCACGGCCGCCCGGAGGATCGAGCCGACCGGCACCTTCGGGTACTCCAGCGAGCGGGGCAGGCCGGGGGGCCAGCTCCTCGTCGTGGTGCCGGGTGCCGGCTGCGTGGCGGTCATGCGCGTCCTTCCCTGTCGGGGCCCCGGGTCGCGGGGTCCCACCGTCGGAACATCTCCGCCAGGGTGGCCCAGACCACACCCGCTGTCGAGGGTCTGTGACGATGGGGTCATGAGCGACCAGCGCACGGCCCTCGTCCTCGGTGGTGGCGGCATCACGGGCATCGCCTGGGAGATCGGCGTGCTGGCCGGCCTCGCCGATGCCGGGGTGGACCTCGCCTCGGCCGACCTGGTCGTGGGCACGTCCGCCGGCTCCGTGGTCGGTGCGCAGGTGACCGGTAGTGCCGAGCTCGCGGCCATGTTCGCCCGGCAGCTCGAGCCGCCCGCCCAGGAGAAGGTGGCGCGGTTGTCGCGGTCGAACCTGGCGCGCTACGCCTGGGCGATGCTGGTCAGCCGCGGCCGCGACGAGGAGTTCCGCCGCCGGGTGGGCTCGGTCGCGCTCGCCGCCGAGAAGGCCGGGCTGACGCCCACCGAGCAGGAGCGGCTGGACGTGATCGGCTCCCGGCTGGTGGGTCGCGAGTGGCCCGACCGGCAGCTCGTGATCACCGCCGTCGACGCGGAGACGGGCGAGTTCCGCGCCATCGACCGCACCTCCGGGGTGCCCCTGCTCCAGGCGGTCGCGGCCAGCTGCGCCGTCCCCGGCGTCTACCCGCCGGTCACGATCGACGGACGGCGCTACATCGACGGCGGGATGCGCTCGACGGCCAACGCCGACCTCGCCCAGGGCTACGACCGGCTGGTCGTGCTCGCTCCCATCCCGCGCGGGGTCGGCCCGATCGCCAGCGTCGACGCGCAGGTGACGGGCATGGTCTCGGCGCGCGTCGCCGTCGTCACCCCCGACGAGGGGGCGCGCACGGCCATCGGCAAGAACGTCCTGGACCCCGCCGCCCGCGCACCCTCGGCACGGGCGGGGCGGGCGCAGGCGGCCGAGGTCGTCGAGCGGGTCGCCGACGCCTGGACGGGCTGAGCGTCACACCACCGGTTCGCTCGATCGCCGGGGTGGTCAGGCCTCGTCGTCGAGGCCGAGCAGCCGGGCGGCCAGCCGCTTCCACAGCGGGAGGTGCGGATCGGTGGCGGCCGGGCGGGGCTCGAAGGCGTACACCAGCGCCACCCCGCGCATGCTGGTGAAGAGCAGCTCGGTGAGGTCCGCGTAGACCGGCGACGCGGCGATCTCCGGACCCCAGATGCCGTCGCCGACGGCGGTCATGGCCGCGCGCAGCCGGCCCTCGCCGCCCCGGAGCGCGGCCCGCAGAGCGGGGTCCGTGCGCGCGGCGGTCCACAGCTCGGTCGCCGCCCAGAACGGTGGCTCCTGGAACGTCGCCCACATCAGGTCGATCGCGCGGTCGACCCGTTCGCGCCCGGTGGGGATGTCGGCCATCAGGGCCACCGACCGCCGCCGCACCTCCTCGAGCTGCGTCGTCACCAGGTGGTCGCACGCCGCCACCAGGAGTTCCGCGCGGGACGGGAAGTGGTGCAGCAGCCGTCCGCGGGAGATGCCGGCCCGGGCCTGGACGGCGAGCGTGGAGGCGCCGGCGAAGCCGTCCTCGACGAGGCAGGCGACGGCGGCGTCGAGGATCAGCAGCCGGCTGTCGGCGGTGCGCGCCGACCGTGACCGGGGCGTCCGCACGGTCTCCAGCGGAAGGGGCTCGGACGTCACCGGGCGAGCCTAGAGCCGCAGCCGTGCGGAGAACAGTCACCGTTGACTGCCCGAGGCGGTGGGGGGCGCTGCGGCATGGATCTCAGGCCGGCGATCCAGCACGCGTGGACGGCGCCCCGGACGGCTCGGTGCGGGGCGACCGGATCAGGGGAGCGTCCGGACCGTGGCCGGGTCCAGGTGGCCCAGCAGGGTCTCGCCGAGGTCGCGCATGTGCTCCACCTGCTCGGGGGTGAGCTGGTCGAACAGGTGCGTGCGCACGCTCTCCACGTGCACCGGGGCGGCGGCGTCGAGCGCGGCGAACCCCTCTTCGGTGAGGACGGCGAGCTGCCCGCGGCCGTCCTCCGCGCAGACCTGCCGGCGCACCCACCCGCGCTCCTCGAGCCGGGAGACGGCGTGGGAGAGGCGGCTGCGGGAGGACAGGCAGCGGTCGGCGAGCTCGCTCATCCGCATCATCCGCTCGGGCGCCTCGGAGAGGGCGACGAGGATCTCGTAGTACGCGTGCGAGATGCCGGTGGCGTGGGTCAGCTCGCGGTCGAGACGGTCCATCAGGAGTTGGGCGCTGAACAGCCACGCCCGCCAGGCGTGCTGCTCCTCGGCGTCCAGCCACCGCGGTGCGGTGAGGTCGGGGGCACCGGCGGGGGTGGGCGACACGTGCGCGGTCATGTGCAGATGGTACTGGCGGAATAGTTCAGCTCTCAACTACGCTGCGGCCACACAAGCTCAAACTTTCAACAACATGGAGACACCATGACCAGCACCGTCCAGATCCCCGGTTACGTCGTCGGCACCTGGGACATCGACGCGAGCCACTCGACCGTCGGCTTCTCCGTCCGCCACATGATGGTCAGCAAGGTCCGCGGCTACTTCCGGGAGTTCTCCGGCGAGCTCGTCACCGCCGCCGACCCGGCGCAGTCCTCGGTCACCGCCACCATCGACATGGACTCGATCGACACCCGGCAGGAGCAGCGCGACGCGCACATCAAGTCCGCCGACTTCTTCGACGTGGGCAACCACACGGTCATGACCTTCCGCTCGACCGGCGTGCGCGCCGAGGGTGAGGACTGGCACGTCGACGGCGAGCTGACCCTCAAGGGCATCACCAAGCCCGTCACGCTGGAGCTGGAGCTGAACGGCTTCGGCCCGGACGCCTACGGCGGCACGCGCGCCGGCTTCAGCGCCACGACCGTCATCTCCCGCTCGGAGTTCGGCGTCGACATCGCCCTGCCGATGGACGGCGGCGGCGTGGTCGTCGGCGACAAGATCAACGTCGAGCTCGAGATCGAGGCCGTGCTCCGCACCGCCTGATCCCCGGTGATCATCGTCGATCGGTCGCCCCTGTCGGCGTGTCGACCAGCCGATCGCCGATGATCACGAGCGCGCGACCCCTCGAGGGCCCCTGACGCACACCGCGTCGGGGGCCCTCGCGTGTCGGGGAGACTGGGTGGCATGTCGACAGCCAGCCTCGTCCGCACCCGGTTCCCCTCGGCCGTCCTGGTCGCCGTCGGCCTGGCCGCCGGCTTCGGCATCGCGCAGGGCACCGGCATCCGGGCGCTGGGCGGTGCGGTGTTCGCCGCTGCCGGCGTCGCGGCCGGCGTCCTGTGGCTGCGCCGCCGCGGGCTGGCCACCGCCGTGGCGCTGGCCGCGCTGTACGTCGGGGCCTTCGTCCTGGCGCACGTGCTGGCCATCGGGGTCGGGCTGCCGGCCTGGCTGGCGGTGAGTCTGGTCACTCTGGCCGCCGCAGGGGTCACCTTCGGGGTGGCCGACGCCGCTGGGGAGCGGGCACCGCTCGGCTGAGCGACTACCCTGGGAAGGTCGCCGCACGGGCGGCTGTTGCACGAGATGCCGCGCGCTGACGCAGCGGCCTCCCCGAACCCCCTCTGAGGTGCCCTCCCGCATGCCCACTCGCGACGACCTGCGCAACGTGGCGATCATCGCTCACGTCGACCACGGCAAGACGACCCTGGTCGACGCCCTCCTCCGCCAGGCAGGTGCCCTCGGGCGCGCCAAGGGCGAGGGGACGGACAACGACTCCACGCAGGACCGCGTGATGGACTCGATGGACCTCGAGCGCGAACGCGGCATCACCATCCTGGCCAAGAACACCGCGATCCACCTGGCCGACGAGAACGGCAACCCCGTCGTCGTCAACATCGTCGACACCCCCGGCCACGCCGACTTCGGTGGCGAGGTGGAGCGGGGCCTGTCGATGGTCGACGGCGTCTGCCTGCTCGTCGACGCCTCCGAGGGCCCGCTCCCGCAGACCCGCTTCGTGCTGCGCAAGGCGCTGGCCAAGGGGATGCCGGTCATCCTCGCGGTGAACAAGACCGACCGCGCCGACGCCCGCATCGCCGAGGTCGTCGACGAGTGCTACGAGCTGTTCATGGAGCTCATGGAGGACGCCGGCATGAGCGCCGACAACCTCGACTTCCCGATCGTCTACTGCGCCGGCCGCTCCGGGAAGGCGTCCATGACGCGCCCCGAGAACGGCACCGAGCCCGACAGCGACGACCTCGCGCCGCTGGTCAAGACGCTGCTGGACACCATCCCGGCGCCGGAGTACGACGCCGAGGAGCCGCTGCGCGCGCAGGTCACCAACCTCGACGCCTCGCCCTACCTCGGCCGGCTGGCGCTGCTGCGCATCCACTCGGGCACGATGAAGAGCGGCCAGCAGGTCGCCTGGTGCCGCACGGACGGCACGATCAAGAACGTCAAGATCACCGAGCTGCTGGTCACCGAGGGTCTCACCCGCACGCCGGCCGCGAGCGCCGGTCCCGGTGAGCTGGTGGCCATCGCCGGCATCGAGGAGGTCATGATCGGCGACACGCTCGCCGACCCGAACGACCCCCGCCCGCTGCCGCCGCTGACCGTCGACGAGCCCTCGATCTCGATCACCATCGGCATCAACACCGCGCCCCTGGCCGGCAAGTCGGGCAAGAAGCTGACCGCCCGGCTGATCAAGAACCGCCTCGACCAGGAGCTGGTCGGCAACGTGTCGGTGCGCATGCTGCCCACCGACCGGCCCGACACCTGGGAAATGCAGGGCCGCGGCGAGCTGGCGCTGGCCATCCTGGTCGAGCAGCTGCGCCGCGAGGAGTTCGAGCTCACCGTCGGCCGCCCCACCGTCGTCACCAAGGAGATCGACGGCAAGCTCCACGAGCCGGTCGAGCGCGTCACCATCGACACCCCGGGCGAGTACGTCGGCACGCTGACCCAGGCGCTGGCCACCCGTCGCGCGCGGCTGGAGAACCTGGTGCACCACGACACCGGCTGGGCGCGGATGGAGTACATGGTCCCGTCGCGCGGCCTCATCGGGTTCCGCACCGAGTTCCTCACCGAGACCCGCGGCACCGGCGTCCTCAACCACAACCTCGAGGGCTACGAGCCGTGGCTGGGCGACATGCGCGCCCGCCCGACCGGTTCGCTGGTCGCCGACCGGCAGGGCGTGGCGACGACGTACTCGATGTTCTCGCTGCAGGAGCGCGGCCAGCTCATGGTCCAGCCGGGCACCGATGTGTACGAGGGCATGATCGTCGGTGAGAACTCCCGTCCGGACGACATGGACGTGAACATCACCAAGGAGAAGAAGCTCACCAACATGCGCAAGAGCACCTCCGAGGAGCTCGAGCGCCTGGTGCCGCCGCGGGTGCTGAACCTGGAGCAGGCGCTGGAGTTCTGCGCCGAGGACGAGTGCGTCGAGGTCACCCCGGCCACCGTCCGCATCCGCAAGGTGGTGCTCGACCAGACCGAGCGCGGCAAGGCCAAGAACAAGAAGCCCAAGCCCGCCTGATCCCCGGCCTCGGAGGCCCCCGGTGCGCACCCGCGCCGGGGGCCTCGTGCTTTTCCGCGGTAAGGCCACGCGCTTTTCCGCGGTAAGGCCTCGTGCTTCTCCGCGGAAAAGCGAGGGGAGGGCGCGGGAGGTGTGGCGAGCCGCGCACGGGTGGTGACGACGAGCCGAACGGGCTCGGCACGCCCGTCCCGCGTGCCCCAGGAGTCGCGCGTCGCGGCGCCTACGTTCTTCTCGGGGTCATGGGTCATGACCCCGGGGGACGAGTGCACGAGAGGCGGCCGACCGCATGACGACGATCACCCGAACGGCTCCGGTGGAGAACCACTTCCGGGGCGGGATCGATGTCCGGGTGAGCCTGCGGGACGGCGCCGGTGACGGGAACTCCGCCTTCGACGGCGCCTGGTTCCCGCGCGGCCGGGACCTCGAGGTGGAGCTGCCGGAGCTGATCGCGGAGCTGGACCGCCGGGGGCTGCGCATCGAGCGCTTCACCTACTCCCTGGAGGCGTGGGAGCCGGCGCCCCGCAAGCTGGTCCTCCGCGACCGCGTGGTGCGCACCGGCGGCTTCCGCAGCATGGACCCGCTGGTGGTCTGCCTGACCTGGAACGGGGGCACGCAGCGGGCGGACCTGCTCGTCGTCCCCCCGGAGACCGATGTGCTGACCGGGGCCCGTGCCCTGCGGTTGTGCACCCGCCGCGGCCTGCCCCGCTCGCCGCAGATGGTGCTGGCCGCCGCCCGGTCGACGCCGCTGCCGCAGGTCCCGCAGGTGCACCGCCGCGCCGTCTGAGGGCTGGTCGACGCCGTCGGGCGGGAGCTTCGTGCGAGCAGGGGCTGAACAGTAGGCTTCGGCTGATTGCGCGCAATACGACCTCGGGCTCCCGGTGGTTGACGTGCCCGTGAGGAGGATCGTGGAGCCGCGGGGTGTGGCCCTGTTCCGATCAGCGTTCGACTCGTGGCCGACGCCTGGGCTGTTGCTGGATGCCCAGCTGGTCATCGTCGCCGCCAACCGCAGCTACTTGCGGATGCTGGCGCGGTCGGAGGAGGACCTGGTGGGCCGGCACGTCTTCGACGTGTTCCCCGACGCCGAGGGGCAGGGCGAGGAGAACCCGTTGGGGGTCTCCATGCGCACTGCCCTGCGGACCGGGCGGCCGGATCGGCTGCCACTGCTGAGCTATCCGGTAGCCGAGGCGGGGGAGGCGGTCGAGCGCTGGTGGAGCGTGGTCAACATCCCGCTTGCCGAGGAGAACGGGCATCCCGTCGGGTTGCTCAACGCGGTCGAGGACCTGACCGAGATGGTGGCCGAGCAGGACCGCAGCCGGTTGGCCCGCGCGGTGGCGGAAGACCTGAGGCGCCAGACGCAGCGGCTGTCCACCGACCTCCTCGCTCAGCACGAGGACCTCCAAGAGGTCCGTCAGGCCGAGGTGCGCACCGCCAGGCGGCTGGCGGCGATGGCGGAGGTCGCGCTGCAGCTGGCTGGGGCCGAGACCGTCGACGCGCTCACGGACGCCGTCATCCGGGGCTTGTCCGCGCTCGGTGCGGACGGCGGGGCCGTCGGAGTGCGGGACGGGTCCGGGACCCACCTGCAGATGCACCTGACCGACTCCCTCGGGGCGGACACGCAGCGGATCTACTCGACGATCCGGCTGGACAGCGGGCTGCCGGCTGCGGTCGCTGCCCGTACCGGTCGGCAGGTGCTGCTGGCCGACCGTGCGGCGGGAATGGCGTTCTCTCCCGAGATGGACCAGGTCTACGCCGCCGCCGGCAGGGAGGCCTGGGCCTCGTTCCCGCTGCAACTCGGGGACCGGCTGTTGGGGTCGATCACCGTGAGCTGGGACGAGCCGCAGGACTTCGCCGTCGGGGACGTCGCGCTGCTGGGCGCGTTCGCAGCCCAGTGCGCCCAGGCGCTGGACCGGATGGTTCAGCGGCAGGCGGAGCGGTCGGCGGCCACGGTCAGCCGGCAGATGTCGGAGGCACTGCAGCGCAGTCTGCTCACCCCACCTGTCCAGCCCGATCACCTGGAGATCGCAGTTCGCTACGTGCCGGCCGTGCACGACGTGCAGGTCGGCGGGGACTGGTACGACGCCTTCCTCGTTTCCGATGGCAGCACCCAGCTGGTGGTCGGTGACGTGTCCGGGCACGGCCGGGAGGCCGCGGCGGCGATGGGTCAGGTGCGCAACGTGCTGCGCGGTGTAGCGCACGCCTTGGTCGAGCCGCCCGCGGCGGTGCTCAGCGCACTGGACCTGGCCATCGAGCACCTGGCTGTCGGCACGCTGGTCACCGCCGTGCTGGCCAAGATCGAGCGGACCCCGGCAGAGAGTGCGGCCGGCATGCGCACGCTGCGCTGGTCCAACGCCGGCCACCCGCCGCCGGTGCTCATCCACCCGACCGGTGTCGCTGAGCTGCTGGTGCGTCCGGTCGACCGGCTCCTCGGAGTCACACCGGACAGCCCCCGGCACGACCACGCCGCCGACCTCGACCCGGGCTCGACGGTGATCTTCTACACCGACGGGCTCGTCGAGCGCCGCGGCGTCCCGCTGGAGGAAGGATTCGAGTGGTTGCGCTCGACCGCTGAGACTCACGCTCAGCGGGGGCTGACGCTCGAGGAGCTGTGCGACGAGCTGGTGGCCGAACTCGGCGGGGAGGCCGACGACGACGTCGTGATCCTCGCGGTCCGTGCCCATCCGGAGGACCGCCCGCGCCCGGCAGTCGCCGGCCCCTCCGTCCTGCCCGACGACCTTGCCGACGGCGTCGCCCTGTAGCCGGTCGAGTACTCGACCGGCGCGCCGGA
>Ga0210040_10002963_pt1 | contig 23396 bp, 19 predicted proteins | sample CryGeyCG12114_NA_FD_185462 | JGI IMG/M metagenome (GOLD analysis project Ga0210040, IMG submission 185462) | Groundwater microbial communities from aquifer - Crystal Geyser CG19_WC_8/21/14_NA (SPAdes) (version 2) | ecosystem: Environmental > Aquatic > Deep subsurface > Groundwater | place: USA...
CCAAGGATATCGAGGAAGCCGCCTGGATCGAGGGCGCCTCGCCCTGGCAAGCGCTGGTGACCGTGTTCCTGCCGCTGGCGCTGCCGGCCATGGTGGTGACCGCCATTTTCTCCTTTATCAACGCCTGGAACGAGTTCGTCATCGCATTGACCATGCTGCGCCGCCAGGAAGCCTATACCCTTCCGATCCAGGTGTTCTCGCTGGTGGCAGGCCGGTATACGGTGGAATGGCACCACGTGATGGCGGCGGCCTTTGTTGCGACCATTCCCGTGGCCATTATCTTCGCCTGGCTGCAGCGCTATCTGGTGCGCGGTCTGGCGCTGGGCGCCGTCAAGTAAAACAAGCTTCAAACAAAGATCATTCATGCGCATCTTCACGGCGTCCCTCGCCACTGAAACCAACACTTTTTCGCCTGTCCCGACCGACATGGCCTCGTTCAAAGGCACGTTCTACGCCGGGCCTGGCCAGCATCCAGACACCCCAACGTTGTGCTCGTCCCCAGTGCTGGTGCTGCGCAAACGCGCTGCAGCCGAAGGCTTCACCCTGATCGAGGGCACCTCGACCTGGGCGGAACCGGGCGGGCTGATCCGCCGCGATGTCTTTGAAACGCTACGCGACGAGATCCTCGATCAGTTGCGCGCTGCCTTGCCAGTCGACGCGGTGGTTCTGGGCCTTCATGGCGCGATGGTTGCGTCCGGCTATGACGATTGCGAGGGGGACCTGCTTGCGCGCGTCCGTGAGATCGCCGGGCCGGACGTCGTTGTTGCGGCCGAGCTCGATCCGCACAGCCATTTGACGCCCAAGCGAGTGGAAGCCTCCAACATTCTCGCGAGTTTTCTGGAGTTTCCGCACACCGACTTTTACGAGCGTGGCGAGCACGTGGTCGAGCTTGCGCTGCGCGCGGCGCGCGGCGAGATCAAGCCGGTGATCTCGACCTATGACTGCCAGATGGTCGGTGTGTACCCCACCAGTCAGGAGCCGATGCGGAGCTTTGTCGACAAGATAAAGCAGATGCAGGGGCAGGACGATTTCCTGTCCATCTCCTTTATCCACGGCTTCATGGCTGCCGATGTGCCAGAACTGGGTAGCCGCGTGCTGGTGGTGACTGACAACACGCCTGAAAAAGGGACGGTGCTGGCTGAAACGCTGGGCCGTGAGATGCAAAGCCACCGGGGCCGAACCGCCATGCCAATGGCCGGCGTGGCCGAAACGCTGGACCGCATCGAGGCCGCAGGACCGGGCGAACGTCCGTTCGTGGTTGCCGATATTTGGGATAACCCGGGCGGCGGCGTTGCCGGCGACAACACCGAATTGTTGCGCGCCATTATCGATCGCGGTTTTACCAAGGTGGGTGTTGCAACCATCTGGGACCCGCAGGCGGCCGCGTTCTGCCTGGCTGCCGGCGAGGGTACAGTGTTTGATCTGCGTTTCGGCGGCAAGGCGGGCAACACATCAGGCACGCCGATCGATGCGCGCGTGGAAATTTTGCGCACCACCGAAGCCGGCTGGCAGTCGTTCGGCAAAAGCCGCGTCCCGCTGGGCATTGCCGCCGTGGTGCGCATCGTTGGTACCGAAATCGACATCATTCTCAACACCAACCGGACACAAACCTACGAGCCCGATATCTTTTCCGGACTAGGTGTGGATTTTGCAGGCAAGGACCTCCTGCTGGTCAAATCGACCAATCATTTCTATGCCGGTTTTAAGCCCGTTGCGCGCGAAGTGCTTTATGCGCGCGTTGAGGGGCCCTACCCCGACGATCCACGCACGACGAACTATCGCAAGCTGGTTCGACCGATCTGGCCGCGCGTTGATGTGTTTGCGGCAGACCCTGCGCCGTGACCGAGCCGAAATCGGTGTTGCGGCCGGTCGATACTGAGGCCGTACGCCTTGCCAAGACGCTGATCCGCACGGCCCGCCACGGCACCATTGCAACACTGGAGCCTGGCAGCGGACGCCCCATCGCCACGCGCGTTGGGCTGTGCACCGACACGGACGGCACGCCAATTATCTTGGTCTCAGCGCTGTCGGCCCACACGCCGGCCCTCGAGGCTGATCCGCGCTGTTCGGTGCTGATCGGAGAGCCGGGCAAGGGCGACCCCCTCGCCCATCCCCGCATCACGCTGTCCTGCGATGCGACTCCAATTGGTCGCAACGGCGCAGAAGAAGCACGGCTGGCGAGCCGCTATCTCGCGCATCAACCCAAGGCGCAGCTTTACGCCGCGCTGCCCGACTTCAGCTATTTCCGGCTCCATATCCGATCGGCAAGCCTCAATGCCGGCTTTGGAAAAGCCTATGCGCTTTCGCCCGACGACGTGCTGACACGCAGCGCTGTTCTCGCCGACATCGCCGAGGCTGAAGCGGGTGCGATCGCGCACATGAACGGAGACCACGCAGAGGCCGTGGCCCTTTACGCGCGCCACTTCGCCCAAGCGCCCGACGGGCGCTGGGTGTTGACAGGCGTTGATCCCGAAGGGTTTGAGATCACCAACGGCGATGATGTTCGCCGCATCTTCTTTGCCACCCCCCTCACCTCGGCACGCGACCTGCACACGACGCTGGTGCGCATGGCCGAGCAAGCCCGCGCAGCCGCAAGCGCCTGATCCGTTTACCGCCGAACCCAAGAAAGATTGCGCCCATGCAGCAACCCGGCACCGGTGATCTTTCAACTCTGATGGTCCGGGCGGCGCTCGTGGCCAGTGAGGTGATCTGCGATATTTATCGCCAGCCCTTTACGGCGACCGACAAAAGCGACGGCTCGCCAGTGACGGAAGCGGACCGTAAGGCCGAAGCTGTGATCCTGGAGGTGCTCAGCGCCGCAGGACTGCCGGTTTTGGCGGAGGAAAGCGCGGCCGATGGGCGTATTCCCGTGCTCGGCGAACGCTATTTCGTTGTTGATCCCCTGGACGGCACCAAAGAGTTCATCAAGCGCAACGGTGAGTTCACGGTCAACATCGCCCTCGTGGAACACGGCCGACCGGTTCTCGGGGTGATTGTCGCGCCGGCAACGGGACAAGGCTTTGTTGGCAGGCGCGCAAGCGCCGAGGCGTTCACCGTTTCGGGTCTGGACATAGGGAATCAGCGCCCCATCCGGGTTCGTACGGATGGTCCCGTCAGCGTTGTTGCCAGCCGTTCGCATGGGCACGAAGCTCTCGCGGCGCTCTGCGGAGCCATGCAGGTTACGGATGATCTTTCGGTCGGCTCGTCGCTGAAATTCTGCCTCCTTGCGGAGGGCCGGGCGCAGCTGTACCCGCGATTTACCCCAACCTGCGAGTGGGACACGGCCGCGGGGCAGGCCGTGCTCGAGGGGGCCGGTGGCGTGGTGTTGACGCTGGATGGCGCGCCGCTCGGCTACGGCAAAATCGCCGATGATTTCCTTAATCCATTCTTCATCGCGGCCAGTTCAAAACAGCAAGGAGAAATGGCCGCGCAAACGATGCGCACCGTGCTTTCGCGCGGCTAAGCCGCCGTCCATACGCCGTTAACGCTGGTCTGCCATTCCGCGCGGCGCTCTTGTGCCCGAAACTGGGGCGATATATATATCCGTCATATGCTGAATGAGCATATGCTCGGAGAAGCTGGATGAACGTCAGAACCGTGTGCCTGTCCATTCTGCATGAAGGCGAGGCTACCGGCTATGAAATCCGGCGGTCTTGCGTGGACGGCGACTGTTCCTACTTCGTTGAAGCAAGCTTTGGCTCGATTTATCCCGCCCTTGGCAAGCTCGAGGCCGACGGCCTGGTGACCAGCCGGGTGGAACAGCAAAGCGGCAAGCCCGCCAAAAAGGTTTACCGCATCACGGATGCGGGGCGCGAAGCTTTCCGGGACGCGCTGTTTGAGCCCTTGGCGGAAGAGGTTTTCCGCAGTCCGTTCCTCTTGTTCGCCCGCTATGCTCATTTGTTGCCGGCAAGTCTGGTGGAAAGTCGCCTGCGTGCGCAGCTCGAGCGTATTCGCGAAAAGCAGCGGACCATGCAGGATCTTGTCGAAAGCCATGGAAGCAACGCCGCTGACCTGTGGGTCATCCGATATGGCCTCGCGGCGCTGCAGGTCGCCGAGCAGCACCTGGAATCACACATGAACGAGTTGATCGCCTTGGCCGCGCCAGATGCGACCGACCTGAAGGCGGCGGAGTAAGATCAACGATGCGTGCACTGTTCTCATATGGTTTGGCATTGCTGCTCTGCCTCGGCATTGGAGCCTGGCTCGGCACCGGCACACTGATTCAGGGTGGCAACGGCCCCGGCGAGGGCGAGCGGCCGATCATTGCCCTGGTTGAGGAAAACGGCGGCCCGATTACCGAAACGCTGGAGCATTCCGGAGTTCTGGCCGAGGGCGCGCACCACAGCGAGATCGATCCGCATCTGACCATAGCCGAGCGGCAGGCGCAAAACACCGGCGGCGCTGCCGCTGCCCGCTCGGTTCGGACCCAAACCTTTACCATCCAACCCATGCCTTTGAAGGTAACGCTGCGCGGTCGTACCCAGGCAGGCTCGTCGGTGACGGTCACACCGCAAACCACGGGCGTCGTGCAGCAGGTGCATGTCACCAAGGGCCAGCCGGTTGCGGCAGGCGACCTCCTGTGCACCCTAGAGCAAGGAACGCGTGCAGCCGCCGTGGCCCAGGCGGAGGCATCTTTGGCGCAGGCGCAGGCATCGCTGGTGCAAGCGCAGGCCAACCTCGAAACCAACCAGCAGCTGCGCCAAAAAGGCCTTGCCGCCGAAAACACCGGACGCGCGCTGGACGTGGCGGTGAGCTCATCGCAGGCCGCCGTGACCGCGGCCGAAACCGCGGTCGAGAACGCCCGTGCCGAACTGGAGCGCACCGAGGTTCACACCGAGGTGGCGGGCATCGTTCAGGATCCGGTCACAACCGTCGGCAGCACGTTGGCTCCCGGGACACCCTGTGCCACTATCGTTCAGCTCGACCCGATGCTGTTTAAGGGCAGCGTGCAGGAAGCGCGCATTGGGCTGGCGCGGGTCGGGCTCCCAGCTGTGGTCAAGACCATCACCGGCCAGACCGCCGAAGGCAAGGTCAGCTTTATCGCCGCTACCGCGGACCCGGCGACCAACAGCTTCGGTTTCGAGGTCGAGCTTCCCAACCCCGACAACAAGGTGCAGGACGGACTGACCGCCGAGGCGGTTGTCAACATGGGCACCGTTCCCGCCCACCTCCTCCCGCAGTCGGTGCTGACGCTTGATGACGAAGGCAGTGTTGGCGTGCGCACGGTGGAGGACGGCAAGGTCGCCTTTCGTCCCGTGCAGATCGTCAGTGATACCCGCGAGGGTGTTTGGGTTACCGGGCTTGCGGGTTCGGTTGATGTGATCACCGTGGGCCAGGAATACGTACAAGCCGGCCAGGTTGTCGAGGCGACCAACGTCGCTGCGGCGCAAGGCTGAGGAAGGACGACGCTTATGCTCAATTTTTTGGAGCGAATCCTGCGCATGCCGCGGGTGGTGCTGACCGTGATGGTGCTTTTGCTCCTCGCGGGTGTCGGCGCTTATACGTCCTTGCCCAAGGAAAGCTTCCCGGCGATCGACATCCCGGCCTACAATATCTCGGTTTCCCAAACTGGCGTTTCGCCGAGGGATGCGGAAAACCTCCTGGTCAAACCGATCGAGGACCGCATCAAGGACCTGGATGGGCTGGAGCAGTACAACTCCACCGCCACTACGGGCTACGCGTCCATCGCGCTGCAGTTTGACGTCAACGCCGACAGCGACCAGGCGTTGTCTGATTTGCGCGCTGCGCTCGACGGGGTTGCCGCCGATCTGCCGGAAGACGCCACCGAGCCGGTGATCACCGAATTTTCGACCGCCGACACGCCGACGATCTCGGTTGCAGTGTACGGAACAGTGCCCGAGCGCGAGTTGATCAACCGCTCCAAGGCGTTGCAAGACGAACTCGAAGCCATGGCGGACGCCCAAGAGGTCAAGCTCTCGGGCGCGCGCGACGAGGTGCTGGAAGTCCAGATCGACCTCAACCGGCTCGACGCCTTCGGCCTGACCGCCAGCCAGCTTTTCGATGCTTTGGCACGCAACAACATGGTCGTGCCCGGTGGCACGCTCGACACCGGGCAGGGCTCGTTCAACGTCGAAGTGCCCGGACTGATCAAGAACGCTCAAGACGTTTACAGCCTGCCGATCAAGGCCTCGGGCGATACCGTGGTCACCTTTGGCGACGTCGCCACGATCACGCGCACGTTTGAAGACGCGACCAGCTATGCCCATGTGAACGGGCAGCCGGCAGTCACTCTCAGCGTGATCAAAAAGCTCGGCACCAACGTCATCGACGTGTCCGACGAAGTGCGCCGGGTGACCTCGGCTTTCACCGCCGATTGGCCGCAAGGCATCGAAACAAGCTTCCTGATCGACCAGGCAGATTCGACCAAATCGCTGTTCCGCTCGCTTGAAGCGGCCGTGCTGACCGCGGTGGCGCTGGTGCTGATCACCTGCGTGGCCACCCTTGGCTGGCGTGCGGCGATCATGATCGGCATGTCGATCCCGATCTCGTTCATGATCGCCTTCCTGGTTGTCCAGCTCCTGGGCATGACCATCAACATGATGATCATGTTCGGCCTCGTGCTCGCCGTGGGCGTGCTCGTGGACGATCCGATTGTCGTGGTGGAATATGCCGAGCGAAAGCTGCAGGAAGGGGTTTCCAAGCGAGAAGCCTTTATCCTCGCGGCTCGCAAAATGTTCGTGCCCGTTGTTTCGGCGACGTTCACCACGCTTGGTGCCTTTTTCCCGCTGTTGTTCTGGCCGGGCATCATCGGCAAGTTCATGAGCTACCTGCCCATCATCGTTATCGTGGTGATGGTGGCCTCCCTGGTGTCGGCGCTGATCTTCATGCCGATCATCGGCGCGTTTATTGCGTCGAGCCACGTGGACGCCAAGCACAAGGAAGCCGCCGACATCGTGATGTATCCGGACAAGTTCGACCCCAAAAAGGTCCGCGGCGTGACCGGTGTTTACATTCGCATCATGGAACAGTTGATGCGCCAGCCAATCGTGACCTTGGCTGCGGGTCTTGTGCTGGTTGTTGCGATGTTCATGGTCTACATCCAGAACCCCACCAAGATGGAGCTGTTTCCCGCTTCCGAGCCCGAATTCGGCACAGTCAACGTGATCACGCGCGGTAATTATTCGCCCAACGAGATCCGTGATTTCCTGGTCGAAGTGGAAAACGAGATCCTGCAAGTGCAGGGTGTCCAGGATGTGATCATGAGCTTTGGCGGCGGCGGGGGCGGCATGGCCGCCAGCAGCGCTCCGGCGGATACCATCGGATCGTTCAATCTGCAGCTGCAGCCCTTCAACGAGCGCGTGCGTGCTGAGGAGATTTTCCAAAACATTCGCACGCGCGTTGCCGATATCTCCGGCCTCGACGTGCAGATCTCCGGACAGGAAAACGGCCCACCCTCGGGCAAGCCGATCAACCTTCGCGTTACCGGGACCAATTACGACGCACTGCTGCCGGCAGTGGCGAAGCTGCGCGATTACGTGGAAAACGAGCTGGGCGATACCATCGACGTAGAAGATGGCCGCCCGTCCCCCGGTATCGATTGGCAGGTCACCATCGACCGCGAAGCCGCGGCCAAGTTCGGCATCGGCGTTCGCGAGCTTAGCCCCTATATCCAGCTGGTGACATCGGGGGTGAAGCTTGGGTCTTACCGGCCCGAGGACGGCACCGACGAGCTCGATATTCGTGTCCGCCTTCCCCGTGAAGAACGGACGTTCGATGCGCTGGACTCCCTGCGGATCGTGACGGCGCAGGGCCTGGTTCCGGTGTCGAACTTCATCCAGCGTACAGCTGTGCCCAAGGTGGCGAGCGTGACGCGCCAGGATGGGCTTTATTCCATGAACGTGGCGGCCAATCTGGCACCGGATGCGAGCGGCGAGCTTCCAAACGCCGCCGAGAAAGTCCAGCAGGTGCAGCAATGGGAAGCAACGCAGGAATGGCCCGCCGGCGTAGAGATCGTTTACGGCGGCTCGGCCGAGCAGATGGAGGACACTATGCAGTTCCTCGTTTTCGGCTTCGGGGCCGCGCTGTTCCTGATCTTCTTCATCCTGCTGGTGGAATACAACAGCTTCTACCAAGTGCTGGTGACGCTCTCGACCGTGGTAATGTCGTTGGGAGGCGTGCTGTACGGCATGTACCTCACGCAAATGAGCTTCTCGTTTGTGATGACCGGACTTGGGATTGTGGCTTTGGCCGGCATCGTGGTGAAGAACGGCATCGTGCTGATCGACACTTATAACGAGTACAACCGCGACGAAGGGGTGGAGCCGGTCAAGGCCATGCTCATCACCGCCGCCCAGCGTGTACGCCCGGTGCTCTTGACCGCCACCGTGACGGCCCTCGGCGTGATCCCCATGGCGCTCAACGTGGAGTTCGACTTTGTTCGCCGCGAAGTGGTGATCGGAGGGTTGGCCGGAGCATGGTTCACTAACCTTTCCGCCGCGCTGGTGTCTGGGCTTTTTGTTTCCACCGCGCTGACGCTGGTGCTGGTGCCGGTACTGATCACCGCACCTACGGTGATCTGGCGCCAAATCCGGGGGATTGCGGGTGCTGTCGCCCGCGCAGGACGGGCAGTCGCCTCGCCTTTCCGTGGCCGTCGTGCGGCTGTGGTGGCATCGAGCGAGTTGCCGCCGCCGATCCCGGCCGACCTGCACAGCCCGCGCCGCTACTTGAATGTGGATGGCAGCGCGCTGGTTGAAACCGAGCGCAATGGCGTAACGGTCGTTTCGCGCCAGGCAGCGGAATAGGCCCTGAGGCATCGCAAACAAAAAGGGGCCGGCTCAGATGAGCCGGCCCCTTTTTCGTAAGAGACACGAGACGGTTCAGCCCGAGGTGATTTGGGACAACGTCAAGGCGGTCAGCAAGCCGACGGCAGCAGCGAGCGCTGCCGATTGCTGGAACTGGTGACTTTCGGCTTCCGGCAGCAGATCTGTCACTGTCAGGTAAAACATTGCGCCTGCGCCGACTGCCAGAAGGACACCCAGGATCCCGCCCGGAAGGCCGCGCAGGAAAACCAGCCGGCCATCGATGAGGCAAACAGCGACACGCCCATCAGGCTCGTCCAAAGGATGGTGCGCCGCTTCCAGTGCTTGCCTTCTTCCCGAGCAAGAGCGCCTATGCTCAGGGCTTCACTGATGTTACCGATGCAAATGGCCATCCCAACCACGACAGCGACGCTCGGATCGATGGCTGCGCCAACTCCGATGGTCGATCCCTCGATCAGTTCCTCGGCCCTGGTTGCGCCGGCCAACACCGTAACCTGCGTGCCGCGCGGCTTGCGGTGCTTGAGCTTTTGCTTCTGATCGGCGTTTGCGCCAGCCAGCATGCCGCGGTTCACCCATAAATCAAGAAGGTAGACCAGCCCAAAGCCGACCGCGAAGCCAAGGAGCGTGCCGGGAAGCGAGGCTTGCTCCAAAGCTTTGGGCAACATCTCGAAGCTGAGCGTTCCCGCAAGGATACCGCCGGCGAGACCCACAGCGATCGACAGGAACAGGGTAGTAAGACGGCACCAGCGTCGTGATGACCCCGCCGAGGGGCGAGGCCTAGGCGGCACATACGGACACCGCGAAAACTATCCAAAACTGCCGTCCATCTGGCTCTGCGGTTTACCGAAGACAAAGGACGCGACGATCCAGAGTTGCTGGCGAAGCCTAGATTGCGCGCGCGCCTTTGCGGCAGTGAATTGCGAGATCAGCGTCCATTCAGGGCGAGGTAGGCGTCCACAAGGTTCTTGGCCCGACGCTCGCAGACCTCCTGCCCCTCGTCCAATGTGGCACTCAGCGTTTTGGACCAGCGCTTACCGGTCGCGCTTTTGACGATGGCTGCTCTCCAGGCATCTGCCGCTTCGAGCTGAATATCGAAACCTCGGTAATGTGTTGTCATTGGACGGTATCTCCGGTGAATCCCCTCCCCGGGTGACCCACCAGTTCTATCATCCCCTTCCCCCCGGACCTAACAGGTGAGGACATGGCCTTTATGCGTGAGGTGGCCGGCAGGAGCGGCGGCGCGAGGCGCGTCGCTTCTAGAAATTCACGATTGGGCGAGGGATGGCGCTGCTAGCCAGCTGACAGAAACGCTGCCCGTTACTCGGCGGCCGCCGCCGGCAACTTGACGAAGCCGTCCTCGGCCTTGGCGGTTGCGCGCAGCTTTTCTTCGGCCTCGGTGGCCTCGCGTTGCCGGCTCCACATCTGGGTGTAAAGACCGTTGCGAGCGAGCAGTTCCTCGTGACGCCCGCGCTCCGCGATCGACCCGTCGCGCAGCACCAGAATCTCGTCTGCGCTGATCACTGTGGATAAGCGATGGGCAATCACCAAGGTGGTGCGATTTTTCGCAACCACATCCAGCGCGGACTGAATGTCACGCTCGGTCTTGGTATCGAGGGCCGACGTTGCTTCATCAAGGATCAGGATGGACGGCGCTTTCAGAATGGTTCGGGCGATGGCCACCCTCTGTTTTTCCCCACCCGACAGCTTTAAGCCGCGCTCTCCAACCTGGGTGTCATAGCCCTTGGGCAAAGTGGCGATGAAAGGGCCAACCTGCGCCATATCGGCAGCGGCCCTGACGTCTTCATCCGTGGCATCGGGCCGTCCGTAGCGGATATTGTAGGCGATGGAATCGTTAAACAGCACCGTATCTTGCGGAACCATGCCGATGCTGGCGCGCAAGGATGCTTGCGTGACGTCACGCAAATCCTGCCCATCGATGGTGATGCGCCCCTCGGTCACCTCATAAAATCGGTACATCAAACGCGAGATCGTGGATTTACCCGCGCCCGAGGGACCGACCACGGCGACCGTCTTGCCCGGCGGGATTTCGAAACTGACGCCTTTCAGGATCGGCCGGTCCGGATCGTAAGCAAAGTGCACGTTTTCGAAGCGGATTGCCGGACCAGAGATGGCCAGCGGCTTGGCGTTTTGCTTATCCTCGATTTCCGGGTTCTGATCGAGCAGCCGGAACATGGCTTCGATATCGGTCAAGCCCTGGCGGATTTCGCGGTACACAAAGCCGATCATGTTAAGCGGCCGGTAAACCTGCATCAGAAAGGTGTTGAGCAGAACAAAATCGCCGATGGTCAGCTGGCCGTTCATCACCCCGATCACCGACATCACGCTGATCACCCCGACCCCGCCATAAAAAATGACGGCCTGGCCGAAGTTGAGCACGCCCAGGGAGCTCCAGATGCGGATGGCAGAGCGCTCATAGCCCGCCATGGAAATGTCGTAGCGGTCAGCCTCCATCCGCTCGTTGGCGAAATACTTCACCGTTTCATAGTTGAGGAGACTATCGATCGCCTTGCTGTTCGCATCGGTGTCGGATTCGTTCATGTCACGGCGGATGGCAATCCGCCAGTTCGACGCCTTGATGGTGAACCAGAGATAGAGGCAGATCGTCACAACCAGCACGGCAAAATAGCCAAAGCCGAACATGAACAAGAAGATCGCACCAACCACCACGAACTCGACCAGCGTTGGTGCCGTGTTCAGCATGGTGAAACGGACAATCGTTTCGATGCCTTTGGTGCCGCGCTCGATCACCCGGCTGAGGCCGCCGGTGCGGCGCGACAGGTGAAAGCGCAGCGAAAGCCTGTGCAAATGCGTGAACGTTTGCAGCGCAACTTTGCGCACAGCGTGCTGGCCGACAGCTGCAAACAACACATCGCGCAATTGCTGGAAGCCCGCATCGGCAACATTGCCGATGACATAGGCGACCACCAGCACGATCGGCACGGCCAGGCCCATAATCACCGCAGCCTGAGGCCCGGCGTTAAGGCCGTCGATTATCCCTTTATAGGCAAAGGGAACCAGCGTTGTTGCGACCTTGGACAAGAGCAGTGCGCCGATCGCCAACACCACCCGAACCTTCAGGTCAGGCCGGTCCGACGGCCACATATAGGGCCACAGATTACGGACCGTGGTCAAAAGATTGGTTTCGTCCGCATCAACTGTGGGACGCTTGCTGCTTGAAGATGTGTCGGTCATCAGGCCGGCTCCTTCTTGGCCTGAGAGGCAGAATTCTCGACGGCTTGCCCAACCTCTCCCAGGTCTGAAAGAAGGCGGCCCAAAGCCGTGTGCAGGGCGCTGACCTGGGCGGTCTGGATCGAATAACAATTACGCGTGCCACGTGCCTGCCGTTCAATCAAGCCGGCTTCGAGCAACACTTTGATGTGCTGTGAAACGGTTGATTGAGCCAATGGCAAACACTGGGTCACATCGGTGCAACAGCACTCGCCCTGCCCTTGCGTTCCGAGGATACGTAAGATGCTTAGCCGAACAGGATGGCCGATGGCGCGGAGAGTTGATGCAAGCTCGTCGTCGAGCATAGGTTGCGCGGGTCTATTCATCGTTGCCTTACGATAAAGCGCACCGGTGCGGCGCGCAAGACCGAAGTCCGCTCAGGCAAAACCGGCGATATTTATTGGCCGGTTCCGCCCTCCCCCGGCAGCTCAAAAACCTGGCCCGGGTAAATCCGCGCAGGATCGCGGATTTGCTCGGTGTTGGCCTGGTAAATGGTCGTGTACCTCATGCCCTCACCGTAAACCCGCTTGGCAATCGTCCAAAGATTGTCGCCGCGCCTGATGATCGCCCGCCCCGAACCAAAACGCGCATCCCCGGGTTCCCCGATCGCAACGGCGGTCATGGTCGGGATCTCGGTATTGAGCGGGACCTGCTCGGCGGCAGCCGGTTGCTGCACAGCGACCGATAGCTGCGGTTCAACCACGGGCGACTGGCTGTGAGCAATGCGCAACTCAGGGTCGCTCACCGCCATCGACGGCGCCGGGTCGAGGTCCGCAACGGCGGTATTGGTTTGGACCACCGGCGCATTGGGTTCGCTGGTCGAAACGGCCGCATCGGTTTGGACCAAGGGCGTATCGGATCCACGGGCTGCTACATTGGCGGTATCGGTCTGGGCCACCCGCGCATCAGTCACGCGGGTCGGAACTGCCGCATCGGGCTGAGCGACGGGGACCTCCAGTGGCCGGGCCGGAACCGCTACGCGCCGATCCGCGCGCGCGCCCGTGGGGTTCGTCCCGGCTTCTGTGTTGTCCTGGGTTCCGGTAAACACGGTGTCTCGGCTGCTTGAGCCTTGAGCGGACGTTGCAGGCGCTTCGTCCGGCGAGCCGGCCTGTCCGTTGCCTTGCGGCGACTGCGCGGCAGCGCTTTGTTCAGCGGGATCGCGCGCATCCGCAGCGGCGATCCCGCTTGCCGGGTTGGTCCGGGGCGCAGCGCTTCTGTCCGGCGCCGGTGCGCTTGGCTCGGTCGGCTCGCTGGCTCCACCGCTTGCGAGTGAGGGGGGCGCACTTGTGTTGCCGGTTGGTGATGTGGGCACTGCGTCCACATTCGGCTGCGACCGTTGCGTTTCCCCGGCGGGAGTTCCTGGTTGTTCAGTTTCGGGGGGCTGCTCGCTGTTGCTGGCAGTCAACCCCGCAGCCCCGTCCGTCGGCCGGCTCACGCCGGAAGCGGGGGCCGGCGCTGCACTATTCTCGGTACCACTTTGAGCGGCTGCAGGCGCTCTACCGTCCTGGGTGCCGACCCCATCAACGTCGGGGAGACCGCCTTGAGCAGCAGATGGCGAAGTGGAAGCGGGATTTTTCCCAACCGGGCTGCTCGCTGTTTCGGTGGGCGGAGGAGTTACCTGTTCCCGTGCGGCGGCTTGTGATTCGCCGTCTGGCGTAGCCGCAAGCGGCTCCGGACTGCCTGCTCCCCCTGACGGCTGACGGTCGTTCTGGGCAAGAACGATCGGCGCTTGCGCGTTACCCTGAGGCTCGTTCCCTGCAATTGCTGTAGGCGGCGCAACGCTGTTTGTCGCCGGTGCATCAACAAGGAAGTTGACTTCGGCGCGCGCGCTTACCGCAGCGCTTCCCGGTGCAAGCAGATCGATGCGAATGCGCTGAGCCGGTTTTGTGAGCACATTGCCCGACTCCACCAGCCACCGCTCGCCGGAAATCACGGCATCGGCAATGAACTGATCATCGATATAAAGGCGGACGGTTGCGCCGTCGGGACCACTGCCCGCAAAGAAATTGCGGTTATTGTCGATCTCGATGGCATCGATGGTCGGCTGCACCGCAGGCACGGCCGGCGCGTCGGTTCCGTCTGGGACGGGCGACGCCACGTCCTCCCGATCCACGGCTGCAAGCTCAGTGTCGTTTCCGGCACCACCCTGTGGATCATCTACCCTCGCCGGCCCATCAGCAGGAGCATCTGCATCCGGAGACGGGGTGCTGCCCGCGCTTATGGCCGGCTCCTGCGGATCAGAAGGCGCTATTGCAGCGGATTGCTCGGGGCTGTTCGCCTCGCCGGCTTCTCCCCCCGCCGCACTGGTGCCTTCCGTTCCGGCACCGGGCGCAGACTCGCCGGCGCCGGGCGCTTCGCCGGCCAGCGAATTGCGCTGCCTCGCTGCTGCGCCGGCCGCATCGCTTGTGTCCGATGCCAGCGCGTTTGCGTTTGAAGCCGCCTGCGACTCGGGTGCCTGATTCTGCGGCGTCTGCGCAGGGACTGCACCCACTTCAAGCTGCGCGACCTGCGGCGTGGGGCGGGCAAGTCCTTGAAGGATATCGCTCGCCTGCCCGGGAACGCTGGCAACCACCAGGGGTTCGCCTTTCAGATCGGGATCGATCACCACCACAAAGGATTGCGCCACGCGCGTCGGTGAGCCTTTCTCCCCAACAGTCAGTTCGATACCACCGGGCGAGAGCCGACTGTCTGGAACAAATACCCAGTCCCCACTTGGCTCGACCGTTGTGGTGCCCAGCAACTCGCCATTGCTGAAAATCTCGAGCTCCTGACCTGGCCGGCCGCTGCCTGCAATAACAATCGACCCATCCGGTTCAGCCCGGAGCCCGTATTTGACGTCCCTGTCGCCTGCCGGTGTTTGCTCGGAATTGGCCGGTGCCAAACCAGAATTAGCCGGTGCCGGACCAGAATTGGCCGGTGCCGGACCAGAGTTGGCCGGTGCCGGACCAGAAGTCGACCCAACAAGCTTGTCGGCAGTGGCACTGGCTTCCGGAGCGGTAGGCGCCGGCGCGACTCCTCGAGACGCGATAGCGGCAATCTCGGTCGGCTGGACTGGCGCCTCCGGCAACAATCCAGATTGCGCCATGCTGTCGCGCACGCACACCCCGAAATCTGCTGACGTGCCGAGACAGCCAAGTACAGACGGACCGGTAAAGACCCCCCCGACAACAACAAGGGTCGCCCCTGCAGCGATGATCGTCAGCGCAAGGGGTCGCTTCGAAGCAGGCTCGGCCAGTTTCGCCTCCGGGACGAATAGAGTGGGCAGGCGCACGGTGCCTGACCACTGTTAAGTCGATGTGCTTGCACCTGCTAGTGCAGGGGAGCCTCAGTTTTCAGCAGCTTATATGTGATTGACTCATAAAGCGCCTCAAATGAGGCGTCGATCACATTGGCCGATATACCGATTGTCCACCAGCGCTCGCCCGAGCCATCTCGGCTTTCCACCAGCACACGGGTGACGGCACTTGTACCGCCGTCCAGGATACGTACCTTGAAGTCCACAAGTTCAAGATCTTCAATGCGATCGGAGTACTTGCCCAAGTCCTTTCGCAGTGCAAGATCGAGTGCGTTGATCGGTCCATTGCCTTCGGCTACGGACATTAGCAGTTCGTCGCCGGCGCGGATTTTGACCACCGCTTCGGTGACGGAAATCAACTGCCCGCGCGCATCGTGGCGGCGCTCGACACTGGCGCGATAGCTTTCCACGGAAAAGAACTCCGGCAAGGTGCCGAACTCTCGCCGGGCGAGCAGCGCAAATGAAGCATCGGCCCCGTCATAGGAATAGCCCCGCGCTTCCCGCTCCTTTACCGTCGCCAGCAGCGCGTCAAGGCGCGGATCGTCTTTCCGGATCGCGATACGGTGCCGGGCAAGCGCCGTGATCAGGTTGGATTTGCCAGCCTGCTGGGACACCATGATCGCGCGCTCGTTTCCCACCGTTTCGGGGGGCACGTGCTCATAGCTGGAAAAATCCTTCAGCAGAGCGGACGCATGAATACCCGCCTTGGTGGCAAAAGCGGATGCGCCAACATAGGGCGCCTGCGCCTCGGACCCGCGATTGAGCACATCGTCAAAAGCACGGGAAATTCGGGTCAAATCGGCGAGCTGATCGGAACTGATGCCCAGCTCGAACTGGTCGGAAAACACCGGCTTCAGCATCAAAGTCGGGATCAGTGTGATGAGGTTCGCGTTGCCGCAGCGCTCGCCGACGCCGTTCAGCGTGCCCTGGATTTGCCGGACGCCGGCTGCAACTGCCGCCAGCGTATTGGCCACCGCCTGGCCGGTATCATCATGGGCGTGAATACCGAGCCGGTCACCAGGGGCGACCTCCAGCACGGCCGCAATTATGGACTGCACTTCCGCCGGCATGGTGCCGCCATTGGTGTCGCAGAGCACGACCCAGCGGGCCCCGGCGGCAAGGGCGGTGGACACACAGTGAAGGGCGTATCGGGGATTGCTCTTATAGCCGTCAAAAAAGTGCTCGCAATCGACCAGCACTTCCCGGTTGGACGCGGCTGCTGCAGCGACAGACTGCGCGAGGCCGTCGAGATTTTCCGCGAGCGAAATCCCGAGCGCCATTTCGACCTGCGTGTCCCAAGACTTGGCAACAAAGCACACGGCGTCGGCCGCGCTGTTCAAGAGGCCCTGCACGCCGGGGTCGTTCTCGACCGAGCGGCCGGCGCGCTTGGGCATGCCGAAGGCCGTAAAGATCGCCCGGTTGGTGCGGCGCTGCGAGAAGAACTCGGTATCAACGACGTTGGCGCCGGGATACCCGCCTTCAATGTAATCAACACCGAGCTGCTCAAGCAGCTTGGTGACACTCATCTTGTCTTCGAGCGAAAACTCGATGCCCGCCGTTTGCGCGCCATCCCGCAGGGTGGTGTCAAAGACGTATAATCGTTCCTTGTGCATTCAGGTCGTCTCTTTTGGCGGCCAGACGTTGGTGTCACGGTCTGGATGCTGGAAGGATCGGAGGATAGCGGCAATATCGCGCTCCTCGTCGGTCGAGCCGAGCGGCTCGGGAACCATGCCGTCGTAGTGCGCAAAGATTGGGTGCCGGTTGTCGCGGGCATATTCCACGGTTGGCACGATCGCATCGGGGTGGTCAAAGGCACCGATGGCGAGAGAGGGCGCGCCCTCCCCGTGTTGATAGGTCAGCGGCGTGCCGCAATTGGCGCAAAAGCCCCGTTGGACCATGGGCGAGCTTTGGAAATTTTTCGGTGCGCCGCGAGTCCACTCGACCCGGCCAGCCATTGCGGCAAACGGCGCCATGAAGTTCCCAAAAGCTTTCTGGCACATCCGGCAGTTGCAGATCGATGCATGCCTGACCGGCCCTTCGGCGCGGAAGCGGACCGCACCGCACTGACAGCCGCCGGTGAAAACTTCGGTCATTTTTTTACGCCCGAGCGAACCGGGTTATTCCGGCGCATGGCAGACTGCCTTGACGTTGTTGCCATCCGCGTCATGAACAAAGGCGGCGTAATAGTTCGGATGGTACTGAGGCCGAAGACCGGGCGCGCCATTGTCCATTCCTCCGGCTGCAAGCGCGGCTTGGTGAAAAGCGTCGACCTCGGCGCGTGACTTGGCCGCAAAGGCCAGGTGCAGCCGTTGCCTGCCAGGGCCAGTGCTGATCCAAAAGTCTGGAGTGACGATCCCGAAACCGACAACGCTGCCATGATCGTGGTTGATCTCGGCCATGCGCTTAATGCCGAGTGGCGCTAATGCCAGTTCGTAAAAACGCACCGCGGCCTCGTGGTTTGCGGCACTGATCCCGATGTGATCGATGATGCTCATTGTGGTTCCTCCATCTTAGCGTGCGACGTCCCAGGTCGTGACACGCTGGCCATTGGCGTCCTTGCCGTCCTTGAGCTGGATGCCTTGAGCGAGCAGATTGGCGCGGATCTTGTCGGCGGTCGCGAAGTCCTTTGCGTTCAAGGCGTGAAGACGCTTTTCCACCTGCTCGCTCAAGACCAGCTCGTCGATCAGCTTTTCGGCGACAAAATCCTGCAGCGCAAAGCCCAGGAATGACCAGCCGCTGACCAAATCCATCAGCGCATCGCGGTCGCCCTGCTCGGCGAGCTTGGCGAGTTTTTGCAGCTCGGCGATTGCGGCAACCGTGTTGAGATCGTCCGCAAGGGCGGCCAGTACCGGCCCGGGCGTGGACCGCCCATCCATAAGATGGTTCACTTGGTGCCAGTCGAGCTCGCTCGCCGCCTGCCGTAGATTGGTCCACTTTTTTAGTGTCCGCTCCGCTTCCTCGAGCCGGGCGAGAGAAAAATCGATCGGCTCGCGATAGTGCGTCATCAGCATGGCAAGGCGCAGCACCTCGCCCGGCCATGTGCGGCCGCCGAACTTTTCGGTTTCGAGCAATTCATGGATGGTGACGAAATTTCCGAGGCTCTTGGACATTTTTTGTCCCTCGACCTGCAGGAAACCGTTGTGCATCCACACATTGGCCATCGCGGTCGTGCCATGGGCGCAACGGGATTGGGCAATCTCGTTTTCATGGTGCGGGAAAATCAGGTCCAGCCCGCCGCCGTGAATGTCGAACACATCCCCAAGATAGGCGGCGCTCATCGCCGAGCATTCGATGTGCCAACCGGGCCGGCCGCGACCCCAGGGACTATCCCAGCCGGGTTCCTCAACACTCGACTGTTTCCAAAGCACGAAATCTGCCGGATTGCGCTTGTGCGTATCCACGGCCACGCGGGCGCCAGCGAGGTTGTCGTCCAGATGACGACCCGACAGCGCGCCATAATCGGGCATCGAGTCCACGGCGAACAGAACTTCGCCGCTTGCAGGATAAGCGTGCCCGTTGCCGATCAAGCGCCCGATCAGGCTGACCATGTCCGGCTTGCCATCGGTGCGGGGCAGAACGAACTCGGTGGCGCGGGGCTGATGGGTAGGCTCCAGCGTGCCCAGGGCCTTGATGTCAGCCATGAACTGCGCGGTGGTCTTTTCAGTGACCTGCCGGATCGCATCGTTCAGCGGCAGACCGGGGAAGTCGCGCACCGCTCGCGCATTGATCTTGTCGTCAACGTCGGTGATGTTGCGAACATAGGTGACGTGGTCCGGCCCATACACGTCGCGCAGCAGCCGGAACAACACGTCAAACACAATCACCGGCCGCGCATTGCCGATATGGGCAAAGTCATACACCGTCGGACCGCAGACATACATCCGGACGTCGCCCGGATCGATTGGCGTAAAGGCCGACTTTTCGCGCGTCAGCGTGTTGTAAAGCCTGAGTGGTGTGGTGTCGCCGGAAGCCATGCAGTCCTGCCTTGCGGAAGTGTTCTCACGCGGGCAGCGGGCTCTTCGGAGATTTACCTGTTCGGGATGAAGAAAACCGCCGCCAACGATGTCAGCGGGTAATAATGCAGCCGAGAATGCACGATGCGGTTGCAGTTTTCATGGTGCGGCACACTGATCGCTGCCGCCCCGAAAATCAAGAGCGGAGTTGGGCGTCACCGAACGTCCCTCGTTGCCCGGTCAAGCCGTTCCGAGCAGCTTGACCACCTGGTTGATCGAGCCAAAAACGACGACTTCGTGGGCATCGACAACGGTGATGTCCACCCGGTCGCCGGCCTTGAGGAACGATGTACGCGCTTTGCCATACCGGATCTTTTCCACCGTCCGCGCTTCGGCAATGCAGGCAAAGCCAATGCCGTCTTTTCGGATCGGCAAGGCCTCGTCGTGACGGTTGGAGACCGTTCCGGACCCCATGATGGTGCCGCAACCCAGTTGCCGCGTTTGGGCAGCCGCGGCGATCAGGTCGGCAAAATTGAAGTGCATGTCCTTCCCGGTATCGGGCTGACCGAACAGCTTGCCGTTGACCGTGATGCGAATGCGCAGGTGAACGCGGGTGTCCTGCCAGGCGAGCCCGAGTTCGTCCGGGGTGACGGCGACAGGGGCAAAGGACGTGGACGGTTTGGCGTGAAAAAAGCCGAACCCGTTTTGCAGATCGTCAACCACCAGACGGCGGAGAGACACGTCGTTGATCACCGTCAGCAGCCGAATGGAAGCGGCAGCGTCTTGCTTGGTTGGGCGCATCGGAACCGGGCCAAGAATGGCCGCAAGTTCCGCCTCGAAGTCGACGGCTGAATCGTCGTCCGCAACAATGATCGGGTCATGGGCCCCTGAAAGCGAGTCCGAAGCGCCCTGGTACATGAGCGGACGATCCGTTTGCAGTTCTTCGTTGCGGCTGCCCTTGAGCGTGCGCACCCGTTCAAGGTGACTGAGGTAACCGGACCCGTCGATCCACTGGTAGGCGCGCGGCAAGGGCGCCATGGCGAGCGCCGGGTCGAAAACTTGCGCGGCGATCTCACCGCGATCAAGCGCCGCCGCCACGGTCCGCAGCGCAGGCTCCGCTTCGGCCCAATTATCGAGCGCTGCCTGCAGGTGCGGAGCGATTTTGCCGGCAGAGGCATAGCGGGTGAGATCGTTGGACACGACAACCAACTGCCCGTCCGGGCGGCCATTACGAAGAGTGGCGAGTTTCATAGGGGGCCGGGTCGATGAGGAGGGGCGCTGTTCATTCCGGCCTCACCGAACTACACTGCAGCGTCGCTTGCCAGTGATTTCTTTTTGCGCCGTGCTTTGGGCACATTGCCGATGTTGTTTTTGGTGTCATGATCCCCATCGCTTTTTACCGCATCCAGACGCTGGTCGTGCTTTGCGCGGCCATGCTGGTTTTTTCCCTGCAGGTGGGCGATGCCCACGCCCAAGCTGCCAGTTGCACGAGCCTGGAAGCAAGCCTGCGCACGCTTGAGCGCAACGGCGAATTCCAGGAAGCCGAACGCAATGGGCGGGCTGCCCGGCGTTTGCAGTCGGATTTGCAGGACGCCGAAAGCGCTTACGTTCGCACCGGGTGCAACGATCGGGCCCGGCGGGGGGAAACATTGACTGGCAATTGCCGGGCTTTGGCCCGCCAGATTACGACGGGCCGCAGCGAGGCAACGCAGTTGAACGATCGCGTGCAGACCGGCAACGCCATATCCCAACAGCGCGAGGCGATTTTGCAGGAAATTTCGCGCTTCGGTTGCGGACGCGGCGATTCGCGCGCGACGGTCAATGGCGGCCAGCGCGGCGGCAATTTGTTTGACCAGCTGTTTGGCGGTTATACCCGGGAAAGCGATCAGTTTTACAACGACGAACTTGTGGAAGAAGGCGCGGATCAGTTCGGGTCGGCCGGCCAATCCACCGTCCGCACTGTGTGCGTGCGCACCTGCGACGGCTATTTCTGGCCTGTGAGTTATTCCACCGTGCCGGATTTTGCCGGCAACGACGCCGAACAGTGCCAAGCCCAGTGTCCCGGAACGGAAGTGCGGCTGTTTTCCTACGCCAACCCCGGCCAGGAGCCCGAGCAGATGGTGGATCTGCTGGGGCAGCCTTACAGCGCCCTGCCAAACGCGTTCCGCTACCGCAAGGAATTCGACCAAAGCTGCAGTTGCAAGGCATCAACCACCACCGCGGAGCTGACCACCCTTGCCGGCGGCGGCAATTATGGGCAGTCACCCGCCGCAATCGACGTCAACGGCGCTGCCATTCCACTGCCTGTTCGCGACCCGCGCAGCGGGCCGGCAGTTCCCGCCCCCACAGAAGCAGCGGTGGCAGTTGTCCAGCCCCAGGCTCCCGTCCAAACGGCGGAAGCCGCAATTGTGCCCCTCCCTCGCCGCCGGCCTTCGGCATCAGGCGAGGCTGCAGTTGAGCAACCTGTTCCGGTTGCGACTGCCGAGAATCAGCGCGTCGTTCAGTTTGGCGACAAGCGCGTCAGGATAGTCGGTCCAGACACGCCTTACGCCCAACCAGTGGAAGCAGTGCCTTAAGCTCAGGGCCGTCATGGCGGCCCGTGAGTGCCATACGCAGGGGCAGGAACAAAGTCTTGCCCTTGCGCCCGGTCTGCTTTTTGAGGTTCTCGGTCCACAGCGCCCATGTCCCGGAATCCCAGGGCTCGAGCGGCAGCTCTTCACGCGCAAGATTGATGAAGTCGCGGTCTTCGGCTGCAATGTGCGGCTGAACCGGTCCCTTGATCAGTTGCGCCCATCCCGTGATGTCACCGAACTTTTGCAGGTTTTCGCGCAACGCCAGCCATAAAGGCTCGTCGGCAAGGCCAAATTGCTCCAGCCGCGAACGCGCCGTCTCGTAAGGCATCACATGCAGAATGCGGGCGTTCAGCGTATCGAGTTCCGCCAAATCAAAGCGCGCCGGCCCGTGAGAAATCATCGACAGGTCCAAGGCGCCTGCAATCGCCTGGAGCTCCGCATAGGGCTCGATCGGCAGGCTTGTACCGGAGAGCGTCGCCATGATCGCGACGGCGAGCGGCTCATATCCGCTGTCGCGCAGGTCGGAGATCGACAGGGAGCCAAGACGTTTGCTGAACCCCTGCCCTTCGGCGTCGGTCAGGAGATTGTGGTGGGCGAAAAGTGGCACCGTGCCGCCCAGCGCCTCGAAAATCTCGATCTGCGTGCCGGTGTTGCTCACATGATCTTCGCCCCGGATCACATGCGTGATGCGGAGATCGATATCGTCCACCACGGAAGGCAGCGTGTAAAGAAAAGAGCCATCTTCGCGCACCAGCACCGGATCGGACATGGAAGCCGTGTTGACGGTCTGCTCGCCTTTGATCAGATCGCGAAAGTGCACCGGCTTGCCGTCCAGTTTGAAGCGCCAGTGGGGGCGTCGGCCGGAGGCCTCAAGCGCGGCCCGATCATCAGCCGAGAGTTTCAGCGCTGCTCGATCATAGATCGGCGGACGGCCCATGGCCCGGGCCCGCATGCGCTTGCGGTCGAGTTCGTCCTCGGTCTCATAGGCGGGGTATAGCCGGCCGGTTTCGATCAGGCGCGCCTTGGCCTTTTCATACAATGCCCCGCGCTCCGACTGGCGAACCAGGAGGTCAGGCTCAACCCCGAGCCAATGAAGATCGGTTTCGATACCGTCGGCGAACGCGCGGGTGGAGCGAGCCAGATCCGTATCGTCCATGCGCAAGACATAAGTGCCGGACCGCGCCCGGGCGAAGAACCAGTTGAGCAGCGCGGGACGGGCGTTGCCGAGATGAATGCGCCCCGTGGGAGATGGCGCGTAGCGAACAACGGTCATGGGGCGCCGCTTTCGTCGCGATACCCATTGGTAATCGGATATTTGCGTCCCATTCCCAATGCCTTCTTGGTCATCTTGACGCCGGGCGCCGACTGCCGCCGCTTGAACTCGGCGATGTAAAGCAGCTTTTCGATGCGCTTGACGGTTTCCAGGTCGTAGCCCTTGGCGACGATTTCTCCGACGCTCATCTCGTCCTCGATCAACGCTTCGAGGATGGCATCAAGGACCGGATAGGGCGGCAGGCTGTCCTGGTCGGTCTGGTCGGGACGCAAT
>Ga0210040_10002964_pt1 | contig 23392 bp, 15 predicted proteins | sample CryGeyCG12114_NA_FD_185462 | JGI IMG/M metagenome (GOLD analysis project Ga0210040, IMG submission 185462) | Groundwater microbial communities from aquifer - Crystal Geyser CG19_WC_8/21/14_NA (SPAdes) (version 2) | ecosystem: Environmental > Aquatic > Deep subsurface > Groundwater | place: USA...
GGTGGTGGCCAGGGCCGGGTTCGAACCGGCGACCTTTCACTTTTCAGGCGAACGCTGCTACCAGCTGAGCTACCTGGCCATGGGCCCGACAGCTGGGGCTACCGGCTGGGCGAGCACGTGAGCGGTGCTGCACCGTGGTGCTGCACCGCTCTCGCGACCCCGACGGGACTCGAACCCGCGACCTCCGCCGTGACAGGGCGGCGCGCTAACCAACTGCGCTACGGGGCCTTGGTAGGCCCTACTTGCTGCACCCGGAGCGGGCGCCCGCGAAACTATAGCCCAGATGGGCGGGGACCGGGAAATCACTTCCGCTGCTGCGGCAGGGCGTGGCAAGAGCCCCCGGCCGGGTCCGCCGGCCCGGGGCTCCTGGTCTTCGGGGCCGCCCGCTAGCCGGTGGCGGTCCCGCTGGTGAGCGGCAGCCGGATGTCGGCGACCAGCATGTTGTGGTCCGAGGGGCGGGCGTCGTCGGTCGGCTTCAGGACGTTCTCCCAGGAGCTGGCACCGACCACGCCGTCCACCGCGAGGGTGTCGATGCGGGCGCCGAAGCCCGGGGTGGGAGCGGTGAGCGTGGTCTTGAAGTCGTTGATGGTCGTGTAGTGGATGTTCACCTGCCGGGCGGCAGCGGCGGTGTCGTAGAAGCCGGCCTTGACCAGCTCGTCGTGCGGGGCGTACCCCACCTTGTTGTTCTGGTAGCTGTTGATGTCCCCACCGAAGACGACCGGGTAGCCGTGCGGGTTCACGGTGACGAGCTTGGCCAGCACAGTCTTGGCCTGCTCGCCGCGCAGGGCGTTGTAGGTCTTCTCCACGCTCGGGTCGCTGTCGTGGCGCTCGTCGAGGTGGGCCGAGACCACCACGACGTGCTCGCCGGTGGTCTTGTCGGAGAACTCGGCGTACGCCGCGCGGCGGCGGTTCGCCTCGGTGTCGCCGGTGGGCCGCAGCGGCAGCTTGATGCTGCAGCTGGACGAGTAGCTGCCGTCGGCGGAGGTGTTGACGCAGGGGCTGACCAGGGAGTACTTGCTCGTGTCGTAGAGGATGCGGGCGCCCTGGGTGCCGGTCAGCGTCCCCGACTTCACGTACGGGGTGGTCCGGACCAGCTTGTAGCGGCTGCCGCCGTCGGCCTGCAGGGCGGTGACCAGGCTGTCGGTCTGGCGGGCCGTGCCCTTGGTGGTGCCGGTCTGGCCGTCGGCGCGGCCGGGGCCGAGCTCCTGCAGGGCCACGATGTCGAGGTGGTGGTCGACGATGCTGGCGGCGACGTCGGGGGCGCGCTGCAGCCAGGTGCGTGCGTCGGTCGTGGCCCGCGCGGTGCGGACGTTGAACGTCCCGATCCGCACCGGGGTGCCGGTGGCGGCCGGTGTCGCGGGAGCGACGCCGACGACCTGCTGGTAGGGGTAGGCCCGGACCGTCCCGTCCACGGAGATGGCCCGCAGCCGGAAGTAGAGGTGGTTGCCCGAGCCGACGGGTGCGCCGGCGGACGCGGTCTGCGCGGCGGTCAGGGTGACGCTGGTCCGGCCGGCCGGCACCCGGAAGACCTTCGAGCCGCGGGCGTGCTGGGTGGCGCTGAAGCTGGTGAGGCCGGTCTCGATCTCGTAGCGCGCCGTGTTCTTGCCGCCCTGCGTCCAGGAGATGGTGACCTCGCCGGGCCTGGTGCCCGGCGTGGAGCTGACGGCGCTGAACGAGCTCGGGGTGGCGGCCATCGCGGGCGGGGCCTGCAGGGTCATCGTCCCCACGCCCACCCCGAGGGCCAGGACGGCGGCGGCGAGCGACCCGGCCGGACGGCGGAGCGGGAGCGGGCGTGCGGGCGTGGTGCAGCTGTTCATGCGGGGGGTGGCTCCTCGGCCTGGGGCGCGCGGTGGCGCCGTGGACGTCGGTCCGGTCGGTGGTGCCGACCTGACCTGGGCTGCCTCGTGCCCCCCGGACCTCGAAGCGATGGGTCGATCCTCGTCGGCCACGCGCCGCGCCAGCAGAGCCGAAAGCACCCGAGCCGGGCGACCTAGGTCCACCTCTGGTCGGGACCTCCGACCCGGTGGGTCCCGGGTCTCGTCCCGGATCGCCCGCCGGTCGCCCCTGACCGCAGCGCCGGTCCGGACGTCAGCTCTCGAGGGCCTGCCGGAGCCGCCACTGGTTGGCGCTCAACCAGCGTTCGCTGCGGTCAGCCCGCTCCGCCCCGCCGGAGGTCCAGTAGTCCGCGTAGCCCCGGCTGCCGTTCTCCCCACCGACGCGGACGATCTCGTACACCCAGCCGTGGGTGCGCCGGACGGCGTCCACCAGCAGGTCGTGCTCCTCCGGACGGACGCCGCAGGCACGGGCGAAGAAGGCGAAGCGGCGCAGGGACGAACCCAGCCGGGAGTCGAGGATGTCGACCTCGCTGCGCAGCGGCGCCCAGAGCCGGGAGGCGATGGCCACGTCCCAGAGCGGGGCGCCCGGGCTGGCCAGGTCGAAGTCGATCAGCGCGACCGCACGCTCGTCGCGGAAGACGATGTTGTCCAGGTTCGGGTCGTTGTGGCTCACCAGACCGTCGTGGAACGGCGCGGGCGGACGCGTCGGCCAGTCGTACGGGCTGGGATCGAAGGAGGCGACCGCCTCGTGGTAGCGGGCGAGCAGCTCGGCGACGCTCCGCAAGGCGTCGTCGGTCAGGGCCCAGGACGGGTAGGGCCAGGTGATGGCGTCGCCGGGCACGAAGCTCAGCACCTCGCGGTCGCGCTCGTCGACGCCCAGGAACCGCGGCGCCCCGTCGAAGTCGACGTCGGCCAGGTGCCTGAGCAGGGCCTGGGTCGCCGGGCTGGTGACCCGCTGCGGCCGCCGGACGGTGTCCCCGACCCGGACCACCAGGCCGCGGTTGGCGATGCCGCCGGCCAGCGGCACCTCCACCGGCTCCGGCGCGCTCACCGCCGCTCCGGGCCGCCGGGCGGGATGGCGCCGCCTGGGCCCGCCCGGTCGAGCAGCGCGTTGGCCAGGGCGGTGTGGGTGACCAGGGAGTCGACCACGCCGCCGCGCACGGCGGCGAGCACGGCGGCGGTCTTGCCCAGGCCGTACGGGACCCCGATCACCTCCGGGATGGCCCGCATGCCCTCCACCTCGATGCCGATCATCCGGTCGTTGAGCGACGTGTGCACGAGGGTGCCGCCCTCGGTGAGGAACACCCCGCCGACGTCGGCGCAGACGCCCTGCTCGGCCAGGGCGCCGCGCTCGCTCTCGGCGGAGGCGTCGTAGAGGGTGGACTGCCCGGGCGCCCAGGCGCCGATGCCGACGACCGCCTTGGTCACGGTGCCGATCGCGGCCAGGGCCCGACCGACGTCGGGCTGGCGGCGCAGGGCCTGCGCGGTGGTGGCGTCGTCGACCAGGAACGGGGCGAAGAACAGGTAGGCCCGCCCCCCGGAGACGCCGGCGACCTGGCGGACCACGTCGATCGAGCTGTCGTCGGGGGTGCCGTGCTCGCCGGCCGAGCGGAAGAGCGCCCCGGTCAGCTGGACGACGGGGATCGGCGGCAGCCGGCGCAGGTGCGCGGAGACGGCCCGGACCGAGCGGGCCCAGGCCAGTCCGAGCACGTCTCCGGGCTCCACGATCTCGGTCAGCAGGTCGGCGCCGGCCCGGCCGAGGTGGTCCCGGAGCGACGACTCGTCGTCGTCGGGGGTGTCGACGACGATGGCGTGCCGCAGCCCGAACGCGGCCTGGAGCCGGCTCGACAGCTCGATGTCGATGATCCCCGGATAGCTGATCTCGATCCGCACCAGCCCGCTCTCCAGGGCCTGGTCCAGCAGCCGGGCGACCTTGAAGCGGCTGATCTTCAGCTCGTCGGCGATCTCCAGCTTGGTGGCGCGGTCGACGAAGAAGCGCCGAGCCACCGTGGCGGCGAGCACCAGCCGGCTCGGACCGCCGAAGCGGTCGTCCGGAGGTGGGGCCAAAGTGCTCATCTGAGCGCTGATCCTAGCAAGTGTGCCCCGGGTATTGACGATGCCCACAGGATCGACAACACTGCTCATCGACATCGACTCGCGCTCATATGAGCAGTGGCATAGCTGGTCCCGCAGATGAGTGCGGGCCCGGCCGCGCAGCACCGGTCGACCACGGTCGCCACGGGCGACGACCAACAGGAGGATCCGTTCCGATGAGAAGACCCCACGTACTGCTGATGGTGGCGACCCTCGCCCTCTCGGCGCCCCTGGCCGCCTGCAGCGGCGCGGGAGGAGCAGGTGGCGCCGGCGGCGGCAGCGGCTCCGACCACTCGATCAACGTGCTGATGGTGAACAACCCGCAGATGCTCGCGCTGCAGAAGCACGCTCCGGAGTTCACCAAGGAGACCGGGATCACGGTGAACTTCACCGTCAAGCCCGAGAACGACATGCGCAACCAGGCCGCGCAGGAGTTCGCCAACCAGTCCGACCAGTTCGACGTGGCCACCCTGAGCAACTTCGAGATCCCGTTCTACTCCAAGAACGGCTGGCTGACCCCGCTGGAGGACATCCAGGCGTACAAGGACGACAAGGACTTCAACCAGGCCGACATCTTCCCGTCCATGACGGCGTCGCTGAAGGGCCCGGACGGGAAGCTCTACGGGGAGCCGTTCTACGGCGAGTCCTCGTTCCTGATGTACCGCAAGGACATCCTGGACAAGGTCGGCGTGACGATGCCCGAGAACCCGACCTGGGACCAGGTCGCCGCGGCCGCGGCCAAGGCCGATGGGGCTCAGAAGGGCATGAAGGGCATCTGCCTGCGCGGCCTGCCCGGCTGGGGCGAGGTCTTCGCGCCGCTGACCACCGTGGTCAACACCTTCGGTGGCACCTGGTTCGAGAAGGACTGGACGGCGAAGGTCAACGCGCCGGAGTTCAAGCAGGCCACCACCTTCTACACCGACCTGGTCAAGGCCCACGGCGAGTCCGGTGCCGCCCAGGCCGGCTTCGCGGAGTGCCTGACTGCGACGACCCAGTCCAAGGTCGCCATGTGGTACGACGCCACCTCCGCGGCCGGCTCGCTGGAGGCCGACGACTCCCCGGTGAAGGGCAAGATGGGCTACGCACAGGCCCCGGTCAAGAACACCAAGTCCGCCGGCTGGCTGTACGCCTGGTCGTGGGCGGTCGAGAAGAAGAGCGCCAAGTCCGACGACGCCTGGAAGTTCATCTCCTGGGCCTCGTCGAAGAAGTACGAGGAGCTGGTGGGCGCGCAGGACGGCTGGGCCACCGTGCCGGCCGGGAAGCGGGAGTCGACCTACGCCAACGCCGACTACAAGAAGGCTGCGGGCTCCTTCGCCGACGCCACGCTCAAGGCCATCGAGGCCGCCGACCCGACCAACCCGGGCGTGCAGCCGCGGCCCACGGTCGGGATCCAGTTCGTCGACATCCCGGAGTTCACCGAGCTGGGCACCAAGGTGTCCCAGGACGTGTCCGGCGTGATCGCCGGCAAGACCACGGTGGACGAGGCGCTCGACAACGGCCAGAAGCTGGCCGAGGCCGTCGGCACGAAGTACAAGGGCAAGTAGTGCGACGCGGCGGGTCCCGGCCGACCGGGACCCGCCGCCGGGCACCGGTGCCGAGCGGCTGAGCGCCGCGGCGAGGCACCGGCGTGCCCGCTGGTCGGCACCTGGTCACCGGTCGCTGCGGCGGCCACCCCCACACCTCGCGAGGAGAACACGCGCATGGCCACCGCTACCGCCGTCCCGACCGGCACGGATGGGTCCGGCAAGAAGGACATCGCCCGCGGCCCCGGCTTCATCGAGCGGTGGTCGGACAAGAAGGCCTGGGCGCGCCGGCTGCCGCTGCTCCCGGCGCTGCTGTTCGTGGTGATCGTGACCCAGCTGCCGTTCGTGGCCACGCTGGTCATCTCCTTCACCACCTGGAACGCGAACTACCCCGACGAGATCGCGTTCGGGACGCTCACGAACTTCGCCACGGTGTTCACCGACCCGAGCCTGCGTTCCAGCGTGCTCTTCACGATCCTGCTCACCGTGACCGTGGTGCTGGTCTCGCTGGCCTTCGGCCTGGGCATCTCGCTCCTGCTGAACCGCAACTTCATCGGCCGGGGCATCGTGCGGACGATGATGATCGCCCCCTTCCTGGTGGTGCCGGTCGCGGCCGCGCTGCTCTGGAAGCACGCGCTCTACAACCCGGAGTACGGGCTGTTCAACGGGCTGCTCTCCCAGGTCTTCGGCGATGGTGCGCCGCAGCCGGACTGGATCACCGACGTGCCGCGGCTGGCGATCATGGCCGAGCTGATCTGGCAGTGGACCCCGTTCATGACCCTGATCCTGCTGGCCGGCCTGCAGTCGCGCCCCGGCGACGTCCTGGAGGCGGCCTCGGTGGACGGCGCGAACGCCTTCCAGACCTTCGCCAACATCACGATGCCGCACATGCGGCGCTACCTCGAGCTGGGCGGGCTGCTGGGCTCGATCTACATCGTGCAGCAGTTCGACTCGGTCTTCACCCTCACCGCCGGCAGCCTGGGCACGGCGAACCTGCCCTACACCGTCTACGAGACCCTCAACAACGGCCAGGACTACGGTCTGGCCTCCGCTCAGGGCGTGATCGTCGTGATCGGCACGATCATCATCGCGACCTTCACCCTGCGCATCCTCTCCAGCCTGTTCGAGGAAGGTAACTGAGTCCATGACGACCGCACTCGCCTCCGCACCGTCCAAGCTCGCCGCGAGCAGGCGCGCCTCCAACGCCCGCGCACGTCATCTCGGCTCCCGCGGCAGCAACGCCGCCCTGGGGCTCCTCGCCTGGGTGATCGGGATCATCTTCGTCTTCCCGGTGGTCTGGATGGTGCTGACCAGCCTGCACTCCGAGGTGAACGCCGCCACCAACCCGCCGAGCTTCTTCGCGCCGCTCACCCTGGACGGCTACCGGGAGTTCTACGAGGCCGCGTCCACCGGCTCCATCCCGCTGGCGCCGCTGGTCAACTCGGCGAGCGCCTCGATCACCTCGACCGTCATCGTGATCCTGCTGGCCATCCCGGCCGCGTACGCGCTCTCGGTCAAGCCGGTCCAGAAGTGGACCGACGTGATGTTCTTCTTCCTCTCCACCAAGTTCCTGCCGGCGGTCGCCGGCCTGCTGCCGGTCTTCCTCATCGCCAAGTACCTCGGCGTCCTGGACAACATCAGCTACATCACCGTGCTCTACACGGCGATGAACCTGCCGATCGCGGTCTGGATGCTGCGCTCGTTCCTGGCCGACATCCCCGTCGAGCTGTTCGAGGCCGCCGCCCTGGACGGCGCCGGTCTGATCCGCACCCTGCGCAGCGTCATCGTGCCGATCATCTCCCCCGGGATCGCGGCCACCGCGCTGATCTGCTTCATCTTCAGCTGGAACGAGCTGCTGCTGGCGAACACGCTGGCCGGGGTCAACGCGACCACCGCCCCGGTGTTCCTCACCAGCTTCGTCACCTCCCAGGGCCTGTTCCTGGCCAAGGTGTGCGCCGCCGCCACCGCGGTCTCGCTGCCGGTGCTGATCGCCGGCTTCGCCGCCCAGGACAAGCTGGTCCAGGGCCTCTCGCTGGGTGCGGTCAAGTGAGCGGCCGGTGCGCCACGACCACCACCCGGGGTGACATGCTGCCCTGGTCCGAGACGAGGCTGTCTGACCTGAGGAGCCCCCGGTGAGTACCGATCCCACCCCGCTGACCGCCGCCACGCTGAGCTCGCTCGGCGTGCCGGGGCCGACCTACGACCGCTCGGCGGTCGGCGTCGGGATCGTCCACTTCGGCGTCGGTGGCTTCCACCGGGCCCACCAGGCGATGTACGTCGACCGGCTGCTCGAGCAGGGCCTGGCCACCGGCTGGGGGATCTGCGGGGTCGGGGTGATGCCGTCCGACCAGCGGATGCGCGACGTCATGCGGGTGCAGGACTGCCTCTACACGCTGGTGCTCAAGGACCCCGAGGGTGGCTGGTCGCCCCGGGTGGTCGGCTCGATCGTCGACTACCGCTACGCCCCGGACGACCCGGAGGCGGTCGTCGAGCTGATGGCCGCGCCGACCACCCGCGTGGTCTCGCTGACCGTGACCGAGGGCGGCTACAACTTCTCCCCCGTGACGGGGGAGTTCGACGCCACCAACCCGGCCGTGCTGGCCGACCTGCAGCCCGGTGCGGTGCCGACCACCACCTTCGGCCTGGTCGTGGAGGCGCTGGCCCGCCGCCGGGAGCGGGGCGTCGAGCCGTTCACCGTGATGTCCTGCGACAACATCCCCGGCAACGGGCACATGGCCCAGGAGGTGTTCGGGACGTTCGCCGGCCTGCGCGACCCCGAGCTCGGCCGCTGGGTGCGCGAGCAGGTGCGGTTCCCGAACTCCATGGTCGACCGGATCACCCCGGTCACCACCGACGACGACCGGGCGGAGGTCGCCGAGCGCTTCGGGGTGGCCGACGGCTGGCCGGTGGTCTGCGAGCCGTTCACCCAGTGGGTGCTGGAGGACGACTTCAGCCTCGGCCGGCCGCCGCTGGAGGAGGTGGGCGTGCAGCTGGTGGAGGACGTCGAGCCGTACGAGCTGATGAAGCTGCGGCTGCTGAACGCCAGCCACCAGGCCCTGTGCTACCTCGGCTACCTGTCCGGCTACCGCCTGGTGCACGAGGTGGCGCAGGACCCGCTGTTCGCGGAGTTCCTGCTCGCCTACATGGACACCGAGGCCACGCCGACCCTGCCCGCGGTCCCCGGCATCGACCTGACCGCGTACAAGCACGAGCTGATCGAGCGCTTCTCCAACGACGCCGTCCGCGACACCGTGGCCCGGCTCTGCGCCGAGAGCTCGGACCGGATCCCCAAGTGGCTGCTGCCGGTGGTCCGCAGCAACCTGGCCGCAGGCCGGCCGGTCCGGCTGGCGGCCGCGGTGGTGGCCGGCTGGGCGCGCTACGCCGAGGGGGTCGACGAGCAGGGCGAGCCGATCCAGGTCGTCGACCGGCTGGCCGACCGGCTGACCGCGACAGCCCGGCGCCAGCACGACGAGCCGCTGGCCTTCCTCACCGAGCGCGACCTGTTCGGGGACCTGGTCGAGGACGCGACCTTCACCGCGACCTACGCCGAGACCCTCACCTCGCTGCACGAGCGGGGCGCCCGGGCCACCCTGGAGGCCCTGCTCGGCCGGGGTGCCGCGGGCTGAGCCTCCCGGGCGCGGACCTGCCGGTCCGCTTAGGCTGGCGGCGTCCCTGACCAGCCGGGAGGTCGCGTGCGCAGCATCACCAGCGCCGACGTGGCGCGGGAGAGCGGGGTCTCGCGCACGACCGTGAGCTACGTGCTCAACGACACGGCGGGCGTCACCATCTCCCCGGCGACGCGGGTGCGGGTCCGCGAGACCGCGCAGCGCCTCGGCTACACCCCGTCCGCGGCGGCTCGCGCGCTGCGCACCGGCCGCAGCGACCTGGTGCTCGCGGTGCTGCCCGACTGGCCGCTCGGCCCCTCGCTGGACACGCTGCTCGAGCACCTCGCCGCCACCCTGGCCGAGCGCGACCTGTCCCTGCTGGTGCACCACAGCCGGTCGCGGCGGTCGCTGTCGGAGCTGTGGCGCGCGGTGACCCCGCGCGCCGTGGTCGGCTTCACCGCCTTCTCCCCGGCCGAGCGGGCGGCGATGGAGCGGGCCGGCATCCAGGTGCTCGGCACCATGCTGGAAGCGGACCCGACGCAGCCCGGCAGCTTCTCGGTCTCCCAGCGCGAGGTGGGCCGGCGGCAGGCCCGGCACCTCGTCGAGCGCGGGCACCGCCGGCTCGGCTACGCCGCCCCCACCGACCCCCGGCTCGCCGACTTCCACGACCGGCGGCTCACCGGGGTCGCCGAGGAGTGCGCGGAGCGGGGCCTGCCCGAACCGCTGGTCGTCGCGGTCGAGCTGGAGGTGGCCTCGGCCGGGGCCGCGGTCCGCACCTGGCGAGCCGCCGCCCCGCCGGTCACCGCGGTGGCGGCCTACAACGACGACGTGGCCCTGGCCGTCCTGGCCGGCGCCCGGGCTGCGGGGGCAGCCGTGCCGCAGGAGCTGGCGGTGGTCGGGGTGGACGACGTGCCGGCCGCGCGGCTGGCCTCGCCGCCCCTCACCACGGTCTGGCAGTCCCTCGCCGAGCAGGCCCACCACCTCGGGGTCACGGTGCTCGCCGCCCTCGACGGCGAGCCGGCCCCGCCGCGGCCCGCCGACCTGCTCGAGGTCGTCGTCCGCAGCTCGACCTGAGCCTGTCCGGGACCCCGGACGCGACGACGCCCCGGGCCCGTCGTGACCGACGGACCCGGGGCGCCTGGGGCACTGCTACCGCGCCGGGTAGTCGCTCACGTAGACGGGGACGCCGACCTTGGTCGTGTCGGCCGCCGCCCCGACCCCGTTGACCACGTGGTCGACGGTGCCGGCCGCGAGGTTGACGGTGAGGATGTGGTGCAGCCGGACGTCGGGCCGCTCCGGCACCTCGAACCCGTTCTCGGTGTGGATGGACGGGTTGTTCTGGTTGAAGACGTACACGCCGCCGCCGTAGAGCCGGTGGTGGCGGACCTTGCGGCCGACCTTGTAGGCCGACCAGCCCTGGACGCCGCCGTGGTCCCAGTCCGCCTGGGTCGGGGCGTCGTAGGCCAGCTCGTTCTGGAAGAACACGGTCGTCCCGTGCTCGCCCTTCCAGATCACGTCGTGCTGCTGGAAGTGCTCCACGAACAGCCCGGTCGCGGTGACGTGGTCGCCCTCGACGACCACGCCGTTGCGGCTGGTGTTGGTGTTCCACCGGTCGGTGTCGCCGTTCACGCCCTCGGTGAAGCCCTCCAGGCCGTGGTCGGCCCGCCAGACCCAGGTGTGGTCGACCAGCACGTCGTCGCTGTTGACCTGCAGGGCCACGTCGACCTTGCCCACGTGCGGTCCGCCGACGCGGAAGTAGACGTCGGAGAGGGTGGTGGGGTCGGCGGCCCGGCTGCGGCTGCTCTGGTAGCCGCGGTGGCTGTGCTTGCCGATCCGCAGCAGGTACGGCGACTCGGTGGTGCCGGCGTCGAGGGTCAGCCCGGCCACGACCACGCCGCGGACGTCGGCCACCTCGAGCGGCACCGCGCCGCCCACCGAGGTGAGGGTGGCGTGGCCGATGCCCAGCACCACCGTGCGGGCCCGCTCGACCTTGATGCTGCGGGAGACGTCGTACATGCCCGGGGTGAGCAGGAGGTTCTTGCCGCGCGCGAGCTCGCGGTTGATCCGCTGCACCGAGTCGCCCGGGTGGGCGACGAAGAAGTCGCTCAGCAGGATCGTCCGGCCGGGCGTCAGCCCGTCGCCCCAGGAGATGCCCGAGGTGTTCCGGTGCGCCGAGGGCACCCGGACCGCCCAGCGGCCGCGGCCGTCGACGAACAGGTACGGCTTCTCCCGGCTGACCGGGGTGGTGGCCAGGGTCGTGTACGGCTCGGTGGGGAAGTTGGCCTCGCTGGGCGCCCCGGCGACCCCGGAGAAGACGGCGCTCCAGACCGCGTTGGACCAGCTGGCGACCTCGCTGTTGCGGGTGTACCACTGCTGCTGGGAGCCGTTGGTGACCGCGGGCATCCGGGAGTCGGCGATGAAGCCGCCGCTGGCGTACTGCGGTCCGGCGGTGCAGTAGTCCATCAGCGAGAGGCCCGAGCCGCTGACGTCGAGCCGGCGCATGGAGACGGCCTGGGAGACGGCCCAGAAGTTGGCGCTCTGGCGGCAGCCGTCCTGCCCGGTGCCGTCGATCTTGATGGCCAGGTTGGACAGCGTCCGCCAGAAGTTGACCAGGGCGAGGCAGTTGCTGGTGCCGCCGTCGGCGAGGCAGCGGTTGTAGACCTCGACCTTGCCGTGGATGGTGACGTCGGTCGGTGAGGCGCCGAGGCCGGCGATCTCGGTGTAGTAGCCCACCTTGACCTGCAGCGGCTCGGCCACCGTGCCGTAGGTGCCGGGCTTGAACAGGAACGCGTAGCGGTCGCTGCCCATCTCGTTGTCGACCTGCTTGGCGTAGGTCGCGTCCAGTGCCGCCTGGATCTGGTCGACCGGCATGCTCGGGTCGAAGACCGTGACGTGCGGGCCCAGGTCGGGCGCGGCGGCGGCGGGAGCGGTGGGAGCGGGGGAGTGGGGCGGCGCCGCGGTGGCCACGGTGGTGGTCAGGCTGGCGGCGGAGGTGAGCAGGCCGAGAGCCAGCAGCACGCTGAGCGGTCGGCGGCCGGAGCGACGTGGGCCTGCGGGCCGCACCGCCGTCCGGCTCCTGGGCATGGGCAGCGTCATGGGGAGACATCCTCTGCGTTGAGGGCCGGTGAATCGTGTCACCGTCAGACTAGGGGCAGGGTCGGGGCTGTCAAGAGCCGTGCGGCCGCCCGGAGGACCGATGACCCACCTGCACACCCGGATCCACGTCGACCTGCAGCGCACCTCGAGCGTCTGCCGTGACGGTCGTACGGCCAGGTCCTCCCCCGGAGCACCCCACGCGAGGATCCCGCACGGCCTGACCCCTCACCGCCCGCTCCTTGCTGCGCCCCACCGACGACGAAGGACCTCCCACGCCCCAGCGCCCCCGCACCCCCTCCAGCCTCGCCGCGGCCGCCCTGCAGGACCTCGGGATGGCGGCCACCGACGTGGTCGGTGGGTGGGCGGCCTGGCGGCAGGCGCTCGGCGGCTGACCGTGGGGTGGGGACGCCTCGGGTGGACCCGGGCGTCCCCACCTCGGCGGTGGTCGGGAGGTCGGGCTACCGGATCCGGAACGAGCTGTCGGTCACGTCGAAGAAGTAGTTGCCGACGGCCTCGACCTTGATCCGGGCGTGGGCCGCCCTGGTCTTCGGCAGCCGCACCTTCTTGCTGCCGTCATTCGCCGTCTTCGCCGCCAGGACCTTCGTGAACGTCTTGCCGCCGTCGGTGGAGAGGACGATGCGGACGTTGGCGGCGAGCGGCCGGGTGCCGTTCACCTTCCAGAGGATCGTCTTGTTGACGCCGGCCTTGGTCGAGCCGCCCTTGGCGTAGGAGGAGACCAGGAACGGCCCGGCCTTCTGGTCCACCCGCAGGGTCACGTCGTCGTGGCCGACGCCCCCGCCGCCGGCCACCGAGTCCCGCGCCGTCAGCCGGAAGTGCATCCTCGCCGTCGTCGAGCCGGCGGTGCCGACGTAGCCCTTGGTCGGCAGGAACTCCGAGTAGCACTCGACCGTCGGCACGGGCACCGGCACGTACTGGCCCGGTTCCTGGGCCGGCGCTGCCGGGCAGCGACCTGTCGCGGCGTTGGTGTTCCCCGCCAGCACCTGGGCCAGGTCCGGGAAGGTCCGCGACGGCTGGCTGCCGGCGGTGTTCTCGTCCGGCGCTGGGCTCTCCGAGGCCTCCTCGTCCGAGACGTCGGCGCGAAGGCCGAACACCCGGAACAAGGGTCCGTTCTTCTTGCTGTTGTCGACCAGGGCGGTGCCGTCCTGGCCGCCGACGTCGTTCTGCTCCCACAGGTAGGTCAGCGCGTCGCCGTCGGGGTCCGTGCCCGACCCGCGGAGGGTGAACGGCGTCCGCAGCGGCACGACCCGGTTGGCGGGGGCGGTGACCGTCGGGGCGCGGTTGCCGGTGCGATGGGCGTCGCCGTGGTTGTCCGCCGGCCCACCCTTCGCGGTCTCGCCGACGTGGGCGTCGACGCCGGTCGAGGTCCGGACGACCAGGGCGTGCTCGGCCGCGCGGTCGCTGTCGTCGGTGTACGGGCTGGGGTCCCCGGCGAAGATCACCTGGAACCCGGCGCTGTCGGGCTGGCCCAGCGGCGCGGGGTAGACCTGCGGGTCGGAGTAGATCCCGGCGTAGGGGTCGTACCCCCACTTGGCGATCGTGACGTCCTCGCCGGTGAGCTGCTCGACGGCCGTCTCGAGGTTCGCCGCGGTGTAGGTGGAGCCGGCCGTCAGGGTGACGGGGTCGGCGTCGGCGCCGGGGTAGTCGAGGGTGATCGTGTCGCCGGCGTCGAAGCCGGTCAGGGAGACGTCCTGGACCTCGACCGGGTCCGGCGCGGCCCCGCCGGTGTAGGCGCTGACCTCGGTGATCGAGCGCTGCGAGAAGTAGGGGTCGCTGTGCGGCTGCAGGTCGTCCTGCCGGCAGATGCCCGCGTACGCCATGATCGAGGAGCCCGATCCGGGCTCGACCGAGGTCTCCTCGTTGCGGTTGCCGCCCGCGCAGCTCCCCTGGGTGCCGTTGAAGGTGTGGTTGCCCGAGAACTGGTGCCCCATCTCGTGGGCGACGTAGTCGATCGCGTAGTAGTCACCGACCGGGTCGGGGATGCCGGTGCACCCCCACGCCTTCTCGATGCTGCCGACGACGCCGAGGCCGGCGACGCCACCGCCGTTGGTGCCCAGCGCGATGTGGCCGATGTCGTAGTTGGACGCGCCGATCAGCTGGCCCAGGACGGTCTGGTTGCGCTGCAGCGTGCCCACGTCGCAGTAGGAGAGCTGGCCCTCGACGTAGCTGGGGGAGTCGGGGTCCAGGGTGTAGCAGGAGTGCTCCCCGCACGGACCGTCCGCTCCGGTCGCCTTCTCGACCGTGTCGAGGTTGAGCTTGTCGGTCCCGTCCACGAGCACCATCCGGATGGCCAGGTCGTCGTTGTAGACCTGGTTGACGCGGGTCATCAGGCTGAGCTTCTCGGCCAGCACGTTCTCGGAGCCGAAGTAGTCGGCGTAGGACGGGTCGTTCAGCAGCGCCAGCCGGTACACCCGCTGCCCCACCGTGGGGCCGGCGGCCGCCCGCCGGGTCGAGCGCTGCCCCTCGATGGCCCGCTCGACGTCGGGCAGCTCCCGCTCGATCGGCGACCTCGAGGACGTGGGCAGGTCGCGGCCGTGGTAGACGAGGTGCTCCGACGTGCCGCGCCGGTTGTACGCGGGGTCGACGAACCAGGCGTCCTGGCCGTTCGGGCCCCGCACCGACGCGTGGAAGCCCATGGGCGTGACGTCCAGGGCGACGGACGTGCCGCGGTGGTCGAGGGAGGCACCCGCCCAGGTCCGCAGCTCGGGGTGCGCGGCCGCGAGCTCGGACTGCATCAGCTGGGTCCGCTGGACGGCGAACCGTTCGGTGCCACCGGAGGGCGTGGGCAGCTCGAGGACGGTGGACCCGGAGGAGCCGACCACCGGGGCGCCGGCGAGTGCGGCCCGCACGGCCGCCGTGTCGACCCGGACCGCGGCGTAGTCACGGGGTTCGACCCGGACCTTCGCGCCGGTGGGCGTGAAGTTCCGGAGCTTGGAGAACGTGCGGTCCTGCGGTGCGGCGTCAGCCGTCGGCAGCGCGAGCGGCAGACCGGCCGCGACGAGCGCGGCGGTGGCGATGACGGCGGCGATCCTGATCCGGCGTGGCATGGGGGGCTCCCTCGTCGACCCGTGCCCGGGTGGTCACGTGCGTGGCACTCTAGGGCGCCGCTTCCGGCGCTGACTAGTGCCAGTTGTGGCCGGATCACGCAAGGCGCGGAACGTTGACAGGGCGGAGGTGCGTCCGGGGGCGGGCTGCGGGGGAACACCCCTGGTGGGGCGGTCGATCTCCATCGTCCGGCTTCCCATGTCCTCCGACCACGCGGACGGACCCGGGGTGCGCAGCCGCTGCAGGGGCTCGGCGGCAGGCTCGTCGCCCCGTCCCGGTGCTCCTCGACGGGTGGTCGCGGGTGGGGTCCTCTCGAGCCACCTGACGACCCACGTCATGCTCAGCGGTGTGCGTCGCCGTCACGAGACGATCAGCAGCGACGAGGGCGGCTGTTGCCGCGGCGTGCTGCGACCAGGGTCCCGACCGCGGACCCCAGGACCGGCCGTCCTCCTCGTGCGCGCCCCCAGGAGACACCCGTGAAGATCACCTACGACATGGTGACCGGCTCGATCAGCTGCCCCGCTCTCACCCCGGAGCAGACGGCGCAGCTCCAGAGCCGGCTCTCGGCCTCGCTCCTGCGCGACGAGCCGGTGCAGACGGTCACCGCCCAGATCAGAGCGGCGCTCGAGGCGGCAGCCCGTCCTCCGGAGCCGGCGCCGCCTCGCCGCCGACGTGGTCTCCTCGCCCTCCGGGGGATCGGACGCCGGGCCGTGTGGCAGAGCCACTGGAGGGTGGCCCCGCGACGCGAACGGAGCCGCCTCATCCGGGCCTGGCGGCTGCTGCGCACCAGGTCGCCCCGCACCTTCACCGACAAGGTGCGCTACAAGATGCTGCGGGACCGCCGCCAGCTGCTCGTGACCTTCGCCGACAAGGCGGCCGTGCGCGACCACGTCGCCGCTCGGCTGGGCGCCGACTGCCTGCCCCGGCTGGTGGCGCTGGTGGCCGACCCCGCCGGTCTGCGCGACGTCCAGCTGCCCGGCGCCTACGTGGTGAAGCCCACCCACGGCAGCGGGGCCGTCGTCGTGGTCGGTCCGGACGCCCCGGCCGACGCTCGGCTGCCGGCGCCGGGGGACGGCTGGGGCTACAGCTACGTCCGCCCTGAGATGGTCGACCGCGAGCGCCTGGTCGAGCTGGCGTCCGAGTGGTCCGAGCAGCTCTACGGTCAGGGGCCGAACAAGGAGTGGGCCTACGGGCACATCCCGCGCCAGACCATCGTCGAAGAGCTGCTGGTCGGCTCCGACGGCGGCATCCCGCAGGACTACAAGATCTTCGTCTTCCACCAGCAGGCCCGCTTCGTGCAGGTCGACGCCGGCCGGTTCGGGCACCGCACGCAGGACTTCTACACGACCAACTGGCAGCACCTGCCGCTGAGCGGTGGACCCCCGTGGGCCGCGTCCCCCCAGCCGCGGCCGGAGAGGCTGGACGAGATGCTCGCCATGGCCGAGACGCTCGGCGCCGGCACCGACTTCGTCCGGGTGGACCTGTACGCGCTACCCGACCGGATCGTCTTCGGGGAGCTGACCAGCTATCCGGGAGCAGGTGACAACCCCTTCTACCCGGAGAGCTTCAACGAGGAGTTCGGCCGGACCTGGACGGTGCCGCGCCGCTACCGGTGACGGGGCGAGCGCGCAGCCTCGAACCCGGACGGCAGCGAGGTGAGCCCCCACGGACCCCGGCCCGGCTGGAACAGGACCGCCACCCTCCCCGACTACGGGCAGGGCGCATCCTCACCTGGGTCACGAGGTCGTGGTGCCTCTCCCGTCGGCGACGAGGGTGTCGAGGCCGTGACGTCGGTTGCCGAGGAGCCGTTCGCAGTTCGCTGCTTCGGCGGCGGCGGAGAACCACTCGTTCGGGCCGTCGGCTTCCGCCGGTTCGTGGGCGGCGATCGCCGTGACCGTGGCGTTCTCGCCGCGAGGTCGGGCGGTCCAGACGGTTCGGGTGGTCCTCGCTGCGAGGTCGGTGCGGTGCAGGACGCAGTGGGGGCTGGTGGTGTCGATGAGCCGGTCGAGGGCGGCGAGGTCGTCAGCTGGGAGTGCGTCGGCGGCTGCCTGGCGGAGTCGTTCGAGGACGGCGAGGGCGTAGCGACCGACGGCGTCGGCGGCGGTGCCTACGACCTCGACGTCGAGGACCAGCTGGTCCTCCAGCGCGAAGCCGGCGGCGGTCAGCTTCGGTCCCCAGTCGGCGCCGCGGTGCGGCATGTGCTCGGCCTGGCGTTGCTGGAGGGCAGCGTGGCAGCGTTCCTCGAGCCCGGGACTGGCCTCGGGCGCGGTCGCCGGCAGGAAGCGGGGGAGCCCGGCGAGCTCGATGACGGCGACCAGCCCGCCGGGGGCGAGGATGTCGCGGATCTTGCGCAGCGCCTGCTCGGGGTCGGCCAGGTGGTGCATCGAGGCGGACGCCCAGACGAGGTCGGGTGCGCCGAGGTCGGGCCAGTCGGGGGCGTCGAGATCGGCGTGCACGGTGTCGACGCGGTCGCCCAGGCCGGCGGCGTCCGCCTTGGCCCGCAGCTGTTCGAGGTGTGCGGCGGACGCGTCGACAGCCGTGAGGTGGGCTCTCGGGAACTGGCGGAGGAGGGCGAGGGAGCCGGCGCCGGTTCCGGCACCGAGGTCCACGATCCCCATGGGTGGGGTGCGGACGGGCAGCCAGGCGGCGACAGCGGCGATGTGCTCGGCCAGCACCTCGGCGTCCAGGTCCAGGACCTGTGCCTGGCCGTCGTCATGGGCGTGCGGGCCGTCGTGGGTGTGCTGGGCGTGCCCGTGGCGGTCGCCTGCGGGAACGGGGTGGTGATGGTCACTGGTCAGCATGCAGTCGACGCTAGAAGCAGTCTCCCAGAACGACAAGCGTCCTTGCAGGATCCGCAAGGTACGGTGGTCATCATGTCCACCGAGCAGCCCGTCGACCAGCCTGACCCCGACCTCTCCCAGGTGGTCCGGCAGCGGATCCGTGGACTCCGGCAGGCCCGGGGCTGGAACCTGGACGCGTTGGCGGCTCGCTGCCACATGAGCCCGTCGACGCTGAGCCGGATCGAGACCGGGCAGCGCAGCATCGGCCTGCAGCAGCTGGTGCCGCTGGCCCGGGCCCTCGGGACCACCATCGACCACCTGGTCGAGTCCGAGCACGACGAGGACGTGGTGATCCACCCGGTGGCGCACCGGGAGCCCGGCGTCACCACCTGGCTGTTGTCCCGCGACTCCCAGCCGGGCGCGCCGATGGTGGCGAAGATGCGCATCACCAGCCGTCGCCAGCACGGTCCGGGAGCACTCGCCGTGCACCCGGGCAAGGAGTGGTTCACCGTGCTGTCCGGGAGGGCCCTGCTGCACCTCGGCGAGCGCAGGATCACCGTCGAGACGGGTCAGGCGGCTGAGTTCTCCACCATGACCCCGCACTCCGTCGGTGCGGTCGAGGAGCCGGTGGAGATCCTGACGATCTTCGACGCCGACGGCGAGCGGGCGCACCACCAGGCCAAGCACCTCGACGAGGACGGGCCGGCCTGAGCAGTTCCCGGCCCGGGTCTCCAAGCATCAGACCTGCCATCACCTTCGCCGACCGCATGCCAGCAGCTCAGGACCGCTGAGCTGCCGACCGCCACGTGCACCGGTTGTCGGACAGGCCCGACTGGTGCAGCCGCTGGTAGAAGCGTCTCAGGGGGCGTTCGTCAACCTGGTTCTGGCTGCGCCCCTCCCGCGCACGACCAGGCTCGATCACAGCCGTACCGGTCAGCGTTCCCCCTACGGCGCTCGGAGCCCGTCCCTGTGGTCTGTCCGCTGGTTGGTGACTGCGCCGGCGGCGAGCTTGTAGCCGAGTGCGAGGGCCGGCATGGATCCCAGGAGGGAGAGGGTGATCTGGTTGATGCGGATGCCGCCCAGTACGGGTAGCCGGTCGGCGAACTCAGGGTCGACGAGTTCGGCGCCCGGGAGCAGGACGGCTGGAGCCTGGGTGGCGAAGTAGAGCCCGGCGAGCAGGGTGCCCCAGCGCAGCGACGACCGGGATGCGCGGGCGGGTCCCCACAGCTGCCACAGGCTCAGGGCGGCGAGCTCGACGCCGAGGACGATCGTCTGGCCGTTGTGGAACTTCGCGTGCGGGGACCAGTTCGGGTTGAACACGTGGGTCTCGTTCCAGTCGGCGGTGAGCGCACCGACCGGCCAGAGCACGGCGACGCTGGAGATCAGCAGCTTGCCCACCAGCCGTCTGGTGGCAAGGGGGTCGCGGGTCGTCATGAGGTGCGGCTGCCGGTGAAGGGGAAGGTCATCATCGGCACTTTCGCTTCGCCGGTGATGGTGTCGGCGTCGATGGTGGCCGTGCACGTCATCTTCATCGGGAAGGGGGAGGTGAGCCGGGCCTGGAAGCGGAGTGAGCGGCCGTCGAGGTGTCCGTCCTTGACGGTGGCGCCGTCGAAGGTGCCGGTCAGCTGGTTCCCGGCGGCGGCGAGCACGAGCTCGGCTTTCTTCGGGCCGCCGCCGGCGTGGTAGGTGATGGTCCAGCTGCCCTCGGCAACCACGGCGGGTGTTCCGGTGCTGGGGGTGGGCCGCGCCAGCCGGTAGGTGGCCGCGGCCTCTTGGTAGCGCTGGTGCTCGGCGGCATGGTCGGGCAGGTCGTCGTCGAGCTCGCCGCCGATGCCGAAGAACAGGTTCAGGGCGTTGTTGGCCGGTCCGGCGTGTTCGTCGGCGCGGGGCAGCATCCCCTCTTCGTAGCGGGTGGTGGCTGCGTCGACTGTGGTTTCCTCGGCGATCGCGTGGGCGAGCTCGGCCGCGTCGAGCATGGCGAGGTTGACGCCGAACCCGCCGAACGGGGACATGGCGTGGGCGGCGTCGCCGAGCAGGGTCACGCCCGGGGTGGGTGTCCAGGCGATCGGGGTGGGCATGACCCAGATCCCCCGGTTGAGGTAGCTCTCGCTGTCGGTGACGAAGGGCAGCAGGTCCGTCGACCAGCCGTCGAACTCCTCGAGCAGGTGCTTGCGCACGGCGTCCCGGTCGTCGAGGGGGACGCCGAACTGCTCGTACCAGTCGGCGTCGGTGCTCATCGCCAGGTAGCCGCGGATCCGACCACCGCTGTTGCGCTGGGCGATGATGGCCCGCCCGCGGCCGCTGTTGGCGAACAGGTGACCGTCCCCCACGAGCTGGGCGATGCCGGGGTGCCGGTTGTCGGCGTCGTCGTAGCGCACGTCCAGGAACGAGACGCCGGTGTAGGCGGCGGGCGCAGCGCCGAGCAGCGGCCGGACCCGGGACCAGACGCCGTCGGCGCCGATCACCAGGTCTGCCTCGACGGTGACGCCGTTGGCGAACCGCAGGCGGTGGGTGCCGTCGCCGGCTGCGCTCGCCGCGACCAGCCGGTGTGCCCAGCGGATCGAAGCTGGTTCCACGTGCGCGGCCAGCATGGCGCGCAGCTGTCCGCGGTCGATCTCGGCGGCCGCGGTGTCCCCCTCCTGCGGTGTGTAGGAGGAGAGCTCGGTGCCGTGCTGGTCGAGGTTCCGTTTGGCCTGCCCCTCCGGTCGGGCCAACGCCAGGAAGTTCTCGAGCAGACCGGCGTCCTCCAGGGCGATCTGGCCGGTGTCGGCGTGCAGGTCGAGGGTGCCGCCCGGGTCTCGGGAGTCGACGGAGTCGTCGGCGTCGTAGACGGTCGCCGCGATGCCGTGGCCCTGGAGGACGCGGGCGCACACCAGTCCTCCCGGGCCGGCGCCGATGATGGCGATACGGGTCATGGGTAGCTCACTCTCTTTCGGTCAATCGATCGATTGACGAATGGAACGTAACCAATCGATCAGCCGATCGTCAAGTAGGGTGGAGTGGTGCGGAGGAGGGAGACATGAGCGAGAGCCAGAAGCGGACCAGGCGCAGTGGCGCCGAGACGCGGGCGCAGATCCTGCGAGTGGCGATGCAGCTGTTCACCGACAAGGGTTTCGAGGCCACCAGCACCCGGGACATCGCCGCCGCGGCGGGGATGAACCAGTCGTCGCTCTACTACCACTTCGCGAGCAAGGACGAGATCGTCACCAGCCTCGTCGCGCAGCGCCGCCGCGACCTCGACACGTTCGTCGCGTGGCTCGCCGACCAGCCGCGGACCTCTGGCCTGCTGCGGTCGGCGGCGCTGCGCTGGCTCGACACCACGACCCCTGAGCACCTGCACGCCATGCGCCTGGCCCTGGCCAGCCCCACCGTCCAGCACCGGCTGGTCGGCGGCGACCTCGACGTCCGCTCGGCATTCGACAGGGTCATCGGCCACTTCGTCGACAGCGAGACCGCCGCCGACGAGCAGATCCGCATCCGCATGGTCTTCGACACCGTCTCCGCCGCGCTGCTGTCAGCACACGGAACCAACGCCGACTCCACGGCGATCCTCACAGCGGCGCGACGAGCCACCCTGATGCTGACCCAAGAAGCCTGATCAGCGGCGCGCTCGTCCCCCCTACCGACGAAGGGCACCTCCCGCACGCTCCGACGACCGAACCACATCCTCGGGGCTTGGACGGCGTCAGGACCGTCTCAGTCAGCGTTCCCCTTGCGGCACAGCTGTGGCGGCGGCCCGACTGCTTCCGGTAGAGGGCAACCGTGGTGGGGCCTGCGAATTCGTCCCGACCCAGGAGCCACGAGCTCCGCTCAGTGCGTGCAGCGCGGGCGGGTGGCAGCCGTCCACTCTCTGTGAAGATCTTGGTGTGGACCGAGCCGTGGCAGGACTTGAGGGCGAGCTCGTCGGGCGGCTGATCCCCGACCTCAGCTTCCGAGCAACGCAGGCAACGCGGTGCAGCTCTCTGACGCAGCCCTAGGAGACTTCGTCCTCTTCATCCACCCCCGGATCAACCGACCCGACGAACCCGGGGCCACCGAGTGGGTCCTGATCGCAGGGGCGAGAGGATGCACTGCGGAGTCCTGCGGGTTCCGAGACCTCGCTGACGACTTCCAGACCCTCGGCCTGTCGATCTACGGACTATCGACCCAGGACAGTGCCGACCAGCTGGAAGCCGCCGAGCGTCTCCACCTGACCTACCCGCTGTCGTCCGACCCAGAGCTTGAACGGGGGCGTGCTCTCGGCCTGAGCACCTTCCACGTCGAAGGACGCGACCTGTACAGGCGAAGCACCCTCGTCGTACACCGTGGTTCGATCGTCGCCGCCCAGCTCGAAGTCGCAATGGCCCCGCGCACCCCTACGAGCTCCTGGCACAGCTCGGTCGCGGTGCCGATCGCTGACCCTTCCGTCTCCGGCACGACCGAAGTACCTCGTCGAAGCTCGACTCCACCTGCTCCGACCTTCTGAGGTGATCGTGCTGGTCGACCTCGACAACACTCTGGTCGACCGCAGAGCGGCATTCGACACCTGGGCATCAGCCTTCATCCGGGAAGTCAACGGCAGCGTGGTGGACCAGGCCTGGCTGCTGGAAGAGGACGCCGACGGCTACCGGCCCCGCGCCGCGCCGGCTCGAGCCGTCATCAACCGTTTCGGCCTCTCGTCGAGCTGTGAGCAGCTCGTCGAGCGGATGCTGCACGAGTACGTCGAGCTCATCCGACCGTTCCCGGGCGTCTTGTCGCGGCTGGGAGGCGCTCGCCGGCAGCGGGGCACGGATCCTGGTCGTGACCAACGGGACCGTGACTCAGCAGACAGCGAAGCTGGCACGCACGAGCCTGCTCCAGCTCGTCGACGAGGTGGTGATCTCCGAGGCGGTCGGGGTCAAGAAGCCTGATCGGCGCATCTTCGAGACCGCGATCCGTGCAGCGAGGAACACCGGCGGAGCTGGGCCAACCGGGAGGTGGGCGACCATCCCATGGCTGACATGGCAGGAGCACGGTGCCGGTCGGCCTTTCCCTTGCAGCACACCCAGCTGTGCCGGTAGGCCGTCACTGTTCGGGCTGAGCGAGCTTGTTCGGGAGGACCAGTCGGTGACCGGAACCCAGAACAACGAGCAAGGTGACCGCGTACGCGGCAGCACCGGCGGCGAAAGCGGATGCCGGTCCGTCGGGGGCGATGAAGACGCCGGCCATCGCTGCGCCGACTGCGACGCCGAGGTGAGGGAGACACCAGAGGAGAAGACGCTCGCGTGTCCGCGGCTCGTGGAGCGTCCAGGCATGAGGGTTGGGACGAGCAGCTGTCAGGCCGCCTCACCTGGTGGCGCGTGTCTCGGCCAGGTCGACGACCTCGGCGGCGACGACGGCGAGTCGGGTGTTGGTGTTCTGCGACCGGGCCCGGAGCA
>Ga0210040_10002965_pt1 | contig 23390 bp, 25 predicted proteins | sample CryGeyCG12114_NA_FD_185462 | JGI IMG/M metagenome (GOLD analysis project Ga0210040, IMG submission 185462) | Groundwater microbial communities from aquifer - Crystal Geyser CG19_WC_8/21/14_NA (SPAdes) (version 2) | ecosystem: Environmental > Aquatic > Deep subsurface > Groundwater | place: USA...
CCCGAACCCATGCCGGACATATGGCACTGACTTTCGGCACGCTGTTGAGTTCTCAAAGAACAACCGCTCACCGCTCCGACCCTCCCAGGCCGTCCGCGGGGCAACTCTCCAAGCCTAACTTCTTCCGCATCGACCGTCAACTCGCGGCGGTCGTCCTCGTCCGCGCGCGGCGATGCCGCGCGACCCTGCGAGGTCTGGCCCGAACCGTCCACCAGCGAGTCCTACCGCTGCTGTCCGGTGCTCCGGGTGCCTGGACGACGGTACGAGTCCAGCTGGCCGGCGTCAAACCCTCCGGCGCGTCGGCCGGGCCGCAGCTCAGCCCCGCGTGCGCTCGACGACCGCCATCGCCCTGCGCCCCCGCCGCAGCACGAGGAAGCGGCCGTGCAGCCAGTCGGCCTCCTGCGGCACCGCCGACTCCTCGGCCACCTTGCGGTTGTTGAGGTAGGCCCCGCCCTCGCGCACGGCCCGGCGGGCGTCGGACCTCGACACCCCGAGGCCCCGGGCGAGCAGCTCCACGAAGGACGGCACCTCGCCCGTCACGCTCGTCGACGGCGCCTCGGCCAGCGCGGCGGCCAGCGTCGGCTCGTCCAGGTCCTCCAGGGCACCCGACCCGAACAGCGCGGCGCTCGCGGCCTGCACCCGGGCGAGCTCGTCCGCCCCGTGCACGAGGGAGGTGAGCTGCTCGGCCAGTGCGCGCTGGGCGGCGCGGGCGCGCGGGCGCTCGGCCGTCTCGACGTCGAGCTGCTCGACCTGTTCGCGCGGCAGGAAGGTCAGCAGGCGCAGGTAGGTGCCGACGTCGCGGTCGTCGACGTTGAGCAGGTACTGGTAGAGCGCGTAGGGGGACGTCATGCCCGCGTCGAGCCAGACGTTGCCGCCGCCGGTGCTCTTGCCGATCTTGGCGCCGGAGGCGTCGGTCACGAGCGGCAGCGTCAGGGCGTGCACCGAGCGGTCACCGCCCTCGACCCGGCGGATGAGGTCGAGCCCCGCGGTGATGTTGCCCCACTGGTCGTTGCCGCCGATCTGCAGGCGACAGCCGTACCGGCGGTGCAGCTCGAGGTAGTCGTAGGACTGCAGCAGCATGTAGCTGAACTCGGTGTAGCTCAGGCCGCCGGCGGCCAGGCGCGCGCTCACCGACTCCTTGCCGAGCATCGCGTTGACCGAGAAGTGCTGGCCGACGTCGCGCAGGAACTCCAGCATCGACATCGGCGCGGTCCACTCGAGGTTGTCGGCGAGCACCGCGCCCGTGGCGCTGTCGTCGAAGTCGAGGAAGCGCTCGAGCTGACGCCGGATCAGGGCGGTGCGCTGGGCGACGACGTCCGCCGTCATGAGCACCCGCTCGGCGGTCCGGCCGCTCGGGTCGCCGATGAAGCCGGTCGCCCCGCCCGCGAGCGCGATCGGCCGGTGGCCGGCCAGCTGGAAGCGGCGCAGGGCGAACAGCGGCACCAGGCTGCCGACGTGCAGGCTGTCGGCGGTCGGGTCGAAGCCGCAGTAGAGCGTCAGCGGGCCGTTCGCGAGGTCGCGGCGCAGCGCCGCCTCGTCGGTGGTCTGGGCGAGCAGCCCCCGCCAGGCGAGGTCGTCGAGGACGGCGGCGCCGTCGGCGGGAGGGGCGGAGGTCGGCGCGGTGCTCACCCCCCGATCGTGCCAAACAGGTCGGAGGACCCCGGAGGTCCTGCGCTCCGGGCACCTGCGGCGCTGGCAGCGCAGGACGCCGCCGCGGCGCGTCAGGTGGAGCGGCGCACGCGGCGGACAGCGGCGCGGTACGGCGACACGGTGGGCTCGCCGTCGGACCAGAACCGCCACGGCGCGACGGCCCCGTCGCCGGCGACGCCGACGCGGGGCCCGGTGCGCACCCCGGCCGGGTCGACGGCGGCACCCGGCAGCAGGCGCACGGGAGAGCCGGCGGCGAGCAGGTCGACCCCGTCGTGCACGCCGGAGATGCCGAGCGTCCGGCACAGCCGGGCCGGCCCCCGGCACAGGTCGCGCTCGCGCACGCCCGGGCGACGGGCCTGTGCGACGTCCAGTCCCTCGACGACCTCGCCCGCCCGCAGCAGCACGGCGGACGCCTCACCGTCCACCCCGGTCACGACGTTCATGCACCAGTGCATGCCGTAGGTGAAGTAGACGTAGGCGTGCCCGGCCGGGCCGAACATCACCTGCGTACGGGGGGTGCGCCCGCGGAAGGCGTGCGAGCCGGGGTCGTCCTGCCCGGCGTACGCCTCGACCTCGGTGAGGCGGACGGTGCAGCCTCCGGCCGCCAGGTGCGCGCCGAGCAGCCGTGGCGCCACCTCGAGCACCGGGCGGGACAGGTCGGGCAGGCTCAGCGGCCGGCCCACGTCCGGGCAGCGGCCAGCTCGGCGCGCACCGTCTCGAGCTGCTCCCGCACCCGCACCGGCGCGGTGCCGCCCTGCCCGTCGCGGGCGGCGATCGCGCCGCGGACGTCGAGGACCGAGCGCACGTCGGGCGTCAGGTGCGGCGAGACGTGGGCCAGCTCGTCGTCGCTGGCCTCGTGCAGCTCGCGACCGTGAGCCGTGCACCAGACGACGAGGTGGCCGACGGCCTCGTGGGCGTCGCGGAACGGCACGCCGTTCCTCACCAGCAGCTCGGCGACGTCGGTCGCGAGGGCGAAGCCGGTCGGGGCGGAGGCCTCGAGGACGTCGGCGTGGACGGTCATCGTGGCGACCATCCCGGCCATCGCCGGAAGCACGAGCAGCAGCGTCTCCACCGCGTCGAAGCAGGGCTCCTGCGCCTCCTGCATGTCGCGGTCGTAGGTCAGCGGCAGGCCCTTGAGCATCGCCAGGGACCCGGTCACGTGGCCGATCAGCCGCCCGGCCTTGCCGCGGGCGAGCTCGGCGATGTCGGGGTTCTTCTTCTGCGGCATGATCGACGAGCCCGTCGAGAAGGCGTCGTCGAGGGTGACCCAGCCGAACTCGGTGGAGTTCCACAGCACCACCTCCTCACCGAGCCGCGACAGGTGGACGCCGAGCAGGGCCGCGGCGAACAGGAACTCGGCCACGAAGTCGCGGTCGGACACCGCGTCCATCGAGTTGGCCGCGGACGACGAGAAGCCCAGCTCCGCCGCCGTCGCGACCGGGTCGACCGGCAGCGACGAGCCGGCGAGCGCCCCCGACCCCAGGGGCGACACGGCGGCCCGGACGTCCCAGTCGCGCAGCCGCTGCACGTCGCGCGAGAACGCCTGCACGTGGGCGAGCAGCTGGTGGGCGAACAGCACCGGCTGGGCGTGCTGCAGGTGGGTCATGCCCGGCGCCGGGGTGTCGAGGTGCTGCTCGGCCTGGTCGACGAGGGCCTGCGACAGGTCCGTGAGCCGGTCCACGACGAGCCGCGCGCCGTCGCGCAGGTAGAGCCGCAGGTCGGTCGCCACCTGGTCGTTGCGCGAGCGGCCGGCGCGCAGCTTGCCGCCGAGCGCCCCGAGCTTGTCGAGCAGCCCGCGCTCGAGCGCGGTGTGGACGTCCTCGTCCTCGACCCTCGGCCGGAACGAGCCGTCGGCGACCTCGGCGCGCAGCTCGTCGAGCGCGCCCAGCATCCGGACCAGCTCGTCGTCGCTCAGGAGCCCGGCCCGCGCGAGGACGCGGGCGTGCGCCTTCGAGCCCTGCAGGTCGTACGGCGCGAGCCGCCAGTCGAAGTGGACGCTCACCGACAGCCGGGCGAGCGCCTCGGCAGGGCCGCCCTCGAACCGGCCGCCCCAGAGCGAGGTGCGGTCCTGTGCCTGCGTCACTGCGCCGCCAGGGCGCGCGGCCCGGAGCGGGTCAGGACGATGCGTTCGGTGCTCATGGGGAGTCCTTCGTGGGAGCGGTGCTGGTGTGCGGACGACCCTCGGCCAGGCGCCGGAGGCGGTCGGCGAGGGCGACGCAGGCCGGCGCAGGTGCACCGGCGCTGCGGGTGACGAGCAGGATCGTGTCGTCGCCGGCGATCGTGCCGGCGACCTCGGGCAGGCCGGCGCGGTCGAGCGCCGAGCCGAGGTAGTGGGCGCCTCCGGGCGGTGTGCGCAGGACGACGAGGTCACCGGTGGGCTCGGCGGAGACGAGCAGCTCCTCGAGCAGGCGGGCCAGGCGCGCGTCGACCGCCTCGGCGGTGCCGCCGCGCGGCGCGTTCTCCTCGGGCACGGCGTAGGCCATGCCGGCAGCGGTGCGGACCTTCACCGCCCCGAGCTCCTCGAGGTCGCGCGAGAGCGTGGCCTGCGTGACGGCCACCCCGGCCTCGGCGAGCATGCGGCCCAGCGAGGTCTGGCTGGCGACCACCTGGCCGCCGATCAGCTCGACGATGCGGGCCTGGCGGGCGGCCTTGGTGTGCGGGGTGGTGTGAGGGGTGGCGTGCGGGGCTGCGGTCATGGTCATCAGGCCTGCGACAGCAGCCAGGTGAGCAGCGCCTTCTGGGCGTGCAGCCGGTTCTCGGCCTCGTCCCAGACGGCGGACAGCGGTCCGTCGAGGACGGACGCGGCGATCTCCTCGCCGCGGTGGGCCGGCAGGCAGTGCAGGACGACGGGCTCCCCCGCGGCGGCGACCGCGCCCTCGTCGAGGGCGTACGCCGCGAGGTCGCGCAGCCGCTGCTCGCCGCCCGACTGGCCCATCGAGACCCAGACGTCGGTGACGAGCACGTCCGCCCCGCGAGCGGCCTCGCGCGGGTCGGCGGTGACGAGCAGGTCGGTGCCGTACGCCCGGGCGCGCTCGACGACCGCCGGGTCCGGCGTGTAGCCCGCAGGGGCGCCCACCCGCACGTGCATGCCCGCCATCGCGCAGCCGAGCAGCAGGCTGTGCGCCATGTTGTTCGCGCCGTCACCGAGGTAGGTGAGGGTCAGTCCGGCCAGCTTCCCGCGGCGCTCCTGCACCGTCTGCAGGTCGGCGAGCACCTGGCAGGGGTGGTAGCTGTCGGTGAGCGCGTTGACGACCGGCACGCTGCTGGCGGCGGCGAGGGCCTGGATGCGGTCCTGGCCGGTCGTGCGGATGACGATCGCGTCGACGTAGCGCGACAGCACGCGTGCGGTGTCCTCGATCGTCTCGCCGCGCCCGAGCTGGGTGCTGCGGGCGTCGAGCACCACCGGGTGGGCGCCGAGCTGCACGATGCCCACCTCGAACGACAGCCGGGTGCGGGTGCTCGGCTTCTCGAAGACGACCGCGACGGCCTTGCCCTCGAGCGGCCGGGCGACGAGCGCGCCCGTCTTGAGCTCCGCGGCCAGCGCGAGCACCTCGGCCTGCTCGTCGGGGGTGAGGTCGTCGTCGGCGAGCAGGTGGCGGACCATCAGGGACCTCCGGTGACGGCGCCGACGCGGGCGAGCAGCTCGGCGACGGCGAAGGGCTTGAGGAAGACGTTGTCGGCGCCCAGCGAGGCCCGGACGTCGGCCAGGGCGTCCTCGTGGCCGGTCACCACGATGACGGGGATCTGTGACAGCACCGGGTCGTCGCGCAGCCGCTCCAGCACGCGCGCGCCGCCGAGGTCGGGCATGACCAGGTCGAGCAGGACCAGCTCGGGCGAGGACGCGGCGGCCTGGCCGAGCCCGTCGAGCCCGTCGGAGGCGGTGACGACCGCGTAGCCCTCGACCTCGAGCAGCGTCTGCAGCAGGCCGCGGACGTTGGGGTCGTCCTCCACGACGAGGATGCGGACGGCGCTCACGCCGGCACCTGCACGCTGTCCAGGACGCCGGGCAGCGCGTCGGCGAACGCGTCGAGCTGCGCCTGTGTCACGACGAGCGGCGGGGCCAGCCGCAGGACGTCGGGAGCGGTCGCGTTGACGAGGAAGCCGGCGTCGCGGGCCGCCGCCTCGACGGCGGCGGCGACCGGCGCGTCCAGGACGATGCCGAGCCACAGGCCCAGTCCTCGCACGTCGCGGACGAGCGGGTGCGCCAGGCCCTCGAGGCGCGTCCGCAGGTGGGCTCCGAGCACTGTCGCGGCCTCGAGCAGGCCGTCCTGCTCGACGGTGCGCAGGACGGCGAGGGCCGCCGCGCAGGCGACCGGGCCGCCGCCGAACGTCGTGCCGTGGTCGCCCTTGGCCAGCGCGGTCGCCGCTCTGCCGTTGGCGACGACGGCGCCGATCGGCAGGCCGCCGCCGAGGGCCTTGGCCATCGTCACGACGTCGGGCACGACGTCGGGCGCGGTGACCGCGCTCGTGAGCCAGGCGCCGACCCGGCCGACGCCGCCCTGCACCTCGTCGAGGTGGAGCAGCGCCCCGGCGGCGTCGCAGGCCGCCCGCGCGGCGTCGAGGAAGCCGGCCGGCGGGACCACCACGCCCGCTTCTCCCATCACCGGCTCGAGCACCACGGCGGCGGTCCGGTCGGTCACGGCCGCGCGCAGGGCGGCGGCGTCGCCGTACGGCACGAAGGTCACCGGGCCGGGCAGCGGCTCGAAGGGCGCGCGCTTGGCGGGCTGGCCGGTGATCGCGAGCGCCCCCATCGTGCGGCCGTGGAAGGCGCCCTCGCAGGCGACCCAGCCACCTCCGGGGCGCAGGCGGCGCGACAGCTTGAGCGCGGCCTCGTTGGCCTCGGCGCCGGAGTTGGTGAACAGCACCCGGCTGTCCGGGCCGGCGCCGACCAGCTCCTTGAGCCGCTCGGCGAGCTCGATCCCGGGCTCGTGGGCGGCGAGGTTGCTGGTGTGGCCGAGGGTCGCGACCTGGCGGGTGACGGCCTCGACGACGGCCGGATGGGCGTGCCCGAGCAGGTTGACGGCGATGCCGCCGAGCAGGTCGACGTACTCCTTGCCGTCGACGTCCCAGACGGTGGCCCCGCTGCCCCGGGCCAGCACGACCGGCGGGGTGCCGTAGTTGCCCATGAGCGCGTCGTCCCAGCGGGCCTGCCACGACCGGGTGCGGCTCGTGCCACCGGTCATGACGGCACCACCATGGTCCCGACGCCCTCGTCGGTGAACAGCTCGAGCAGCAGGCTGTGGGCGACCCGGCCGTCGAGCACGTGCGCCCGCGGCACTCCGCCGCGCACGGCCGCGAGGCAGGCCTGCATCTTGGGCACCATGCCGCTCGACAGGCTGGGCAGCAGCGCGGCCAGCGCGTCGGTGCCGATCTCGCTGATGACCTCGTCGGACGAGGGCCAGTCGGCGTACAGCCCCTCCACGTCGGTGAGCACGACGAGCTTCTCGGCCCCGACGGCCACGGCGAGCGCGGCCGCGGCGGTGTCGGCGTTGACGTTGTAGAGCTGGCCGTCGAGCCCCCGGGCGACGGTGGCGACGACCGGCACCGAGCCCCCGTCGAGCAGCGCCTGCACGACCGCCGGCCGCACCTGCACCACCTCGCCGACGAGCCCGACGTCGACCGGCTGCCCGTCGACGACGGCGTCGCGCCGCTCGGCGGTGAGCAGCGAGGCGTCCTCGCCGGACAGGCCGACCGCGAACGGGCCGTGGGCGTTGACGAGGCTGACGACGTCGGAGTTGACCTGCCCGACCAGCACCATCCGGACGACCTGCACCGTCTCGGGCGTCGTGACCCGCAGCCCGCCGCGGAACTCGCTCTCGATGCCGAGCCGGTCGAGGTGGGCGGTGATCTGCGGCCCCCCGCCGTGGACGACGACGACGCGCACGCCGGCGCAGCGCAGGAACGCCACGTCCTCGGCGAACGCCCGCTGCAGCTCGGGGCTCGTCATGGCGTGGCCGCCGTACTTCACGACGATCGTGCGACCGGAGAACGTCGTGAGCCAGGGCAGCGCCTCGACGAGCGCTGCGGCCTTGGGCAGGGCGGCGTGGCCCCGTGCCGTCGCCCTCGGGCGTGCGGTCGTCACGTGGAGTACGCGCTGTTCTCGTGGACGTACTCCGCCGTGAGGTCGCTGGTCCACAGCGTCGCCTCGCAGGGGCCGGCGTGCAGGTCGACGACGATGCGCACGTCGCGGCCGGACAGGTCGACGAGCTCCCGGGGGTCGCCGGGCGCGCCGGCCCGGCAGACCTGGACGCCGTTGATGGCGACGTCGAGCTCGTCGGGCTCGAAGGCGGCGCGCGTGGTGCCGACCGCGGCCAGCACCCGGCCCCAGTTGGGGTCGCGACCGTGCAGGGCGCACTTGAGCAGGTTGCTGCGGCCGACGGCCCGCGCTGCCTCGAGCGCGTCCTCGACACTGGCGGCCCCCACGACCTCGACCGCGATGTCCTTGCTGGCGCCCTCGGCGTCGCGGACCATCTGCCGGGCGAGGTCGTGGCAGACCGCGCTCACCGCGGACTGCAGCTGCGCCGTGGACGGCGTGATGCCGCTGGCGCCGCTGGCGAGCAGGAGCACCGTGTCGTTGGTGCTCATGCAGCCGTCGGTGTCGACCCGGTCGAAGGTGCGGGCGGTCGCGACCCGCAGCACCTCGTCGAGGGTCGCCGCGTCGGCGACGGCGTCGGTGGCCACGACGGCGAGCATGGTGGCCAGCGCCGGCGACAGCATCGCCGCCCCCTTGGCCATCCCGCCCACCGACCAGCCGTCGGCCGGGGCGACGGCGGTCTTGGCGACCGTGTCGGTCGTGCGGATGGCCTCCGCGGCGGCGGGGCCGCCGTCGGCGCTGAGCTGCGCGGCGGCCTGTGCGACCCCGGGCAGCAGGCGGTCCATCGGCAGCCGGACGCCGATCAGGCCGGTCGAGCAGACCGCCACGCGGGCGGCGCCGGTGCCCAGCGCGTCGGCGACCGCCTCGGCGGTGCGGTGCGTGTCGCCGAAACCCTCCGGGCCGGTGCAGGCGTTGGCGCCGCCGGAGTTGAGGACGACGGCCTCGACCGACCCGGCCTGCAGGACCTGCTGCGACCAGACGACCGGTGCGGCCTTGACGCGGTTGGCGGTGAAGACCCCCGCGGCTGCGGCGAGCGGGCCGTCGTTGACGACCAGCGCCAGGTCGGGCAGGCCGCTGTCCTTGAGCCCGGCGGTGACACCGGCCGCCCGGAAGCCCAGCGGCAGCCAGGTCGACGTCGTGCTCACGGGGCGACCCCGCTGGCGGACAGGCCGGCGGTCTCGGGGAGGCCGAGCGCGAGGTTGGCGCACTGCACGGCCTGGCCGGCCGCGCCCTTGCCCAGGTTGTCGAGCGCGGCGACGACCACGGCCCGTCCTGCGTCGGCGTCGACGGCGACCTGCAGGTGGCAGGCGTTGCTGCCGACGGTCGCCGCGGTCACCGGCCACCGGCCCGGTGGCAGGACGTGCACGAACGGCTCGGCGTCGTACCGCTGCGACAGGGCCGCCCGGAGCTGCTCCTCCGAGGCGGAGGTGCGGGCGGTGCAGGTCGCGAGGATGCCGCGGGACATCGGCGCGAGCGTCGGCGTGTAGGACAGCGTCACCTCGGCGCCGGCGAGGCGGCGCAGCGACTGCCGCACCTCGGGGGTGTGGCGGTGGCCGGCGACCTTGTAGGCGCTGGCGCTGCCCATGACCTCGCTGGCGAGCAGGTTCGGCGCGAGGCCGCGGCCGGCGCCGCTCGTGCCGCTGATCGTCGTCGTCACGAGGTCCGTGGGCTCGACGACCCCGGCCGCGAGCAGCGGGCCGAGCGCCAGGGTCATCGCGGTGGCGTTGCAGCCGGGTCCGGCGATGCGCTGAGCCCCGGCGAGCCGGTCGCGGAACAGCTCGGGCAGGCCGTACGGCCACTCGCCCGCGTAGGGCGTGTCGTAGGAGCGGGCCCAGTCGTCGGCGCGAGCGAGTCGGTGGTCGGCGCCGAGGTCGACGACCGGCAGGCCCTCCGGGAGGGCGGCGGCGAGCGCGGCGGACTGGCCGTGGGGCAGCGCGAGGAAGACGACGTCGGCGTCCGCGAGCACGTCGGGCGTCGTGTCGGCGAAGGACGTCCCCGTCAGCTGCGGCAGGTGGGGATGCAGGTCGGTCACCGGCTTTCCGGCCGCGGAGCCGGCCGCCACCGGGCCGACCTCGAGCTCGGGGTGGTCGAGCAGCAGGCGCAGCAGCTCGCCGCCCGCGTACCCGCTCGCCCCGGCCACCGCTGCCCGCATCGTCATGCGGACGACCATACACTGTGCTGCATGGCCATCCAGCACAGGCGCATCCCCGACCCTGCTCGCTGAACGGAGCGCGTCACCTGCCGTCCCGACCTCCCCTGCCCGGCGGTACGCCGAAACCGGCCGCGGCGTACTCGATCGCAGGGCTGGCGGCGGCGGGACGCCCGAGCACCCGACCTCCCCTGCCCGGCGGTACGCCGAAACCGGCTGCGGCCAACTCGATCGCAGGGGAGGTGCCGGTCGTGGGCCTCAGGCGCCGCGCAGGACGGCGCCGACGCGGCGCCCGGCCTCGGCGACGGCGGCGTCCCGGGCACCGAGCACCTCGACGTCGGTGAGGGTGCGGTCGGGCGCGCGCAGGCGCAGGGCGTACGCCAGCGAGCGCCTGCCCTCGCCGACCTGGGGGCCGCGGAAGACGTCGAACAGCCGCAGCCCCTCGAGCAGCTCCCCCGCGCCGTCGCGCAGCGCCCGCTCGACGTCCGCGGCCGGCACGTCGTCGGCCACGACCAGCGCCACGTCGACGCTGGCCGGCGGGAAGTGGGAGACGAGGGGCGCCGGCAGCGGCCCGCGCGCGGCCGCCGCGGCGACCAGCACGTCGAGGTTCGCCTCGGCCGCGCACGTGCGGGCCGGCAGCCCGAGGGACGTGACGACCCGCGGGTGGAGCTCGCCGGCCAGCCCGACCCGGCGGCCGTCGAGCAGCAGCTCGGCGGTGCGGCCCGGGTGGTACGGCCCGGTGGCGGCCGCGCGGGGCTCCAGTCGCAGGCCCAGCGCCCGGCCGACCTCGACGACGGCCGACACCGCGGCGTCCCACGACGCGGGTGCGCCGGCGAGCGCGAGACCGAGGTGGCGCGGCTGGCCGGGCAGCGCCGCGTCGAGCGCCGCCCGCTGCTCGGCGGACGGCGGCCCGTCGACGCCCGGCGTCGGCGCGCAGCCGCCTTCGCCGAGGAAGACGTGGCCGGTCTCGAAGACGGCGACGTCGGGCAGTCCGCGGCTCGCGTTGCGGGTCACCGTGGCCAACAGGCCGGGCAGCAGCGTCGGCCGCAGGAGCGACTCCTGCGCCGACAGCGGGTTGGCCAGCCGCGGCGAGGCCATGCCCCCGCCGAGCGCCTCGAGCGCTCCGTCGCCCACGAACGGCGGCAGCACGACCTCGACCAGACCGCCCGCCGCGAGCGCCCGGGAGGCGGTGCGGCGCAGGCGCTGCTCGGCCGTCAGCCCGCGTCCGGCCGGCGCCGTCGGCAGCACGACCGGGATCGTGTCGTAGCCCTCGAGCCGCACGACCTCCTCGACCAGCTCGGCCGGACCGGTGAGGTCGGGCCGCCACGACGGCGGCGCGACGTCCAGGACGTCGGGGCCGCCGCGCACCGTGCAGCCGACGTCCTCGAGCCTGCGGCGGACGACCTCGGGCGCGTACGCCCGCCCGGCCAGCCGCTCGGGCTCGCCGACGGGCAGCTGCAGCACGGGCGCCGGCGCCCGGGTGTCGACGTCGGTGGACGGTCCGGCGGTGGCGCCGCCGAGCTCCACCAGCATGCGCACGGCCACCTCGGCGGCGGCGGGCGCGAGCGCCGGGTCGACACCGCGCTCGTAGCGCCGGCTCGCCTCGGACGGCAGCCGGTGGCGGCGGGCGGTGCGGGCGGTGCTGCGCGGCGCGAAGTGGGCCGACTCCACCAGCAGCGAGGTCGTGGACTCGGTGACCTCCGTCGGGCCGCCGCCCATGACGCCGGCGAGCGCGATCGGTCCGCGGTCGTCGGTGATGAGCAGGTCCTCGGGGTCGAGCGCCCGGTCCTGGCCGTCGAGCGTCGTGAGCCGCTCCCCCGGCACCGCGCGGCGCACGACCACGTCACCCGACAGCGCGTCGAGGTCGAAGGCGTGCAGCGGCTGGCCGAGCTCGAGCATGACGGCGTTGGTCACGTCGACGGCCAGCGAGACGGGTCGCATGCCCGCCAGCACCAGCCGGCGCTGCAGCCAGGCCGGCGAGGTGGCCGTCGGGTCGAGCCCGCGCACCACCCGGGCGACGTAGCGGTCGCAGCCGTCGGCGTCGTCGACCCGCACCGGGTAGCCGTCCGGGGCCGCCGCCGGGACCGGGACCAGACCCGGATCGGCGAGCTCGAGCCCGAAGGCCGTCGCCGTCTCCCGGGCGACGCCGCGCACCGACAGCGCGTAGCCGCGGTCGGGTGTCACGGCGATGTCGAGGACCTCGTCGCGCAGGTGCAGCAGCTCGACGACGTCGGCGCCCAGCGGCGAGTCGGGCGCCAGCACCAGGATGCCGTCGGACTCGTCGGACAGGCCGAGCTCGGCGCCCGAGCAGATCATGCCGTCGGAGACGTGGCCGTAGGTCTTCCGCGTCGCGATCGTGAAGCCGCCCGGCAGCACCGCCCCGGGGAGCGCGAACGGGATGCGGTCGCCGGGGGCGAAGTTCGTCGCGCCGCACACGACCTCGTGGCTGCGGTCGGGGTGGGCGGGTGACGACACGGCGACGTGGCAGTAGCGGATCGGCTTCTTGAACTGCGTCAGCTCCTCGACGTCGAGGACCTCGCCGACGACGACCGCGCTGATGTCGTGGCCGACGCGGTGGACCTGCTCGACCTCGAGCCCGGCGCGCACGAGCGCGGCGCCGACCTCGTCGGCGGTCGCGGTGAGGCCGGGCACGAGCGTGCGCAGCCACGAGACGGGGACGCGCACGTCAGGCCTCCGTGCCGAGCGCCAGGCTGAAGCGCTGGTCGCCCTCGTAGAAGTCGCGGATGTCCGTGATGCCGTGGCGGAACATCAGCGTGCGGTCCAGGCCCATGCCGAAGGCGAAGCCGGTGTAGCGCCCGGGGTCGACGCCGCAGGCGCGCAGCACGGCGGGGTTGACCATGCCGCAGCCGCCCCACTCGATCCAGCCCTCGCTGGAGCAGACGCGGCACGGCTCGGCGCCCGGCTCGGTCGAGGCGCCGCGGCAGTGGAAGCACTGCAGGTCCATCTCGGCGGACGGCTCGGTGAACGGGAAGTAGTTGGGCCGAAGGCGGGTGCGCATGCCGTCGCCGAACATCGCGGTCGCGAGGTGGTCGAGCGTCCCCCGGAGGTGGGCCATGGTGATGCCCTCGTCGACGCACAGCCCCTCGACCTGCGCGAACACCGGCGAGTGGGTCGCGTCGAGCGCGTCGGCCCGGTAGACGCGACCCGGGCAGACGACGTGGACGGGCAGCTCGCGGTCGAGCAGCGAGCGGACCTGCACCGGCGAGGTGTGCGTGCGCAGCACCAGGCCGCGGTCGGCCGGCGCGACGAACAGGGTGTCCTGCAGCTCGCGGGCGGGGTGGTCACCGCCGAAGTTCAGCGCGTCGAAGTTGAACCACTCGTGCTCGACCTCGGGCCCCTCGGCGACCTCCCACCCCATCGCGACGAAGACGTCGGCGACGCGCTCGGAGATCGTCGTCAGCGGGTGGCGCGCCCCGCCGGGACGCTCCGGCAGGACCGTGACGTCGACGGCCTCCTCGACCAGCATCCGCGCGTCGCGCTCGTCCTCGAGCTCGATGCGCCGCGCGTCGTACGCCGCCTGCACGTCGACCAGCACGAGGTTGACGCGCCTGCCGGCGTCGGCCTTCTCGGGACCGGGCAGCCCGCCGATCGACCGCCGGGCGAGCGCCACGGGCGAGCGGTCGCCGCTGTGCGCCGTGCGCGCGGCAGCGAGCTGCTCCAGCGAGCCGGCGGCGGTGAAGGCCGCCAGGGCCGCGTCGCGGGCCTGGTCGAGGGCCGCCTGCTCGAGCGGTGACGGGGACAGCGGATCGGGGTCGGGCACGGTGCAGCAGCTCCAGGCGCGTGGGGGTCCTGCGCACAGTCTCCCAGAGGAGCGCGCGGCCGTGACGACGAGCAGCGGTCGGGGCGCCCGCCGGCGGCTAGTCCTCGAGGAAGGCCTCGGGCGTGCCGGCGGGCAGCACGAAGCGGAAGACCGCGCCGCCGCCCTCGGCGTTGAAGACCTCGATCCGGCCGCCGTGGGCCTCGACGAGGCCCTTGACGATGTAGAGCCCGAGTCCGGTGCCGCTGCGCCGGTCGCCGCGCCAGAACCGCACGAAGATGCGGGTGAGCACCTCGTCCGGGATGCCGGCGCCCTGGTCGGCGACGGTGACCACCGCGCCGGGCCCGCCGTCGACGTCCGCGGGACCGAGCCGGACGGTGATCGTCCCGGCGCCGTGGCGCAGCGCGTTCTCGACGAGGTTGCCGACGATCTGCTGGAACTTGTCGGGGTCGACCCACATCTCCGGCAGCCCGCCCTCTGCCAGCAGGACGAAGCGCTCGCGAGGCTCGCCGGCCGCGATCCGGCCCTCGACCACCTTCTCGATCGACGCGCGCAGGTCGACGACCTGCGTCTTGAGCTCGAGCCGGCCGGCGTCGATGCGGCTGACGTCGAGCAGCTCGGTGATCAGGCGGGTGACGCGGTCGGCGTCGGCGTTGACGGTCTGCAGCATGAGCTGCTTGTGCTCGTCGGTGAAGCGGTCCCACTTGGCGAGCAGCGTCGCGGTGAAGCCCTTGACGCTGGTGAGCGGCGAGCGCAGCTCGTGGGCGACGGTCGAGACGAGGTTGGCGCGGCCGCGCTCGAGGCGCTCCCTGGCCCGCGTGTCGCGCAGGCAGACCACCAGGCGCACCACCCGGCGGGCGTCGTCGCGGACGTACGACGCCGTGACCAGCAGGTCGCCGGCGCCAGGCAGGCTGAGCGAGACCTCCGGCTGCCGCGAGCGGGTGACGAGCCCGCCGTAGGGGTCGGTGCACCTCCACCAGCTGCGGCCCTGGTCGTCGACGAGCGGCAGGACGTCCCGGAAGTCGCGCTCGAGGGCGGCCTCGGCAGTCGTGCCGAGCATCCGGGCGGCGGCGGGGTTCACCGCGACGACGCGACCGTCGGCGCCCGCCACGACCACGCCGTCCGGCAGGGCGTCGTACGCCGCCGGATCGGGGTTGCCGGGGTCGAGCGTTGCCACGCGCACTCCTCGCAACGGCTCGAAGCCGTGCACTCTCGGGCGATGGAGGTCGAAGTGGACCACCATCTCCTCGCGGGGACAAGGGCTCACGACGTCGGACGTTCGGCAGGACCCCCGGTCGCGGTCCGGTGCGCGGCTCGCTCCCGGTGCGCGCGCGCGGAGGCGTAGAGGCAGACGGCGGCCGCAGTCGAGAGGTTGAGCGACTCGGCACGTCCGCGCAGCGGGATGCGCACCGTGCGGTCGGCGAGCGCCAGGGCCTGCTCGGACAGACCGGACGCCTCGGCGCCCAGCAGCCAGGCGGTCGGTCCGTGCAGCTGCCTCGCGTCGAGGAGGTCGTCGAGGTCGTCGGCGGCGGCGCTGCCACTGGTGGCGAGCACGACCAGGCCCGCGGCCTGCAGCGCCTCCACCGCGTGCGCGACCGAGGGGCCGTGCACGACGGGCAGGTGCCACAGGCTGCCCGCGGTCGCCCGCACGCACTTGCCGCCGTGCGGGTCGGTCGAGCCGTCGGTCAGCACGACGGCGTCGGCACCGGCGGCGTCGGCCGTCCGGATGACCGTGCCGGCGTTGCCGGGGTCGTTGACGCCCTCGAGGACGGCGACGAGGCGGGGCGCGCCGCGCAGCGCGGTCGCGAGCGGGACGTCGAGCAGCGGCGCGACGCCCAGCACGCCCTGCGGCGTGACCGTCTGCGCCATGGCGGCCAGCACCTCGCGGCTGACGGAGGTCACCGGGCACGGCGCTGCCGCCAGCAGCTCGGCGGAGCGCCGCGCGCCGTCGGGGTCGGCGTAGAGCTCGAGCAGCGTCGGGAGGGCCTCCCGGACGGCCTGCGGTCCCTCGACGACGAACCGGCGCTCGGCCACGCGGGCCGAGCGCCGGGTCAGTCGTCGTACGGCCTGGACCCGCGGCGAGCGGATCGAGGTCAGCTGCGGGAACCCCTCGGGCAGGGACTGCTCAGGCAGCGCGCTGGGCGGCCGGGCCGCCGGTGCCGTCGGTCGGCAGGGCGGCGCGGGCCACCTCGACGAGCGCGGCGAAGGCCGGCGCGTCGTGGACGGCCAGCTCGGCGAGGACCTTGCGGTCGACCTCGACGCCCGCGGTCTTCAGCCCCTGCATGAGGCGGCTGTAGGTCATGTCGTTGAGACGAGCGGCCGCGTTGATGCGGGTGATCCACAGCTGGCGGAAGTCGCCCTTGCGCTTCTTGCGGTCGCGGTACTCGTAGGTCGCCGAGTGGAGCAGCTGCTCCTTCGCCTTGCGGTAGAGCCGGCTGCGCTGACCCCGGTAGCCGCTGGCCTTCTCGAGGACCTCACGGCGCTTCTTGTGGGCGTTGACCGCCCTCTTGACGCGTGCCACTGGTGCACCTGTTCCTGTCTGCGAGGTCCCGGACGCGGACGGCGCCCGGGCGGGAAGGGGAGGAGGTCAGCTGCTGAGCAGCTTCTTGACCTTCTTGGCGTCCTGCGGAGCCAGCTCAGCGGTGCCGGTGAGGCGACGGGTCAGCTTGCTGGGCTTGCGCTCGAGCAGGTGGCGCTTGCCGGCGCGCTCGTGCAGGACCTTGCCGGTGCCGGTCACCTTGAAGCGCTTCTTCGCACCGCTGTGCGTCTTCTGCTTGGGCATGGCTGCCGCTGTCCTTGTCTGTCGGGCTGTCTGCGTGTCGTGCCGGGAGGGTGGTGCGTCCGCTACTGCGCGGGAGCGGGGGCCTCGGCCGGGGCCTCGGGGGCGTCCTTGGCCGCCTTCTTGAGGTCGGCGGCGTTCTTGTGCGGGGCCAGCACCATGATCATGTTGCGGCCGTCCTGCTTGGGGGCGGACTCGACGAAGCCGAGGTCGCGGACGTCCTCGCCCAGGCGCTGCAGGAGCCGGTAGCCGAGCTCCGGACGCGACTGCTCCCGGCCGCGGAACATGATCGTGATCTTGACCTTGTCGCCTGCCTTGAGGAAGCGGACGACGTGGCCCTTCTTGGTCTCGTAGTCGTGCGGGTCGATCTTGGGACGGAGCTTCATCTCCTTGATGACGGTGAGGACCTGGTTCTTGCGGCTCTCACGCGCCTTCTGCGCCGTCTCGTACTTGAACTTGCCGTAGTCCATGAGCTTGGCGACGGGCGGTCGTGCCATCGGGGCGACCTCGACCAGGTCGAGGTCGGCGTCCTGGGCCAGCTTGATGGCCTCGCCGATGGCGACGATGCCGACCTGCTCGCCGTTGGGGCCGACCAGACGCACCTCGGGGACGCGGATCCGGTCGTTGATGCGGGGTTCAGCGCTGATGTGGCCTCCTCGTGGGGGTGACTGGGCGTGGACCCGGGCCCTCCACGACGAAGGGCCCCGCGCGCTGCGCAGGGCCCACCAGCGTCCGCCGCTCCACCGCCGGGGCGGACGAGCGGACGGACCACGACGGCGCGGCGCTGCCGGAGCAGCGGGTCGCACCGAACGGACCCCAGGCGCCTGGCGGCTCCTCGGGTGGGAGGTGGGGACCTCCGCTTGCACGACCCCCGGTCGTCTGCACCTCCGTCGTGGCAGGTCCGGGCAGCCAGGAGCCGGGTCGCCCTGCAAGAGTAGCAGGGTGACCTCCTCCCCTGCTCCCCCGCCGGACCTGCCCGCCGAGGCCCGTGACATCGCCGAGGTCCCCGCCGCGGAGGTCATCGCCGCCGCGGCCGTGCACCTGATGTCGGCCGCCGCCGTGAAGTGCGGCCTCGCCGAGGAGGGCCGCGAGCTGCAGGACCTCGACGAGGCCCGCAAGCTCATCACGGCCCTCGCCGGCCTCGTGACGGCGGCACGGCCGGACCTCGGCATCCATGCCGCTGCCCTGCGCGACGGGCTGCAGGCGCTGCAGCGGGCGTTCCGCGAGGCGTCGGCCGAGCCCGACGCCGCCGGCGAGGGACCCGGGGAGAAGCTCACCGGCCCCGTCTGAGCGACCACCTCCGGCGTCGTCGCAGCGGCACCGGGAGCCCGGGGCCGTCCGCCGGCACCTCGGCCAGCGCGAGGTCCGGGACCTGCGCCCGCGGGAGCACGCGCGCCGCCAGCGCCGCGAGCTGCGCCGGCGTGAGCGCGCCGTCCGCCACCACCCCGAGGACCGGGCCGTCGGGACCGGCCAGCAGGCGGGCCGAGCGCACCGGCTCGTCCCGCAGCGCGGCGGCCAGGCCGCGCAGCAGCGCCCCGTCGGCGTCCGCCGGCGCGCCGAGCGCCGTCGCGGTGCGGGCCGTCGACAGCGGCGCGCCGGGGACCGGGACCCGGCCGGCGGCCAGCTCGCGCAGGTCGGTGCCGGTCACGACGAGGGCCGCGCCGGGCGGGTCGACGAGGACGGCCACGGCGCCGTCCTCGAGGGCGGCCGCGCAGGCCTCGGGTCCCGGCAGCGGCACCGGACGGGCGCCCGGCCGGAACGCGACGGCCGCGCCCGCGTCGAGGAACAGCGGCACCGCCCGCCCGCCGGCGCTGCCCACCAGCGTCAGCAAGGCCATCTCGGCGGTCGACTCCGCGCGCAGCCCCGTGCCGGCGTCGACGTGCTCCGCGGTGCTCGTGGCGGTCACCGCCGCGAACAGCCGGGCGCCGGCCACCGCCGCCAGCGCCTCGGCGCGCGCCGCGGCAGTGCCGGTGCCGGCGTACGCCTCGAGGGCCGCGGCCAGTCGGGGGTCGGCCCGGCCGGTGTCGCTCACACGCGGGAACGCTAGCGGCGGCGTGGCGCGGGACCTGCCGGCGCACTCCTCAGCGCGAGCGGCTGGCCTTGAGCAGGGCGCGCAGCTCGAGCACGACGTCGATGGCGGCGTCGCCGTCGTTGGCCTGCACGGCCAGCAGCTGGACGGTCTCGTCGTCCTGCAGCTCGAGCACCGCCCACGGCGCGCCGTCGTCGAGGCGGACCGCCCGCACGACCTGCCACGGCAGGTCCTTGGTGCCGAAGGGGTTGCGCACGTGGATGCCGTCGACCGTGGCCTCGATGCGGGCGCGGGTGAACAGCAGCGCCAGGCCGGCGACGAGCAGGCCCAGCACGAAGAAGGCCACCTGGTCGGCGGTGCGGAACTGCGCGTCCCCCTCCGGTCCGCGCCCGAGCGCGACGGCCAGCACGCCGAAGACGACCACCACCAGGCCGGCGACCAGCCAGCACACCTTCGTCAGGCGCCGCGGCCGCGCCACGACCGGGGCGCTCACGCCGTCGCCGGCGAGGCCGGGCGCACGGGCGACTGCCCCAGCAGGCGGAACCCGACCTGCACCGCCGGCCCGATGCCGAACGCGAACAGCACGGTGCCGATCCCGACCGGCCCGCCGAGCAGCACGCCGGCGACGAGGACGGCGCACTCCAGCACGGCCCGCGCGACGCCCACCGGCCAGCCGGTGCGGGTGTGGATCGCGACCATCAGCCCGTCGCGCGGCCCCGGCCCGAGGTGGGCGCCGAGGTACAGCGCCGAGCCGAGCGCCACGACCGCGATGCCCAGCAGGACGACCGCCAGGCGCAGCAGCACCGGGCCGTCGCCGAGGCCGGTGAGCAGCGGGCTGGCCAGCAGCACGTCGATGGTGACGCCGATGACGACGACGTTGAGCAGCGTGCCGATGCCGGGGCGCACGCCGGCGACCATGCCCACCAGGAGCACGACCACGGACAGCACGATCGACGTCCGGCCGAACGACGTGCCGAGCAGCTCGGCCAGCCCGCCGGTGAGCACGTCCCAGGGCCCGACGCCGAGCTCGGCGACGAGGCCGAGCCAGAGACCGACGCCGAACAGCACCAGTCCGAGCAGCAGCCGACCGAGGGCTCCCGGCGTCACTCGACGATCTTGGCGATCGGGAGCTCCAGGATGTCGCGGGCACCGGCCGCCTTGAGCGACGGGATGAGCGTGTTGACGCCCTTCTTCGGCACGACCGTCTCGAGGGCGCGCATGTCGCCGGCGGCCAGCGCCATGACGGTCGGCGAGGACATCGCGGGCAGGACCGCGAGGACGTCCTCGAGACGGCCCGCCGGCACGTTGAGCTTGAGCAGCACGTGCCCGCGCGCCTTGAGCGCCCCCTGCACGAGGACGAGGAGGTCGTCCATGGCCGCGCGCTTGGCCGGGTCCTCGTACGCCTCGCGGTTGGCGAGCAGCTCCGTGCGGCTGGTGAGCAGCGTGGCGATGATCTTGAGTCCGGCCTTGCGCAGCGACGAGCCGGTCTCGGTGAGGTCGACGATGGCGTCGACGATGTCGGGGATCTTCGCCTCGGTGGCGCCGTGGCTGGTGAAGACCTTGGCCGTGACGCCGTGCTCGTCGAGGAAGCGGCGGGTGGTCTCGGGCATCTCCGTGGAGATCCGCACGCCGTCGGGCAGGTCGGTGACGGCGTTCCAGGGCGACGACTGCGGCACCGCGAGCACCACGCTCACGACGGCCTCGCCGGCGCGTCCGCCGCCGATCTCGCCCAGGCTGACGACGTCCGCGCCCGTCTCGGACACCCAGTCGCGACCGCTGATGCCGAGGTCGAAGATCCCCTGCTCGACGTAGGTGGGGATCTCCTGCGGGCGCAGGAAGCGCACCTTGTCGATGCGCGGGTCGTCGACGCGCGCGTGGTAGTCGCGGTCCCCGCCACGGACCACGTGCAAGTCGGCAGCGGTGAACAGCTCGAGCACCTGCTTCTCCAGGCTGCCCTTGGGCAGGACGATCGCGAGCACGGGGTTCCTCTCAGACGTCGGTGGTGCGGGTGCGGAGCGCTCGCAGGGTGGCCGCCGTGTCGAGCGCGGCGAGGACGGCCTCACGGCCCTTGTCCTCGTGGGCCCCGGGCAGGCCTGAGCGGTCGCGGGCCTGCCCCTCGGTGTCGCAGGTGAGCACGCCGTTGCCGACCGGCGTGCGGCTGTCGAGCGAGACGCGGGTGAGGCCGTACGTCACCGCGTCGCAGACGTAGTCGAAGTGCGGCGTGCCGCCGCGCAGCACGAGGCCGAGCGCGACGACGGCGTCATGGGTCGCGGCGAGGGCCTGCGCCACGACCGGCAGCTCGACGGCGCCGGAGACCCGGACGACCGTCGGCTCCTCGACGCCGCACCGCGCTGCCGTCCGCAGCGCGGAGGCGAGCAGCGCGCCCGTGATGTCCTCGTGCCAGCGCGTGGCGACGACGGCGAGCGACAGGCCGCGGGCGTCGAGCTCGCGGTCACCCGGAGCGCCCGCGCCGCTCACGCGGACTCCCCGTCGCCGCCGACCGCCTCGGGCGTCAGCGCGCCCGCGGCCGCCTCGGTGGCCTCGTCCTCGAACGCGGCGAGACCGGGCAGGTCGTGCCCCATGCGGTCGCGCTTGGTCCGCAGGTAGCGCAGGTTCTCCGGCGTGGCGAGGGTCGGCAGCGGCTGCCGCCCGACGATCTCGAGCCCGTAGCCCTCGAGGCCCGCCCGCTTGGCCGGGTTGTTGCTCAGCAGCGTCATCCGCCGTACGCCGAGGTCGGCCAGGATCTGCGCGCCGGTGCCGTAGTCGCGGGCGTCGGCCGGCAGGCCGAGCTGGAGGTTGGCGTCGACGGTGTCGCTGCCGGCGTCCTGCAGCTGGTAGGCCTGCAGCTTGTGCATCAGGCCGATGCCCCGGCCCTCGTGCCCGCGCATGTAGAGCACGACGCCGCGTCCGGCGGCGGCGACGGCCGCGAGGGCGGCGTCGAGCTGGGGACCGCAGTCGCACCGCCGGGAGCCGAAGACGTCGCCGGTGAGGCACTCGGAGTGCACGCGCACGAGGACCTCGCCGCCGCTGGCGATGTCGCCCTGCACGAGCGCGACGTGCTCGATGCCGTCGAGCACCGACTCGTAGCCCACGGCGCGGAACTCGCCGTGGGCGGTGGGGATGCGCGCCTCGGCGACCTGGCGGACCTGCCGCTCGTGCCGGCGCCGGTGGGCGACGAGGTCGGCGATCGAGACGAGCGCCAGGCCGTGCTCGTCGCTGAACGCCCGCAGCTCCTCGAGGCGGGCCATGTCGCCCTCGTCCTTCTGCGACACGACCTCGCACAGCACACCGGCCGGACGCAGGCCGGCCAGGCGGGTGAGGTCGACCGCGGCCTCGGTGTGCCCCGTGCGACGCAGGACCCCGCCCTCGCGGGCACGCAGCGGGACGACGTGGCCGGGCCGGCTGAAGTCCGCGGGCGAGGAGTCGGGCGAGGCGAGCAGGCGGATCGTGCGGGCGCGGTCGCTCGCCGAGATGCCGGTGCTGACCCCCTCGCGGGCGTCGACCGTGACGGTGTAGGCCGTTCCGCGCTTGTCCTGGTTGGTGTGGAACATCGGCGGCAGGTCGAGGCGGTCGCAGTCGGCCTCCTCGAGCGGGACGCAGACGTAGCCCGAGGTGTAGCGGACCATGAAGGCGACCAGCTCCGGCGTGGCCAGCTCGGCGGCGAAGATGAGGTCGCCCTCGTTCTCCCGGTCCTCGTCGTCGACGACGACGACGGCCTTGCCGGCGGCGATGTCGGCGATCGCGCGCTCGATGCTGTCGAGGCCCGTCCGGTCGTACGGCCCGGACTGCTCGCGAGGGGGGTCCTGCGGTGCGACGGTCATGGGGTCCCCCCGGTCCGGCCGGGAGCGACCCCGGCCTGCAGCAGCTTCTCGACGTGCTTGGCGATCACGTCGACCTCGAGGTTGACCAGGTCGCCCGGGCCGGTGCGGCCGAGCGTGGTGAGCCCGAGGGTGGTGGGGATGAGGCTCACCTCGAACCAGTCGTCCCCCAGCGCGCTCACCGTCAGGGAGATCCCGTCGACGGTGATCGAGCCCTTCTCGACGACGTAGCGGCCCAGGCCGCCCGGCAGCGACGTGCGCACGACGGTCCAGTGCTCGTCGGGCGTCACGGACAGCACCTCGCCGGTGCCGTCGACGTGGCCCTGCACGACGTGGCCGCCGAGCCGGTCCTGCACGCGCACCGCGCGCTCGAGGTTGACCGGGCTGCCGACCTGCAGCGCGCCGAGGGAGGACCGCTGCAGGCTCTCGGCCATGACGTCGGCGGTGAACGCCCCGTCACGGGTGTCGACGACGGTGAGGCACACGCCGTTGACGCAGATGGAGTCGCCGTGCGCGGCGTCCGACGTCACGACCGGCCCGCGGACGGTCAGCCGCGAGGCGTCCGACAACGGCTCGATCGCGACGACCTCGCCGAGCTCCTCGACGATCCCGGTGAACACCAGCCTCCTCCTACATCTCCGGACGCAGGACCAGGCGGACGTCCTCGCCGGATCGCGCGACGTCGTCGACCTGCAACCTGTGGACGTCGGCGATCGTTCCCACACCGGCGTCGCCGAGCGCGGCGGGACCGGCGCCGAGCAGCGCCGGGGCGACGTAGGCCACGACCCGGTCGACGAGCCCGGTCGCCAGGAAGGCGCCGGCCAGCGACGGGCCGCCCTCGAGCAGCACGCTGACGACGCCGTCCTCGTCCTGCAGCGAGGCCAGCAGCGCCCGCAGGTCGACCGAGCCGGTCGCGTCGGTGACCACCTCGCGCCGCCGGGGGTGGCCGGGGTCCTCGAGCAGCGGTCCGGTGACGACGAGCGCCGGCGACCGGCCCTGCAGCGCCCGGGCCGTGAGCGGGGTGCGCCCGCGGGTGTCGACGACGACGCGCAGCGGTTGCGGCAGGTCGGCGGCCCCGCGGGCGTCGAGCAGG
>Ga0210040_10002966_pt1 | contig 23389 bp, 22 predicted proteins | sample CryGeyCG12114_NA_FD_185462 | JGI IMG/M metagenome (GOLD analysis project Ga0210040, IMG submission 185462) | Groundwater microbial communities from aquifer - Crystal Geyser CG19_WC_8/21/14_NA (SPAdes) (version 2) | ecosystem: Environmental > Aquatic > Deep subsurface > Groundwater | place: USA...
CCGCCGCTTCCCCGGCGGGCGGCGCGCCGGCCCGGGCAGCCTCTTCCTCGGGCGCCGGGGCGCCGGCGAGCTGGCCGCCGGCCCCTGCCGCGCGCTCCTCGAACAGGAAGGCGCGGATGGCCGCGGAGGGGACGATGCGCGAATGGCCGGGTGTGTCGTCCGGGCGATGGCTGACGACCCCCAGCAGGCAGTGGGTCTGGGCATCGAAGACGCCCGCGCCGGATTCGCCCTGCTCCAGGTGAATGGGAAGGTCGGCATAGGCGCCGTCCGCCGCGCGGTCCTCGGCCACCATGCCGCCCGCCCGCGCCACCGCCCGCCGCTGGGCGGAGCGCACCACCACGTCCTGCCCGGGCAGCGGGCCGGAGGGGCAGGGCACGGCGGCCGGGCCGGCGGGAACGGTCAGGGCCTGCAGCAGCGCCAGATCCTCGCCCTTGCGGTAGATCGGGCCGATGCCGGGCTCCAGATGCCCTTCGCCGACGCGCAGCAGCCGAACGGGCAGGCTGTAGCCGCCGAACACGACCGTGGGCTCCAGCTGGATGCCCGAGCAGTGCCGCAGGCGCGGCACCATGTCGTCCACGAGATGGGCGGCGGTCAGGAAGCGGCCCTGCCCGAGATAAACGGCGTTGCCGCGCAGGCGGCAGTCCGGCGAGCGGCCGCCGAGCAGCTCCGCCCGGAAGGCGTCGGGGATGTCGGGCAGGCGCTGGGCGGGCTCGAGCTGCCGCGGGGATGGCATGGAGGGAGAGGTCGCGCAGGCGGAAAGACACAGCGCGGCCAGCAGCGCCGCCATCGGTGCCCCCGGATGCGGCAGCCCGCCCCTCACGCGGGAAGAACCTTGCCCGGATTCAGCAATCCCTTGGGGTCCAGCGCCGCCTTGATGCGGCGCATGGCGTCCAGCTCCGCGCCCCCCCGCCATTCCCCCAGCATGTCGGGCTTGAGGCGCCCCACCCCGTGCTCGGCGGAGAAGGAGCCGTCGAGGTCGCGGACGATGGCGTTCACGCAGTCCATGATCTCGTGGCTCAGCGCCAGGAAGACGCCGGGGTCCATGCCCTCGGGCTGCTCGAGGTTCATGTGGATGTTGCCGTCGCCCATGTGGCCGAAGGGCACGGGGCGGGCGCCGGGGATCAGGGCCTTCAGCGCCGCGTTGCTCCGCCGGATCAGCTCCGGCACCCTGGAAACGGGCACGGAGACGTCGTTCTTCACCGAGGCCCCTTCCCGCTTCTGCGCCTCCGGGTGCTCCTCGCGCAGGCGCCAGATGGCGGCGCGCTGGGCCTCGCTCTCGGCCAGGGCCGCGTCCAGCACCTCCCCGGCCTCCAGCGCCTCCTCCAGCACCGCCTCCATCAGCCCGCGCAGGTCGGCGTCGGGGCGGGAGGAGGACAGGTCCACCAGGACGTAGTGCTCCGCGCGCTCGGACAGCGGCAGGGTGGCGCCCTCCACGTGGCGCAGCACCAGGTCCATGCCCTGGCCGGCCATGTACTCGAAGGCGCGGACGGCCCCTTCGTCGCGGTCCCGGAAGCGGCGGAACAGGGCGAGCGCCGCGTCCTCGCTTTCCACGGCGCAAAGGGCGATGGCCTCGGCGCGCGGGCGGGGGAACAGCCGCAGCACGGCGGCGGTGACGATGCCCAGCGTGCCCTCGGCGCCCACCATCAGGTGGCGCAGCGCGTAGCCGGTGTTGTCCTTGCGGAGCCGCCGCAGGCCGCTGATCACGCCGCCATCGGGCAGCACCACCTCCAGCCCCAGCATCAGGTCCCGCGCGTTGCCGTAGCGCACGGTGGTGTTGCCGCCGGCATTGGTGGAGAGCACGCCGCCGATCGTGGCCGTGCCCTCGGCGCCGAGCGAAAGGGGAAACAGGCAGCCCGCCGCGGCGGCGGCGTCCTGCGCGGTCTTCAGCACCACGCCGGCCTCGGCCACCATGGTCATGTCCAGCGGGTCGAGGTCGCGGATGCGGTTCAGGCGGGACAGGGACAGGATCACCTGCCGCCCGCTCTCGTCCGGCATGGCGCCGCCCACCATGGAGGTGTTGCCGCCCTGGGGCACCACCGGCACGCCCGCCTCGTAGAGCAGGCGCATCGCGGCCGCGAGTTCCTCCGTGGAGGCCGGCCGCAGCAGGGCCGGGGAGGCGCCGCGGTAGAGGCCGCGCCAGTCGGACAGGTGCGGCTCGAGGTCCAGCGGGTCCGTCACCACGCCACGGGACCCGAGGACGCCGTGCAGGGCGTCCAGCAGGCCGGCCGGGAGGGTCGGGATCAGGGGCATCGGGGTATCGGGCATGGCGGGGGGACCAAACGCCGCGGCGGGGCCGCGGGTCAAGGGTGGTTATCGGGAGTTACAGCGGTGCTGACGGAGCGGCCGGGGCGCCGAAGCCCTCATCTGGCCCCATGCCGTTGCCCGGCAAAGGGTGCCCCGCCCGGGCCACCCTTCAGGCCGGGTGCGCGGACCGCCGCCCCGGCCGCCGCCCCCGGCCCGCCGCGGCGCGCCCGCCCGCCACCATCAGCGCGATCACCGGCAGCCCCACCACCACCAGGGCCAGCGCCGCCACCGCCCCTTCCTCATAGGTGCCGCGCGCGGCCTCGCCATACAGCGCGGTGGCCAGTGTTTCCCGGTTGAAGGGGCGCAGCAGCAGGGTGGCCGGAAGTTCCTTCATGGCATCCAGGAACACCAGCAGCGCCGCCGCCAGCATGGCCGGCAGCAGCATCGGCAGGTGAACCCGGCACAGGATGCGTCCCGGCCCCGCCCCCATGGCGCGGGCCGACCAGTCCACCTCCCGCCGGATGCGCCCATAGGCGGCGTCGAGACCCGAGGCGGGAATGGCGAGGAAGCGCACGAAATAAGCCAGGATCAGCGCGGCCAGCGTGCCCGAGAGGGGCGGCGGGGCGAGGGCGCCGAGGGTTTCCAGCGCGTCGTCCATCCCCCCGAAGGCGATGATCAGCCCCACCGCCGCGATACCCCCGGGCAGGGCGTAGCCGAGCAGGCTGGCGCGCAGCAGGGCGGCGTCCAGCCCAGGCCGCGCGCCCGGCTCCGCCCCCTGCCCCGTCCTCGCCCCGAAGGCGAGCAGCAGGGCGGCGGGCAGCACGAGGAGGGTGGCGATGGCCGCCAGCGTCGCGCTGTTGGCGATCCAGGTGCCGAGCTCCTCGGGCCAGCCGAACTCCGCGACCCGCCGCCAGGCCGCCCAGAGAAGGTAGGAGGCCGGCGTGACGAAGCCGAGCAGAACCGGCAGGGCGCAGGCAAGGGAGGCGAGCAGCCCCCTGCCCAGCGGCATGGGGCGCAGGTCCGGGGGCAGGGAATCCTGCACCGCCCGGGCCTCGCGGGACCGGCTGCGCCCCCAGCCCTCCAGCGCCAGCACGGCGGCGACGGCCGCCAGCAGCACGAGCGCGATCTGCGCCGCCCCCTCCAGCGAGGAGCGGGTGATCCAGGTGACGTAGACCGAGACGGTCAGCGTCCGCACGCCCAGGAATTCGGCGGCGCCGACGTCGTTCAGGGTTTCCAGCAGCGCCAGGGCCGCCCCGGCCGTGACCGCCGGCCAGGCCATGGGAAGGCCGACCGAGAGAAATAGCCGCCATCCCCCCGCCCCCATCGCCCGCCCGGCCCGGAGCATGTCGGTCCCCTGCGTCAGGAAAGCGGCGCGGGCCGCGAGATAGACATAGGGAAACAGCACCGTCCCCATCACCATGATGCAGCCGGGCAGGGAGCGGATCTCGGGCAGCGGGATGGCGCGCGGGTCGGTCAGGCCCAGCAGGGCGCGCAGGCCGGACTGCACGGAACTCGCCGGGTGCAGCACGTCCAGCCAGGCATAGGCCGCGACATAGGCGGGCATGGCCAGCGGCAGCACCAGAGCCCAGGCAAAGGTCCGGCGCCCGGGAAAGCGGTAGGAGGTGACCAGCCAGGCCGTGCCCGTGCCCACGCCCACGGCCACCGCGCCCACCCCGGCGAGCAGCAGGGCGGTTTCCACCGCCGCCTCGGGCAGAACAAAGCGGATGAGGTGCGGCCAGAGATCGCCCGAGCCCCGCGCCGCCGCGAAGGCGAGCGCCACCACCGGCAGCGCCACCAGCAGCACGCCGAGCACCGCCCCCAGGCGCAGGCCCAGCGCCACGCGCCGGAAGCCGGGGCGCGGGCCGCAGGCCGGAGGCGGGCCGAGCGGCGCGCGCGCGGGCGTGCCGAGGACGGCCGGCAGCACCGGTGCGGTTCCCAGGTGGCTCATCGGCCCGCCGGCCGCATCATCCTCAGCGGTCGAAGCCGACCTCGTCCACGATGCGGCTGGCCAGCGCCCGGCGGGAGGCCACCTCGGGCAGGGACACGTCGCGCGGGGTGAGCGCGCCGAAGCCGGCCACGATGGGGTTCACGGGGGTGTTCGGGCGCACCGGGTTCTCGAAGTTGGCGTCGGCATACATGGACTGCGCCTCGGCGGAGGCGAGGAACTCCAGGAAGCGGACGGCCTCGGCCCGGTTGGGCGCGTGGCGGGTGACGGCCCCGCCGGAGATGTTCACCGCCGTCTCCGCCGCCGGCAGGACCACGCGCACGGCCTCGCCCCAGCGCTTCTGCTCCTCGCCGCCCTGCCCCGACAGCATCAGCCCGGCATAGTAGGTGTTGGCCAGCCCGACGTCGCAGATGCCCGCCATGATGTCGCGGGCCACCTCGCGGTCGCCGCCCGTGGCGCGGCGGGCGAGGTTGCCGTGCAGCTTGGTGAGGTAGTCGCGCAGCCAGGGCTCGCCGTGATGGATCATCAGGATCGAGAACAGCGCGGTGTTGTAGGGGTGCTGGCCCGAACGGATGCAGACGCGGCCCTTGAAGCGGGGGTCCGCCAGGTCCTCGTAGGTCAGCTTGGCCGCCTCGGCCTCGGGGATGCGCTCGCGGGAGGCGTAGATGGCCCTCGCCCGGGTGGAGAGGGCGAACCAGCGGCCCTGCGGGTCGCGCAGCGGGGCGGGGATGGCGGCTTCCAGCACCTCCGAGCGCACGGGCTGGGTCAGGTTGCGGTCCACCAGCTCCATCAGGTTGCCCACGTCCACCACCATGGCGACATCGGCGCGGGACCGGCTGCCCTCGGCCGCCAGCCGCTCCGCCAGCCCGCCCTGGACGAAGACGGTGTTGACCTTCACCCCGGTCTCCTGGGTGAAGCGCTCCGCCAGGGGGCGCATCAGGCCTGGCTCACGGGTGGTGTAGAGGTTGACCTCCGCCGCGCCTGCGGAAAGGGGGGCGGCGAGGAGGGAAAGGGCGAGCAGGAGGGCGAACCGCGGGCGGATCATGGGGCTGGCCTCGGAAGGATGAACGGCGCGCAATCTGATCCGGCCCGGCGATCCCGGCAATAGGTGAGAATGATTATTAGTGCGGCGGTGGGCGGCACGGCCCTCACTGCCCCAGCAGCACCAGCCCCAGCAGCCCCCCCGCCAGCAGCGTCCAGATCGGCGAGAAGCGGGAGCGCCACACGAAGATGGCGGAGGCGAAGGTGATCACCACGGCCACCGCCACCTCCGTGCCCGTGCCGCGCGCGGCGGCCGCGCCGGTGACGAGGCCGGTGGCCAGGATCAGCCCCACCGCCACCGGCACCAGCCCCGCCCGCAGCGCCGCCATGCGCGCATCGCCCGCCAGGCGCTGGGTCAGCATGGCGACCGCCCAGGCCAGGACGAAGGTGGGGCCCAGGAAGCCGATCAGGCTGGCGGCCATGCCCTGCCAGCCCGCCACGTGCCAGCCGATCACCGCCACGAACAGCACGTTCGGCCCTGGCGCCGCCGAGGCCAGGGCATAGCCCTGGGAGAAGCTGGCATCCGTCATCCAGCCGCGCAGCTCCACCACCTCGTGGTGCATGGAGGGCACGGCGGCATTGGCGCCGCCCACCGCGACGAGCGAGAGCTTGAGAAAGAACAGGAACAGGTCCCACACCACCGCGCTCATGCCCGCGCGCCCCGCCGGCCGCGCCAGACCACGGCGGCGACCGAGACGGGGCCGAGCACCAGCACGATCAGCGGCAGCGGGACCCGCAGCCAGGCGGCGGCGAGGGTGGAGGCAAGGCCGATCGCGATCAGCTCCGGCGGCGGGCGAAGCCGCCCGGTCATGCGCAAACCGTTGCCGATCACCATGCCCGCCGCCGCGCAGGCCAGCCCGTGCATGAAGGCGGCGACATGGGGATCGTCGGCGAATTCCTGCCAGAGCAGAACCAGCGCCATCAGCACGACCAGCGGAAACAGGTAGAGCCCGCCCGTGGCCGCGAAGGAGCCGGGCAGGCCCGCGAAGCGCCGCCCGATCATCACGGCGGCATTGCCGACATTCGGGCCGGGCAGCACCTGGCCGAGGCCCAGCACCTCCGCGTAGTCGCGCTCGGTCATCCAGCGGCGCTCCTCCACCAGGGCGCGGCGCACCCAGACCTGGGCGCCGCCGAAGCCCATCAGCCCCGCCTTGGCGAAGGCCGCGAAAAGCTGGGAGGGGCCGGGCGGCGGGTTGAGCGGGGGTTCCCCGGCATGGTCCGGGGTCGGGGCGGTTGGCTTGAGCACGAGGCCAGGGTCAACCCGGCGGGGAACCGGGACAAGGGGGGGTGCAGCGCGGCGCCGCCGCGAGCAGCCCTTCAGCGCGGCGCCGCCGCGCGGGCCAGCCGGTCGTTGATCGCCTCCCCCAGCCCTTCCGCCGGCACGGGCATGGCCGCGATCCCCCGCAGCCCCCGCTGCGCCCCTTCGGCATCCAGCCAGCGCAGCCCCGCGAAGAGGCGCGCGGCGGCTTCGGCCAGGTCGCCCGCCTCGGAAAGGTTCCACACCGCCCCGGCCCCGGGCAGGGGCCGGCCGAAGGCCAGCAGCGCCTCCTCCGCCGAAACCGCGCCGGCGCCCAGCCGCACCGGCAGCGCCGGCGCATAATGGGACAGCATCATCCCCGGCGAGCGCAGGCTCCGGCTCTTTTCCGCGGCCGCGAGCGGGATGGTGCGCCCGACACGCCCGACCACCGCCTCGATCGCCTCCGCCGTGACGCCGCCGGGGCGCAGCAGCACGGCCCCGGCGCCGGTGAGGTCCAGCACCGTGCTTTCCACCCCCACCGCGCAGGGCCCGCCATCCAGCACGGCGGCGATGCGGCCCGACAGCCCCTCCAGCACGTGGTCCGCCGTGGTCGGGGAAACACCGCCGGAGCGGTTGGCCGAGGGCGCGGCGACGGGCACGCCCGCCTCCCGCAGCAGGCTCAAGGCCAGGGGATGGGCGGGCACCCGCACGGCCAGCGTGTCCAGTCCCGCCCCGGCCAGCAGGTCCACGCGGCTGCTCGCGCGGCGCGGCAGCACCAGGGTCAGCGGCCCCGGCCAGAAGCGCGCGGCCAGCGCCCGAGCACGCTCATCCGGCACCACCTCGGCGAAGGCGGCGCCGGCCTCGGGGAAGTGCAGGATCAGCGGGTTGAAGTGCGGCCGGCCCTTGGCTTCGAAGATCGCGGCCACCGCGAGCGCTTGCCGGGCATCGGCGCCCAGGCCATAGACGGTCTCGGTGGGAAAGGAGACCAGCGCCCCCTCCCGCAGCAGGGCGGCGGCGCGCGCGACCGCGTCGGGCGGCAGGCGCTCCGTCACGCAGCGCCCTCGATTTCCGCGCCCTGGGCCAGGAAGGCCATGTTCTCGAACAGGGGCTTGCCGTAGCGCAGCGGCGCGCCGTCGAAGCCCGCCACGCGCCCGCCCGCGGCCTCCAGCACGGCCTGGGGGGCGGCGGTGTCCCATTCCATGGTGCGGCCGAAGCGGGGATAGAGGTCCCCCGCGCCCTCGGCCAGGCGGCAGAACTTCACGGCGGAGCCGATCTTGACCACCTTGGCCACCTGGCGCCCCTCCAGGAAGCGGTCCAGCCGGGGATCGTCGGAATAATGGCGGGAGGCGAGCACCGTCGCGCCCTCCGCCGGGATGGCACGGGCACGGATGGGGCGCTGGCCGGCGGCGTCGCGCTTCCAGGCCAGTCCCCTGGGCACGATGCCGCCGAAGATCTCCATCGTGGCGGGCACGGCCACGGCGCCGAGATGGGCGATGCCGTTCACCACGAGCCCGATGTTCACGGTGAAGCTGTCATGGCCGGCGGCGAATTCGCGCGTGCCGTCCAGCGGGTCCACCAGCCAGGTGCGCGGGGCCAGCGCCGTGTGCAGCCCGGCCGCGACCTCCTCCTCCGCCACCACGGGGATATCGGGGCTGGCGGCGCGCAGCCCCTCGACGATCAGCGCCTCGGCGATGCGGTCCGCCTCCGTCACGGGCGAGGCGTCGCTTTTGCGCTCCACCGCGAAGCCGGCGGCGCGGATCGCGTTGATGGCATGGGCGGCGCGCTCGGCCAGGGTGGCGGCCAGGGCGAGCAGGTCATCGTCGGTCATGCCAGGGCAATAGCCCGGCCGGGGGGCGGAAGGGCACCCCCCGCCGGCGGGACCAGGGCCGCGCGATCAGGGCTCGGGATCAGGGCTGGGGCATGGCCCTTCCGGTCCGCACGGCATGGGCGGCGTCGGGGCGCCCGCGTCGGGGCGCCCGGCGCGCAGGGCCTGCCGGGCGGCGGCTTCCCAGTCATAGGGCACGGCGCGAAGCTCGGCGGCCCAGGCGCCGGCGCGCCGGGTGACAAGGGCGTAGCGGGCATGCGGGCTGCCCGCCTCCATCGCGTGCGGCACGGGCAGCAGGTCGCGGTAGGCGGGCATGCCGACGCTGCCGGGGTTCACCACCAGCACATCCCCCACCGTCACGGCGCGGGCGGTGTGGGTGTGGCCGCAGAGCACGAGGCGCGCGGCGCCGATGCCGGCCAGGCGCGGCGCGATGGCCTCGGGCGCGGCGAGCGCCGCGTGGCCGGCCGTGACGTCCTCCAGCAGGTAGTCCAGGTCGCCCCCCGCGGGGCTGCCATGGCAGGCGAAGACCTCGCCCCCCGCGAGGGAAAGGGTTTTCGGCAGCGCCGCGATCCAGCCGCGCTGGGCCGGGGTGAGCAGCGGCCGCGCGAAGCCGTCGGACTGGCCCGGCGCGCCCTCCAGGATCTGCCGCTCGTGGTTGCCGGACAGGGTGGGGCAGCCGAGCGCCATCTGCGCCTCCGCCGCGCCGGCCGGGTCGAAGGGGCCGGAAACGAGGTCGCCGAGGTTCACCACGAGGTCGGGTGACGCGGCGCGCAGGTCCTCCAGCACGGCCCGGAGGGCGAGGAGGTTTCCATGGGTGTCGGCGAGAACCGCGAATCGCATCGCGGCAGGCTAGTGCGCGATCGCCTCGCGCGTGAACACGCCCCCGGCCCGGAGGGGCGCGCGAGGCTTGTTGCGGCGGCGGGACGGGCTGGCCCATGATCCCCGGCACGAACCCGGAGGAAACCGAACCATGCGCCTTCCCGTCATCTGCGGCGGCCTCGCCGTCGCCTTCGCCGCCGGACTTTTCGCGGCCGACGTGGTGCCGCATGCCTGGGCCCAGGGCGCCGCCGCGCGCCCGGCCATGACGCCGCAGATCGTCAACGTGTTCACGATGACGGACGAGGAGATCGGGCCGATGCGCCCCGGCGCCGACGTGCGCTCGCGCACCCTGGTGGATTCCGAGCACGGCACGATCGCCGTCCAGAGCGGCAACGTGATGAAGCACTTCCACGCGGATGCCGACGAGATCCAGCTGATCCTGGACGGCACCGGCTCCTTCTGGCTCGGCGACCGCGAGGTGCAGGTGAAGCCCGGCGACATGGTGATCATCCCCCGCCGCACCGCCCATGCCGGTTCGCGCGCCACCACCGGCCGCTTCCGGGCCGTGGCGATCAAGCTGCCGCCGCAGCGCCCGGACGACGTCGTCGCCGTTCCCTGACGGCGCGTCCCGGGGCGGCGCATCACGCCTGCGTGCGGCGGCCCGGACCGGCCGCCCTGCCACGGCGCGGGCACGATCCCGCCTCGGTTCGGACAGTTCCCCGGAGCGTCATGGCCCCGTGGCGAGGCGCAAGCGGCATTCCGCCGCCGCCCGCCGTCAGGAGGTTACCATGTTCCGCCGTTTCCGGCCGCTCCGCGTGCTCGCCGTCCTGGTCGCCGGCGCCTCGCTGGCCGGCTGCGTGGCCTATCCCGCCGGCCCCTATGGCTACGGCCATGGCGGGGGGTACCGCTCCTATGCCTATTCGGCGCCGGCCCATGGTGGGCGGGGCTATGGCGGTGGCTACGGGGGCGGTGGCTATGGTGGCGGCCACGGGTATGGCGGCCACGGTGGCTGGCGCGGCGGCTGGCGCTGAACCGCGCGCGGGAGCGGCCGCTTCCGCGGCCCCGGCAGGGGAATGCCGTTCCTATCGCCGCCCTGAGGCGAGCAGAAGCTCGTTCGGCCCTTCCCAGCCACCCTCCGTGCGAAAGGCGCCGAGCCCGCCCTCGATATCGGCCCAGGCGGCCTCGCGCGCCGCCGGGTCGAGCCGGTCGAGCATTGCGATGACGGGACCGGCCGCGGCGCGCAGGAAGTCGAGGTAGTCCCGGACGGAGGGCAGCCGGAAGGGCGCCTCCATCCGCGAAACCCGGATCTCCGCGAAGCCGGCCTCGGCGAAGAGCGCCTCGATCAGCCCGGGTTTGCCCAGGCTGAGCAGCCCGCCCGCCTGGAACGGGTCGCGCGGGGGCAGCCCCGCATGGCGCATCGCGGTGGAGACCAGCAGGGTGATGCAGGGATTGTTCGCCGGCCCCGCGAACACCACGGCGCAGAACCGCCCGCCGGGGCGGAGGGCGCGGCGCACCTCCCGGAGGCCGCTGAGCGGATCGGGGAGCAGCATCAGGCCGAGGCGGCACACGGCCGCGTCAAAGGAAGCTTCCTCCAGCCCCAGTGCCTCGCCGTCCGCCAAGCGGGTCCGGACATTGTCCAGCCCCGCCGCCCGCGCGCGCATCGCGGCGCGCTCCAGGATCGCGGGGGACAGGTCGGTGGCCAGCACGGAACCGCCGGGGCCGACGGCACGCGCGATGTCCAGCGTCTGCTCGCCCGCGCCGGCCGCGACGTCCAGCACCCGCGCGCCGGGGCCTATGCCGGCCTGCGCGATCATCGCGGCGGTGGGGCCGGCCAGCCAGGCTCGGAGCCGCGGCGCCTGCGCGTCCCAGCCGGCGGCCGCCCGGTCCCACTGGGCGCGGATGGCGTCCTTGCCCGGCGCGTGGGCCACGGGCGGCGCGTCCTCCCGCGCTTCGGCCGCGGGGGGCGTTTCGGGCGGGGCCAAGGGCTTTCCTCCACCATTCCGACGCGGCCGCGCCGCGCCGGGGGCGGATCATTCCACGGATCGGCCGTGGCGCGGGAACTTCGCGGGGACCGCCGCCTCACGTCTGCGGCATCGCCCGGCGGCCCCGCCGATGCCCCGCCCTCAGGGGCCGGCCGGGCAGAACACGCGCAGGCGGTGCCCGGCCGGGTCCAGCGCCACGAAAGTCGGGCCGAAATCCATGTCGGTCGGCGCCTGGGCGATCGGCAGGCCGCGCGCGGACCAGTCGGCATGCGCCGCGTCCACGTCCGGCACGGCGAAGGCCAGCTCGGCCGCCCCCGGCCCGGCGCCCGGCGCGGGCTCCACCGCGTGGCGGGACCAGAGGCCCAGCCCGGCGCCGGAGGGCATGGCGAACCCGGCGAAGCCGGGCGAGGCCTCCGCGGGCTCCCGCCCGAGCAGGCCCGCATAGAAGGCGGCGCTGGCGGGCGGGCTGTCCACGAGGAGGATGGTGAGGCCGAGTTCGGTCATGGCCGGTTCTCCTGTTGCCCGGCCGGTATGCGGCCCCCCCTGTCAGTTCCTGTCAGAAGCCTTCGATGGCCTGGGCCGCGCGCCAGTCGGCCAGCAGCACGCGCCGACGCCGGGGAAAGCGGCCACCGGCGGGGGCGGCCTCCGCGATCCGGTCCAGGTGGAAGTGGCGGAAGTCCCCGCGCGTCTCGCAGCAGGCGACCAGCACCTCCGCCGCCTCGAAGAAGCCGATGGCGGCCGGCCCGACCACGCGCTCCGTTCCCGCGCCCTTTCTGTCGGTGTAGCGCAGGCAAAGCCGGGCTTCCTCGGCGATCGCGCGGCGGAGCATGGCCAGGTGCGGCGTGGGGGTGCCCGGGCCGGCGAGCAGGGCGCCGGACTCGGCCGCACCGGCAATGTCGGGCGGCAGCATCGCCTCGATCTTGGCCAAGGCGTTGCCCGCCGCCGCCTCGAGCGCCTCGTCCCCCCGCCGGGCGACCAGGCGCAGCCCGAGGATCAGGGCGTCCACCTCGTCCGCCGTGAAGCGGAGCGGCGGCAGGAAGAAGCCGCGGCGCAGGACAAAGCCGATCCCCGCCTCCCCCTCGATCGGCGCGCCCTGGGCCACCAGCGTCTCGATGTCGCGGTATAAGCGTCCGGGGGGGGAGACGCCGAGTTCCTCCGCCAGCGCCTGAAGAAGGTCGAGCAGGCGGGCGGAGCGGGACAGGGAAAGGCTTCCTGGCGGCGGCCTCCGCCGCCACCGCAGCCCGGGGCCACCGCCAAGCCGCGCTATCGCGTGACAGAACGATGAAACGGTGAAGTGCCCGCCCCCTCCTGCGCCGCAACATGGCGGATCGTCCGGCGGGTGCTATCTTCTGCCCAACAAGAATTCAGGACCCCCCATGCTCGACATCGCCTTCGCCAAAGCCGCCCTGCCCGAAAGCGGCGCCCTCGTCCTGCCGCTGGCGGAGGAGGACCTGGGCGGCGCATTGATGGGGGAATGGGACCGGCTGCTCGGCGGCAGCCTCTCGCGCGGCGTGGCGGCGGCGGAGTTCAAGGGCCGCAAGGGCCAGTCCACCACCCTCTACGCCCCGGGTGGCGGGCTCTCGCGCCTCGTGCTGGTGGGCCTGGGCAAGCGCGAGGCGCTGGACGCCGCCGGGGCCGAGGCGGCGGGCGGGAACGCCGCCGCGGCGCTGGGCAAGGAAACGGTGGCCTCGGTGGATGCCCGCGCGATCGGCGGCTGGGCCGGGGCGGCGGCCGATCTCGCGCTCGGCGCCACGCTGCGCGCCTGGCGCTTCGACCGCTACCGCACCACGGAGAAGCCCGAGGACAAGCCGCGCCTGACCGGCATCAAGGTGCTCTGCGAGGACCCGCAGGCGGCCAAGGCCGAATGGGCCAGCCGCCGCGCGGTCGCGGAGGGCGTGTTCCTGGCGCGCGAGCTGGTCAGCGAGCCCGCGAACATCCTCAACCCGCCCGAGTTCGCCGACCGCCTGCGCAAGCTGGAGAAGCTGGGCGTGGAGGTGGAGGTCTTCGGGCAGAAGGACCTGGAGAAGCTCGGCTTCGGCTCCATGCTCTGCGTGTCCCAGGGGTCGGCGCAGCCGCCGCGCATGGTGGTGATGCGCTGGAACGGCACGGATTCCAAGAAGAAGGACAGCAAGCCGGTCGCCTTCGTCGGCAAGGGCGTGACCTTCGACACGGGCGGCATCTCCATCAAGCCCGCGGGCGGCATGGAGGACATGAAGTGGGACATGGCCGGCGCCGGCACGGTCGCGGGGCTGATGATGGCGCTGGCGGGCCGCAAGGCGAAGGTGGACGTGGTCGGGCTGGTGGGCCTGGTGGAGAACATGCCCTCCTCCACCGCCGTGCGCCCCGGCGACGTCGTCACCTCCTATTCCGGCCAGACGATCGAGGTGATCAACACCGATGCCGAGGGGCGGCTCGTGCTGGCGGACGTGCTGTCCTACTGCAAGAAGCGCTTCGACCCGGCCTTCATGGTGAACCTGGCCACGCTGACCGGCGCCATCATCGTGGCGCTGGGCAACGAGCACGCGGGGCTGTTCTCCAACGACGACGGGCTGGCCCAGCGCATCCAGGAGGCCGGCAAGGCGGTGGGCGAGCTGGCCTGGCGGATGCCGCTGGGCGAGGCCTATGACCGCGCCATCAAGTCCGACATCGCCGACATGAAGAACGTGGGCGGCGGGCGCGCGGGCGGCTCCATCACGGCCGCGCAGTTCATCCAGCGCTTCGTGGACGGCTGCCCCTGGGCGCATCTCGACATCGCCGGCGTCGCCTGGGGCTCCAAGGACCAGCCCACCGTGCCCAAGGGCGCGACGGCCTGGGGCGTGCGCCTGCTGGACCGGCTGGTGGCCGAGCACCACGAGGGCCGCACCCCCGCCCCGGCGGAGGTTCCGGCGGCCGAGCCACCGGCCGCGGTGAGCGGCGCGGGCAGCGAATCCCCGGCGGTGCTGGCGGAAGGCGGCGGCGCCTCGGCGGACGCCTCCATCGCCGCGCCCGTGGCGCCGGCCCCTGCCCCGGCGGCCCGCCCGGCGACGCGCCGCCCGCGGCGCTAGCAGCGGCGCGGCCGTGCTGAAGCTTCGCCTGACCGAACTGCCGCGGGGGCGCCATCCCGTCGCCTTCCCGGCCGTGCCGGGCGAGGCGTTGCCGCCCGCCTATGCCCCCGCCGCGGCGGTGGCGCGCTTCGATGCGGCCCGCCTGAACGGCCCATGGGGCGAGGCGCTGCGGCTGGATGGCGTGCTGGGCCGCCGCACCGCCTGGCTGGTCGGCGCCGGGCCGCCGCGCCCGCTGCGGCTGGAAGCGGCGGGCGCGCTGGCCGTCGCCTCCATGTCCACCGAGCGGGAGGACAAGGACGCCCAGCCCGTGCGCCACGCGGTGATCGACGCGCGCGGGCTGGACCCGGCCTCGGTCGGGCAGCTTGCCATGGGCGCGGGGATGCGCGGCCACCGCCTGCCCGATCTCCGCACCGGGCCCCGGCGCGGCCTGCGGCGCCTGGACCTGCTGGTGGACGATGCCGGTGCCGCAGCCCCCGAACTCGCGCGGGTGGAGGCGGTGCTGCGCGGCGTGGGCCTTGCGCGCGACCTCGCGGCCGAGCCCGCCAACCGGCTGACCCCGACGAGCTTCGCCGACCGCCTGCTGGGGCTGCGCAAGCACGGCATCGAGGTGGTGGTGCACGGGCGCGACTGGCTGGAGCGGCACGGCTACGGCGCCCTGCTGGCCGTTGGGCAGGGTTCCGCCCATCCGCCGCGCTTGGTTGTGTTGCGCTGGGCGGGTGCGGGCGGCGGCTCGCCGGTCGCCTTCGTGGGCAAGGGCATCACCTTCGACACGGGCGGCATTTCCATCAAGCCCGCGAAGGGCATGGAGGCGATGAAGGGCGACATGGCCGGCGCCGCCGCCTGCGCGGGGGCGATCCTGGCGCTCGCGCTCCGCCGCAGCCCCGCCCCCGCCATCGCCGTGCTGGCCATCGCCGAGAACGCGACGGGCGCGACGAGCTACCGGCCGGGCGACGTGCTCCGCACCGCCTCCGGCCGCACGGTGGAGGTGGTGGACACCGACGCGGAAGGGCGGCTGGTGCTGGCGGACGCGCTGCACCACGCGCGCGGGCTGGCACCGCGCGCCATGATCGACCTGGCCACGCTCACCGGCAGCATCGTCTCGGCCCTCGGCCACCACCGCGCGGGGCTGTTCGGCAACGACGACCCGCTGCGCGACGCCTGCATGGCCGCCGGCGACGCGGTGGGCGAGCCGCTCTGGCCCATGCCGATCGGGGAGCGCCACCGGAGCGACCTCGACAGCGCCATCGCCGATCTCCGCCACTGCCTGCCGCCCGGGGGCGGTGGTCCGGGCTGGGCCGGGAAGTTCCTGCCCGACGCCTGCCAGGCCGCGGCCTTTCTGCGGGAATTCGCGGGACGCGACATTCCCTGGGCGCATCTCGACATCGCCGGCATGGATCTGCGCGAGGAGGGCGGCGCCTATCCCCTTCCCCCCGGCCCCAGCGGCTTCGGCGTGCGGCTGCTGGACCGGCTGGTGGCGGACCGCTTCGAGACATGAGCGAGATCGGCTTCTACCACCTGACCCGCACCGCGCTGGAGGTGGCGCTGCCGCGCCTGCTCGGCCGCGTGCTGGCCACCGGCGGGCGCGCCGTGGTGCGGGTGGGCGGGCCGGAGCGGCTGGCGGCGCTGGATGCCGCCCTCTGGGTCTGCCCCGATCCGGACTGGCTGCCCCACGGCACCCCCGCCACGGGCGATGCCGACCTGCAGCCGGTCTGGCTCACCACCGAGGACGAGGCCCCCAACGGCGCCCGGCACCTCTTCCTGGCGGATGGCGCCGAGACGGCGCGGGCCGAAAACTTCGACCGCATCTTCGACCTGTTCGACGGCAACGACCCCGCCGCGCTGGCCGCCGCGCGGGACCGCTGGCGCCGGGGCAAGGCGGCCGGCCACGCGCTGACCTACTGGCAGCAGGGCCCCTCGGGCTGGGTGAAGCGGGACTGAGGGGCGGATAATCACGCGCCCGTCACAGCCCCCCTCCCTTGCTCCGCCCCCCGCGGCCTGCCACATCGGCGCAGCGTTCAGGAGCGACCCCTATGTCCGACGAAACCCAGGCCACCGAGACCATGACGGTCGGCGCCCTGATTGCCGAGTTGCAGAAGCTCGACGCCTCCCGGCCCATCGCGCTCGGCATCATGCTGGGCGGCGAGGAGGATGACGGCGACATCGACATCTACGGCATCGACATGATCGAGGAGATGGAGGCCGAGGACGGTTCCCCGGCCTATGTCATCGCCTGCGACCTGCGCGGCTCCGACGACGAGGAGGAGGGCTGAGGCCCCGCGCCGGCTCCGGCCGGCGCATCCTCCTTCGCAGGCCTGATGCGGCGCGGACCGGCGGTTCGCGCCGGTTTCGTTGTGGGCGGCGGGCGGGTGTTCCCCTCAATGAAATTAGGTGATGGCGGCGGCATCCATCCCGCGGCGCTCCCGTTTCCTGCGCGTCCCTTCGGAACGGATGCGCCCGATGATTTCCACCCGCGTGCATGGGCTGATCGATTACGGGATGGCCGCGCTGCTGGGCGGGCTTTCCGCCTCCCGCGCGCTGCCCCAGCCCGTGGGGCGCCTGCTTGGGGCGGCCGGTGCCTATCACGCCGCCTATGCCGCCCTGACGGACTATGAAGGCGGGCTGACCCCCGCCCTCTCCATGCGCCAGCACCTTGCCATGGACGCCCTCGGCGGGGCGGCGCTGCTGGCGGCGGGGCTGGCCATGCGGCGGCAGCCGGACGGGGCGCGTGCGCTGCTGGTTGGGCTCGGCGTGACGGAACTGCTGGTGACGGCCTTCAGCAGCAATGCCCCGCGGCAGGGGCCGGGCCAGGGCGGCGGCCCCGCGGCGCGGCTGCTGGGTCCGGCGCATGGGCATCACGCGCATGCGGGGCACCAGGTCGGCTATCCACCGCTCGACGTGCCGAAGCCGGTGGCCGAGGGGATCTTCATCGTCGACAGCCTGCTGGAGAACGCGCTCGGCGCCGTGCTCGGCACGCGCATGACCGTGATCCGCCTGCCCGATGGCGGGCTTCTGCTGCATTCGCCCACCCGGTACTCGATCGCCCTCAAATCCGCGCTGGAGCGGATCGGGCCGGTGCGGCACCTCGTGGCACCCAACATCGCGCACTGGACCTTTCTGAAGGACTGGCAGGACGCCTGCCCGGAGGCCACGACCTGGGCCGCGCCCGGGTTGCGGCGGCGGGGCCAGGTGCGGCGGAGCGGCGTGCGGCTGGACCATGACCTCGGCGTGCAGGCGCCCCCCGAATGGGCCGGGGCGATCGAGCTGGTGCTGGTTCCGGGCGGGGCGGGCTTCACGGAGGTGGCGATGTTCCACCGCCCGTCCTCCACGCTGGTGCTGACCGACGTGGTCATCAACCTGGAGGCGCCCAAGGTGCCGCTTCCGGTGCGGCCCCTTGCCTGGGCCTTCGGCGTGCTGGCACCGGACGGCATGCCGCCGCCCTATCTGCGCGCCGTGGTGCGCTGGCGGCAGGCCGAGGCCGCGCGGGCCGCCGCGGAGCTGGTGGCGCTGCGGCCGGAGCGCGTGATCTTCGCCCATGGTGCCTGGTTCGAGCGGGACGGCGCGGCGCGGCTGCGGCATTCCCTGCGCTGGCTGCTGGACTGACACGCCCTCAGGGCGACCAGAGGGAGAACTCGGTTCCGAAATCCGTCCGCGCCAGGGCCTCGCACGGGGTGGGCCGGCTTTGGCATTCCGAACCGGGCACCGCCGCGATCCGGCCATCCCGCAGCTCCAGCACGAGCGGCACCGGAGGCGCCGACATCTTCGCGTAGGACAGCGCCACCAGGAAACGGATGGAATCGTAGCGCGAGGGATCGGCGTAGAAGATCAGGTCGCGCGAGACGGCCTCGCCGGGGTTGAGGCCGGAGGGGTCGCCGGGCGATCCGGCGGCACCCTCGAACAGGATGCCCTGGCGGAGCAGCACCTCGCCCGGCTCCTCCACGTAGTCACGGGCCTGGGCGACGGCACCGGCGGAGGGTGGCGCGGGCAGCGCCCCTTCCCCCGCGAAGCGAACGCGCACGCCGACCACGTTGTAGGTCAGTCCGAGCACCCGCACTTCCGTTTGCCCGACATTCCGGCGCGTGACGGTGGAGCGGATGGCCACGAGGTCGCCGCGCCGGCCCACCCGCTCCAGCGCGGTGCTCACGGACACCGTGGGCGGCGCCAGGCCCGGCGCGATCCGTGCCTCGTAGATGAAGGTATAAACCGCCCAGGCCCCGGCTCCGACGATGGCCAGGGTCTGGACGATGCTGTTGACCACGTCCGCGCTGAAGCGGGAGGGTTCCGTGTGCTTCGCCATGCGCCCCACCCGCTGCTGCCGCCCAGATAACCCGGGGGCGCGGCGCGGGTTGGGTGGCGCAGACGCCGCGCCTCAGCTCCGCCCGAACATGCGCGCGAAATCGCCCGCCCCCAGCCGCAGGAAGGTCGGACGCCCGTGGGAGCAGGTGGCGGCGCGGGGCGTCGCCTCCATTTCGCGCAGAAGGGCCGCCATCTCGGCAATGTTGAGCCGGCGGCCGGCGCGGACGCTGCCGTGGCAGGCCAGCCGCGCCACCGCGGCGTCCAGCCGGCGCTCCAGCGCGGTGCTTTCCTCCCAGTCCGAAAGCTCGGCCGCGATGTCGGCCAGGATCGGCCCGGGCTCGGGCGTGCCCAGCAGGGCCGGCAGGGCGCGGACCAGGATGGCGCCGGGGCCGAAGGGCTCGATCTCCAGCCCCAGCCGGGCAAGCTCCGCGGCGCGGCCGGCCAGGCGCAGCGCGTCGGCGGCGGGCATGTCCACCACGGCCGGCAGCAGCAGCGGCTGCGACCGCACGCCGCCGGCCACAAGCTGGGCCGAGAGCCGCTCGTGCGTCAGCCGCTCATGCGCCGCGTGCTGGTCCACCAGGATCAGCGCGCCGTCCGGCGCCTCGGCCAGGATGTAGGTGTCCAGCAACTGCGCGAGCGGGCGGCCGAGCGGGCCTTCCGCCGCGCTGCCCGGGGGAAGCGGCGGCGCCTCGGCGGGAACGGCCATGGCGCCGGGCGGCAGGGCGAAGCGCGGCTGCACCGGCGCGGGCGGGGAGACGGAGAAGGCGAAGCTGGCCTCGGCGAAGCCGGGCGGGCGGGCCGGGCTTTCCGTGCCGCCGGCCCAGGTGACGGATGCCTCGGGAACCGGCTGCCCGGCGCGGCTGGGCCATGAAGGATCGGGGCTGCCGGGCTCGGTTGCGGCGGCCAGGGCGGCGTCCCAGCCGGTGCGCGCCGTGCCCACGCCAGCCCCCGTGCCCAGCGCACGGCGCAGGGAGGCGATCAGGGCACCGCGCACGCCCGCGGCATCGCGGAAGCGCAGTTCGGTTTTCATGGGATGAACGTTCACGTCCACCTGCTCGGGCGGAACCTCCAGGAACAGGGCGGCCACGGGGTGCCGCCCCGAGGCCAGCACGTCGCGATAGGCCACGCGCAGCGCGGCGCGCAGCAGGGGGTCGCGCACCGGGCGGCGGTTGACCACCAGGTGCTGCTCGGCGGCGGTGGCGCGGTGATGCGTGGGCAGGGCCGCCAGCCCCTCCAGGGAAAGGTCCGGCCAGCTTCCCTCCACCGGCACGGCGGCACCGGCGAAGTCGCGGCCCAGCAGCGCGGTGGCGCGGGCGGCGCGGCCGGCGGGGGGCAGGTCCAGCGCCGTGCGGCCGTCCACCTGCACGCGGAAGCCGACCTCGGGCCAGGCGAGCGCCAGGCGGCGCACCGCCTCCACCGCATGGGCGGCCTCGGTGCCCGGGGTTTTCAGGAATTTGCGGCGGGCGGGGGTGGCGAAGAACAGGTCGCGCACCTCCACCCGCGTGCCGGGCGGGGCGGCGGCGGGCGTGACCTCCCCCACCCGCCCGGCCTCCACCGCGATGGCGTGGCCCTCGCCCTCCCGCGGGCGGGTGGTGATGGACAGGCGGGACACGGCGCCGATGGAGGGCAGCGCCTCGCCCCGGAAGCCGAGCGTCGCGATGCGGAACAGCGTCGCCTCATCCGGCAGCTTGGAGGTGGCGTGGCGCTCGATGCAGAGGGCGAGGTCGGCGGGGGACATGCCGGCGCCGTCATCCTCCACCAGGATGCGGTCGGTGCCGCCGCCTTCCAGAGTGACGGAAACGCGGCGCGCGCCGGCATCCAGCGCGTTCTCCACCAGCTCCTTCACGGCGGCGGCGGGGCGCTCCACCACCTCGCCGGCGGCGATTCGGTCGGCGGTGGTGGGGGGGAGGCGGCGGATGGGCGGAATCGTCGCCAGGGCGTGGAGGGAAATCACGACGGCAGGGATGGGACTTCCCGGCCGGCAGGGCAAGCATGGCGCGGCGCGGGTGAAGGAACCGTGAGCGGTTCCGCTGGCGGGCGCATCTTCCTTGCGCTAACGGGACGGCGATGCGCCCTTCCCGCAGCCTTGTCGCGCGGCTGATCGCCGGCCTCCTGCTCCTGCAATGGGCGGGGGCGGTGCTGCCGCAGGCGCGTGCGCTGGGCATGCTGGGCCGCGCGGTGGCGACGGAGCTCTGCACCCCCTCCGGCATGAAGACCGTGCTGCTGGACGAGGAGGGGCGCCCCCTCCAGCCCCGCCACGACCTCGACTGCTGCGACCTTTGCCAGGGGCCGGCCGCGGCCGGGGTGGAGGCGCCGCGGGCGCCGGCGCGGCGCGTTGCGCTGGTTGCCCCGGAGCATCCCCAGGGCCGGGCCGGCCTGCCCCCCTTCCCGCCCCGCGCGCCTCCGCAACAGCCCAGGGCCCCACCCTCCGCCTGACTGCCTGGACCCGGCCGGTTCCCACGGAACCGGCCATGCCGCTTCCGAACGGATCGGCCCAACCATGCCTGTCAGGATTCCTTCCATGCCCTTTCTGCCCAAGCGGCGGGCCGCGTTGCTCGCGGCCGCCTGCCTGCCCCTGCCCTGCCTTGTCCAGCCCGCCCGCGCCCAGCCGGCCGAGGCGCCGCTTTCGGTGCCCGAGGTGGCCGTCATGGGCTCCGCGCCCTCCCTCACCTCCCCCGACGCCGCTGCGGCGGCGGCCCGGCTGCGGGAGGTGCCCGGCAATGTTTCCGTGGTGCCTGCGGAGGAGATCCGCATCCGCGCCGGCGTCACCACGCTGCGCGACGTGCTGGAATACGCGCCGGGCGTCTTCGCCCAGCCGAAATGGGGGGAGGACACGCGGCTCTCCATCCGCGGCTCCGGCCTGGCGCGGAATTCCCACCTGCGCGGCGTGCAGCTCACCCAGGATGGCATCCCGCTCAACCAGGCGGACGGTTCCGGGGACTTCCAGGAGCTGGACCCGCTGACCTTCGGCCATGTGGAGGTGCTGCGCGGCGCCAACGCCTTCGGCCTGGGCAGCGCGACCCTGGGCGGCGTGCTGAACTTCGTCACCCCCACCGGCCGCAGCGATCCCGGCGCGGTTCTGCGCGGGGAGGCCGGGAGCTACGGCTTTCGCCGTGCCCAGGCCGCCTATGGCGTGGCGGCGGGAGGCTTCGACGCCTGGGCCAGCCTGTCCACCCTCAGCCAGGACGGCTTTCGCCGGCACAGCCAGGGCGACAGCCGCCGCTTCAACGGCAACATCGGCTGGCAGGTGACCGACGACATCGAGACGCGGCTCTACTACGGCTACAACCACATCGAGCAGCGCATCCCCGGCACCCTCACCCGCGCGCGCGCCCTGTCCGACCCGCGCGCGGCGGCGGCGGCCAACCTCTTGGGCGACTACCAGCGCCGAATCGAGAGCAACCGGGTCGGCAGCCGCACCACCTGGCGGATCGCGCCCGGCGCGGTGCTGGAGGGCGGCGCCTCCTTTGTGCACCGGGAGCTGGACCACCCGATCTTCCAGTACATCGACCAGCGCAGCGACGACGTGAACGGCTTCGCGCGGCTGACGCTGGAGGGCGAGGCGGCGGGGCTGCGCAACCGGCTCGTGCTCGGCGGCACCGCCGGGCTCGGGGCCACCGACAACCACCGCTACCTCAACATCGGCGGCCATGCCGGGCGGCTCACCGCCTCCAGCAGCGACCGCGCGCGCACCGGCACGGTCTTCGTGCAGGACACGCTCTACCTGCTGCCAGGGCTCGGGCTGGTGGCGGGGGTGCAGCTTGGCGAGGCCTATCGCGCCAGCCGCGACCGCTTCCTTGCGGACGGCGACCAGTCGGGCTCGGCCAGCTACCGCTACGCCAACCCGATCCTCGGCGCCGTGTGGGACGTGACGCGAAACGCGCAGGCCTTCGCCAACCTGTCCTGGGCCACGGAACCGCCGACGATCAGCGACCTGGTGCCGCTCGCCGCCCGCGGCTTCTCGGCGCTGCGCGCGCAGCGGGCGCGCACGGTGGAGATCGGCACGCGCGGGCGGCAGGGCGGGCTGGAGTGGGAGGTCGCGGCCTATCGCGCCGACCTGCGCAACGAAATCCAGCTTTTCGACCCCACGGGCACCGGCGCCAGCTTCGCGCTGAACGCCGGGCGGACGGTCCACCAGGGCGTGGAAGCGGCCCTGGCCTGGACGGTGCTGCGCGGCATCCTGGCAACGGGTGGCGGAGACAGCCTGGTGCTGCGCCAGGCCTATGCCTTCAACGACTTCCGCTTCGACGGCGACCCGCGATACGGCGACAACCAGCTTCCCGGCGCACCCCGCCACCTTTACCGGGCGGAGCTGCGCTACCGTCACCCGGCCGGCGCCACGCTGGCGCCGACGGTGGAAGGGGTGCCGCAGGGATTGTTCGCGGACAACGCCAACACGGCGCGGACCAACCCCTATGCCATCCTGGGGCTGCGGGCGGGCTGGGATTTCGACAACGGCCTGTCGGTCTTCGCCGAGGGGCGCAACCTGACAAACAAGCGATACATCTCCAGCGCCTCGGTCGCCCCCGTCGCCACCCCGGCCTCGGCGCTGTTCGAGCCGGGCTTCGGGCGCAGCGTCTATGGCGGGGTGCAGTTCCGGTTCTGAACCCGGAGGATCACTCCGCGGCGGCGTGGAGCGTGGCGGCGCCGTGCCGCGCCTCGAAGGCGGCGCGCTCCGCCGCGCTGGGCTCCGCGGGGGGCATGCCCAGGTAGTCCCGCCAGAAGCGTGTGGAGCGGTGGCGCGGAAACGCCTCGCGCCAGAGGGCCGAAACCGCCTGCCCCTCGCGGAGCAGGCGGCGCAGCAAGGGGATCGCCTCCCCAACCAGGGCGCGGAAATCCTCGCGCGAGCGGCGGAGGACCGGCAGGTCCCGGTCCCACCAGGTTTCAAGGGCGATGCAGTCCATCCGCCCCAGCCGCGTCCAGCCCAGGGCCGCGACGTCCAGGCGGCGCGGGGGCGCT
>Ga0210040_10002967_pt1 | contig 23385 bp, 20 predicted proteins | sample CryGeyCG12114_NA_FD_185462 | JGI IMG/M metagenome (GOLD analysis project Ga0210040, IMG submission 185462) | Groundwater microbial communities from aquifer - Crystal Geyser CG19_WC_8/21/14_NA (SPAdes) (version 2) | ecosystem: Environmental > Aquatic > Deep subsurface > Groundwater | place: USA...
AGCTCCACACCTGTCGTGGCTACAAGCACTGTATCCAGCTCTGCTTCATGGGGTGTATGGGACAGCACAACCAGCTCTAGCTCGGCCAAGGCCTCTTCCACCGACCCTGCAACCTGGGCTGCGTGGGACGCCACCACTAGCTCCACACCTGCCGTGGCTACAAGCACTGCATCCAGCTCTGCTTCATGGGGGGTGTGGGACAGCACAACCAGCTCTAGCTCGGCTAAGACCTCTTCCACCGACCCTACTACATGGGTTGCGTGGGGCGGTGCATCTAGCAGCGTCCCCGTAAAGGTCATCAGCACCAGTTCAAGCTCAGACAGCGAGACTTGGGCTGTCTGGGATAGCACGAGCAGCTCTAGCTCAGGTCAAGCCTCCTCTACCGATCCCGCAACATGGTCTGCCTGGGATAGCACGAGCAGATCTAGCTCAGGTCAGGCTTCCTCTACCGATCCCGCCACATGGTCTGTTTGGGGTGGTGCAACCAGCTCTAGCTCAGCTCCAGCCTCTACCGATCCTGCCACATGGTCTGCCTGGGATGGCACAACCAGCAGCGCCCCTGCCAAGGTCACCAGCACTAGCTCAAGCTCCGGCAGCGAGACCCGGTCCGCCTGGTCGCAATCTAACTCCGCCTCTGGTCCCGCCTCCGCATCTAGTTCAGCAGCCTGGTCTCGACCCACTGGCGGCTCGTCTCAGAGCACCGGCGGCTCAAGCATCACCGCCAACGGCAACAAATTTGGCATGACTTACTCACCCTACACCGCCAGCTCAGACTGCAAGAGTGCCGACCAAGTCGCCAGCGACATCGCCGCCATGGCCGCTAAGGGTTTCACCTCCGTCCGCGTCTACAGCACTGATTGCTCCACCCTAGAGAACGTCGGCAGCGCCGCCAAAGCCAACGGCATGAAAATCATACTCGGCGTCTTCATCTCCGGCTCCGGCATCAACGGCGCCCAACCCCAAGTCGACGCCATCGCCAAATGGGCCCAATGGGACCTTGTCGAGCTGATCGTCGTCGGCAACGAGGCCGTCTTCCAAGGCCACTGCTCTGCCTCTGACCTCGCCAGCTTCATCTCCTCCTCCAAGAAGACTTTCAAGGCCGCAGGTTTCACAGGCAGCGTATCCACGACCGACGAGCTCTCCATCTGGCAGAGCCAGGGCTCGGCCTGGTGCGACGTCGTCGATGTCGTCACCGCCAACCTGTACGCGTTCTTCAATGCGAACACCAAGGCTGAGGATGCGGGTGACTTCATCCAGGCGCAGATCAACGACCTGGCTAAGATCTGCCCGGGCAAGGACGTCTACGTCATGGAGTCAGGCTGGCCGTCGGCGGGTGAGTGCAATGGTGCTGCTTGCCCGTCGCCGGAGAACCAGGCTACTGCTATCAAGGGCATTCAGGCGGCTGTTGGGGCCAAGGTTGTGTTCTTCTCGTTTGAGGACGAGCAGTGGAAGCAGCCTGGCCAGTTTGGCGTTGAGCAGCATTGGGGCTGTGGCGAGGTCTTCAACTAAGCTACAGCTGGGATCTGGTCGTCACGTTATCGGCAAGTCTCACGATCGGTCTACACTAGCAAGCGTTCTGAGACCGTCACTCAGTACTTTTATGTATTACCATTGCGGACATGTACATATTATGATGCCGCGCATGGGGAGGTAGCGAAGTTGGGACGAGGAAGACAGATGTGGTCTTATTTGCAGTTCTGAAACGATTCTTTTGTGATCTTTGATAACTTGTTAAGCGTTTATGAATAGATGAACATCATCGAAACGTTATGAAACCAGGGCGGTGCTCGTATCGCTAGAGCCTCCCAGATGTCACCATAACTACCCTGCTCTCCCATGAAAGTTGTCTGGTGGTTGACCATATCTGCCTTTCGTTTCGAATATACTGACTGGTCTTGCTTGCGTAGTGTACCTGGGTAGGTGGGTCGCGCCCTCCTTCCACTCCCTGTGCACTGCAGTGCGTCATCAACCTAGGTGCCCACTTGACCCCTTTTTGTTTCAATACAACGTAAGTTCTATGGACAATACTTCTCTTTCTTCTACGCTTCTTCAGCCTTTAGTACCTGATGGCTTAGAAGATTGCTTGCGTGAGCTCGAACGTTCGTAGCGACAACCGATAATAGCTCTAATGGGGATGCCAGTTGTTTAGCGCTCCCATGGCAGAAACCCTGCACTAGGAGTCACGAACTCACAATTATTACAGAAGTCCATGACTGGGTGTAAAGAATCGGCCTTCACTCTTGCCTTGCACTGTCACTACTAACTGGAGTGCCGTGGTTGCCTTCGCTAATGCATGCAGGGCACCTTCCGCGCTAGCGTGTTTGCGTTGCACTCAGCCTGACATTGTAGATTTGCGACTTCAACCACAACTTGTACCTCCATGCTCATCTACTTTCAGCGAACTGTTCTTGCGGGCAGCACAAATGGTTGTGGAGGACGCCGTCAACATGGCTGACTTCAAGTGTCATTTGTTGTCGCTCAGTGACGAGTTACTCTTGCTTATTGTGCAGCAGCTAGATCGGCACGACGACATACCCAATTTCTGGATGACCTGCAAGAAATTGAAGGCAATCAGCAATGTAAGTGTTATTTCATGACGCGCTTCAGCAGCTGTCATAGTCCTGTTGCGGATATCTAGCAAATTGCTAACTCCTGCTGCAGGCTTACATGTACAGAAATCTCATGATTACACTTCCAGAAGAATGTCCACAGGATGTTCCAATGAAGCTGATACTGGTACCGAATCATATCGAGCACACTAAACACCTCACGATACTGAATCAGTGTCGAGAGCCTGAGGGCTTCTTCTATCGAAACACTGTTTCTCGACCATACTCTCATCGCATCATGCGATGGCAGCTTCTGGAATCTGCGGCCGATGTCATGAACGCCAGGTTCTCACAGTCTGCGTTTCTAATCGGCAGTCGCTTTAACTGGGGTGTTCGACTTAGAGAGAACCAACTGAGCTCTTTCCGGTGGCGCCACGCGCTTCCTTTGGCCCTCAAACGTCTTGAATCTGTTCTTGAGAGGCAGGCTGGTAGCTTGACTACGCTCGAGTTGTCCATGATCCAACCACCATCCGCACGCAGTGTCAGCGAGCTAGAGTCAGCCCTCAAGGATAAGAAGTTTCCAAAGTTGCGCAAGCTAACCTACGATGGACTGAGTCATACAGAACCAATACCTCAGAACAATCCAGAACGAGGAGGGCGCTTTCGGATGCTGAGACCCATATTTCGCAAAGCATATAAAACCCTTGGAGAGTTGTCCTTGTCGCAAGATCATTGCATCAGCCAGATCGGCAAGACACCGTTGATCAACGGCCGCACGTTCGATGCTTTTCTATGTGACTTGGACGAGCTCTATATCAATCCAACAAGGTCGAATACAGACTCATGGGCATCGGTCAGTCTGAACCTCACCAAGCTCGAACTGGGAGGCTTCAAGGTCGCCAAGCTCTTTAATACACCATCTCTGCCTACAACATCACCTCGTGTGCGAATCGAGCTGTCTTTACTACGAAGACTAGTCCTCAATGAATGCAGTGGCCTAGAGCAGTTGTTACGAGATATGCAGGCACGAAAGGAAGAGATCCAGCTGACCGAGCTCGGTTTCCGCATCGTGGAGGACGAGGAAGCATTCGAAGACTATGAGCAATTAGCCGACACCCTCAAGGCTTTTCTGCTTTCCTTCAAGAGCGGGCTGGAAGTGTTGTCAGTACTCTGGAAGGGCGACCATGCACCCAGTACTTCGGCTATCTTTTCCGCGCTGAACCATCACTCTGAGACCCTCAAGGTGTACGTTCATGCAGTGCGGGAGGAGGATCAAGATCCGGACTACGATAACACCTTACGGTTTATCTCTATGCCGCCGGTGGGGTCCGCATGGATTCAATTACACCCAGTGGCAAAGGTACCGATTCTGAGTGAAATAGCCATTCAACTACCTGCCGATCTTAACTTCAGAGATTACGCCTGTCTCCGACTTCTGTCACAATTCGAGTTACGAACCATGCACATCCGAAACTTCCCACGGTTGGCCTCCGGCTTTTGGCGAGACCAAGGGGGTGCGGTCTCACAAGTAGCGCTGAACATGGCTGCCAAATTTGCGGAGTTCAGTGCTCTACCTTATTACGCCGTCGAGGATGAAGACGTCATTGGGTATCATGAGGTTCACCACTTGCGGGAGCTGGCTGAAATCCACACAGCAAAGCGCGATAAGAGCCTTGGCTGCGTCAAACTGAAGGCACTGTACAGCTCATCGGCGCCCATTCGAGAATTCTCAAAGCAAATTCTTCTCCAGCGCGCTGCTGTCGATTCACATTTCGCCAGTGTCATGCAAAAGGTCAAAAAGCGAAAAGCGAGTGCGGAGGAACTGAAATACTACGGGGAGTATGTTCTAAAAGTGCAAACGGCCTTGGGCATGATTCCACCAACCGACAAGCCAAAACTGCGACTACTCATTGTTGGTGATTGGCGCTACAGAGACCAGATGAACTTGACAGGACCCCGAGACTGGGATCCAAATTCATGGTGTACACAAAAGGGACAAGATCTCGACAGTGATGATGGTCTGAGTGATGTTCCGGATGATATGGAAGACCCTATGGCTGTGGATCAGGCGTTCCATACCTACGATGACCAGCAGTATCGACTACGATATGGTTTCAAGAGAGAATTTGATGTGAGTCTCCTGCCTATCTTCTTCAAGATAGAATGGAAAGCGGAGAGAGACGAGAACAAGAAATGGCGGTGGAAAGCTGAGGCAATGCCTCTTGATCAGACTACGCTGGAGGGGTATGGGGCGCTCCCGGATGTGAGGTCTTTGGACTTTGCTTTTCAGAACTGAGGTCAGGATGTGAGGTTGCGGAAGGGTGTTTATCGTGGTTAGGTGGGACATTTGGTGGGCGCATGGGACAAAAAAATGATGTGGCGTTGTGGTGGGCTTTGTGATCAGATTCTCGTCTCAGGATAATCACGAATGAGCAACGAACATGGTGCTAGGTGGCACATGGGGATCAAGGTATGACTGTATGAATTCGAGTGGTAGCCCAGCATAGCGAATGCATACCTCACCATGCCCAGCACACCCAGCAATCAATAGGCTCTTTGTATAGATGCAGCATCCGCCACCGTCATAAAATAGCCTCATTGACATGCGTCAGCAAGCACCTTCCTGAAATCGAAGCCGCATCTGTGAACGACAGCAAACACAAGCCCAAATCGACACTGCTTTTTGCTGCTGACCTGGCGATAGCCACTAGTCAGCGCTACACACCGGTTTACGCTTCGGAAATAGGCTGGCACGGGGTTCTGTGTATGGTAGCTGATGCTGATGCTGATGCTGAGGCTTGGTGTTGGTGTTGGTGTTGGTGTGCGGTCTGTCTTGGGGGACGAGAGGTGGGACTTGGGACTTTGGCGTTTGATGCAGTGGTTCGTCTTGCTGTTGTGGATGGTGGGGATTTGGGGGTGGGATGCTCGGGTTAATGGTGACAGCGTACAGGGTGGGGCGGGGAACAGCGAGGGCGACCGAGAGTATTAGTTAGAACCGATGGTAGTGAAATGTTGCGAAGGTGCGTTGTTTTGTGTTGTGTGGCTGCACTGAAGGGTGTTGGTGGTACTTACTTACCTCTAGGCTTCGGCTTCGATTCTTTCGTGGGGGATGCGCGGTTGTAGGGCGAAGGCTTGCCAAGGTCATTAGAGTAGATGATCAGACGGTAGTGCGTTGGAACCTTACTTGGAGGGCAGGTTCGACGTACCAGTGGAGTGAAGGGGGTACGATGCTAGTGAGTGTGGCTCTGGGATGCAGTGATGGATGGAACTTAGACTTGGAAGTTTTGGATCAAGGGGGAGGGTGCACGAGTTCGAAGATGTACGGTAGTTCGGAAGACGGGTACGCAGGGAAGCATAGAGCTGTTGTTATGAACTCCGTGGATGGGGTGCGACTGGTGGTTTCCTTCATGTTGTAGAGTATTTTCTGCATGTTGCTATTAGTCAGTCGCTGCCGTGATAGTCAACTACCAAGTTACTTGCAGCTGCGCGTTGTGGCTCCCTTGCTCTTGAGCTCCTGTGCTGGTATACGGCATTCGCTCATGGTGGAAGAATTCAACTACCGCCGCGGTAGTGCTTGATGAGCCCACCTCCCAAGCGCTCAATGACCTTGTCTGCCAGCTCTTGGCGGTGATCCATGTATTCTGCCCAGCTTGATGTTCTTCGCGCGATCGGAGGTCTTCGCAAGTCCTTGGCCTGTCTTGCTTAGTTCTGGCTCAAGTCTCGCTATTCTGATTCGCTAACTCTCCCTCGAAGTGTTGTATCACCTCCCTGATATCTTCATCCCGTACACCGCGCTCCATGTCGTCCCCCACGCGGTTAAGGACTCTCGGCGAGTCTAGATGAAGCTCTTCCTGGTCTTCTAGCCCTTGACGGGTGTCTCTCTCGTATTCTTGTTGCAGCTGGAGGTATTCAAGTAGCCTTGTTGCATGAGTCTGCCCGTCGGCATCCAGATCTTTGAATGAACCACGATATCGAACACCATAATCGTCCTTCAGGTTATATCCGTCCGAGTTAAAATGCCAGCGCAGGACAGCCATGAACGCGACTGCGTTTTGGGCCCTCTGAAAGGGTATCTCTGTTTCATGCCACTTCTGGAGTGCATGATCCCGCGATGAGCCTGTTGTGGTGTGGTAGGCGTTCTGATACTCGGTTCTCCGTGAGGAAATGCGGAGTTTAGCGGCTTCTAGCACGCGGGCTTCATAGACATGGCTGAAGTCGCGAGCTCTTTTGAGGTCTTGAGCCATGTAGAGATATTGCGTTTGTGCTTCGATGAATTGGCCCACCTGATTGAGAAAGTGCTTGTAGTACATTGGATCAGCTTCCTTGAGCCCTAGTTCCCTGGCTTTAGTTTCGAGCACTAGTGAAAAGGAAAGTGGGCCAGCTGTTGAGAATAGAACACGTTTGCCATTAACTCGGAATGATAAGGCAGGCTTTTCCAAATCGGGGTCTTCGTCTTTAGTGTCCTGCAGCCGTTCGAGGAGGTCGTTGTGCGCTTTGGTTTCGCATCGTTGAGCTAGATGATGGATCATTTCCCTCCATACAGAGTAGCATTTCGCGACGGACAGAGGCAGGGAACAAATGGTGTCCTTGTCAATATGGAGGACTTTGTCTTCTCAGCTTATCTCTTGATCAGTTTCGAGGGACAGAACTCACACTCGCGCAGTGAACCTTTGGGGTACGTGTGGAGCTGTTGGTCACGAACATCGTAGGCCTGACTGGAGGCATACTCACCGGAACCATGCGATGATTTCTTTTGGGTACCTGACGGCGAGTAGGCACTGTTTCTGCTGTACAAGTTAACGCTTCCTTGTGAGACCGCGTGACTTGGGTGGCGGGAGGATGCGGAGTGTGGCTGCTGATAGTACACGGTGTTGAATCTCTTGGGCTCATCGTATAGACCGTCACGACACACAGGTTTCCGACCACCGGACGGAACGGGCACAGTATGCGATCTTTGATGCGATCTTTGGGGCTCGTCGTATAGACTGTCACGACACACAGGTTTTCGACTATTGGACGGACCGGGCGCTTGAGGTCTTTGGCGAGCCTGAGGGAAGTGGTCATTGGGGGTTCCTTTCTTCACCTTTCTTGAGCCGTTGGATGTCTTCTCGAGATACAAACTCTGACCATAAGGCATGCTTCAGGAGTTTGCCCTTTTGGACGGATAATATGCTTGAAAATGTAATCTCTGTTGGGAACTAGATGCCAGTGGGCTGGCACGGCAGCTCTTATAAAGATCATGGCTTCGACTTGCCGTACGACGTTTGAGAGCACCTACCATGAGTTACAGACGTGAGTCCTCTTGATCAGTCAGAGATCTGGCGTTCACTGCTGGCGTGGCCGCACGACTTTTCAACAGAAGCTTCAGGTGTAAGTCATGCTAGGCTTCATACAAACGCGTCGAGTAGTTAGTGCAGTCGACGCGTCATTTACTCGTGGAATAGCACAATCACATCAACACACTGCAGTCACTTATCTTATCCCTGACTGTGCCTCTCATCGTCTTGCGCGTTCCCAGTGTGTCATTCGACGTTGCCTTCATCACGCCTTCTTCCGTTGGTTGCATTGTACAAACCCCGGTGCGACGCATCTTAGCTCATTGTAATAACTCGAATTCACGAGTTCGATGACAAGATCCGAGGTCGATGATCTCTCGAGTGTTCCATACTCAAACGACGTTGAAGCAAAGACGGTGGATTCCAATCAGAGGAAGCCGCGGTGTACGGTACACCTTTCCTACCAACACCGCAGATGGGACCATTGCTGGCTTGGAACGGTACCATGGACGATGAGTACAATTTTCGATACTACAATGAGAGCCTCGATGCTTCGAGAGTGTACATGGCAGGTCAAAGGAGGGGATCACCAATGACGAATAGATGGCGCACTGAAGAGAACCAGCGGCGGGACAACTACCCTCCTCGAAGAAACCGCAATCGATCACCTGCTGCGCCTGGTCCTGGTCCTGGCCCGGGGCCTGGTCGACGTGGTGAGGCTCGACCTGCAACCAGAGGTCGCAGTGAGAGAGACGACTACGCTGCCAGACCGAATCGCAAACGTGACTACTCTCCGGCACCACGAAGACCCCCACCACGAAGGCCGTCCTTCTCGCCTGCAAGATCGCCTCGTCCACCTCCAAGCCGCAGCCGATATCCTGCTGGCTCTGCCTTCACTTCTCGCGAGTCATCGCCCGCACGATTCCCCAAGCGCAGGCGAACACGCAGCCCGTCACCTTCGGATTGGAGTGAAAGGAGTTTCGACAATAGGCGGAACTACAGTCGATCAAGAAGCAGGGACAGATACGATCCGAGAGACACCAGGCCAGGCAGTCGCCGTGGCTTTTCGCCCAGGAGAGTCTCTCCTCCACGTCAGGGTCGACTGGGCCCAAGAGGTCCAGGTCCAGCTCTAGCTCCAGATACCGACACCTACATACCAGAAAGACGCCGGCCAGACACCCCCCCACGCCCACGCCAGCGAAGATCTCCCTCACCACGTCCCAGGAGTCTCACACCACTCTACCGTAGAAGATCGCAGACACCACCACGGAGACTGCCTTCGAGGCCTGAATCCCCTGACTCGCCCTACGACTCACCCCGTTCCAGATATAGGGGCCCACCCCGAGAAGCATCACCAGACTACCCTCCGCGTAGACAGCCGTATTCTAGGACACCTTCTGTGGCTGGCGATTTTGAGCAAGAATCTATGGAGGGGCCTTTTGCTCTGAGAGGACATCATGCTAACCCAAACTACATGCCCAGGGGTCGGGGCCACAGAGGCTACAACAACAGTCGTGGCGCTTTTCGAGGTTCTCCAGTAGCCAGTGCTCCCAACAGTTCTCGGCATGGCTCTCCACACTCGAATGCTTCGTATCATGGTGGAAGAGGTGACTGGAATGGCCCTCAACAGCACTTCAACCAACAAAAGTAAGTCTATGCAAGACCATCCTCATTCACCAACTAACATGACCAGCCAAAACGGACCTCCTTTCCGACAGAACAATTTTTCTGGAGCGGGGCAGTCTCAAGAGGAGTACTTCCGAAGCCAGCAGCAGCCTAATCATCCACCTAATCATCCACATCCCAACCAGACTCACCGACAGTACCGAGGAGCTCGTGGTCAGGGTAGAGGTGGTCATTTTCCACAACATGGCCAGGACAGAAGATTCTCCGGTCCTGAGGCTCCTGCCATATCACCACCTCACCGCGGCAGAGGCGGCAACACACAATGGAACTCTGGTGCGAAAAGAGGTGGCGGCCCGACTCAGCCAGCTACGGGATCAAATTCCATTCGTACGTCGCCAGCCTTGTCACAACAAGATTCCCGAGACAATAAACCGCCCCCAGAGGAGCAGGCCCCGTTGCAGGCGCCACGGGGTCCGCAAGCTGACGAGTTTGCGAGGCAAGAGTATGAAGCAAGCCTGCACCAACACGATAATGGGCCAAACAACAGAGACCAATCGAAGATCAGCTTCGCATTCAAGTCGAAGCCACCGCCACAGTCGCCGGTAAGACCTCCATCGGACCTATCGACAAAAGCCAAGTCACCGCCGACTCGACCAGCACTCGATCGTTTACCGCCAACGCAACCACGAGCAAACAAATTCCAAGACAAGAGACATCAAACCCAGAACTTTCAGCAAGATAGAAGAAGAGATGATCATGGACAACCTCAAAGACTACCTCCAAAAGGGCCTAGTCAGCAACAGCAGCATGTTGATCGGCCAAGACCTATACCAACAGAGCCCCGGGGTAGGTCGCGCTCTCCACCGCCCAAGAAATTCAAGCAAGATCTTCCACCACCAAAGCCGACGTTGACACCAGAAATGGCTGCCTCGGACAGTGTATACTTCCGCAAACCCGGCAACGAGTCTGTGGTTGGGGCAGGCACGTACGGCAAAGTCTTCAAAGCGATACACATCTTCACAAAAGACAAGGTTGCACTGAAGAAAATACGTATGGAAGGCGAAAGAGATGGTTTCCCAATCACCGCAGTCCGCGAGATCAAGCTGCTACAAAACCTGCGACACAAGCACGTCGTGGCACTGCAAGAAGTAATGGTCGAAAAGAATGAATGCTTCATGGTCTTCGAATACATGTCTCATGACATGACTGGCCTCATCAATCACCCGACATTCAGACTGACGGCAGCCCACAAGAAAGACCTCGGTCGTCAGATGTTCGAAGGCCTGGAATTTCTGCACCGTCGAGGCGTGATGCACCGCGACATCAAAGCCGCCAACCTCCTCATCTCCAGCAACGGGCAACTCAAATACGCAGATTTTGGACTAGCGAGGTTCTACACCAAATCTCGCAAACTCGACTACACCAACCGCGTCATCACGATATGGTACAGACCGCCAGAACTTCTGCTCGGCGAAACACAGTACGGCCCTGCAGTCGACATCTGGTCCGCTGCCTGCGTGTTCATGGAGATGTTTACCCGGAAAGCGATCTTCCCCGGCGAAGGCGGCGAGCTCAGCCAGCTCGAGAAGATCTACAATGTGCTGGGCACACCATCGAAACACGAGTGGCCTGGAATCGCCGATATGCCGTGGTACGAGCTCATGCAGCCTGCGACATCCGCAGACGGGCAGCGCAAGAAACGGGTCTTCGAACAGAATTTCAGTGAGGTGCTTAGTCCTGCCGCGATGGACCTCGTGACGCAGATCTTTAGCTATGATCCTGCGCAACGGCCTGAGGCGGCGAAGATCCTGAAACACGAGTATCTTACTTCGGAGGAGCCGGCGCCACGGCAGGCGTGGGAGTTGGAGGCCGTAGGCGGTGATTGGCATGAGTATGAGAGTAAGGCGCATAGAAGGGAGAACGATCGTAAGGAGAAGGAGAGGAGGAAGGAGGAGTATGTTCGGGAGAAGGAGAAACGGAAGGCTAAGGAGGCGGGCCTTGACGTTGGGAGTGGGAGTGGGAGTGGTGTTGATGGGAAGAAGATCAAGGGAGAGCAGGGGCAGGATGTTAGTGGTGCTGGGGCTGGGGCTGGGGCTGGTGCTGGGGTTGATGAGGTGCCTGCTGCGCCGTTGCCGGTGGGAGAGGAAGAGGATCTGAGTGATGGGGAGGGGAGTGCGAGGATGAGCATGTCTTAGGAGGATCTTGACTTAGTCGTATATACCTAGGACAGAGTATCAGTAATTATCGCATCATTGTGCAGCCACCTATTTGGCTCCCCTGGACTCGTTAATCCATGTCGCCCATCTCATCTCATCTCATCTCATCTCATCACATCTCTTCACCGGTATTGCGTAAGTACGCCTCCATACCTTCCCCACCGCCCTGTTATTGCACCGCCGCCCCTCTACTCTCTTCTAACTATACCAATACCATTATGTTCCCTTCACCGGTAACGCCGTGGAGATCTACAGCTCGGGCGGGACTATAGGAACATCTAATTCAATTCAATTCAATTCAATTCAATTCAATTCAATTCATCCAATGTAGACGTTACTGTAGCAGAAAAGCAGTCTAGTACAATACAATATACAGTGTCAAGCATAGATATCTACAAAGAACATGCTAATAATTTAGATCAATTCAATTTAGCTCTCCCTTCTACTCGAGGTTATAACACCCACCTTACCTTAATTACTATACTGTACTCGGTTCCTCACGTTAGCGGTATAATCTAATACGATACGATCCGATACGATCCGATTTAGTTTCGTTTCATCAAGGTCTCGGTCTGCTTAGTGGCATCTCTCTCACCTTAACCTCGCGCCACGGTCCTACGCAGCCTCTTCCTTATCAATCGATCGCAGTGAGGGAAGAGCCGAGCCAAGTTTGCTCTAACCTCCCTTTCTTAACGTAATTCATAGGGAGGGAGGTCTGCCGTTGCGAGTCTCATCTAGTCTAGTCTAGTCTAGTCTACAGTCTTTACAGCGAAGCGAGCGAAGTTTAGGTCATCGGATATGTGGATGGGGGGAAGGGAGTCTGCCGCTCTTGGATAGAAATAGCTTGTTCTGCAACTGTGACTGCAATTGAGGCACAATCGCGGGATATAGACTTAGAGCTTCAACACTATCTATTTACATGAGATGAGGTTCGGTTGAGATTTGCTTTGCTGGGCTAGAGTCTGGAAGTTGGCGGTCGTGAAGTTCCGCGCAGGAGGCTCCTGGCAGTTGATGGTAGGACGCTCGGCTGTAGTGGTTAGGCAAGGGGGTTTAGTAGTTGGCTAGCTAGCCAGTCGTAGACGGACCTCGGCGGTATGAATATCCTCGAGCTTGTGTTGTACAGGTCCCTTGTAGAGACTATACCTCTGAGGCACTAACTAAACAGAACAGATTGCTAGGCTTTGTTCTCGTCCCGGCCTGAGGTCTGCGTCTTCAGCCGGTGATGCCTGCAGACGCTGGAGCGCATTCCTGATCTTCTCGACGAATTCACGAGCGACAAATTGTTCTGCACCAGACTTTACAGGTCCTTGTGTGTCACCGAGGTGGTCGGGATGTACCTCTCGACCGGGAATCACTCTTCGAAAGCCTCGGACAATTTAGCAAAGTCTTTCTGGACTTCTTCGGCAGCTACCTTGTGAATGTTCTGGCCTTGCCGCAGCACTTGGTGTAGGCTATGGGTGTTTGATGTTCGGCTGAGCTCTCCCCACAAGACATCGTGACACACATTGTGGTGAGGTTAATTTGCCCCAAGTGGAAGCGTCAGACCCGTGGGTAAAAGTTGGGACGAGCGCTTTTAGTTCCTTGTTGTCTGATTGATTGCGTTTTCGCATACGGAGGGGAAGAGCTTACATCCCTAGCTGCTGCAGCGGGCAGCACAGGAAGTGAACGATGGTGGCCTGGAGGCTGCCTGATGGACATTCAAGACCGCCAGCGAAGAGGGGTTCAAGTTGGGCAGAGTCTTATTCGAGAAGCTCGCCCAGGTAGTAGTACCATATGTTCTGTGTCGTTCCGTGGAGGCCTTCGCAAGAGAGCTGAGACAGCCCCTCGTGACCGTATGTATACCCCGGGGTTTCCGTTGTCCAGATCAAACCGCACTCATGCACGTTTTGATGGTGGTACTAGGCTGACAGGGAGAGTATTGTTCAAAAGTGCTCTGTGTTCAGGGTTTGTCTGCTTGCGAAGCTGAAAAGGTTCGCAGGCGTCGTCGAGCGTCCGCTTCGCTCTGCGGCTGGCCGTGTTGCTCCGGTACATTCTGGCAGGTATTCGAGCGGCGGGTGTGGCCTGAGAGTGATTGCGGAGATGGTCTAATTCTAGTCTGGTCGGAGGACGTCGGCATGATATGGAGCTGCTCCGTGACAGTCAGGACTTTGTAACCCACTAGTTAGAAAATATGTCTCAAGGTCCATCACTCTGGCTGGGCTCATGGAAAGACTAGATATTTCTTTGGTGGTAGTTGTTGCTTCATGCTGTACCTGGCTGTGATGCGACCGCCAGGTATGGCTCGGGAGCTCTAGCACAGCCCCGCTCTCGCCAACCAGCCCAGGTAGAGCATCCAGAGGAAACCGAGCATGGCTGCTTCCGGCGCGGATGTACGTCTGCTCAACGTCCTTGGTCGTGCTGGTGACGTAGACAGCTGGCGGACGAAACGAAGAACCTCTTCGTCGCTTCGGGTTCGCTGCAGTCTTAGCGGTAGGTCTTTGACAATTTGCCCTTCTATAGGCGTGTCGGTGTCGCTCTCTGCGTGTTCAGACGTTGAGGAATTGAAGACTTGTCCCTCGGTGAGTTTTTCGTTATCACGCCCTGTATACTGATATGCGGAGGGTAAAGGCTGCAGTGCCAGGCCTTCCTTGCCTATTGCCTTTACCATGTCAGTGGTCGACCTTGGATTGAACGATGGCGATGGGAAGAAGGTGTAAGTGCTATACGAGACCTTCTCGGCAAATGAGACGGATAAGCGTCGCTTGCCCATGTTTGACCTCAAGGCGCTGTTGTTCGCTGTGTCCAGCGGCTTCATCGTCTTATCAGATTCATTGTCGGACTCGCCGTTCAATGCGTGCGACTCGAGATTCGGAGTCGTAAATTGTGAAGACGTTGGATCGGGGGTGTTCGCACTCGAGTAAGTTGGTGGTGCCGGCGATGTCCTGCTTTAGGTGAGAAGAGCACTGGCAGTCGGTATATGCGCGACAAATCAGGTGGATAACAATCACGCTTTGTAAACTGTAAGAATAGAATTGTCCAATTACATGATTCCTCTCTCATATTATCCCAAATAGCTCAGAACCCAAGCAACGCCTGTGCCGGAAGCAAATAGGACTAACTAATGTACACCCTGAAAGACAGTGGGAATCAATTTAGTAATTCAAAGCGCACATCCCTTGTGGCTTCAACCTCCTCTTTCTGCAACGATGAACAGCAAAAACGCGGCTTCAATTCGGACTTACGCTTCGCTGTCCTCGTTTTTCTGCTGGCTGTCCTGCATACTTTGGTCATGGTCCTGGTCGTGATCGGAGTTCAAGCTCTCAACGCCCATGTTGCTGTTTGCGCCAGTCTTTTCCGTTTCCATGCTGTCTGTGCCCTCTCTTTCGACTGCGCTGAAGTGGCGACCGCGGCTTTGGCTGCGATCTCTTGCGTCAGGAATGCTCTTTTCCTCGAGCTTCCATTGCTGGATGGATCTGATGATGTCGACGGCCAGTTCACCGTTTCTTTGCAGTGCGGAAGCCCAGTGAGCTGGGATCTTGTCGCTTGTTGTGAGCTGCTTCGCGATAGCTCCGACCATCATTTCGCGCATCTCGTTGTCATCGTCTGTGTTACTGTAGACGTATTGGACTCGGCGCAATGTCGGGTAGCTCTGGGACTGGAAGTAATAATGCGATATGGCTTCGACTAACTCGCGGCCCAGTCTTTCCATGCGCAGCTTGTCTGCGAGGAGGTAGAGGTCAAAGAGGGGGCCAAGGTCCTTCTCTTCCCTGGGTACTTTGATGTCGCGGGAATAGAGCCAGCCGACTAGCATTTCGAATGCCAGATCATCTTCGTCTGGCAGGCCATAAGCTTTGTTTTGCTGTGCCTTCCGCTTTTCTTCACTCTTGTCGTCGGCGTAGAAGATCTCCGAGAAGAAGGGTGAATAATAAGTGAGCAGCCGCTCATGGATGTACCAGTGGGTGTTGTCAGGACCAACATAGATGTCCACCATAGAATGTGTCAAGAGCCTGTTGGATGTCAACGCGGGCACGGGGAAATCAGGCCGGGGATGGAAGCTCACTCGTTCAAGGGCTTCCCATCGCGCTCCTTCTGTTGCGCCGAGGTCTCATTGTCCATCCCCATGGTGGGCGGTAGAGTACAGTCGAGTCGCTGTGGGAAGTATCGTCTCGGGAATCGATGCGCTGGTGTTGAGCGTCAATGTAGTAGAATAGATGGAGATGCGCGAACAATTGATATCACCACTCAAGTGAAGGACAGCAAAGGACGGAGAGTGGGACACCGATTAGGACTGCAAGTACAGTGGTGTTATGTAGGTTGATTTGAGCCAGCACACAAGCGCAAAGTCACTGTACATCGGATAGAGGAATCGAGGAGGCTTGCCAAACGTGACACAATGGTTCCTCCCGTGCTCCTAATCCTGGCAGAGCAGCACTTGAGAAAGTACGCCTACGGATGGAGCGGACAGGGAGCGATCGCAGGCGAGCAGCGCATCAGCCATTCCCCTCACCATCCACATTGTGGCTTTCGCACACGTCAGGCCAGGAGCACTTTTCACGCAAGGAACCTGTCATATTGGTTGGTGATGCCTTGATACTCCAGAAAACGGTCGGGATACACCTTGCTCGTCGCCAGGTACGACAAGGATCAAAGCAAGTTTCAAGGGAATTCCAAGCGGACACGTGCAGACTTTCGAGCTAGAACCCTTTCTGAAAACCTTGAGTTATTGCCAAGCTGACGACGTCACTGAATCAATTGCAGGACCGCACGCGCACGCGTATCCAAGGAACCGCTCACACCTGTCACCAAAGCACAGCATCGACTACGCTGCCTGGCGCAGAACGAGCAGCTTAACCGTTGTACAGCCGTGACTTGGTGCACCCTTAATTTGAGTAATAGTAATGTGACCAGGCACCTTCTGTGATCCAAATATTCGATTTGAGGAAGATGGCATTCCTTGGAACCTCCACTGTGCGGAGCTGTTGACGAGCGAAGACCTGCTGGCCGGAAGTATGGCACTGAGGATATGCGTCTCTTCTTGAGGAACGGTACAATCGTTGAATGCCACGGATGTCTGCGGCTCAGCGGCCTCCGCTATGCAAAGGAAGCTTTGACGCTAATGCAATCACTTTAGATGCAATCCTTTCGATAGGTGGCTGCACCTTGCCGCCTGCCAAGTGAAGTCTGACCGTGAGATGCGTACAGGAGAACCCAAGCAGGCTCTGCTGTAAATTTTCTGTTTCCAAGCAATGTGTCCGGGCTGAACACGAATGACATCCGCATCCTTCCTTCGAGCAGACTTCTCATCACCATATTGTACACCCAGTACGTAAGCGCAGATGCCTTCGTGGCTCAAAGCGATGAGGTTGTCATGTAAGTCGTGCTCAGGCCACGAACCTGAGAAGAGAGCCACAGCAGTTTGTAGCCTCACGGAATAGTTGGCATTCCAGTCCCTGAGGAACAAGGTGTTGATCCTCGTCATGGTGTCACAATTGGGCATCGTGGCAATTGCCTTCTTAGAGCTGAGCAGCTTCTGCACTTGGCGCTGGTAGAGACTCAGGACCCCAGCCCTTGATGGGTACAACTTGGATACAACAGTAATTCGGGAGATTGCTAGACCCATGTTGACGATCGTCTCCATAATGGCAAGCGGGCAAAAGCTTTGCGGCAACGTCCCTGGATCTGTCGTGGCGTGATATGGCACCAAAGCGCATATTGTGCAGCCACAGACAGAAGCAAAGCCGGTAGCACCAGCGTCACATTTCTCACCTATCGCGGAGTGGTCACTCAATTTTTGCAGCCTTTCCATTCGTCCTTGAAGATGCCGAAGTTCTGGGAACCAGTTGCAAATAGTCTCAATCAGACCAACGCCGTAGGACGCTGGGTTATTGCGGTTCTCCTGGGAGACGAATTCTTCTGGTGTGTTGGGGTCTTCTACTATGAATTGTAGGAGACGAGCCACACCACCAATAGACTGAACCAGGAATTTCGAATGCTCGTGCGCGATTCGATGGAAAGAGCTTTCGAAGACCTTTGGCAATAGAGCCTCCCACCCCGAGCGGCCAGTGAACGGCACCCGTGGTATATCGATGGCTTCCGCGTCAGGACCAGACATCACTCTCAGAGTTAAGGGCTTCCGGTCTTGTGCTTGAATGGTAGAATCGAGATTCTCTGAATCGTCCGTGAATATCAGATAAAGTAGAGCTTTGCTGTTTGTATGGGTTGCGTAGAGCACTTCACCGTCCTTGGATGCGACCTGTACGTCGACGTCCAGAAACAGTTCAGCAAATGCACAGAACCAGCCCAGGAAACTACCTCCAACCAGAGTTAAATGACCGGAGCCAGCGTCGCTCAGAGATCCAAGCGCTTGCAGAGCCTTTGCAAAATCCGTCGGAGCTATCATAGAATTTGAGCACGTTGCCGAATGCCCTGATGTGGCTCGGTATGGATCGAGTCGCATGCGATCGTCTACGACAAGAGCAAAATCACTGGTTGAAAGTACGCCATCAAGCGAACGTGCCATATCAGCCCAAGACCTGAGCGAAGGGTTTGGCCGCTGCTCGTCCTCATATGGATCTGCTAGGCAGCTGAGTACGGCTCCAGCGTAAGACTCTGGCAAGCACTCAACGACAGCGGCGATCAGAAGCAGGTGCTCATATTCGTACAAGTGAAGCTCAATGTTGCGCCAGATACTCTTTTCGTTCCATCCGAACTGCAGGTGGTCGTCCGTGGCCACATAGACTGGTAGGTTGGTGAGGCAAGAGTTGAAAGTACGTTCGCCGCCTGTTGATGCTTTGTACTTGGTGTGGGCGATCCGGCTGTAGTTAACAGTGTAAGGACTCGCGGATGCATTCTCGAACTGACTGAGCAATCTATGCGTGTAAGTGACGGGCGCATCAACAGAGTCTTTCAGCTCGTTAGTGGTGTTCAGGGGCATGGTCGTAGCTGCTCAACAAGGTCTTGGAACGCATGAGAGGATGTGTACAGGTCGTGCACTCATTTAATGAGGCTTATGTAAAGAAAGCATCTGCCTGGTTGGTTTCAATTTCGGCCGATGCATATCTGGCTTACACGTGCCACATCGTGCCCGCCGCATCATTGGGTGCAGGAGGACTCCAAACCTCGAGTCTCCCCAACAGTGAATTTCTTGCGAACTCTCCCACCTCTCAGTAGTGACACATGGGTCTGCTATCTCGTCTATCATGCGTGGGGTGAGACGCGACAAATCGTCGCTCCTGACAACTTACATGATTGTGGTCAGCGAGGGAAGTGAAGAGAAAAGGTCGTCCCACAGACCAGAAGCCCACCTCGGCCGACTTTCCTTGCTGCTTCACTTTCAAACCGCAGGCGCAGAGCAGCGCGCCTACTCCGCATTCCGAGATAGACGAGACATCGGTCGCCAAACCCCGGTCCGTGTAAACGTGCGCTAGTACAGTGAACGGAAATTAATTTAAATAAAAACACCCTTGGTCGCCGCGGAGATCAGATTTAGCATGTATTCCAGTGTAGAGTACGACGACACCATGGCGTCACCTGCACCACCGATCAAATTACGAAGGTTGACCCAAGCTCACATGTTTCATAGCAGACCCGAAAGCCTGCCTCTTACACTCGTCGTACCGAAGGGGCTCTGTGAAACGCGTAATCCTCAACCCCACTCTCACCCACCATAACGTCACTTGTACTGTCGTCCTCGTAGAAATCGTGGTCACTAACTACTGTTCTACTTGTTCTTGCTACAGCTGAAGCTCTTGCAAAACCAAACTCACCCATCATAGTAGCACAACTTTACATCCTTCCTACCTGTCGACCACGTTGAACACTCATAATGTCCTACGGGAGACCTGACGACGACCGCGAGTTCGGCGGTGGAGGACGAGGAGAAGGAAATTACTATAATCAGGGCAACGACTTCAACGACCCTTCAATGGGCCGAGGAGGCGGCGACCGTGGATATGGCCGTCAGCAGATGGGAGGTGACGGATATAGCGAAGGAGGACTTGGGCGGCAAGAAGGGGGATTCGGCAGGCAGGAAGGAGGTTTCGGTAGACAGGAGGGTGGTTTTGGCAGACAAGAAGGGAGTTACGGCAGGCAAGAAGGATACGGAGGAGGGGATGACTATGGCAGGCAAGAAGGGTACGGCTACAGCGGCCGCCAGGAGGGTGGGTATGGTGGTATGCAATCAGGAGGTTACGGTGGAGGTCGAGAAGAAGCTCCGTATGGAGGTCAAGCCGGTTACGAAGGCGGTCGACATGGATACGGCGATGCAGCTGGTGACCGATACAACAACCCAGACGCACCCCATCACCAAGCTACCACGACATCTGGTTCAGGCTTCGGTTACGGTCAAGGTTCAGGCGATAACCAGAGTTATGGTGGAGGCGGTTATGGTCACGGCAGCTCTAGCGGCTACGACTACGAGTTCTCCTCTGCTGCAAAGCATGCCAGTAATGAGAGACCTGACGAGTCCAACATGTTCTCTTCAGCTATGAGCTTCCTAAGCGGGAACAAACAGAGTATCCAGAACGAAGACGTGGACGAGGACCGCCTGCAGCGAAGCCACCAGCAGTTATACCAAGAAGGCGGTGGTAACCAGCAACACAGCTCGGAAAGCTTAGGAGCTGGCGCAGCTATGCAAGCTTTCCAGAAAATGAGCGGCGGCAGCTCTGGAGGACAGTCTGGAGGTGGGCAGAACCAGATGATCGCAATGGTAAGTCTCTTTTCCCTGGTAACACGGCAGCTTGGCCATGCAATGAGCATTGGTCAATGCATTAGCACTGAGACGCAACCACAACGCATTCGCATCTCAGCCTGTTCGCCTGCACACGTCCCATCCACTGCGCCTTCCTTCAGCAGTATTACCATTACATGCTTACTAACTCCTAAACCAGGCAATGCAAGAAGCGTCGTCACTTTTCGATAAGCAGAGTGCGCAGGGCAAAGTCTCGAGTAAGAACACATGGTATCCCCAACGTTGACTCAGTACTAACGAACGAGTAGGTGGCGCTGATAAACAAAGTGCTATTCAGTCCGCGGCAAAGATGGCATTACAATTGTACATGAAGCAGCAAATGGGCGGCGGCGGCGGCGGCTCAGGAAGCAGCGGTGGTGGCCTTGGAGGCTTGATGTCCATGGCCTCAAAGTTCATGAAGTAAAGCATCGATTTCGTAACGAGATTCACGACAAGAGCTGCAGCCATCTCTGCTGGACGAATAAGAACGCACGCTCACGAGAGACCTACCTGCCACTAAATTCAAGAGGTACCACCTACCTACACCACAACTTGCTGCCACTGAATTACATTCTTAGCGCACCTGCATACATACTGGCTTGCTAGAAGCGTCATTGTCCGCCCGTGCATAGACATGGCGTGGTCGACGATGATGAAGAATATCGGGACCCAGCAACAATAGTAAAAGACCTTCTATAACATTAAAAACTACATTCAACTTCATCCTAATCAGGAAACCGCCAGATAACCCTAACCCTAACCCTATGTATTGAAGACAGCAACGGCCGTAAAGAAACAGCCACATCATCAGCATTTTCATCATCGAGCCCAGCCAGCCCTCGCTAACCGCAAACACCACCTCGAACCCCCCAGCCGTCTGTCTCAATAACACCCCGCAAAATCGCCCGAGTACGACGGTATCAGCCAACTTAAGCCCAGGGTGTTGAGCCCGCTAACAGGCCAGCCTCGACATCAACGATCGCGACGATGACTCCTACAGTACGAGTACGGTAAGGCTACCCAGCCAGCCAGGCCAAAGTCAGACCCAGACCTAGACCTTGCAATGACTAACTAACACCCGAACCAAGCTCACAGCTACAGAAGACCACGGTGACCGGAGTGGCGCTGCAGCTGCGGTGACATGAACATTACACAATATAACCCGCACCACCGGGCACAGAAGCGATTCGACTTACTTTTACGAGGTGTATTATATTATTTTATGCAGCCCCTAAGCTGTGCGGAAATAGGGTGCATGGTATCTGCGCTAAGACACAACTATTGTAGTAGCAAGCTAGCAGCGTTCTGGTGCTTTGACGTGTTATACATCTAGGCGTAAGGCGCTAAGGGGTCTGGTTATTACAGGATACAGCCTCGGACAGGGGATCAATGAGGCAAGGTCGTTGTGGCGGGAAATGATTCAAGAGAAGCATGAAGGCCGAACTTCTAAAAGAACTCTGCATGCGATTTCGCAAGTCGTAGCCATACGGAGGATAAAAATAATTGAGACCACAAGTGCCCATCAAACCGCTACCTACGAAGAGCAACTGCATTGAATACTTCTCTTCATGCGTGGAAGATCCCCAACATACCGCTTCTCCAGCTCCTCGTCGTTGGCCCAGCCGTCAGCAAACGGGTTCAACGTCATCTCCATCACGGTGCTAAGTATCTTCCTATCCTTCTTCTTCTCAACACGCTGAATAACCTCATCGAGCAGCCAGCCTCTCGGCACGAAGTTGGGATTAACGCTCTTCATCGCCTTCTCCCTGTCGGCGTCGGCATCTTCACCCTCGCCCCAGTCCTCAATAGTTCGTGCCCGCCACTGCTCGAGCCATTCGCCGACTTTCTCCTTAAGCGAGCCTTCGGTCTCGTTCAGACCTGTGACACCCTCGCTGTGTGCGAAGATCTTCGCTTTCTCTTCTCGTCCCTCCTTAGTAGCGATGTCGCCAACCTTGACAGAAGAGAGTCTTCTGAAGAAGTGGTTGAAGTCCAGTTCCAACGCCTCCATAGTGTCAAGTGCGTTACTAATCAGGCTGTCGAAGTCACTTTCTTTCTGCGTCTTCAACCCGAGTCTCGCAGTCATGAGCCGCCTATACTCGCTCAAGAAGACAGCTTTGTACTCCTCACCCGCGGCATCGATGACGTTCTCAGCCCGCTTGATCAGGATCGGAGCGAAGTCCTCTTCTACACCATTCGTAACGAATGTCTCTTGGTCAACACGCTCGCCTGACCCAATGAGCTCGCCAAGTGATTCTCCCAGTCTGACTAGATTCCACCAGATGATGGTCGGTTGAGCACGGTATGCATACCTCAGCATCATATCGTCGTGGTTGGGTGTATGTGAGGGATCGAAGTTGTCCATGAATGCGAATGGACCGAAGTCAAGGGATAGTCCGAAGATACTTGTGTTGTCGGTATTGAGCACGCCGTTCATGAAGCCATAGGCTTGCCAAGCCGCGACAGTCTTTGCATTGCGGCGCACGATCTCGCGGTAGAGGCGTGCGAAACGGTTTTGTTCGTGGCTTTCCGGTCCTTGAAGGTCATCCTTGGGGACGTTGCGGGATGGGTCAAGATGTGAATCATTTTGTGGTTTCTGTTCGTCATCGACGTCTGTGAGTCGGGCGGGTAGCTTGTCCCAGCCACCAAACACTTCTTCTGCTGCGTAGGTCGCTACTTTGCGAATGTTCTCGCGGTCACCTCTTGAGCGCATGAGGTCAAATGTGCCAATGCGGAGCCATGACTGTGCGAATCTGCAGACGATAGCGCCAGGCTCAAGTCGTTCACGAACGACGTCGACCTTGGGCAGGAGCGTCAGTGAAAGAGCGCGTGTAGTCGGGATCCCAATTGCGTTGAGGTACTCGGAGACGACAAATTCGCGGATGCTAGACCGCAGGACAGCTCTGCCATCAGCAAACCTCGAGTATGGCGTCTTTCCTGCGCCCTTCAACTGCCACTCGTAGCGAACACCAGTCTGGGGATTCGTGGTCTCAAACAAGGATATGGCTCGTCCG
>Ga0210040_10002968_pt1 | contig 23370 bp, 20 predicted proteins | sample CryGeyCG12114_NA_FD_185462 | JGI IMG/M metagenome (GOLD analysis project Ga0210040, IMG submission 185462) | Groundwater microbial communities from aquifer - Crystal Geyser CG19_WC_8/21/14_NA (SPAdes) (version 2) | ecosystem: Environmental > Aquatic > Deep subsurface > Groundwater | place: USA...
CCAGCCGGAGAGGGAACCCCCGTGGCCCAGAGCACCAGCCGCATCGAGACCGTCGTCAGCCTCTGCAAGCGCCGGGGCTACGTCTTCCCCAGCGGGGAGATCTACGGCGGCACGCGCTCCGCCTGGGACTACGGACCGCTGGGCGTGGAGCTGAAGGAGAACGTCAAGCGGCAGTGGTGGCGCTCGATGGTCCAGGGGCGCGACGACGTCGTCGGGCTCGACTCCTCCGTCATCCTGCCGCGCCGCGTGTGGGAGGCCTCCGGGCACGTCGAGGTCTTCACCGACCCGCTCGTGGAGTCCACGGTGACCCACAAGCGCTACCGCGCCGACCACCTGCTGGAGGCCTACGAGGCCAAGCACGGGCACCCGCCGGAGAACGGCTGGGCCGACGTCCCCGACCCCGACACCGGCGAGCGCGGGAAGTGGACCGAGCCCAAGGAGTTCTCCGGGCTCATGAAGACCTACCTCGGCCCCGTCGAGGACGAGTCGGGCATGGCCTACCTGCGCCCGGAGACCGCGCAGGGCATCTTCGTCAACTTCGCCAACGTCATGGGCTCCGCGCGCCGCAAGCCGCCGTTCGGCATCGGCCAGATGGGCAAGTCCTTCCGCAACGAGATCACCCCCGGCAACTTCATCTTCCGCACCCGCGAGTTCGAGCAGATGGAGATGGAGTTCTTCGTCGAGCCCGGCACCGACGAGGAGTGGCACCAGACCTGGATCGACACCCGGATGGCCTGGTACACCGACCTGGGCGTCTCCGCGGACAACCTGCGCCTGTTCGAGCACCCGCAGGAGAAGCTCTCCCACTACTCCAAGCGCACGGTCGACATCGAGTACCGCTTCGGCTTCACCGGCTCGGAGTGGGGGGAGCTGGAGGGCATCGCCAACCGCACCGACTTCGACCTGCGCACCCACAGCCAGCACTCCGGCGTCGACCTGTCCTACTTCGACCAGGGCAAGAACGAGCGCTGGACGCCGTACGTCATCGAGCCCGCGGCCGGCGTCGGGCGCTCGATGATGGCCTTCCTCGTCGACGCCTACACCGAGGACGAGGCGCCCAACACCAAGGGCGGCGTCGACACCCGCGTCGTGCTGCGCCTGGACCACCGCCTCGCACCGGTCAAGGCCGCGGTGCTGCCGCTCTCGCGCAGCGGCGACCTCGGCCCCAAGGCCCGCGACCTGGCCGCGCAGCTGCGGCGCACCTGGAACGTCGACTTCGACGACGCCGGGGCGATCGGGCGCCGCTACCGCCGCCAGGACGAGGTCGGCACGCCGTTCTGCCTCACCGTCGACTTCGACACCCTCGAGGACCAGGCCGTGACCGTGCGCGAGCGCGACTCGATGGCCCAGACCCGCGTGGCCCTGGACCAGGTCGAGGGGTACCTGGCCGCCCGCCTGGTCGGGGCCTGACCCGCCCGGGAGCCGTCTCCCGCGTCGAGCGTCACGTCCGTGCGCCGCGCTCCGGCGTGTCGCCGCAGGAACGTGACGCTCGACCCGGGTGCGGACGAAACGGCCACGCCCGCGGGGAGCCGCCGGTACTGTCCGCGACATGGTCAACACGCAGGACGCCCAGGAGCCGGCCGTCGGGAGCACCGTGCGGCTGCTGCCGGTCGCCCGGGGCGCCGAGCGCACCGGTCAGCTCGCCGAGTGGTCCGCCGGCCCGGCGGGCATCGTCGTCACCGCCCGCATCGACGTCTCGGCGCAGGACGCCGCGGCGCTCGCGGGCGAGCGCGTGTGGGCCCGGCTGCAGGTCGGCGAGGGCGTGCGCGTCCTGGAGGCCGTGGCCGCGCCCGGCGTCGTGCGCACCGAGCTGGAGCTGACCGGCGTCCTGTCCCTGGCCGCTGAGACCCGCCGCGCCGAGCCCCGCGTCCCCACCCAGCGCCGCGCCCAGCTGCGCGCCCGCGCCGCCGTGGCCGCCGCGACGACCGACGCCCTCGCCGCGCACACCGTGGACCTCTCGCGCTCCGGCGCCCGCCTCGGCCTGGGCGCCGGGCAGGTGCTGCCCGACGACAGCACCCTGCAGGTCACCCTGGAGGTGGACGGCGAGGACGCCGTGTCGGTGACCGCGCGCGTGGTGCGCACCGACCCCGCCACCCAGGAGGTCGCCGTCCGCTTCGTCGACCTCGTCGAGGCCGACGCCCAGCGCATCGACCGCGTGGTGCTGGCGGAGCTGTCCGAGCAGGCCGGCCAGGCGGCCGAGCGCGGCTGAGGCGCCGCTGGGGTGGCTGAGGTCGCTGAGGACCAGCGCCGCCGCTGACGGCTGAGACACTGGACCCGTGAGCGCTCCCGTCCTGACCGCCCCCGCGGCCTCCGCCGCGCGGCCGGTGCTGCCGCCCCTGCGGATCGGCCCGCACGTCATCGACACCCCGGTGGTGCTGGCCCCCATGGCCGGCGTCACCAACGCGCCCTTCCGCTCGCTGTGCCGCGAGCACGGCGCGGGCGTCTTCGTCTCGGAGATGGTCACCTCCCGCGCCCTGGTCGAGCGGACGCCGGAGTCGCTGCGCCTGGTCCAGCACGAGCCCGGGGCCACTCCCCGCAGCGTGCAGCTGTACGGCGTCGACCCCGCCACCGTCGGCGCCGCCGTGCGGATGCTCGTGGAGGAGGACCTCGCCGACCACGTCGACCTCAACTTCGGCTGCCCGGTGCCCAAGGTCACCCGCCGCGGCGGGGGCTCCGCGCTGCCGTGGAAGACCGCGCTGTTCACCGGCGTGGTCCGCGCGGCGGTGCAGGCCGCGGCGCCGGCCGGCGTCCCGGTGACCATCAAGATGCGCAAGGGCATCGACGCCGACCACCTCACCTACCTGGACGCCGGCCGGATCGCCGAGGCCGAGGGCGTCGCCGCGGTGGCCCTGCACGGGCGCACCGCCGCCGACTACTACTCCGGCACCGCCGACTGGGACGCCATCGCGCGCCTGAAGAAGGCGGTGACGTCCATCCCGGTGCTCGGCAACGGCGACATCTGGTCCGCCGACGACGCGGTGGCGATGATCGAGCGGACCGGCTGCGACGGCGTCGTGGTCGGGCGAGGCTGCCTGGGCCGCCCGTGGCTGTTCGCCGACCTCGCCGCGGCGCTGTCCGGCAGCCCCGAGCGGGTGCGCCCGGGCCTGGGCGCGGTCGCCGACGTGCTGCGCCGCCACGCCCACCTGCTGGTGGAGCACTTCGGCGACGAGCTGCGCGGCTGCCGCGAGATCCGCAAGCACGTCGCCTGGTACCTCAAGGGCTACGTCGTCGGCGGGTCGGTGCGCGCCCAGCTCGGCCTGGTCGACACCCTCGCCGCCCTCGACGAGCTCATCGCCGGCCTCGACCTCGACCAGCCGCACCCCGGCGACGCCGCCGAGGGCGCGCGCGGACGCACCTCGGGCACGCCGAGGGTCTCGCTGCCCGACGGCTGGCTCGACGACCGAGAGCTGACCGGTCCGGCGCTGGACGTCGTCCGCGACGCCGAGCTGCACCCGGCCAGCACCAGCGGCGGCTGAGGGTGGGGCGGCACGCTGCGGGCGGGGAGGACGGCGGGGCTCCCGGAGGCCTCGACGGCTACACCGCCGACGACCGCGCCCGCTGGGCCGCCGAGCCGCCCAAGTCCCTGGCCCGCGGCGACTTCGCCCGCGACCGCGCCCGCCTGCTGCACTCCTCGGCGCTGCGCCGCCTGGGCGCCAAGACCCAGGTGGTCGGCCCCGGCAGCGACGACTTCGCGCGCACCCGACTGACCCACTCCCTGGAGGTCGCCCAGGTCGGGCGCGAGCTGGCCGGGGCCCTGGGCTGCGACCCCGACGTCGTGGACACCGCCTGCCTGGCCCACGACCTGGGCCACCCGCCGTTCGGGCACAACGGGGAGTCCGCGCTCGCCGCGGTCACGGCCGCGGTCGGCGGGTTCGAGGGGAACGCCCAGACGCTGCGGCTGCTGACCCGCCTGGAGCCGAAGGTGGTGCAGGCCGACGGGCGCCCGGCCGGCCTCAACCTCACCCGCGCCAGCCTGGACGCCGCGACCAAGTACCCGTGGGCGGCGGGGGAGGACCCGCGCGGGGCGACGGGGAAGTTCGGGGTCTACGCCGAGGACGCCGCGGTCTTCGCGTGGCTGCGCGAGGGCGCCCCGCACGGCCGCCGCTGCCTGGAGGCCCAGGTGATGGACCTCGCCGACGACATCGCCTACAGCGTCCACGACCTGGAGGACGCCGTGGTGGCCGGGCGCCTGGACCTCTCGCTGCTCGCCTCGCCCGCCGCCCGCGCGCAGATCGGCGAGCAGGTCCGCGCGCGCTACCTGGCCGACGCCGCCGACGACGAGGTGGACGCCGCCCTCGCGGCGCTGGCGGCCAGCCCCAGCTGGGTCTCCGGCTTCGACGGCAGCCGCGCGGCGCTCGCGGCGCTCAAGGACATGACGAGCACGCTCATCGGCCGGTTCTGCCTGGCCGTGCAGCGGGCCACCCGGGAGGTCACCGGCCCGGGCCCGCTGACCCGCTACGCCGCCGACCTCGTGGTGCCGCGCGCCACGGCGCTGGAGGTCGCGGCGCTCAAGGGCGTGGCGGCCGCGTTCGTGCTCACCGACCGCGACCGGGTGCCGGTCTACGCCGGCCAGCGGGAGGTGCTGCAGCAGCTGGTGCGCGCGCTGCTGGAGCGCCCCGGCGAGCTCGAGGCGCCCTTCGCGGCCGACCACGCCGAGGCGGGCGACGACGCGGGCCGGCTGCGGGCCGTGGTCGACCAGGTCGCCTCCCTCACCGACGCGAGCGCGACCGCCTGGCACGCCCGCCTCTGCTGAGGCCGGCGCCGCACCCGGTTCACCGCGGCGCCGCCGAGCACGGCAGGATCGGGCGCACGACCACAGAGAGGTGGAGCACCCCATGAGCGAGAAGCACCCCGGCGACGTCGCCGACCTGCGCGTGGCGATGATCGGCTACGCCTTCATGGGAGCCGCGCACTCCCAGGCGTGGCGCACGGCGCCGCGCTTCTTCGACCTCCCGCTCACCCCCCGCCTGCACGTGCTGGGCGGCCGGGACGCCGCGGCGCTCACCGCCGCGGCGGCCCGCCTCGGGTGGGAGCAGACGGAGACCGACTGGCGCCGCGTCGTCGAGCGCGACGACGTCGACCTGGTCGACGTGTGCACGCCCGGCGACACCCACGCCGAGATCGCCATCGCGGCGCTGGAGGCGGGCAAGCACGTGCTGTGCGAGAAGCCGCTGGCCAACACCGTCGCCGAGGCCGAGGCGATGGTGGCCGCCGCCGAGCGGGCGGCGGAGCGGGGGGTGCGCTCGATGGTGGGCTTCACCTACCGCCGCGTGCCGGCGATCGCCCTGGCCCGCCAGCTCGTCGCGCAGGGCCGGATCGGGCAGGTCCGGCACGTGCGCGCGCAGTACCTGCAGGACTGGCTGACCGACCCCGAGTCGCCGCTGACCTGGCGGCTGCAGGCCGACAAGGCCGGCTCCGGGGCGCTGGGCGACATCGGCGCGCACATCATCGACCTCACCCAGCACATCACCGGGCAGGTGCTCACCGGGGTCAGCGCCCTGCTGGAGACCTTCGTGACCGAGCGGCCGCTGCCCACCTCCGCGGGTGCGCTGCGTGGCGTCGGAGGCACCGAGCGCGGGCCGGTGACCGTGGACGACGCGGCCGTCTTCACCGGGCGCTTCTCCGGCGGGGCGCTCGCGACCTTCGAGGCGACGCGCTTCGCCACCGGGCGCAAGAACGCCATCCGGGTGGAGGTCAACGGCTCGGCCGGCAGCCTCGCGTTCGACTTCGAGGACATGAACGTCCTGAACTTCTACGACGCCGCCGAGGACGCCGCGACCGCGGGCTTCCGCCGGATCCAGGTGACCGAGCCCGAGCACCCCTACGTCGGCGCCTGGTGGCCGGCCGGCCACGGGCTCGGCTACGAGCACGGCTTCACCCACCAGGTCGTCGACCTCGTGGAGGCGATCGGCGCGGGCGCCGACCCGACGCCGTCCTTCGCCGACGGACTGCAGGTGCAGCGCGTGATGGACGCCGTCCAGCGCAGCGCCGCGCAGTCCAGCACCTGGACGCCCGTGGCCCCCGTGACCCCCGTCCCCGCCTGAGAGGAGCCGACGATGTCTCGACCGATCACGCTGTTCACCGGCCAGTGGGCCGACCTGCCCTTCGAGGAGGTGTGCCGCCTGGCCTCGGAGTGGGGCTTCGACGGCCTGGAGATCGCCACCTGGGGCGACCACCTGGACGCCGCCCGCGGCGCCCGCGACCCCGACTACATCGCCGAGAAGAAGGCCGTGCTCGAGCGCTACGGCCTCGGCGTCTGGACCATCTCGGCGCACCTGACCGGCCAGGCGGTCTGCGACCACCCGATCGACCAGCGGCACCAGGCCATCGTCTCGGAGCAGGTGTGGGGGGACGGCGACCCCGAGGGCGTGCGCCAGCGCGCGGCGGAGTACGTCAAGGACGCCGCCCGCACCGCCGCGGCGCTGGGCGTGAAGACCGTCACCGGCTTCACCGGCTCCTCGATCTGGCACACCGTGGCGATGTTCCCGCCCGTGCCGCCGTCGATGGTCGAGGCCGGCTACCAGGACTTCGCGGACCGGTGGAACCCCATCCTCGACGTCTTCGACGAGGTCGGCGTCCGCTTCGCCCTCGAGGTGCACCCGAGTGAGATCGCCTACGACTACTGGACGACCAAGCGGGCGCTCGAGGCGATCGGGCACCGCGAGGCGTTCGGCCTCAACTTCGACCCCAGCCACTTCGTCTGGCAGGACCTGGACCCGGTCCGATTCCTCGACGACTTCCGCGAGCGGATCTACCACGTGCACTGCAAGGAGTCGGTCAAGCAGCTCGACGGGCGCAACGGGCGGATGGGCTCCCACCTGGCGTGGGCCGACCCGCACCGCGGCTGGGACTTCGTCTCCACCGGGCACGGTGACGTGCCGTGGGAGCCGATCTTCCGGATGCTCAACGCGATCGACTACCAGGGGCCGACCAGCGTGGAGTGGGAGGACGCCGGCATGGACCGCCTCGTCGGCGCCCCCGACGCCCTGGCGTTCGTGCGCCGCCTGGCCGAGCAGATCCGCCCGCCGCAGGCCGCCTTCGACGCGGCGTTCAGCACGAAGGCCTGAGGCCGGTGCCGGCGCACGGGGAGGACGTCGCCACGGACCTCCTCGTGCGCCGGCTGCGGGCCGCCGGCTGCGTCTTCGCCGAGGACGAGGCCGCGGTGCTGCAGGAGGCGACGACCGACCCCGCGCGCCTGGAGGCGATGCTGCGACGCCGCGAGGCGGGCGAGCCGCTGGAGCAGGTGGTCGGCTGGGTCGGCTTCGGCGGCCTGCGCCTGGCCGTGGGGCCCGGCGTCTTCGTGCCCCGCCAGCGCACCCTGCTCCTCGCGCGCGCAGCCGTCGAGCTCGCCCGCGCGCAGCCCGCGCCGGTGCTGGTCGAGGCCTTCGCGGGGGTGGCTCCGGTCGCGGCGTCGGTCGCGGACGCCGTCCCGGGAGCGCAGGTGCACGCGTGCGACGTCGACCCCCGGGCGCTGGCCCACGCGCGGCGGAACCTCCCTCCCGGCGCGGGCGTGCACGAGGGACCCCTGCTGGAGGGCCTGCCCGCCGCGCTGCGCGGGCGCGTGACGCTGCTGGTCGCCGTCCCGCCGTACGTGCCGCGGGCCGCCGCCGCCCTGCTGCCGCGCGAGGCGCTGGACCACGAGCCCGCCGCGGCGCTGTTCGGCGGCGACGACGGGCTGGACCTGCTGCGCGCCCTGCTCGACCGAGCCCTCCTCGACCGCGCCGGCCCCTGGGTCGTGCGGGGCGGCGCGGTGCTCGTCGAGCTGGGCGCCGCGCAGTGCCCGGCCGCGGTCCGCCACGCGGAGGCGGCCGGGTGCTCGGTGCGGCGGCGCGAGGGCGAGGACGGCCAGACCGTCGTCCTGGAGGTCAGGCCCGGGACGCGCCCTACTGCAGCGCCGAGGTGAGGCGGGCGAGGTCGTCCAGCACCCGCTGGTGCCACGGCCGGGCCCGCCACTCGGCCAGCGTGAGCTCGCGGCTGAGCGAGCGGTAGCCGTCCTCGACGGCGCGCAGCTCGCCCACGAAGGCGGCGCCGCGCACGAGCACGGAGACCTCCAGGTTGAGGCTGAACGAGCGCATGTCCATGTTGCTGGAGCCGACCACGGCGACGTCGTCGTCGATGGTCACGTGCTTGGCGTGCAGCACGTACGGCTCGGGGTAGAGCCAGATCCGCACGCCCGCGCGCAGCAGCGCCGCGTAGTAGGACTGCTGCGCGCGGTGGGTCAGCCACTGGTCGCCGCGCTCGGAGACGAACAGGTCCACCTGCAGGCCCCGCTCGGCCGCCGTGGTCAGGGCCAGCAGCAGCGACTCGTCCGGCACGACGTACGGGCTGGTGATCCCGATGCGCTCCTGCGCGTAGTAGGTCAGGGCGTTGAAGAGCTTGAGGTTGTTCTCGCCCGCGAAGCCGGGCCCGCTGGGCACCACCTGGCAGTCCAGGTCGTGGCCCGGGCCGCCCGGGCCCACCGCCCGGGGCTCCCCGTCGAGCAGCTCGTCGGTCTCGCTGTACCAGTCGGTGATGAAGATCGCGGCCAGCTCGGCCACGACCGGGCCCTCGAAGCGGGCCACGAGGTCCTGCCACTGCAGGCTGCGCCGGCGGTGGCGCCGCTTGTGGTAGCCGCGCTCGATGACGTTCTGGGAGCCGGTGAAGGCCACGGCGCCGTCCACGACCAGCAGCTTGCGGTGGTTGCGCAGGTCCGGCCGCTGGTAGCGGCCGCGCAGCGGCTGCACCGGCAGCAGCAGGTGCCACTGCGCGCCCATCGCGGTCAGCCGGCGCGTGGTGGCGCGGTAGCCGGGGGTTCGCAGGCAGGCCAGGTGGTCCAGGAGCACCCGCACCACCACCCCGCGGGCCACCGCGCGCTCCAGGGCCGCGAAGAGCGGCTCCGTCGCCTCGTCGACCATGAGGATGTAGAACTCCGCGTGCACGTGGTCGCGGGCGCGGTCGACCTCGGCGGTCATCGCCGCCAGCGAGCTCGCGTAGTCCGTCATCAGCGTCGCGCCGTTGCCGGTGACCAGCGGCATCGAACCCAGGCGCCGGTTGAGCGCCACCACCGAGGCGAACCACGGGGGCCACGGGTCCTCCAGCCGCACCTGGTCCACGCCCCGGGTGCGCGCCATGATCAGCTCGTTGATGGTGCGCTGCTTGGCGCGGCGCGACCTCGGCAGCTTGGGGCTGCCGATGAGCAGGAAGAACGCCGCGCCCAGGTAGGGCACGAAGAAGATGGCCAGCAGCCAGGCCATGGCCGAGGACGGACGCCGGTCCGCCGGCACCACCGCGAGGGCGGTCAGGCGGATCGCCAGGTCCAGGGCCACGACCAGGGCGGCCACCACGACCGGCCACGAGGGGGGCCACAGGTCGACGTCCAGCACGCGCTCCCACCTCCCTCGACGAGCCCACCGCTGCTCCGTCCCCATCGGCGGGGAGGGCGGACCCCTGGAGCCCCGGCGCCGCCTAGACTCCCAGGGTGGCGGGCAGGATCCGGCGGGAGGACGTCGACCTCGTCCGCGAGCGCACCCGGATCGAAGAGGTCGTCGGCGAGCACGTCACCCTCAAGACCGCGGGCGTGGGCTCCATGAAGGGCCTGTGCCCCTTCCACGACGAGCGCTCCCCGTCCTTCCACGTGCGGCCCGGCGTCGGGCGCTACCACTGCTTCGGCTGCGGCGAGGACGGCGACGTCTTCGCGTTCCTGGAGAAGGTCGACGGCGTCACCTTCGTCGAGGCCGTCGAGCGCCTGGCGGGCCGGATCGGCCACCAGCTGCGCTACGAGGAGGGCGGCGCCCCGCGCCCGCAGCAGGACGTCGGCCGCCGCCAGCGCCTGCTCGACGCCCACCGGGTGGCCGCGGAGTTCTACACCGAGCAGCTGTTCACCCCCGGCGCGGAGGTGGGGCGGCGCTTCCTCGTCGAGCGCGGCTTCGACCGGGCCGCGGCGGCCACCTTCGGCGTCGGGTTCGCCCCCGCCGGGTGGGACGCGCTGACCCGCCACCTGCGCGGGCGCGGCTTCACCGACGACGAGCTCGTCACCGGGGGCCTGGCCAGCCGCGGCCAGAACGCCTCGCGGGGCCCGTTCGACCGCTTTCGCGGCCGCCTGGTCTGGCCGATCCGCGACACCACCGGCGCCACGATCGGGTTCGGGGCGCGCAAGCTCCTCGAGGACGACAACGGACCCAAGTACCTCAACACCCCCGACAGCCCGCTGTACCGCAAGTCCTCGGTGCTGTACGGCCTCGACCTGGCCAAGCGCGACGTCTCGCGCACCAAGCAGGTCGTCGTGGTCGAGGGCTACACCGACGTGATGGCCTGCCACCTGGCCGGGGTCACCACGGCCGTGGCGACCTGCGGCACCGCCTTCGGCAGCGAGCACATCGCGATCGTGCGGCGGATCATGGCCGACGACGACGCCCGCTCGGGGGAGGTCGTGTTCACCTTCGACGGCGACGAGGCGGGTCAGAAGGCGGCCCTGCGCGCCTTCGAGGAGGACCAGCGCTTCGTCGCCCAGACCTTCGTGGCCGTCGAGCCGGGGGGCCTGGACCCCTGCGACCTGCGCCAGACCAGGGGCGACGAGGCGGTGCGGGAGCTGGTGGCCGGCCGGCGTCCGCTGTTCGAGTTCGCGATCCGCTCCACGCTGTCCGGCTACGACCTGGACACCGCCGAGGGCCGGGTGCAGGCGCTGCGGGCGGCCGCGCCCGTCGTCGCCGGGATCAAGGACCGCTCGCTGCGCCCGGAGTACGCCCGGCGCCTGGCCGGCTGGCTCGGCATGGAGGTCGAGGCGGTCTCGCGCGCGGTGGGCTCGGCCGGCGGGGGCGGAGGCGGCGGGGGCGGGCGTTCGGCGGCCCCGCTGACCCGGCGTCCGGCAGCCCCGCCGGAGCGCGACCCGGTGTTCGCCGCCGAGCGCCAGCTGCTGCAGGTGGCGCTGCAGTCCGCTGCAGTCCCCGGCCTCGGTGCCCGCCGACTTCGACGACCTGGGCCCCGACGCCTTCGCCGTCCCCACCCACCGCGCCGTGCACGACGCCGTCCGCTCCCTGGGCGGGATCGCCGCGGCCGGCCCGGGCTGGGTGGAGCGCGTGCGCGAAGCCGCGGGCGAGTCGGTGGCCGGGGTGGTCGGCGAGCTGGCCGTCGCACCGCTGCCGGAGAGCAGCGCCGAGGGCGCCGCGCGCCTGGCCGCCGACCTGCTGCGCCGCGTGCTCGACCGCGACCTGCTGCGCCAGGAGGCCGACCTGCGCGGGCGGGCGCAGCGGCTGGAGGCCTCCGGCGACGCCGAGGCCGTCGCGGAGGCCTACGCCGCCCTGTTCGCGCTGGCCGCCCGGCGCCAGCAGCTGCGCGTGAACTGAGCGGCGCTGCGCCGGCCGGGAGCCGCCTGGTGTGTCCCGTCCTCGACGGCAGGGGCCTCTGGCTATCGTGGCGGCGTGATCCCCGTCCCGCGCCGCACCGACGGCCCGCTCCCCGGTGACCTGTACCTGGACTCGGCCGTCCCGGAGTGCGAGCGCCTGACGATGACGCGAAACGGGTGGGCCGCGCAGGTCACCCACGTGTGGACCGGCACCGGCTGGACCCGCCTGGTGCCCGGCGCGGTGCGCGAGGTGCCCGCCCAGCAGCCGCTGCCGACCGGCGTCGCCACCCGTCCTCCCACGGCCGCCGCCCCTCCCGTGGCCGCCCTCCCGCCCGTGGCCCCTCCGGTGCCCGTGCGGGCCGGCGCGGGGGAGGGCCTGAGCCGCTGGCGCACCCGCTCCGCGCAGCGCGACGCCGTCAGGGCCGCGGCCGGCGAGCGCCGCAGCGGGCGCTCCGGCAGCCCGCAGGACCGCCGGAGCGACCGCACCGCCTGAACGACCGCGCCGCCCGAGCCCCTCAGGCGGTGAGCGCGCGCACCACCGCCGGCGGCAGGGGGCGGTCGGCGTGCAGCAGCAGCACCGCCTCGGAGTCGTGAGGATCGGGGCCGCGCCACACCCGCACCAGCCCCGCGCGCTCCACGGCGCGCACCGAGCGGGCGTTCTGCTCGGCGACGACGGCGGTGACCGGCAGGTCGGGCCGCAGCGCGCGGGCGCAGGCGGTGCCCGCCGCGGCGACCTCCTGGGCGAACCCCCGCCCCCAGTCCTGCGGTCGCAGGGTGAAGCTGAGGTTCCACGCCAGCTCGGTCGGCAGGCTGCAGCCGCCGACGCCGACCAGCCGGCCGGCCTCGGGCCCGTGGCGGTGCCGCAGCACCCAGCCCGTGGCGGTGCCGCAGCACCCACGGCCCGAGGCCGTGCGCGTCCCACCGCGCCGCCCACCGCTCCACGGTCGCCGCGGTCCGCGCGGGGGAGTCGTGCCGCAGCACCGGGTCGCCGGCCCAGACGCGCGGGTCGGAGTACAGGGCGAACAGCTCGTCGACGTCCTCGGGGCTCGGCCGCCGCAGCACCAGCCGCGCGCTGGTGGTGTCGGACAGCGGCGGCAGGAGCGGCGGCTGGAGCACCGCGCCAGCATCCCAGCAGCCGTGCTGCAGCAGGTGTCGCCTCAGGACGGCGCGAGGCGGCACCTGCTGCAGCGCGACGGTGACGACGGGTGCAGCGCGGCCTGCGGGCGCTACCGGCCCTGGCGCGTCGAGCGCTCGCGCGCCATCCGCTCCCGCACGACCCGGCGCAGCACCTTGCCGAGCTGGCTGCGGGGCAGCTCGTGCACGAGGTCGACGACCGAGGGCACCTTGTAGCCGGCCAGGCGCTCGCGCGCCCACGCCCGCAGCGCCTCGGTGTCGACCAGGGCCCCGGCGCGGGCCACCACCGCGGCCGCCACGCGCTCGCCGGTCGTGTCGTCGGGCAGGCCCACCACGGCGGCGTCGTCGATGTCGGGGTGGGCGCGCAGCACGGCCTCGACCTCGGAGGGGTGGACGTTGAAGCCGCCGACGATGACCAGCTCCTTGATCCGGTCGACGACCCGCACGTAGCCGTCGGCGTCGACCTCCACGACGTCGCCCGTGCGCAGCCACCCCCCGGGCAGCAGCGAGGCGGCGGTCTCCTCCGGGCGGCGCCAGTAGCCGGCGAACACCTGCGGACCGTGCAGCAGCAGCTCCCCGCGCTGGCCGGGGGCGACGTCCGTCGTGGGGTCCTCGGGGTCGACGACCCGCATCCGGGTGGAGGGGAAGGGCACGCCGATCGAGCCGGGCCTGCGCGCCGGGGAGATGGGGTTGCCCAGGGCCACCGGCGAGGCCTCGGTCATCCCGTAGCCCTCCACGAGCAGCCCGCCGGTGACCTCCTCCCACAGCGCCACGGTCGCCGGGGGCAGCGGCATCGCCCCGGACAGGGCGTACCGCGCCGAGGACAGGTCGGCGCCGCGCTCGCGGGCGGCCTGCGCCAGGCGCTGGTAGATCGGCGGGACGCCGGGCACGAAGGTCGCGGGGCGCCGGCGCCAGGCGGCCAGGACGGCGTCCACGTCGAAGCGCGGGAGCAGCAGCAGGCAGGCGCCGGTGCTGACGGCGAAGGTCAGGCACAGCGTGAGCCCGTAGGCGTGGAACAGCGGCAGCACCGCCAGCACGACCTCCTCGCCCTCGCGCATCCCCGGCACCCACGCCCGGCCCTGCGCGGCGTTCGCGGCGAGGTTGCGGTGGGTGAGGACGACGGCCTTGGGCGAGCCCGTCGTCCCGCCGGTGTAGAGCAGGGCCGCGACGTCGCCCAGGGCCGGCTCGGGGTGGGCGGGGTCCAGCGGGCCGGCCGCGGCGACCGCGCGCTCCCAGCTGCGCGAACCCTCCGGTCGCGGGGCGACCAGCTGCGCGCGCTGGGCCCGGGCGCGCGCCAGGGGCAGCCGCAGCGCGACCCGCTTGGCCAGGGGCAGCTCGGCGACCAGGTCGGCGACCAGCAGGACGCCGTCCGGTCCGGCCGCCGCACGCAGCGCCTCGTGCACGGCCGCCGACGAGCCCGGCCAGGTGACCACCACGCGCGCGCCGCAGTCGGAGAGCTGGGCGCGCAGCTCCTCGGCGGTGTGCAGCGGGTTGAGCTCGACGACCACGGCGCCCAGGCGCAGCACCGCGTAGAAGGCCACCAGGTGCTGGGGCGTGTTGGGCAGCGCCAGGGCCACCCGGTCGCCCGCCTCCACCCCGAGGCGGCGCAGCGCCTCCGCCGCCCGCGAGGCGGTGGACAGCAGCTCGGCGTAGGTGGTGGTGGCCCCGGAGAAGTCCGTGACCGGGCGGGCGGCGAAGCGCTGGGCCGCCTCCTGCAGCAGCCGCGGCAGGGACGCCGTCGGCTCGGCGATGTCGGCGGGCACCCCGGGGGCGTACTGGCTCAGCCACGGGCGGTCGTCGGCGGGAGGGGTCACGGCAGGAGTCTGGAGCACGCCGGTGGGCACCCGCACGGTGGAGTCGCGTCGCACACCTGTTCGACTCCGTGGCATCCTGCCCGGGTGGCAGGCGGCAGCAACCGGGCGAGCACCGGGCTGCCCGCGTGGCTGGTGGAGGCCAGCGCCGCCGCGCGCGCCGCCGAGCAGGTGCAGCGCCCGCAGCGGCGCGTGCACTGCTGGGTCCACGCGACCGGTGCTGACTGGCCGGGCCTGGTCCTGGAGTGGCGCCGGGAGGGGGCGGGCTGGATGGCCCGGGTGGTCTGGACCACCGGGGGCGGCAGCCTGGTGTGCGAGTGGCTGGAGGCCGAGCAGGTGGGTCCGGCGTGAGCGCGCCCGCAGGCGCCCCGACCACCCGGCGCGCCGGGCTCCAGTCGGCGGCGGCCCGTGCCGATGCTGGGCGCGTGCACGCCACCCGAGGCAGCCTCGTCCACGAGGCCCACCGCAGCACCACCACTGACCGCGACGAGCGCGAGCGCCGCCTGCGGGCGGTGAACACCGCCCTGGCCGAGCGGGGCTGGAGCGTCGACCTGCAGCCCGACCCGGACGCCGACCCCGCCGGGGCGCGCCTGGAGGAGCAGCTCGGCTCCGGCGACCCCGCCGACCTCGACGCGTGGGGCCCCGACGTCGTCGCGATCCTGGCGGCCGACCGCCGCCGGCGCCACCTGCACCTGCTCGACGCGATCCGCCGCGGCCAGCTCACCGCCTACCGCGTCGCCCTGCTCGACGAGCGCGGCGCCGAGGTCGTGGCCAGCACCGCGTGGGCCGAGCCGGGGAAGGTCCCCGGCCGCCGCGAGGCGCTGAGCATGCTCGGGCCGCGGGTCATCGCCGCGACCGTCGTGGCCTTCTCCGAGGCCCTCACCGAGGCCGTTCCCGACCGCTGAGCCCCCGCTCACCGCCCGGCTGCTCACCGCCCGGCTGCTCACCGCCCGGGTCCGTCGCGCCCCGCGCGCGGCGTGCGGCCGCGTACGCCGGGGCCCGCACGGCGGCCAGGGCGGCCGGCACCGCCAGCCCGGGCGGGACGCCGAGCACCGGGTCGAGGTCCATCGCGGCGTCCGGCCCGTCCAGCGGCCCGTGCAGGTGCAGCTCGCCGAACGGCTCCCAGGGCCCGCGGACGGGCGCGGCCAGCAGCCGGAAGCGGGCGCTGGTGCCCGGCCACGGCCCGGCCGGCACGGCGGCCAGCAGCACCGGCCCGCGCGGGCTGCGGTAGGGGAGCACCGAGGTGTAGCCACAGCGGGCGGGGTCGCGGCGCGGCGCCAGCAGGAAGCGGGTCAGGGCTCCCGTGCCGGTGGAGGCCAGCAGCACGTCGTGCGAGCCACCGGGCCCGCGGGTGCGCAGGGCCAGGCCGAGCACGTCGGGCAGCGGCCCGGGCAGGCCCACCGAGCGCGACAGGCGCACGAGGGCGGCGTCCTGCCCCAGCTCGTCCAGCCACGCCGCCCCCCAGGGCCGCGCCGCGCCGGTGCGGTGGACGGTCGCGGCCACGACCGACCCGCGCGGGTGCACCGGCTTGGCGCCCCGCAGCCGGGTCAGGCCCGCGGAGGCGGCGGCCAGGGCGGCGCCCGCGACGCGCGGCAGCGGTCCGGCTGCGGTGGGAGGCGCGGCAGCAGCAGGTGGGGGAGCGGTCACCGGCCCCCCCTACCCACGAGCGCACCAGCGAGCCCGCCCAGAGCCCGCCCAGGCCCGGCACGGGCGCCGAACCGGGTGAAACCGCCCGCAGGCGCGCCCTGCTCGGTCAGAATCCGGAGCGTGACGACCCGCGCCGTCCTGGCCTCCGCCGCGACCGCCGCCGTGCTGGCCCTCGCCGCCGCGGCTCCCGCGAGCGCCGAGGTGCCGGACGACCAGCGCGCCCGCCAGGCCGAGGACCTCGCCGCCCTCGCCGCCGACCACGCCGCCACCCGCGCGCAGGACGGCCTGACGCCCCTGCGGGCGGACGCGGCGCTGGCGGCCGTGGCCCAGGGGTGGGCCGAGACCATGGCGGCCGACGGGCAGCTGCGGCACAGCACCGGCGACCCCCGCTCCGGCTACGACGTGGTCACCCCGGGCGGGTACGGCGAGGTCGCCGAGAACGTCGGGTACTCCAGCGGCGGCGCCGGGCCGCTGTACGCGGCGTGGCTCGCCAGCCCGTCGCACGCCCGGAGCATCCGCACCGAGCGCTACGACGCGGTGGGCATCGGCGCCGCCTACGACGCCCGCGGCCAGCTGTGGTCGGCCGTGGTCTTCGCCGACTACGTGCTCAACGGTCCCAGCGCCGCCCCCGTCCCCGGCGTCCCCGACGCGCCCGGCGTCCCCGCCACGCCGTCCGCGGCGTCGAAGGCCCCTGCCCCGGCGCGCTCGGTCGTGCCGGCGACGGCCCCGGTCGCCCCGACGGCCTCGCCGAGCAGGGACGCCGCTCCTGCCCCGGCGGTGACCGCTCCTCCGGCGGCGTCCACCCCGGCCGCGTCGTCGGAGCCGTCGTCCGCGCGGCCGGCCCCGGCCTCCACGGCCCCTGGCGCGCTGCCCGCCGAGCCCGCCGCCTCCCCGGTCGGGCCCGTGGCCGCGCCGCCCGCCGGGGCGCGCGGGGGTGCGGGTGGCGCCACGGGGGTGGCCGCCGGCACCGTCCGCTCCGCCCTCACCGCGTGGACGGTGGCGACCACCCTCTGGCGCGCCCTGTGAGCAGCCCGCTGCCCGGCCGGTCGGCCGCGCAGCACCGCCCGCTCGCCCGTCCGCGCCACGCCGCGGGTGCGGGGCAGCACGGCTGCGGCGCCCCGGCCGCCTAGGGTCGCGGCGTGCAGTGGGCGTCCGACCTCGACTGGGGCACCGTGCCGGAGTGGCTCGGCGCGCTGATGACCGGCGCGCTCGCGCTCGTCGCCCTGCTGGCCACGACCCGCGCCCAGCGCGAGGCCCGGCGCGCGGAGGGGCGGGCGGAGGCCGTGGAGGCCGAGCTGGTCGTCGACCGCGCTGAGCGCGACCGGGTCCGGCGGGCCGAGCACGACCGCGAGCACGTGGTGACCCTGCTGGAGGTGCACGGCTTCACCCTGGTCGGCCACGCCACCGGGGGCCTGGCCCGCCGAGGGCGCGCCCGCGCCGCTCTGGCGCGGCTGCCGGTCGACGTCCTGCCGCTGACGAACGCGTACTACTCCCTCGAGCGCGACGACGACCCGGCGGGCCTGCCCGACCCCGACGCCGTGGAGGCCGAGCTGCAGTCGGAGCTGCAGCGCCTGCGCGCGGAGGCCCTCGGCCGCTGAGGTCGTGGCCGCAGGAGCAGGTCAGAGGTCGTGGACGTCGCGGCCCTCGGCCGGGCGGGGCAGGCCGAGCGCCGCCTCCGAGCCCGGCTGCACGCCGCGCTCGGGCGCCTCGGCGACCGCGGCCTCGTGCGCGGAGCCGAGCAGGGCGTCGGCCTCGTCGCCGAGCCAGGCGCGCGCCTGCTGCTCGGCGCCCGCGGGCAGGGCGCCGTGGCCGGCGATGCCGGGGGCGGGGGTGGTGTCGGCGGCGTCGGCGAGGATCCGCAGCGCGGCGCGCAGGCCGGTCGCGACGTCGCCGTGGTGGCGCCGCTCGACCTCGCTGCCCGCGCCGCTGGCGGCGTGCACGGTCCGCACGAGGGCCTCGCGGATGGCCGGGACGGCCTCCAGGGCGGTCACCGCCGGTCTCCGGTCGTCGTGCTGGTCGCTGCCGGGGTGCGCTCGTCCACGTCCCCAGCATGCGCCGGGCGCGGCACGGGAGCACGGCCGGGGCCGGTGGAGTAGACCCGGCCGGCCGCGTCGGGCGCCAGGGGGCGGGCGAGCAGGTAGCCCTGGACCCGGTCGCAGGAGTCCGCGCGCAGCCGCGACAGCTGGTCCAGCTCCTCCACGCCCTCGGCGACCACGGTCAGCCCGAAGGTGTGCGCCGCCTGGATCATGAGGGTCACCAGGGCGCGGTGCGCGGGGTCGTCGGAGGCGATGAAGCTGCGATCGATCTTCAGGGTGTCCACCGGGATGTGGCCCAGCTGCCCGATGGAGGTGTAGCCGGTGCCGAAGTCGTCGATGGCCGTGCTCACGCCGAGGGCGCGCACGGCGTCCAGGTGCGCGGTCGCGGTCGGGTCGTCGACCAGGACCGTCTCGGTGACCTCCAGCACCAGCAGGCGCGCGGGCAGCCCGGAGGCCTCCAGCGCCTCGCGGACGTCCTGCACCACCCGGCTGTCGGCGAGGTGCCTCCCGGAGATGTTGACCGCCACGGTCGGCTCGTGGTCCCCGAGCGGGGTCGGGCGGGCGGTGCGCCACCGCTGCAGCTGGCGGGTGGCCTCGTGCAGCACCCAGCGGTCCAGGTCGCACACCAGGCGCGACTCCTCCGCGGTGGGGATGAAGTCGTCCGGCGGCACCGGCCCGTGGCCGGGGCGGTCCCAGCGCAGCAGCGCCTCGTAGCCGTGCAGGCGCCCGGACGTCAGGTCCACGACCGGCTGGTAGTGCAGGTGCATCTCCCCGTGCGCGAGGCCGTGGGTGATGGCGGCCTCCAGCTCGGCGCGCTCGGCGAGCTGGGCGCGCAGCGCCTCGTCGAAGACCTCGGCCCGCCCGCGACCGCGGGCCTTGGCCCGGTAGACCGCGGCGTCGGCCTGGGCGAACAGGGCGTCGCCGTCGGTCTCGGCGTCGCGGCTGGTGGCGATGCCGACGCTGGCGCCGACCCCGACCCGGCGCTCGCCGGACGCCGTCCGCACGGTGATCGGCGCGCTGGCGCTGGCGATCACGCGCTCGGCGAGGTCGACCAGGTCGCGGCCGGAGCCGACCTGCTCGGCGAGGACGACGAACTCGTCGCCGCCCAGGCGCGCCACGACGTCGCCGGAGCGCACCGCGGCCTGCAGGCGGCGGGCGACCTCGCGCAGGACGTCGTCGCCGCAGGCGTGGCCGAAGCTGTCGTTGACGGCCTTGAAGCCGTCGAGGTCGACGAAGAGCAGCCCGGTCGTGCTGCCGGTGCGCTGGGCCCGGTGCAGGGCCGCGGACGTCAGGCGCAGGGCCTGCGCGCGGTTGGGCAGCTCGGTGAGCGCGTCGTGGGCGGCCTGGTGGGCCAGGGCGGACTGCAGCTCCTCGCGCTGGCGCACCGCGCTGACGATCTGCTGGACCGAGGCGTGCACGACCTCGCCCAGAGGGCCGGGCAGGGGCTGCTCGAGGACGGCGTCGGTGAGGTCGCCGCGGGCGACGGCGCGCGCCTGGTCCTGCACGCGGCGCAGCCCCGCGACGGCGGAGGACAGCGCCCGCGAGACGGTGCGGACCTCGCGCGGGCCGGTGACCGCGACGTCGACGAGCTCGCCCTCGCTGATCCGGCGCGCCTGGCCGGCGACCAGCCGGAGGGAGCGGGTGGTGCTGCCGCCCAGGCGCAGCGCGCCCGCCCACGACAGCAGCAGGACGACGGCGGCCAGGGCCAGCGCGCGGTCGCGGGCGCCCTCGGCGCTGCGGCGGTCGGCGCCGGCGGAGGCCAGGGCGGCGTCGGCCGCGCGCTCGACCAGCCCGCCCAGGACGGCGTCGCGGGCGGCGTTGGAGCCGACGACCGCGGTGACGCCCTCGACGAGGGAGCCGCCGCTGGCCAGGGTCGCAGCCCCGTCGCCGGAGAGGGCGTCGTCCAGGCGGGTGACGGCGCGGGAGGTCCTGGCCCGCTCCCAGGCCGCGCGCAGGTCCGGCTGGCTGAGGTCGCCCATGAGCGTGCGCGCGAGGGTGTGGTCGGCCTGCGCCTGCGCCCACGCGGGGCCGGTGTCGGAGGAGGGGTCCGAGGTGACCGCCATGCCCAGGAACAGGGGCACCTCCCGGCTGGCCGCCTGCGCCAGGTCGGAGGCCAGGCCCACGTCGCGCACGGCCCGCAGGGTGGCCGCCGAGACGTCCTCGGCGGCGGCGTCCGCGGCCACCGCGTCCTCGGCGGCGACGACGGCCCCGGCAACGCCCAGGTAGCCCTCGTAGACCGCGCTGATCTGCGCCAGGGTCAGGGAGGGCGCGTCAGCGCCGGCCCGCAGCTGCTGGAGCGAGGTGGTGGCGCGGCGCGCGGCGAGCCCGCCGGTGGACCCGGCGGGCACGCCGGCGAGGGCGCGGTCGGTGACGGCGCGGGTGTGCTGCACCTGCGCGAGGACCTGGGCCCGCAGCGGGGCCTGGAGGTCGTCGCTGAGCCCGAGGCCGGTGGTGGCGTCGGTGCTCTGGAGCACCGCGAGCATGAGGACCGGCACGACCTCCTGGTTGATGCCGGTGGCCGCGGCGTCCAGGCTCGCGACGGCGCGCACCGACCGCTCGGCGCGCGCGGCGCCGGCGGCGTCGTCGACCGCGGTCTGGACGATCGTGGTGGCCAGCACGCCGACGCCGAGCAGCGGCACGAGGACGAGGGCGCCCAGGTACAGGCGCAGGGGGGCGCCGCGAGCGGCACCGCGCGCGGCGGGCGGGGGCAGGAGGGCCATGGGAGGCCCATCGGCCGGCACGGCGCGTTCTTGATCCCTCCGCGCCCGCGGCCGGGCGGCGTCCTCACACCGGCAGCTGCACCCCACCGAGCGCCGCCGAGGCCAGGGCCGCCTCCAGCAGCGCCACGACGTCGCGGCCCTGCGCGGCGGTCACCGGCAGGGGCTCGCCGCGGCGGATCGCGGCGTGCAGGCCGGCGTAGACCTCCTCCCCGTGCCGCCCGGGCGGGGCGAGGCCGTCGACGACCCGGGGCTCGGCGTCGAAGGGGAGCACCTCCACGGCCGTGCCGGTGCGCGCCACGGCCGTGCCGGTGGTGCCGAACACCGTGAAGCGGGGCAGCGCGACGCCCGGGCGTCGGTGGACCTCCACCCGGCCGAGCAGCCCGGAGGCGAAGCGGACGTCCATCCCCAGGTGGTCCTCGACCTCGTCCCCGGCGGCGGTCGTGGTGCGCCCGGCCACGTGCGTGGCGGGCGAGCCCGCGAGGGTGAGCAGGTGGTCGACCGGGTGCGGCCCGATCACCCAGGACACCCCGCCGCCGGCGGACCGCTCGTGCGCCCACGGCAGGACGGCGTCCCCGGTGTGCGGGGCGTCCGCGCCCGTGGTCCGGTAGCGCCCGGCGTGGCTGCGCGTCACCTCCACCAGGCGCGGTGCGCCCACGGCGCCGCCCGCCACCAGGTCGCGCAGCACCGCGAAGTCGGGCTCCCAGCGCCGCTGCTGGTGCACCGCGAGCAGCACCCCGGCGCGCTGCGCGGCCGCGGTCATGGCGTCGGCGTCCGCGGTGGTGGTGGCCATCGGCTTCTCGACCAGCACGTGCTTGCCGGCCTCCGCGGCGGCGACGGCCACCTCGCGGTGCAGGTGGTGGGGCAGGGCGACGACGACGAGCTCGACCGCGGGGTCGTCCAGGACGCGGCGCCAGTCGGTGGTCGGCGTCCCCCCGAAGCGGGCCGCCGCCGCCCGGGCGCGCTCCCCGTCGCGCGCGCACACCGCGGCCAGGGCGAAGCCGGGGGAGCGGCTGATCACGGCGTCGGCGTGGTAGTGCCAGCCGCTGTTGCCCAGGCCGAGCAGCCCGACCCCGACCGGCGGCCCGCTCGCGCCGTCCGGCCCGCTCACGCCGTCGGACCAGGCGCCGGCAGGACCTCCGCGACCTCCACCAGGGCGCCGCCGCGGGACGCCGAGAGGTAGGCGGCGTCCATGATCCCCATCGTCGCCAGGTTGTCGCGGCCGCTGTGCGGGGCCTCGTACCCGCCCTCGACGGCGTCCAGCAGCGCGCCCAGCCCGTGGCCGTAGGTGCGCGGACCGTGCGGGGGGTCGTCGCGGTCGGGGAAGGAGGCGCGCACCACCTCCCCGCCGCGCAGCTGCACCTCGCCGGTGGCGTCGCCGGCCATCGGCCCGGCCCGGTGGACGGCCACGCTGCCGCCCACGAGGTCGGCGCGCATGGTGCTCTCCGGCAGCCCGCGCGCCATCCAGGTGGAGGTCATCGAGGCGACGACGCCACCCTCGAACTGCACCAGCAGGTGCGTGGACTGCTCGCCCGGCAGGTCGCCGCTCTCGTCGCGGCGGGTGAGGGCGGAGACGGCCAGCGGTGCGGCGGCGGCCATCCACTGCAGGCGGTCGATGAGGTGGACGCTGAAGATGGCCATCTCCAGCCGGTGCTGGGCCGCGCGCCACACGCCGGGGGACTGGGGGCGGTCCTGGAAGGTGCGCGCCTCCAGGGAGCGCAGGGCGCCCAGCCCGGGGTCGGCCAGCTGCTGGTGCATCCACTGGTGCTCGGGGAACCAGCGGAAGTTCTGCCCCACGGCGAGGTGGACGCCGGCCCGCTCGGCCGCGGTGACGTACCCGGCCGCGCGCACGGCGTCCGGGCCGAAGGGCTTCTCCACGAGCACGTGGACGCCGGCCGCGAACGCCGGGTCGAGCACCTCCTCGCGCACCTGCGGCGGGGTGAGCAGGACCAGGACGTCCAGGTCGGCGCCGGCGAGCATCGCGGTGGCGTCGGGGAAGCGGCCGGGGACCCCGTAGCGGTCGCAGAAGTCCGCGAGCACGTCGGCGCGCGGGTCGCAGGCGGCGACCACCTGGGCCCGGGGGCCGAGCACGGCCCGGTACCCCGCGACGTGCTGGTGCGCGACCCAGCCGGTGCCGACCAGCCCGATCCGGAAGGTCCTGTCCACAGCCGTGCTCCTGACCCCGCGGCTCCCGTGGCGCGGAGCCGGATCGTATCGGATCGACTCGGGGCGGTGAAGGTCTTGACGCTGCTGCGCTGCGCACGGGAGGCTCTGCCGGGACGGATCCGATCGGATCGGAAGAGCTCGCAGCAGTGCCGCTGCTCGTCGCACCACCGCGGTGGCCCCGCACGGAGACCCGTCACGACCACGAGGGTGTGGAGCATGGCTGAGGACGACGTCCTGGAGCTCTTCCGCGGGCTGCGGGTGGCCGACGTGCGCGACGGCATGGACTGGATCGGGCTGCCGCACCGCGGCTCGGTGACGCGGGAGGTCCGCCCCCTGACGGACGACATGCGGCTGCTGGGACGGGCCTTCACGGTGCGCTCGCGCCCCACGGACAAGCCGGCCCCGGCGATGACTCCCGACGAGTACACCGAGTGGGCCTACGACTACTGGTACACCGAGGTCAACACGTCCAAGGGCTGGAAGCAGGACCTGCGCCCGGGCGACGTCGTGGTGATCGAGGGCGCCGACCTCAACGTGGG
>Ga0210040_10002969_pt1 | contig 23369 bp, 21 predicted proteins | sample CryGeyCG12114_NA_FD_185462 | JGI IMG/M metagenome (GOLD analysis project Ga0210040, IMG submission 185462) | Groundwater microbial communities from aquifer - Crystal Geyser CG19_WC_8/21/14_NA (SPAdes) (version 2) | ecosystem: Environmental > Aquatic > Deep subsurface > Groundwater | place: USA...
GTCGGTGCTGATGCGCTCTATCATCGGGCTGCAGCGGCCGCGCGAAGGGAGCATCGAGGTGTTCGGGAAGGACATCGTGACCGCCAATCCGGACGAGGTGCTCGGCGTGCGCAACCACTGGGGCGTGCTGTTCCAGGGTGGCGCGCTGTTCTCCACGCTAACGGTGGCGGAGAACGTCGAGGTTCCGATCAAGGAGTTCTATCCGGAGCTGGACCCGGAGCTGCGGCACGAGATCGCCCGCTACAAGGTGGTGCTGACCGGCCTGCCGGCAGAGGCGGCGAGCAAGTACCCCTCGGAGCTCTCGGGCGGCATGAAGAAGCGCGCCGGCCTCGCCCGCGCGCTGGCGCTGGACCCGGAGCTGCTGTTCCTGGACGAGCCGACCGCCGGGCTGGACCCGATCGGCGCGGCCAAGTTCGACAACCTGACGCGAGAACTGGCGGACACGCTGGGGCTGACTGTGTTCCTCATCACCCACGATCTCGACACGCTGTATGCGATCTGCGACCGGGTGGCGGTGCTGGCGGACAAGAAGGTCATCGCGGTCGGCACGATCCCGGAACTGCTCCAGAGCGACCACCCGTGGATCCAGGAATATTTCAACGGGCCGCGCGCCCGCGCCGCGGTGGCGAGCGCGGATCGGGCCCGTTCGGCAAGGGCCGGCAACGCAGCGCCGCCGGCTGGCGAGGCGAAAGCCATGGACAGACCGGCGCAGCGGGGGGCATAGGCAGCGGGCATGGAAACGCGGGCAAACCACGTCTGGGTCGGTGTCGTCACACTGCTGCTGTTGGCCGGCCTTGCGCTGTTCTTCGTGTGGCTGGCACGGCTGGGCAATTCGGACCGCAAGGAATACGACATCTACTTCGAGCAATCGGTCGGCGGCCTGGCCGATGGATCGCAGGTCGCCTATTCGGGCGTGCCCGTCGGGCAGGTGTCGGACATTGACCTGTGGGACACCAACTTCGTGAAGGTGCGCATCCGGGTGGACGGTGACACGCCGATCCTGCTGGGCACCACCGCGTCGGTCTCCGCCAGCTTCACCGGCGTCTCGACGATCAGCCTCAATGGCGGCCGCCGCGGCGCCCGGCCGATCAGCTGCGAGACGACCTCCTGCCCGCAGGGCGTGCCGGTGATCCCGCCGCAGCCCGGCGGCCTCGGCGAGATCCTCGCCAGCGCGCCGCTGCTGCTGGAGCGGCTGGCTACGCTGACGGACCGGCTGACCCGGCTGCTGGGTGATGAGAACCAGGAATCGATTCGCGGCATCCTCGCCAACACTCGCCAGATCAGCGGCCAGCTGGCCGAGACCTCGCCGCAGGTGAAGACGACGCTGGCGGAGCTGCAGGGCACGCTCGCGCAGTCGACCCGCACACTCGCCGCGTTCGAAGGCACGCTGCAATCGACCAACCGGCTGATCGACGAGGAGGGCACCAGCCTCTCGGCGGAGCTGCGCACCACGATGCAGGCCGCGCAATCCGCCGCGCAGGCGCTGGAGGGGACGTTGCAGGACACCCGGCCCGCCACGCGCATGCTGGCGGAGACCACGCTGCCCGCGGCGAACGCCACGCTGGAGGATCTGCGCCGCACCAGCGCCTCGCTGCGCGCCATCACCGAGAAGATCGAGAACCAGGGCGCGCGCGCTCTGGTCGGCGGCACCAGGCTGCCGGACTACGAACCATGAGCGCGAAGGGAGCGCGAGGGATGACGACAGGGGCAGGTGCGACCCCGATGCAGGCGGCTTACAGGCGGCTTGCAACGGTGGTTCCGGCGATGTTCGGTGCGGTGCTGCTGGCCGGCTGCGTGAACTTCGGGGCTGAGCCTCCGGACCGGCTGCTTACGCTGACGTCCGCGGCACCCGCCCCGGCGGGAAGCGCGACCGACGGCGATGTCGCCACGGCGCTGGCCGTGCTGGAGCCGACCGCTGCCCAGCGCCTCACCGTCACCCGCATCCCGGTGCTGGTGGACGATTCCAGCGTCGCCTACCTGCAGGACGCGGTGTGGGTCGAGCGGCCCGCCCGGCTGTTCCAGCGGCTGCTGGCCGAGACCATCCGCGCCCGCGGCAACCGGCTGGTGCTGACGGACGAGGACCTGCAATATTCCGCCCAGACGCGGCTTTCGGGCCAGCTGCTGGAGCTTGGCTATGACGCAGCGCAATCCAGCGTGGTCGCGCGGTTCGATGCGGTGCTGCAGCAGCCCGATGGCCGCGTCCTCACCCGCCGGTTCGAGAGCATCGTGCCCGGCATCGCGCCCGAAGCGGCGGCCGTCGGTCCGGCGCTCAACCAGGCCGCCAACCAGGTGGCGACCGAAGTCGCGGACTGGGTTCGCTAGGTCACTGCCGGGGCAGGACTTTCCGCCCGGCTGGTGATTCCACCGGCGTCGACGTCGCTCTAGGCTCGCGCCAGCCGGGCGAACCGTGCTGCGAGCATGAAGGCTCCCTCCCGTGCTGCCCTGACCTCGGCCGCCTCGGCATCCGAGCCCCATAGCTCGACCTGCCAATCCTCTTCGCAATTCGCCGCCGCGAACAACGCTGCGGTGTTGGCCTCCGCTTCCAGTGCGGCGAGGGCGACGATCAGCGAGGCGCCGAGCGGCGCCAGCGTCGCCAGCGCCGCGAGCGCGAAGTCGCTCTGCCGTTCGAGCAGCGCACGCAATGTCGCCAGTGTCTCAGCCGGTTGCGGCCGGTGGACGATGCCGCTGACCCGCTCGAACCGCACCCCATGGCGCGCCTCGGCGGCCTCCACCAGCGGCTCCCACACCTCCTGCTGGCGGCGGAATAGCGGCTCCTCCGGATCGGCGCGATAGCAGAGCGTGTCCGTCTCGGCGTAGCGCAGCAGGGTGGCGATCTGCGCCGGCCGGTCGGCCGCGATCCAGTCGATCGCCAGGTCCGCCATGTCGCGCATCGGGAAGCCGTGTGGGTCGACCACCTCGCCCTGAGCGCGCCATTCCTCGGCCAGCGCATCGGCCAGCGTGCGGCTCGGCACGATCTGCGGCGCCCCGCCTTGCGTCCTGAGCGGCCGCCCGTCCAGCGCGACGCGGAAGCCGCCGCCGTCCTCCCCGACCGACACCTCTTTCCAGAACCGCCTCATGGCCGAGGGCTCCGCCACCGGCGCACCAGCAGCGCGGGCACGACCAGCGCCCCCGGCAGCCCGATGCCGAGCGCGATCCAGCCAACAACGTGCGGCAGCTCCGCCTCGCCAGAGAGCACCATGATGCCCAGCACCGTCAGCGCGATGCCGGCGAGCCGGGCAGCGTTGATCGCCAGCCAGCGGTTGCGTGCGACATTGTCGCTCATCGGTTCAGCCATCGAGCAGCGCCTCCAGCTCCGTCGGATCGTGCGCCACCGCCTCAGCCCCTGCGGCGATCAGCTCGGCCGGCTCGTGATAGCCCCAGGCGACACCAAGCGCTCGCACGCCGGCGGCACGTGCCATCGCCATGTCGAAACCGGTGTCGCCGATCATCACCGTATCCTGCGGGGCGGCACCCGCCTCCGCCATCGCCTGCTCGATCATCGAGGGGTGCGGCTTGGAAGGGTGGCGGTCGGCCGTCTGCAGCGTCACGAACAGGTCGAAGATGCCGTGGGTGACGAGGCAGGATCTCAGCCCCCGATCGGACTTGCCGGTCGCCACGCCCAGCACCCAGCCGCGCTGCTTGAGCCGGCCGAGCAGCTCTGCGATGCCCTCATAGAGCGGCTCGTGCAGGCGTCCACCGCCATGACCTGCGTCTCACGCGCGGCATCGGGCGCGAGGCGCGCGATCGCTTGCGGCAGGCTCAGGCCGACGCTGCGGCGCACCGCATTGCGCTCCGGCGCAGGTAGGCCGGCTTCGGCGAAGGCGGTGTCCATCGCCGCGCAGACCGCCGCCTGCCCGTCGCTCAGCGTGCCGTCGCAGTCGAACAATGCCAGCCGCACGCTCATGCGCACGCCTGCTGCATCAAGGCGGCCATCGCGGGCTGGCCTTGCGCCCGCAGCGCGTCGGAGTTCCAGGTCGGCACCTCGCCCGCCTCGCCATACCAGCGCGGGCTGACATAGGCATCGGGCCCGTTGACGAGCAGCAATGCAGCCCCGCCAGCGAGATGCGGCGTCAGCGCGTTGCGGTTCGACAGATGAAAGCGCACCTTGCCCGCTCCGGTGGATAGCAGCGGCGTATGCGCCACGCGCAAGCCACCGGGTGTGGCGGCGAAGGCCATGCCGAAGCCGACCTCCTCGATCAGCTGCTCGTGCATGGCCCGATCATCGAGGTGGAAGGCCGGGTGAGGGTGCATCAGCGCCCGCCGCCCCGCTTCCCGCCGCCGGGTGCCTTGCCGCCGGGTGCCTTGCCTCCCGGACCGCTGGTGACGCCGGGTACGCCACGCGAACCGGCGATGCGCTGGCGCCGCTCGCCGCGCCGGGCCCTGCGGTATTGCTTGGCATGCGCCTTTGCCGCCTGCTTCTTGGCCTCGCGACCCTGTTCCGGCGCGGTGGCGGGACGCTCTATGTCACCCAGAGCCAGGTCGAAGCCCATCTGCTCCATGCTGGCGGCGAAGTGCTCGGGCAGTTCGGCCGTCACGTCCAGCGTGCCGCCGCTGCTGTCGGATTTCGGCGCATCGATGATCAGCCGGCGGGCATGCAGGTGCATCTTGCGGCTGATCGAGCCGGTCAGGAAGGCATCCTGCCCGCCATATTTGCCATCGCCGACGATCGGGTGGCCGATGGCGGCGAGGTGGACGCGCAGCTGGTGAGTGCGCCCGGTCAGCGGCTGCAGCTCCACCCAGGCGGCGCGGTTGCCGGCGCGTTCGAGCACGCGGTAACGGGTCTTGGCCGGCTGACCGCCTTCCTCGTCCACATGCATCTTCTCGCCGCCCGTGCCCGGCTGCTTGGCGAGCGGCGCCTCGATCGTCCCCTCCGCAATATCGGGCACGCCGACGACCAGCGCCCAATAGACCTTCTTGGCGGACCGGCCGGAGAAGCGCTTGGAGAAGAACGCCGCGCTGCCCGGCGTGCGAGCGACCAGCAGCACGCCCGACGTATCCTTGTCGAGCCGGTGGACGAGGCGCGGGCGCGGTTCGTCCCCCTCGGCATAGGCGTCGAGCAGCGCATCGACATGCGTGCGCATGCCGGTGCCGCCCTGGGTGGCGAGGCCCGGCGGTTTGTTGAGCACCAGCGCGCTGTCGGTCTTCGCGATCAGCATGGCCTGCGCATCGGCCCGCTGCTCGTCCGTCAGCTCTGCGCGAGGGCGAGCCTGCGGCGAGGAGGGGCGGGCGGCGCCGCCTGGCGGCACGCGCAGCACCTGCCCAGTGGCGAGCCGATCGGCGGGATCCGCGCGCGCGCCATCGACCCGCAGCTGCCCGGTGCGTGCCCAGCGCGAGACGGTGGCGAAGCCCACCTGCGGCAGGTGCCGCTTGAACCAGCGGTCCAGGCGGATGCCGTCATCATCGGCCTGCACCGTGAACTGGCGGACCTTGGCGTCCTTTGGAGCGCCCTTCGGGTCATCCTGCGCCCGCTCGTCCATGGGTTCGTCCAAAGAGGTCATCCGATCAGCCGCAGAATGGTGAGGCCGAACAGCAGGCCGGTGATGCTGAGCCCGACCGAGAGGATCAGGTAGAGCAGGGCGAAGGTGAACTGCCCGCGCTGGATCAGCATGACCATCTCCAGGCTGAAGGCGGAGAAGGTGGTGAAGCCGCCTAGCAGCCCCACGCCGAGAAGCAGGCGCAGCTGGTCGCCGCCCTGCCCCTGGCGCGCCAGCCAGCCGGCCAGCACGCCCATCAGCAGGCTGCCGATGGCGTTGACCGCGAGCGTGGCCCAGGGGAAGATCGAGACCATCGTCGGCCCGAGCCACACGGTGATGGCGCGGCCGAGCTGGTAGCGCAGAAGCGCCCCGATTCCTCCACCGAGCGCGACGTGGAGCGAGGCCATCAGCGGCGGGGGTGGTTCCATCGTGCTCGCTTAGCGACGACGGCGGCCCGGCGAAAGGGGGCTTGCCGCTCTGCCGCGCGGGGACGGAGCGCGGGGGCGGAAGGGGCTTGCCGCGCCTTGCCTTTCGCGCCGGGTTGGACTATCGGCGGCGCGTTCGAGCCGATCCTGCGGATTCGGCGCGCATTTGTGTTCATAGTTTGATGGTGTACCCCGCGCCGATCTCGCGGGCTCTCCCGATCGATACGAAAGAGGTGGCGTTCCTTTATGCAGATCATGGTCCGCGATAACAATGTCGAGCAGGCCCTCCGCGCGCTCAAGAAGAAGCTGCAGCGCGAGGGTGTTTATCGCGAGATGAAGCTGCGCCGCCACTACGAGAAGCCGAGCGAGAAGCGTGCGCGCGAGAAGGCGGCCGCCGTTCGCCGCGCCCGCAAGCTGGAGCGCAAGCGCGTCGAGCGCGACGGCGGCAAGTAAGCGCCTGGCGCCGGGTTCCGGCCTGCTTGCAAGCCTTTGCAAGCGCCTTGTAACCCGGCCGTCCATCGGCCAGAGCGGCGCGGGAAAGCGATTTCCCGCGCTGTTTCATTTGCGCGCGCTGTTTCGAGCTTGAAGGGTTTGCCATGACCGAGATCACCCGCGTTCCGCTCCAGCCGATCGGCAAGGGCTCGCTCACCCGGCTGTGGATCGGCGTGGCGATCGCGGTGGTGCTGGCGATCGGCGTAGCCTGGCTCGCGGCGCCCAGCGTGAAGGCGCTGACCGGCGGAGTCACGATCGAGACGATCGAGGCAGGCGAGGGCGGCAGCCCCGGCCCGACCGATTTCGCACTGGTCAATTACCGGGGCACCCTGCCGGACGGCACGGTGTTCGACGAAGGCGAGCAGGCGCCCATGCCGGTCAACCAGGTCGTGCCAGGCTTCTCCACCGCGTTGCAGGCGATGCAGGCGGGCGGGCGCTACCGCGTGCAGATCCCGGCAGACCAGGCCTATGGCGAGGCTGGCGGCGGGCCCATCCCGCCGAACACCGACTTGACCTTCGAGGTGGACCTGCTTGAATTCCGCACGCAGGCGGAGGTGATGCAGATGCAGCAGCAGATGATGCAGCAGCAGATGCTCCAGCAGATGCAGCAGCAACAGATGCAGGGCCAGGCACCGGGCCAGGCGCCGGGCGCCGCCCCGCTTCCCGGCGGGCAGTAAGCTCGCCGCTTTGCTTGAAGCCGGCCGGGGCGGCTGCTAGCCCCTCGGCCGTTCCCCCGAAGTTTTTCGATCCGGAGAGACCCGCCATGTCCGTAGACAGGGCCACCGTGGCGAAGATCGCCTCGCTCGCCCGCATTCGCCTGGACGAAGATGCGCTGGACCGCATGGTGCCAGAGCTCAACACGATCCTCGGCTTCGTCGAGCAACTGGGCGAGGTGGACGTCACCGGCGTCGAGCCGATGACTGCGGTGATTCCCCAGCCGCTGCGCCTGCGCGATGATGTGATCGATGCCGATCCGCTGACCGGCGGCGGCGTGCGCGAGGCGGTGCTCGCCAACGCCCCCGCGGCCGAGCACGGGTTTTTCGGCGTGCCCAAGGTGATCGAGTGATGAGTGAACTGACCCAGCTGGGCGTAAAGGCGATCCGCGACGGGGTCGCCGCCGGCACCTTCACCGCGCGCGAAGTGGCGGAAGCGTGCAACGAGGCCGTCGCCGCGGCCGCCGAGCTCAACGCCTTCATCGTCACCACGCCCGAACGCGCCCTTGAAGCCGCCGGAAGGGTCGATGCCGACCGAGCGGCCGGGCGCGAGCTCGGCCTGATGGCCGGCGTGCCGATCGGGATGAAGGACCTGTTCGCCACCCGCGGCGTGCAGACGACCGCCGCCAGCCACATCCTCGAAGGCTTCGTACCGCAGTACGAGAGCACCGTCAGCAGCAAGCTGTGGGATGCGGGCGCGGGCATGCTCGGCAAGCTGAACCTCGACCAGTTCGCCATGGGCTCCTCCAACGAGACCAGTTATTTCGGCAACGTCTCCTCCCCCTGGCGCAAGCGGGGCAGCAACGCGGCGCTCGCCCCCGGCGGCTCCTCCGGTGGCAGCAGCGCGGCGATCTCCGCGCGGCTGTGCCCGGCGGCGACCGGCACCGACACCGGCGGCTCGATCCGCCAGCCGGCCGCGCTGACCGGCATCTGCGGCATCAAGCCGACCTATGGCCGCTGCAGCCGCTGGGGCATCGTCGCCTTCGCCTCCTCGCTTGACCAGGCCGGCCCGATGGCCCGCAGCGTGGAAGATTGCGCGATCATGCTGGAGGCCATGGCCGGCTTCGACCCGAAGGATTCGACCAGCCTCGACATGCCCGTGCCAAACTGGAGCGGGGCGCTGGAGGCCAGCCTCGCCGGCAAGCGCGTCGGCATCCCGCGCGAATACCGGATGGAGGGCACGGACCCGGCCATCCTCAAGAGCTGGGACGACGGCATTGCCTGGCTGAAGGATGCGGGCGCCGAGATCGTCGACATCTCCCTGCCGCACACCCAATACGCGCTGCCCGCCTATTACATCATCGCGCCCGCCGAGGCCTCCAGCAACCTCGCCCGCTACGATGGCGTGCGCTACGGCCTGCGTGACCTGCCAGCGGGAGCGAACCTGCAGGACATGTACGCCGCCACGCGCGCCGCCGGCTTCGGCGACGAGGTGAAGCGCCGCGTGCTGATCGGCACCTACGTGCTCTCGGCCGGCTTCTATGACGCCTATTACACGCAGGCGCAGAAGGTGCGTGCGCTGGTCGCGCGCGACTTCCAGGAGGCATGGGCCAAGTGTGACGTGATCCTCGCGCCGACCACGCCCAACGCCGCCTTCCCGCTCGGCGAGAAGCTGGACGACCCGCTGGCGATGTACCTGAACGACGTGTTCTCCGTCCCCGCCAGCCTCGCCGGACTGCCGGCGATGAGCGTGCCTGCCGGGCTGGACGCGGACGGCCTGCCGCTCGGCCTGCAGATCATTGGCAAGCCCTTCGACGAGCAGGGCGTGCTCAACGCCGGCCTCGCCATCGAGCAGCGCGCCGGGTTTACGGCCAAGCCTGAGAGGTGGTGGTAAAATGAGCACATACCGCATCCACGGCGCCACCGGCGAATGGGAGGTCGTGATCGGCCTCGAGGTCCATGCGCAGGTTACGTCCAACGCCAAGCTGTTCTCCGGCGCGGCCACGGCGTTCGGGGCGGAGCCGAACTCGCAGGTCAGCCTGGTCGACGCGGCGATGCCCGGCATGCTCCCGGTGCTCAACCGCGAGTGCATCCGGCAGGCGGTGCGCACCGGCATGGCAATCAAGGCGCAGATCAACCGCTGGAGCCGGTTCGATCGCAAGAACTACTTCTATGCGGATTTGCCGCAGGGCTACCAGATCAGCCAGCTCTACCACCCGCTGGTGGGCGAGGGCTCGCTGCTGATCGATGCCGACGAGAAGGCCGGCATCCCTGAGGACAAGGTGATCGGCATCGAGCGCATCCATGTGGAGCAGGATGCCGGCAAGCTGATGCACGACCAGCACCCCTCCATGTCTTACGTCGATCTCAACCGCAGCGGCGTGGCGCTGATGGAGATCGTCAGCCGGCCGGACATGCGCTCGCCGGCGGAGGCGGGTGCCTATGTGCGCAAGCTGCGCGCGATCCTGCGCTATGTCGGCAGCTGCGACGGCAACATGGAGGAAGGCTCCATGCGCGCGGACGTGAACGTCAGCGTGCGCAAGCCGGGCGAGCCCTTCGGAACCCGCACCGAGACCAAAAACGTCAACTCCGTGCGCTTCGTCATGCAGACGATCGAGCACGAGGCGCGCCGGCAGGTCGAGGTGCTGGAGGACGGCGGCACCATCGTGCAGGAAACGCGGCTGTTCGATCCCGGCACCGGCACCACGCGCTCGATGCGCTCCAAGGAAGACGCGCACGATTACCGCTACTTCCCCGATCCCGACCTGCTGCCGCTGGAGCTGGACCAGGCGTTCCTCGACGAATGCCTCGCGTCGCTGCCCGAGTTGCCGGATGCCAAGCGCCAGCGCTATGTCGAGCAGCTGGGCCTCTCCGCCTACAACGCGGCTGTGCTGACGGCGGAGGTGGAGACCGCCCGCTGGTTCGAAGCGCTGCTGCTCGCGAGCGCCGAGGCGCAGGGGAAGCCGCCCGCCGAGGTGGCGAAGCAGGCGGCGAACTGGTTGCTCTCCGAACTGGCCGGCGCCCTCAACAAGGCGGGCCACTCGTTGGAGGACTCACCTGTCTCGCCCGAGCGCGGCGCCGAGCTGCTGGCGCTGATGGGCAAGGGCACCATCTCCGGCTCCATCGCCAAGCAGGTGCTGGAGACGATGCTGGAGACGGGCGACGCGCCCGGCGCGATTGTCGAGCGCGAGGGGCTGAAGCAGGAGAGCGACACCGGCGCGATCGAGGCGGCCGCTGACGCCGTGCTTGCCGCGAATGGCGACAAGGTGGAGCAGTACCGCGCGGGCAAGCAGGCGCTGTTCGGCTTCTTCGTGGGCCAGACCATGAAGGCGATGCAGGGCAAGGCCAACCCGCAGGTCGTGAACGAGGTGCTAAAGGCGAAGCTGGGGTAGGAAGCCGACGATCTAGGCTAGGAGAGGACGGATGAAGTGGCTGGCGGTGGGTGCGGCTCTGCTTCTGTCTGGGTGCGACAGCGGGTGGACACCGCCGTTCATCAACGGCGGCTCCCGCGCCATTCCGCTCGAGTGGGCCCAGGTTGACCCAGGCGAGCAATTCCCGAGGATTCTGTATCGGCGATCATCACAGTGCTCCTTCAAGGACATCATCCCGTGGCAACCGATCCTCGACGAGTTTCGGCAGGAGTGGTTTTCCTCCCACCTGATCGCCGCCGGGGAGCAGCCGTTGCCGGCATCTGCCGCAAGCGAGGAGTCGGCGCCGCTTACCCTTCGATTCCTCTGGTTGCCGACGTTCGACAACCCCGTCGTGATCCGGGTTCAAAAACAGGCCAGCGGCGAGGCTCGGATTGTCGCCAAGCGGCTGTCGGGCGCGGGCGGATACGAGCCAGGAGCCATTTCAGACCAGCTCGATCGCCCACTGACTTCGCGCGAATGGCGACGGGTTGAACGCGAGCTTGCCACCTCTCGCCTGCTCGCCCAGCCTGCCGCCGATTGCACGTTGGGCTTTGACGGTTCTGAATGGATCGTCGAGGCGGTGGATAAAGACGGCTATCGTTTCATACACCGCTGGTCACCGCAAGACGGGCCGGTGCGCGCTTTCGGCGACCTCTTGCTTGACCTCACCGGCTGGCAGTTCGAAAATGTTTACTAGCCGCCTGCGATGTTATCGGGTGCCGGATTGAGAATAGCCCATGATCACCCGCGAACTTCTCGGCACAGCGCAGGTGCCTGGCGGCGAGGAGCTGCGGCTGTTCCGGCATGACCGGGACTTCATGATCGTGCTCGGCCATAACGAACTGATGAGCAGCCGGATGAGCGGCTCCGAGATCGCGCTGGCGGAGCAGACCTGCGATCGGCTGGCAGGCCGCGCAAAGCCGCACCTGCTGATCGGCGGCTATGGCATGGGCTTTACGCTGCGCGCCGCGCTTGCCCGGCTGGGCTCGGACGCGGCGGTGACGGTGGTGGAGCTGGTGCCGGAGATCATCGAGTGGGCGCGCGGGCCGATGCAGGAATTGGCCGCCGGGTGCCTCGATGATCTCCGCGTCTGCCTCGTTATGGCCGATGTCGCCGATACCATCGCGGAAGGGCCCGGCCGCTATGACGCGATCCTGCTCGACGTCGACAACGGGCCGGACGGGCTGGTGCGCAGCGAAAACGACCGGATCTACTCGCCCGAGGGGCTGCGGCGCGCCAAGGCGGCGCTGCGGCCTGGCGGGGTGCTGGCCATCTGGTCGGCCGCGAAGGACGCCGCCTTCGCCGCCCGCCTCCGCCGCGCCGGGTTCGCGGTGGAGGAAGTGCAAGTGCGCGCCCGCAGCAACGGCAAGGGCCCGACGCACACGATCTGGTTCGCCGCTCGCCCCTAGAAGCGCAGCAACGCTCCCGCCGCCGTCGCCCGCTCTACCGCCAAGCCGATCAGCAGCGGCGAGCCTCTCAGAGCTCCGGCGCCTCTAAATATTCCACCGGCATGTCGAGCCCGGCCAGCTGCTCGTCGATCGCGCCGCGGTCACCCACCACCACGATCACCAGGTCTTCCGGTTGTAGATATTCGGCGGCCGCGACGTCGATCGCCCCGGCATCGAGCGAGCGATAGATCTCCGGCAGCTGTTCGAAATAATCGTCCGGCCGGCCGAGCCGCTGGTTCTCCAGCAGCGCGCCGAGCACCTGCGCATTGGTCTGGAAGCGGTTCGGCATGCCGCGAATGTTGCCCTCCGTCACCCGCTGCAGTTCCGTCTCGTCGACGCCGCGCGTGGCGGGGAAGGCGTGCATGTCTTCCAGGATCAGGCGGATCGAATCGGCCGTGCGGTCGGTCTGCACCGGCGTCATCACGAAGAAGCTGCGCGGGCCGGTGACGCCCGGCAGGCTGCTGCGGATGCCGTAGGTCCAGCCCTTCTCCTCGCGCAGGTTCATGTTGAGGCGGGAGAGGAAGCCGTTGCCGATCACCTCGTTGGCGAGGTCCAGCGCCTCGGTGCCGCCGGCGGTGCCGGCCAAGGGCAGCAGATGACCGAGCACCAGCACGCTCTGCGGGCTTCCCGGTCGATCGATCACCACCAGCCGCGTCTGCGCCGGGGGCGTGGCCGCGGCGAGGTTCTTGGTTGGGGGCGGAGCGGCAGGTGCCTGCCAGTCGCCGAAGGCACGCTCCAGCGCCGGCAGCAGCTCTTCCATTGTCACGTCGCCCACCACGTTGATGGTGGCGAGGTCGGGCCGCAGCCAGCGATCATGCTCCGCGCCGAGCACTTCCGGGGTCAGCGCCTCGATCACCGCCGGCTTGCCGCTCGCACCGACGGAACCGTAGGGATGCGCCTCCCCATAGATCAGCGGCCCCAGCGCGCGGCTGGCGAGGCCGATCGGGTCGGCCTGCTGCTGGGAGATTTCCGCCAGCCGCTGGTTCTTCACCCGCGCGACCTCCTCGGCGGCGAAGGCGGGGTTGCGCGCCACATCCGCCATCAGCGCCAGCGACGGGGCGAGGTTGGCGCTGAGCGCCGTGAGCGTGACGGAGCTGCTGTCGGTCGAGGTGCCGGTGCCGATGGCAGCGCCCAGCCGCTCCTGCTCCTCGGCGATCTGCACGGCGCTGCGGGTGGTGGTGCCTTCCTCCAGCATCTCCATCATCAGCGATTGCGTGCCGGCGCGCTCGGCCCCGTCCGCCGCGGTGCCGGCGTCGAAGGTGAGCGCCAGCGTCAGCTTGGGGATCGCGGTGCGCCGCGCGAGAGCGACCTTGATGCCGTTCGACAATGTGGTGCGTTCAACCGCCGGGAACTCGACCTCCCCGACCGGCAGCACCGGCGGCGGCTGGCGCGGCTCCCCGCTGCGCTCCACCGTCACCGGCTCGCGCGGATCGGCCTCGGGCGATGGGACGGTGCCCTCGTCGCCCCAGCCGCCCAGCAGCGCGCCGTCCTCGGTCCGCTCCCCCGGCACCACCGACAGGGTGTAGGCCGGCCGGCCGAGCCAGCGCTGCAACGCGCTTCGCACCTGCTCGGGCGTGAGCGCGGCGAGCTGTTCGAGCTCCGCCTTGTAGTGCGCCGGATCGCCGGCGTAGAGCAGCCCTTCCGCGAGGGTCGCGCCCTTGCCGCCGAAGCCGCCGACCACTTCCAGTGCGCCGATCTGGGCAGAGACGATCTCCGTCGCCGCGCGGGTCAGCTCGTCCTGCGTCGGCCCCTCGGCCAGCAACTCGGCGATCACGGCGTCGAAGCGCGCTTCGGCCATTGCAGGATCGACGCCCGGCCGCACTTCCATCTGAGCGATCAGCGTGGCCAGCTGCTCCTCCTGCTCGGCGCCTGCGGAGACGGCCACCGCCAGTTGCTCGTCGCGCACCAGCACGTTGTCGAGGCGCGAGCTGGCGAGGCCGCCCAGCACGTGCAGGCCGGCGGCCAGCGGCACCGCGTCGGGGCTCGTCAGCGCCGGACCGGTCCAGGCACGCATGACCAGCGTGACCGGCACCTGATCGGCCATCTCCTCGCGCACCGCCGCGGCGAGCGTGACCGGCGGCGCCTCCCGCTGCACCACTTCAGGCCCGCGCGGAATGCCGCCGAACCAGCGCTCGACCGCCGGCCGGGCGGTCGCCGCATCGATATCGCCGGCCAGCGCCAGCACCACGTTGTTCGGCCCGTAATGGTCGATGAACCACTTGTGCACGTCGGCCAGGCCGGCCGCGTCCAGGTCCGCCATCGAGCCGATCGTGGAGTGGCGATAGGGATGGCCCACCGGCAGCAGCCCGTCGGACAGCTTGTAGCGCACCAGGCCATAGGGCTGGTTGTCGCCCTGCCGCTTCTCGTTCTGGACCACGCCGCGCTGGCGATCGAGCTTCTCCTGGTCGACCGCGCCGAGCAGATAGCCCATCCGATCGCTTTCCATGAACAGCGCCAGGTCGAGCGCGCCGGTCGGCACCGTCTCCACGTAGTTGGTCCGGTCGGTGCTGGTGGAGCCGTTGGTGGAGGTGGAGCCGGCCGCCTCCAGCGGAACGTCGAAATTCTCGACATTCTCGCTGCCGGTGAACATCAGGTGCTCGAACAAATGGGCAAAGCCGGTGCGCCCGCGCGGCTCATGCTTTGAGCCGACGCGGTAATAGACCGTGACGCCCACGACCGGGCTCTTGCGATCGGTGTGCACGATCGTGGTCAGCCCGTTCGGCAGCGTGAAGCTCTCGTACGGAATGTCCACTGCGGCGACGAGCTCGGAGAGCGGCGCGGGCTCGGCGGCAGCGGCGGTGGTCGCGGGGGGCGGGGTGGCGGTCTGCACCGGAGTGCTGGCAGCGCAGCCCGCGAGGGAGATGGAGGCAAGGGCGAGCGTCAGGCGGAGCGGACTCATCCTCGCGGCATAGCACGCCTGCCGGACGATGCGAGTCGGCCCGGTGTCGCATGGCCGCTCGCCGCTCAGCATCACCTGCGACAGTGAGCAGGTGATCCGGCGCACCTGCCCTCAGCCGGCGTTGCTCGTCGGTGCGGGGATACTCGGGCTCTCTGCGGGCTCAGTCGGAACGGGGGCGCGGCTGCTGTCGTTGGCAATTTGGTGACGACATGACCGGAAAGCAGGCGTGACGATGGACAAGAAGACGATCGGGCTGGCGCTCGCCGGCCTCAGTGTGGCGCTTGGTGCCGTAGAGCTGTTCGCGGGCAGGCGCGTCGCGCGCAGCCTCGGCGTGTCAAGGCACAGCGCGGTCGTGCGGAGCTACGGGCTGCGCGAGCTGGCGACCGGCGCGGCGTTGCTGGCCCGTCCAACCTCCAGCGCGGCGGTTTGGGCGCGGGTGGCGGGCGATGTGCTCGATCTCGCCACTCTGGGAGCGGCCTCGCAGGAGAAGGGTGCCCGGCGCGATCCGCTGCTAGCCGCTACGGCCTTCGTCGCGGGTGCGCTGCTGATCGACGTGTTCGCCGCGCGAGCCTTGCAAAAGAGTGGATGAGCGGCTGGTCCGCATACATCGCGGATGGCTTGGCGCGCTCTTGAGGTCACCCGGTAGGGAACGCCTTGTGTTGCTGAACGGCAACACCCATCTTCCCGCCGGGACGAACATCAGGGGCCATCCATGAATCTCGAGAAATTCACCGATCGCGCGAAGGGCTTCCTCCAGGCGGCGCAGACCGTCGCCATCCGCCTCAGTCACCAGCGGATCAGCCCGGAGCATCTGCTAAAGGCGCTGCTGGAGGATCAGGAGGGCATGGCCTCCGGCCTGATCCAGCGCGCGGGCGGCGATCCGAAGGCGGCGCTCGCCGGGGTGGACCAGGCGCTCGGCCGGATTGCGGCGGTCTCCGGCTCGGGCGCACAGTCCACGCCGGGGCTCGACAACGATGCGGTGCGCGTGCTCGACCAGGCGGAGCAGGTGGCGGACAAGGCCGGCGACAGCTACGTCACCGTCGAGCGGCTGCTGCTGGCCCTCGCGCTCGCCAAGACCACCGCCGCGGGCCAGGCGCTGCAGGCCGCCGGCGTCACCGCCGAGGGGCTGAACAGCGCGATCAACGCTCTGCGCGGCGGCCGCACGGCGGATTCGGCCAATGCCGAGCAGGCGTACGATGCGATGAAGCGCTACGCTCGCGACCTCACCGAGGCAGCGCGCGCCGGCAAGCTGGACCCGGTGATCGGCCGCGACGAGGAGATCCGCCGCACCATCCAGATCCTCGCCCGCCGCACCAAGAACAACCCCGTCCTCATCGGTGAGCCCGGCACCGGCAAGACCGCGATCGCGGAAGGCCTCGCGCTGCGCATCGCCAATGGCGACGTGCCCGATTCGCTCAAGGGCCGCGCATTGATGAGCCTCGACCTCGGCTCCCTCATCGCCGGCGCGAAATATCGTGGCGAGTTCGAAGAGCGGCTCAAGGCCGTGCTGGACGAGGTGAAGGGCGCCGAAGGCCACATCATCCTGTTCATCGACGAGATGCACACGCTGATCGGCGCCGGCGCGTCCGAGGGCAGCATGGATGCCGGCAACCTGCTCAAGCCCGCGCTGGCTCGCGGCGAACTGCACTGCATCGGCGCCACCACGCTCGACGAGTACCAGAAGTACGTCGAGAAGGACGCCGCACTGCAGCGCCGCTTCCAGCCCGTTTTCGTGGCCGAGCCGACAGTCGAGGATTCGATCAGCATCCTGCGCGGGCTGAAGGAGAAGTACGAGCTGCACCACGGCGTGCGCATCACAGACGGCGCGATCGTGGCCGCGGCGCAGCTCTCCAACCGCTACATCTCCGACCGCTTCCTGCCCGACAAGGCGATCGACCTGATGGACGAGGCGGCGAGCCGCATCCGCATGGAGGTGGAGAGCAAGCCGGAGGAGATCGAGGGGCTGGACCGGCGCATCATCCAGCTCAAGATCGAGGAGCAGGCGCTGCAGAAGGAGACCGACCGCGCCTCGCAAGACCGCCTCGCCACTCTGCGGGCCGAACTCGCCAACCTAGAAGAGCAGAGCGCGGAGCTGACCACCCGCTGGCAGAACGAGCGCGACAAGATCCACGCCGAGGCGAAGATCAAGGAGCAGCTCGACACTGCGCGCATCGAGCTCGACCAGGCGCAGCGGGAAGGCGACCTCGCCCGCGCCGGAGAGCTCAGCTACGGCCGCATCCCCGATCTCGAACGCCACCTCGCCGAAGCGCAGGGGCTGACCGAGAATGCCATGCTGCGCGAGGAGGTGACCGCGGACGATATCGCCAGCGTCGTCAGCCGCTGGACCGGCGTGCCGGTGGAGCGGATGATGCAGGGCGAACGCGAGAAGCTTCTGCGCATGGAAGAGGTGCTTGCAAAGCGCGTCATCGGGCAAGCAAATGCGGTGCAAGCCGTTTCCAAAGCCGTTCGCCGCGCGCGTGCGGGCCTGCAGGACCCGAACCGCCCGCTTGGCTCCTTCCTGTTCCTCGGCCCCACCGGCGTCGGCAAGACGGAGCTGACCAAGGCGCTCGCCTCCTTCCTGTTCGACGACGACAGCGCAATGGTGCGCATCGACATGAGCGAGTTCATGGAGAAGCACGCCGTCGCCCGCTTGATCGGCGCCCCTCCCGGTTATGTCGGTTACGAGGAAGGCGGCGTGCTGACCGAGGCCGTCCGCCGCCGCCCATACCAGGTCGTGCTGTTCGACGAGGTGGAGAAGGCGCACCCGGACGTGTTCAACGTGCTCCTCCAGGTGCTCGATGACGGCCGGCTTACGGATGGACAGGGCAGGGTGGTCGACTTCTCGAACACGCTGATCATCCTCACATCAAACCTCGGCAGCCAGTTCCTTGCGAGTTTGGACGAGGGACAGGGCGTCGAGGATGTGGAGCCGCAGGTGATGGACGTGGTGCGCTCGCACTTCCGCCCGGAATTCCTCAACCGGCTGGATGAGATCATCCTGTTTCACCGGCTGGGGCAGGAGCACATGGCGCCGATCGTCGATATCCAGGTCGGCCGGGTGCAGAAGCTGCTGGCGGACCGCAAGATCACGCTCGACCTCACCGATGCGGCCCGCCGCTGGCTGGGCCGGGGGGGGTACGATCCGGTCTATGGCGCACGGCCGCTCAAGCGGGCGGTGCAACGCTATGTGCAGGATCCGCTGGCGGAGAAGCTGCTCGCCGGTGAGGTGCCGGATGGCAGCGTGGTGCATGTGGAGGAGGGAGATGGCGCGCTGGAGATCACGGTGGCTTGATGGACAAGGCCGGGCCAGGCTCTAGAACCGGGGCCATGGGTTCTCAGCCGCGATCGCGCATTCTCGACGCTATCGACGCGCTCCGGGTGTTCGACCGGGAGCGCGCCGTCCATCTGCTCGAGGAAGAGCTCCGGCAGGGCCCGCCCTCGGGCGATCGCTGGAGGAGCGTCGGCCGCCTCGCCGCGCAGATCGGTGAGATCGACGGCGCGATGGAGTCCGCGCGCCGCTACTCGCTCACCGCCCCGGCTACGCTCGAGCGACTGCTCCATTATTGGGGAGAGCTTGCGGGTTACGACCGGACGGCGCAGGCTCGCGAGGAAGTCGGAAAGCTGCCCGCCTCCTCGCGCCGCCACCCGGCCGTGCTGCATTTCCTCGGCACGCTCGCAGGGCAGGAGGGCGATTTCGAACAGGCCGAGCGCTTGTACCGCGAGGCCTTGGCGCAATCGCCTGCCCTGCCGCAGACCTGGTTCGCCTTGGCAATGATCAGGAGCTTCGCGCCTGGTGATCCGGACTTCTCCGCGATGGAGCGGCTGCTGCCGGAGATCGAGCGCGGTGCAGCACCCGCGCTGCGGGCGCGGTTCCTCTACGGGCTCGCCAAGGCGTGGCACGATTGCGGCGAGTACGACCGGGCCTTCGCGCTCTATTCGCGTGGCGCCGAGCTGCGGCGGAGCGAGGAGACGTGGGACCCGGCAATGCTGTCCCGCCACGCCGATGCACTGATCCGCGACTTAACGCCGTACGCCCTGCAGCGCCTGGTGCCTTCCGGCTCGGCGCGCAAAGCATTGTTCGTCAACGGCCTGCCCCGCTCCGGCACCACTCTTGTCGAGCAGATCCTTGTCAGCCATTCGCAGGTTGCGGAAGGGGGTGAGGTCAACCTTTTGCGCGCGGCGCTGATCCCGACCGGCGACCATTCGCTGGCAGGCGCGCTGCACTACCAGCAGCGGGTGACCAGTCTCGGCGGATCGCGGGCAGACGATCCCTGGGGCGCGCTGGCGGCCAGCTATTTCCGCCTGCTGGAGATGCGCTTCCGGACGGACGAGCTGGTGGTGGACAAGACGCTGGGCCAGTCGCATTTCATGGGTCTGCTGCTGCACATGCTGCCGGAAGCGCGAGTGATCTGGATGCGGCGCGACCCGGAGGACGTCGCACTGTCCTGCTTCCGCAATTTCTTCACCGGCAGCATTCCGTGGTGCTGGAGCCTGGAGGATATCGGCCGCTTCTTCGCCATCGAAGACCGGCTGTTCGAACACTGGTCAGGGCAGTTCCCGGAAAGGATCCTGGTTGTCCCCTATGAGGAGCTGGTGCGCGCGCCGGACGAATGGATCGCCCGCATCCTCGATCACGCGGGCCTGCCGGACGAACCGCAGGTGCGCGCGTTCCATGCCACCCGGCGCAACGTGCGCACCGCCAGCGTGCAGCAGGTGAGGGCGCCGATCTCGACCGCCCGGATCGGCCAGGCCGAAGCCTACGCCGCGCATCTGGCACCGTTCCGCGCTGCCTACGCCGGCAAATAGGCGCGAGAGCCACCCGTCCGGGCAGACAACACGTGGCGCACAAAAAAAGAGGCGGGCTGAAGCCCGCCTCTCCTTGAGTGCGTTGATCGCGAGCGATCAGAAGGCGATGTCGAGACCCAGGCGGATGTAGCGAGGGGTCTGATAAGAGTCGGCCTGGCCGTAGCTCGCGTTGGAGTACACGCCCAGCGGCTCTTCCGTGAGGGGGTCATAGTAGACGCCGCTGTCGCTGTCGCCGAACTCGTTACGACCCTGAACCGCCTGGCTGTTGAGCACGTTGAACACGTCAGCCCGCAGCGTCACCAGACGCTCCGCAACCTCGATGTTGTAACGGGCTGACAGGTCGATCTGATAGGTCCACTCCGTCCGAAGGCCTTCGCCGCGCGGAGAGAGGGTGCTGTCGGTCCGGTACGGCGCGCCATCGACAGTGGCAATAAGGTCGCCCGTCGCGCAGTAATGCGAGGCAGCGTTATAGCCGTTGCCAAAGTCGGTGTACGGCTCCCCATCCGGGTCGAAGTAGTTCGGGTTGGGGTTATAACCGATGCAGCTGAGCGGACGCGGCGACTGCACGCGGACGTTGGTGCCCAAAGTGAAGGCATCCGTGATGGCGTAGGCACCGTACAGCACGAAGCGGTGGGTACGGTCGGTCGGCAGACGGCCATACGCACCCTCCGTGAAGCCCGGCTGGTCGAAGTCCTGCGTGACGCCGGAATCGTCCTGCTCGAAGTCGGACTGCACGAAGCCTTCCGAGTTCCCCCGAGACTTGGACCAGGTGTAACTACCGCTCAGGCTCCACGTGCCGTCCCACGGACGGTCCAGGGTGAGCTGCACGGCATCGTACTTGCGCGACGGGCTCGGATAACGAAGATCCTCGGCCGAGATGGTCACTGTCCGCGCGTCCTGGCCGGCCAGAGCGAAGGTCGCATCCGAGCCAGGGTTCAGCAGCACATACTGGTGGAACCCGGTCCAAGTGTCTTCGCACCCGGTCAGGCCATTCGCAGCGCAATACGCCAGCACGGCAGCGTCCACCGCCACGTCTTCCGCCGATTCATCGAGGCGACGATTGGTGTAGGTCAGCCCAACGTTGAGCTGATCGAGGAAGCCGCCAACGACCAGGTTGTGCTGATAGCCCACAATCCACTCACTGACGCGGGTGGCAGCCAGGTCGGAAGACAGGCTAGCCGAAGTATCCTTCACCGTGCCATCGCCGCTGATGCTGCAGTTAAAGCCGCTTGAGAACGGCGTCAGGCCAAAGGGGCAGACGCCCTGATAAGCGGCCACGTTGGTGACCTGGCCGGTGATGTCCGGCAGACCATCAGCAGTGAAGCCGTCATAGAAGAACCGCTCACGGAAGAACAGTTCAGGGCTCGCCTGGCGGAATGCCGTGTTGCTTGCGACTGGCAGGTAGTAGTGGCTGTACGAACCGAAGAGCTTGCCGCTGCCGTCTTCCCACATCTCATAGCTGGCGCCCAGACGCGGAGCGTAGTTCTTCGGCAGATCGATGTATTCAGCACCACCCGGCTTGGTGAGGCTGAAGTCATCGCGGCGCAGGCCCAGGTTCAGGGTCAGGCGGTCGGTGACATTCCACTCATCCTGGATGTAGAACGCGGAGTTCTGCGCGTCGAAAGAGCCACCTGTGTTGTAGTAGTTGATCTCGACCACGTTGCCTGCGCGCAAAATGAGCGCAGCGCCGGCGCCGCCGAAGTTGGCGTTGAATGCCTCCTGGGTCAGGAAGCCTGCATCCACCAGCGCCTGACCGCCATTGCGAACAGCGGTGTGCTCAAGCGTGTTGTTCTCCACATCGAAGCCAGCGCGGATGTGGTGGTCCCCGAACATGCTGAAGAACAGGTCGACGTCGCCACGGAAGAACTCACGCTCCGTGCGGTACGGGAAGTCGCGATTCAGCACGACCTGATCGCTGAAGAAGCCACCGTTGGAAACGCCATCCACCGTCGTGCCAGACGAGTTTGCGAAGTAGAAGCCGTTGGAGCCCTGATCGATGCCGACGGATTCGAAGCGATCCTTCACAACGCCGTAGGCGGCGGAAACGGTCAGCCAATCGGTGAACGTGCCGGTATACTTGCCGACGTAGTTGACCCCGCCGGAGAGGTTCTCCTGGATGGCGTTCGCTGAACCCATGCTCGCGGCGCCATTCAAGTCGCTATACGAGTAGTCGGTACGACGCTCGGTGTCCTTGGAGTTGAACACCGTAAGCTCAAAGTGGTGGTCATCAACCGGGTAGGCGTCGGCCTTGATCGCCCAGAACGGGCTGTTGCTGGTGCGCTGCGTTGCCACGCCCGCAATGGGTGATGTGCGCAAGGTCTGCTGCTCGCGCAACTCCAGCAGGCCATAAAGGAAGAAGCGGTCGCGCACGACGGGGCCGCCAACTTCGATGATGGCCGAGTAGCTCTCGGTCTCGTCAAAGGAGCGGTTGGTCGAGTTCTGGCAGACGAGGTTTGTGGTGCCGCTCTCGTACCCGCAGGTCTGCAGGTCCTTCGAATCGTTGCGCAGGAAATCCGGCTCCCAGTTCAGGTGGATTGCACCGGTGAACTCGTTGGTGCCGGACTTGGAGACAGCGTTGATGATGCCGCCGGTGGCGCGGCCGAATTCCGCCGGGATGCCGCCGACCTTGACGTCGACCGTGCGATAGAACTCGAACGGGACGCGGACGGAACCGAGGTAGTTGTCGAAGTTCGTCGTGTTGAGGCCGTTCACGTAGTAAGCGTTTTCCGCCACCGACGAGCCGTTGATCGACGGAAGCAGCTGGCCGTTCTGCTCGAACGAATCGTCGCCGAAGGAGGTGCCCGGCGCCAACAGCGCGACCGAGGAGAGGTCGCGGCTGACCGGAACCTGGGTGACCAGCTCTGCAAGATCGACAGCAACGCCAGTGGTGTTGCCGGCGAAATCCTGCACGATGGTGCGCGCGCTCACCACGATCTCGTTGCCGGTGGTGGTCAGGCCGATATTGAGATCAGTGGTTTGGGAGGCGACCACCGCCACGTCGGGCGAGGTGAAGATGTCGAGGCCGCTGGCTTCAACGCGAATTTCGTAGCGGCCCGTCGGCAGCGAGGCGAAGCGAAACCCGCCATTCGCCGAAGAGTTCGCCGTGCGAGTAAAGCCCTGCGCAGCGGACGTGATCGTGACGACGGCACCTTGAACAGTGTTGCCTGCCTCGTCAGTAATGGTGCCGGCGAGAGAGCCTGACGTGTAGTCCTGCGCCGCGGCAGGAGCGACGGCGAGGCCGGCGGCGGCGACGCCAGCACCGACCAGCGCTAGCACGCGCAGCGCGCTCCCGGCCCCCAGAAGGCGCTTGCGGATGTCGTTGGTTGTCATAGCGATTGCAGTCCCTTTGAAAATCGCCCGGTTGCGGTCAAATTCGCCGCGTTTGCAGCAAGATTGATCGGCCCTGTTCCTGCGGGATGACAGGTATGGTTTCAATGAGAACCACTGTTGCGGCTGAAGGAAGATTTATGACTGTTGCATGAAGGCAACGTTACATCTGATTGCAATCCGCAGCAGAAACGGTGCACGCGAGCTTAACCCTTTCCATCAGCGGCTTCCGCTCCGGCCCCTCTGTCGGGCAGTGTGGCCTCCTTGACGCACCGCCCCGGCTGGCTAGGAAGCGGCCTTGCGCGCGGCAGGCGCTGCAGGGGAGGGCCGGATGAAAGTCGATGCATCGATGGCGGCAGTGGTGACCGGGGGCGCCTCGGGCCTGGGCGAGGCGAGCGCCCGTGCATTGGCGGCAAAAGGGGCCAAGGTCGCCCT
>Ga0210040_10002970_pt1 | contig 23363 bp, 19 predicted proteins | sample CryGeyCG12114_NA_FD_185462 | JGI IMG/M metagenome (GOLD analysis project Ga0210040, IMG submission 185462) | Groundwater microbial communities from aquifer - Crystal Geyser CG19_WC_8/21/14_NA (SPAdes) (version 2) | ecosystem: Environmental > Aquatic > Deep subsurface > Groundwater | place: USA...
CCGAAGACTTGGGAGAAAAACTACCTGCTTCTCTAAAAAGAAAGAAAACCATCTAGCCGCTTTAAACATTATGTTCAACTACCGAAATAAACAAAAATCTAATCATCATACTTTTTAAACCACTACCAATTATTTATTCTGTAAATTGCTTATAAATAGCTTATTAAGATTATTATTTTGATGATATAGTTTTACCTTTTACTTTATGAACAAGTTAAAAATGGCCAGCTTAGGCTGTGCTGTATTAATGCTTTTCAACTTTGCCTGTACAAATACCGAAGAAGAAGCAGACCCCATTACCGAACCCACCCCTTATGTACTTTCCTTTCCGGCCAATTTAGCGGCACCGGTTATACCCGCCGATAATCCTTTAACCGAAGAAGGCGTAAAGTTGGGACGGGTTTTATTCTACGAAAAAAAGTTATCGGCTAAAAACAATATTTCGTGTGGCTCCTGCCATCAGCAAAAGTTTGCTTTTTCGGGTGGTGCGGCTTTAAGTGCCGGCACCGACGGCCAGAACGGAACCCGTAATACCATGCATTTAGCCAATATTGCCTGGGATAATCATTTAACCTGGGACGGACATGCGAAAACCCTGGAAGAGCAAGCCCAAATTCCAATTACGAATCACCTGGAAATGAACCAGACGTTGGAACAGGCTGCCGCTGCATTACAAAAAACGGAACCTTACCCCCGGTTATTTCAGGCCGCATTTAAATCGGCGGTTATTACGCCCGATAACATTGTAAAAGCTATTGCGCAGTTCGAAAGAACCCTGGTTTCCGCCGACTCTAAATTCGACCGGTTCTTAAAAAGCGAGGCCACCTTAACGGCCGATGAAATGGAAGGTCTGCTGCTTTTCAGTACCAAACCTGATCCCGCGCAGGGTATACGGGGTGCAAATTGCGTTACCTGCCATACCGGAACCCTCACCGATCATAAATTTATAAATATTGGTTTGGATGATAACATTATAGATAAGGGCTTGGGTGGTATTACCGGTATAGCCACCGATGATGGTAAGTTTAAAGTGCCATCTATGCAGAATATAGCCTTAACGGCTCCTTACATGCACGATGGCCGTTTGAAAACCTTAGAGGAAGTTCTGGATTATTATAATGAGCATATTTCTGCCAATAGCCCGAATATAGATCCGGAGTTGCTGGAAAATTCAAACGAAGTTAACGGAAAATCCCTGATGCTAACGGCGGCAGAAAAAGCCAAGATCATTAAATTTTTAAAAACGTTTACCGATTCAGCTTTTGTAAAGGATGAACGTTTTTCCGAAATATCTCCTAAGTAGCAGACATAAAATACTAAGCTAATTACAAAACAGGAGAGATCAACTTATATATACGACAGCATCGCTAATATTTTTATTATTTATAAAAGCAAAAGCCTTTCGGATAACGAAAGGCTTTTGCTTTTATAAATAAAGGAATTCAGAAGGTTTACCCGAAAGATTAACCAAATATCTCCCGGAGTTTATAAACTAGGGCTTGCACTTGGCTAACTGAATGCGTCGGGAAATTAGCAATCCGGATTTGCGTTTCTTTGTAACTGCCATAACCGCTGCCCACTACCATATTAAAAGGCGCCAGCTTTTTAATTACTTCAGCGGATGATACTTTGGTATTAGCAATAATGGTGGTAACGGAACGATGCGCTGGCTCGGCCACAAATATATCGAAGTTCTGACTGGAGGCCAGGTAATCGTAAATAAGTTGCGCTTTGGTTTCCGTTTCCTGCCGGATAAGGTCAATACCTTTTTTATTCATTTCGGCTACCACCTGACCTAATAAGAATATATTTAGCACATTGGGGGTTTCGGGGTTTTGGTAAGCTTTGGCTTTACTGAGCAAAGAAGGAATACTATGGTATGAACCTAACGATATACCTTTAGCCTGCAGGGCTTCGGCTTTCGCAATACACCGGTCGTTCAGTATCCAAACGCCTAAGCCGGCCGGTAAGCCAAAACACTTCTGCACCGAAAAATAGACCGCATCAATCTGGCTGTAATCGAAAGCCGGGTGGGGCATAGAAGAAACTGCATCCACAAACACCAGGGCTTCTGGATTGCTTTTAGCGCGTAATTTATTTATTGCAACAACCGGAGTAGCAGCACCCGAACTGGTTTCGTTTTGTACCACCGCCACTAATTCTGCTGTAGTTGGTATTTCCAGGTTATCGATAGCAAAGCCTTGCCCGAAAGGGACCTCGTATTTAATGGCTTGGCGACCTAATTCCTGCGCTATTTCGTAAAAACGTTTAGAAAAAGATCCGTTTACCAAATGAAAGCTTTCCTGCTCCACGGTATTCTGAATGGCTCTTTCCCAAATTTCATTGGCCGAAGAAAGAAACAAGATTTCAAAGTTATCGGGTAACTGCAGTAACTGCCGCAAGCCTTTTTCGGCGTGCGCATAAATATCTTTAAACTGCTGGCTGCGGTGCGATATACTGCCTATTTTTTGCGCCATGGCTTCCTGCATGTGCTGGGGCAGGGTAGGGTATAATTCGGAAGGACCAGGAGTAAAGTATATTTTATTGTTCATATTTCTGAGTTTTGAATTATTAGTGGTTAGTTTTTAGTTTTCAAAACTGATATATCTAAAATTCTTAACCACTAACCACTTTAATAAAGCATCCGGAATTTTATGGTATTACTGATACTGCGCAGTTCATTTATCACTTCTTTGTCGTAAGCCTTGTTAATGTCGGTGATTACATAACCTACCTGCTCGTTGGTCTTTAAATACTGACCCAGAATATTAACATGGTTTTTCGCTAAAACATTGTTGATGTTCGCCAAAACGCCGGGTACGTTTTCGTGGATGTGGATGAGGCGGTGCGCATTTTTTAATTCCGGCAACTGGATGTTCGGGAAATTAACACTCTGGTAAGTATTACCGGTGTTAATGTATTCCATAATGCGGTTCGGAACAAAATTGGCAATATTTTCCTGGGCTTCGCTGGTGCTGCCGCCAATATGCGGCGTCAGAATAACATTAGGTAGGCCCCGTAGTTCGCTTACAAACTCTTCGGCATTGTTAACCGGTTCTTTCGGGAACACATCTACCGCCGCCCCTTTTATTTTGCCGGATTTAATATTTTGCACCAAACTCGAAATATCCACAATATGGCCGCGGCTCAGATTCAGGAAAATAACCCCTTCTTTCATGGCCTCAAATTCGGCCGGGCCGAAAAAGTTTTTGTTGGTAACGCGGCCGTCCACGTGCAACGATACAAAGTCAGCCAAACCTAATAATTCTTTCAGGGAGCTGCATTTTTTGGCATTACCCAGTTGCAGTTTTTCTACTACATCGTAGTAATACACTTCCATACCCAAGTTTTCGGCCAAAACCGAAAGTTGCGAACCGATATTGCCGTAGCCCACAATCCCCAGTTTTTTACCCCGCACTTCAAAACTACCCGTTGCCGATTTATCCCAAACGCCGCGGTGCATTTTTTCGCTTTTCGGGAATATATTGCGCGAAAGCATAATTATCTGCCCGATGGCTAGTTCTACCACGCTGCGGGTATTGCTGTAAGGCGCATTAAAAACCGCAATGCCGGATTGCAAACACGTATTTAAATCTATCTGGTTGGTACCGATGCAGAAGGCGCCCACCGACATGAGTTTGTTGGCGTTGGCCAGTACTTTTTTCGTTACCTGGGTTTTGGACCGGATACCCAGAATAGATACGTTTTTAATACGTTCGCATAATTCAGCTTCTTCCATGGCACCCGTATGGGTTTCTACCTGGTAACCTTCTTTTTTAAATAGTTCAACCGCTTTGGGATGAATATTTTCCAGGAGCAATACACTAATGCGGTTTTTAGGGTAGGAGATGGCCATGGGTAATTTGTTCTGGTACAGGAATTCGTCCAGGCTGGGCGCAATATGTTCGGCTTTAGCTACTACGTTATCCCGGGAGATATTCTCGGTAAATGCATAAAACTTGTTGGCCAAGCCGGCTTCTTTTATTTCGTAATCGGTGTAGCCATCGCCCAGTACATACACATCGCCTTGCAGGGCCAGGCTTTCCAGAAGTTTTATTTTGCCTTTATCCAGGCAAAGCACATTTTCCCGGTCAAAACCAATAATATTGCCTTGCTCATCGTACTCGAAGGTGTTGGCGTAAATATGCTCTTCTTTTATACCGTATTCCGTTACTATGGGCACAATAAATTCTTTAAACCCACTGGAAACAATATAGATATTATCGGCAAACTGCTGGAAGAACTCGGTATTGCGCACCACCGAAAGCGACACTTTGTTTTTGAGCCGGGAAATAAGCAGCGGCAAATGTTTTTTATTCGCGCGTAAAAGCGACAAGCGCTTCGATAATCCTTCGGTAAAAGAACTTTTCCCTTCCATGGCGCTGTTCGTCAGGTTTTTTATTTCCTGCAAAATCTGCGCTTTATTTTCGTCGTCCTGTAAGGTGATTTCGCCTAATTCATCTAAAGCCTCTACCTGCGTAAAGGTGCTGTCGAAATCAATTATGAAATATTTATCTTTATTCATAAACCAATGTATATGCTAAATAATAAGGTGCTAAGTTCTGTAATTTTTATAGCTTAATAAAATTGTTCTACAGAATATGACGATTTTTTTGCCGCCTGTTTTTACTTACCGGGATATACAAAACAAAAAATCCTGCTGTTTGAACCAGCAGGATTTGCTTTAAAGCAGTAAGCTTATTTATAATTCTGCCAACTGGGTATTAATAATTTTCTGATAAAAATTTTCGTAGAGCGGTACGATTTTTCCGATATCAAAATCTTTAGCGCGGGCGAGAGCATTGGCTTTAAACCGGGCAAGATTCGCATCGTCCAGGATAAAAAGTGCATTCTTTACCATATCGGCTACATCACCCACTTTGCTCATAAAACCGGTTTCACCATTTATATTTAATTCCGGAATACCGCCGGCATTGGTAGAAATAACGGGCACTTCGCAAGCCATGGCTTCCAGGGCCGCTAAACCAAAGCTTTCTTTCTCCGAAGGCATCAGAAATAAATCAGCAATCGATAACACTTCTTCTACCGCGTCCAGTTTGCCTAAAAACCGCACATCGTCGCATATTTTTAAATTACGGCATAGCTTTTCGGCTTTGGGCCGGTCAGGGCCATCGCCTACCAGTAATAATTTGCTGGGAACTTGTTTGTGTACTTCGTAAAAAATCCGGATAACGTCCTGCACCCGCTTTACGCCGCGGAAATTGGAAGTATGCACCAGTAATTTTTCGCCTTGCGGGCTGATGGCCGTCCGGAAATGATCTTTCCGCTGCTTTTGAAAACGCTCCAGGTCGATAAAATTGGGTATTACTTCTATTTCTTTATCGATGCGAAAGTGATTATAAGTTTCGGTACGTAAATCAGCGGATACGGCGGTTACGCCGTCGGACTGGTTAATGCTAAAAGTAACAACCGGTTCGAAAGAAGCATCTTTGCCCACTAAGGTAATATCGGTGCCGTGCAGCGTGGTAATAACCGGAATATGAATGCCCTTGGTTTTTAAAATCTGCTTGGCCATAAAAGCCGCGGAGGCATGTGGTATGGCATAATGTACGTGCAATACATCCAGCTTTTCGAACTGCACAATATCAACCATTTTACTCGCCAAAGCCAGTTCGTACGGATCGTACTGAAACAAAGGATATGAAGGAACGATTACTTCGTGGTAAAACAAGTTCTGATTAAAGAAATCGAGCCGGGCCGGTTGGCTGTACGTTATAAAATGTACCTTATGGCCTTTAAGCGCCAGCGCTTTTCCTAATTCGGTGGCAACAACTCCGCTGCCGCCAAAAGTAGGATAACAAACAATTCCAATATTCATGGAAGACAAAATTTAAATGATGGTATCCGGAAAGCCATGAGGAACCGGCAATTTAGCCTACGTAATTAAAACCAAAAGTAAGAAAATTGTTTTTAAATATCCTGTTAAGTTTTAAACCGCGGCCTTCAACGTTCATTGGCTGGTTCTCCTCTGAAAATGGCTTTCCGGGCTTATACCGGTTAAATTTTTCCGGTACCCGATAGCGTTTTAGGAGGCAAGGCCTTATAAATAACATCATGGATGCGGGTCCGGATATTATAGGTAGTAAGCTTGTTGTTAACCGCATCCGGATTAACCCGGTTCGATAAAAATACATACACCAATTTATTTTCCGGATCTACCCAGGCGCAGGTGCCGGTAAAACCGGTATGGCCAAAAGTAGAAAGGGGGGCCAGGTTAGAAGTAGCGCCTACTCCGTCCGGATCGGCCATGTCCCAACCTAAGCCGCGCCGGTTATTGGGGAAAGGACGTTTGACAAATTGGCTGACCACATGGGAATTAAAGTATTTCTGACCACCGTATTCGCCGTTTTGCAGGTTCATCTGCATCAGGATAGCCAAATCCAGAGCATTGGAAAACAAACCGGCGTGCCCGGCAACCCCGCCCATCATGGCCGCTCCCTGGTCGTGTACCGTGCCGCGCAGCAGGGTGTGCCGGAAAGCAATATCGTTTTCGGTAGGTACAATTTGCTGTAGCGGAAGGCGTTTTAGCGGATTATACATCAAGGTGCTTAAGCCCAGCGGCGAATAAAAATTCTGCTCCATAAAAGCGTCTATATCCTGGTTTAACAATTTTTCGGCTACCCGCCGCAGGATGTAAAAACTTAAATCGCTGTACTTAAATTCGTAATGAGCCTGATTTTTGGGCTTAGTTAAAAGCGGCGAATCAACAATCCAGTGCCACATGGTTTCTTCCATATTCTTGGCCGAGTACATGCCCGGCGCTACCAGGTTCGGAAACTTTTCGGATTGGGTACTGGCGTAATACATTTTACGGGCTTTGTCTGTTTGCGTGCTGCGTTGCCAGAAAGGCAGGCCCGGTTGTAAACCGGCCTGGTGGGCCAGAATATCCCGAATAACCAGGTTTTGTTTGTTGGTGCCTTTTAGGTCGGGCAGGTAAGTTGAAATTTTTGCCTCCAGGTTTAATTTACCCTGATCTTTCAGGAACATAATAGCCTGCAAGGTAGAAGCTACTTTTGTAACCGAAGCAATATCGTAAACCGAAGAAGTGGTAACCGGCTGTTCTTTACTGTAAGTAAAGTGGCCATAAGCTTTTTCGAAAATAACGGCGCCGTCTTTGGCTACTAAAACCTGGCAGCCCGGCGTAGCGGCGTAAGCAATGGCTTCACGGGCAATATTATCTATCTGGGCTAAGACTTCAGAATCCATGCCTACACTTTCGGGGGTAGAGAAACGCAAGCGGTTTAAAGAAGGGGTATCCAGACCTCTACCGGCTTTTAAAGTAACAGAAGCCGAAACCGGCAAGCGCCCTTTGGCCGGTAAAGCACCAAATAAAATTTGCGGCACGGCAGTACAGGCATTGGGGTTATCTTCGTATCCGCACACCAGCCAGTTACTGTTCTCAAAATATTGCAAGCTATAGGCATTGCCCATTACCGCCACCACTACTTTTTGCTTCGGATTAACTTGCAAATTCTGAATAAAGCGGCGGGCACCTTCACTAATGCCGTAGTTGTTTATGGGCGTGTTATTAATACCGTGCACACTAACAATTACTACTTCATATTGCTGCAGTTGTTTTTGTAACAAAGAAAATACCGAATCGGGAGCCGTACGTCCGGGAACAGTATAGCTCGCCATAGGAGCGTAACGCTCCAGCGTTTTGGAAAAATCGTTGTTAAAGCCGCCGCCTATACTTACGGTGGCAAACGAAATAGTATCGAGGTTGCGGAACGGCAGCAGGTATTCGCGGTTATTTACCACTGTTACCGCGTTTTCGTATAATTGCTGCTGCAACAAAATACTGCTGGGCTGATGCAAATCCTCTAACAGGTTTTTGGTTTCTATGGGTTTGTACTGGTTTAAACCGGCCCAGTATTTGGCGTGCAGTACTTTCCGGATCCGGTAATCTACCTCGGCCTGGGTTAATTTACCGGACGTAACCGCTTCTTTTATTTTTTCAATAGCCGTAGGTACATTTTCAGAGTACAACAAAACATCGTTACCCGCAATAAGCGCCAGTGCATCTACTTCGCCGGGGCTGTGATACTTGGTAACACTTTTCATATTTAAGGCATCGGTAAAAACCAGGCCTTTGTAATTCATTTTTTGTTTGAGCAAACCCGTAACCAAGTTATAAGATAAAGTAGCTGCTTGGTTAGTGGTATCCAGTTTGGGTAAATTCAGGTGGGCTACCATTACACCCATTACCCCGGCATCAAAAGATTGCTGAAAAGGGTACAGATCTACTGCTTCTAATTGTTTGATATCGCTTTGTACTACCGGTAAGGTTTTGTGCGAATCTTTATCGGTGTTGCCGTGACCCGGAAAATGCTTGGCTACCGCAATAATACCGTGATCTTGTAAGCCCCGGATATACGCAATGCCCCGCTCCGAAACCTGTTCCTTGTTCTCGCCGAAAGAGCGATTACCAATAACCGGATTTTTAGGATTGCTGTTGATATCCAGCACCGGCGAAAAACTGATTTGCACACCCAAACGTTTCATTTTCAGGGCGATTTCCCGGCCCATCAGGTACACGTATTTATCATCTTTAATGGCCCCCAAGGTCATTTGCTTCGCAAAGTGCATGCTGCTGTCCAGGCGCATATCCAGGCCCCACTCCGCATCCATGGCAATGAGCAGCGGTACCTGGGCTTTACTCTGAAATTTATTGGTAAGAATAGCCTGCCGCAGGGGACCGCCCTGCAAAAACATGAGCCCGCCTATGTTGTATTGGGTAATGAGTTTTTCGATTTTGCGGACGTGGGCGGCATCCTTGTTAGAAAAAGCCGTAACAAAGAAAAGCTGGCCCAGGCGCTGATCGGGAGTGAGCGAAGTAAAAACACTATCGACCCAATGTTCTTCTTTAGCCGAAACAACCGGTTCGCCGGGCATGGTAGAAGAAACCATAAATCCAGCTACCGCTACTAAAATCAAAATTAAAACAATATGAAAGCCTTTCAGCATGTTCTCTTAATCGGTAATACTAATTTGAATAGCTCAGAATAAAACTTAATTTTGCACCAACTGCTTTTGCCAAGCAAAACGTTTCCCGTCTGTTATTAGGAAACCAAGCAGAAGCAATATGCCGCTAAGTTACAGAAAAAAAACTGTTTTTTTAATGCTTGCCAACAAGGGGGTTTTCTTCTGAGTCTTTTGGGCAATAAACCCCGGGCCGGCGGTTATTAATCAGGAGCAGTGTTTACCATATAACAGCAAAACACTTGCCTTTTTTTAACCGTTTGCCATAATATAGTATGTTTTTCTGGTAAGCTTGCAAAGGTTTTCGAATTAGTACACACAAAATATATCCTGACAATTATTGCTGCTCAATTGTAAAGTTCAGCCTAAAATTAAAAGAAATAAAGCGTAAATGGCCGATATTATAAATTTATTGCCGGAGTACCTGGCAAACCAAATTGCGGCCGGGGAGGTGGTGCAAAGGCCGGCCTCAGTGGTGAAAGAATTAATGGAAAATGCCGTTGATGCCGGCAGCACATCCATTCAGTTAATAATTAAAGAAGCGGGTAAAACGCTTATCCAGGTAGTAGATGACGGCAGCGGCATGTCCGAAACGGATGCCCGCATGAGCTTTGAACGGCATGCTACTTCCAAAATAAAATCCACCGAAGACTTATTTCGCATCAATACCATGGGTTTCCGGGGCGAAGCTTTGGCCTCTATTGCGGCTGTGGCCCAGGTGGAACTCAAAACCAAGCGCCGCGAATCGGATATTGGTACCCGCCTGGTAATAGAAGGTTCGGAAGTAATAAGCCAGGAACCGGTAGCTATACCCGATGGCACCAGCTTGTGCGTGAAAAATCTTTTTTTTAACGTGCCCGCCCGGCGTAATTTCTTAAAATCGAATGCCGTGGAAATGCGCCATATCTTGGATGAGTTTCAACGGATTGCCCTGGCTTATTCCGATATAAGTTTTTCGCTTTACCAGAACGACCTGGAAGTATACCAATTACCAGCCGCTAAGTTAAGCCAGCGCATTGTAGCTTTGTTCGGGGCCAATTATAAAGGGCAGCTGGCCAATTGCGAAGAAAATACGCCTACTTTAAAAGTGAGCGGCTTTGTGGGTAAGCCGGAGTTTGCCAAAAAATCGCGGGGCGAGCAGTTCTTTTTCGTGAATAACCGCTTTATCCGGAATGCTTACCTGAACCATGCCGTGTTGGCGGCTTTTGAGGGTTTACTGCCCAAAGACAGTTATCCTTTCTACGTTTTGTTCTTGCAGATCGACCCGGCCACCATCGACATTAACGTGCACCCGACCAAAACCGAAATTAAATTCGAAGACGAAAAAACCATTTATGCCATTGTGCGGGCCGCAGTAAAAAAATCGTTGGGTTTGCACAACATTGCGCCTTCGCTTGATTTTGAAGGAGATGTAAACTTTGCGCCTATCCGGCCTATCCGCACAGATTTTGATACCGAAAAATTTACCCCGGCTCCGGCTTTTAACAGTGCGCCGGCCCCGGCCAAAGAGAAAATATCAATTCCAGCCTTTAAAGAAAATATTTTCCAGAACTGGCCTACGCCCGCCCGCTCCGAAACAATAACCCCAAGAACCGGAGCCCTGGATTTTGAGGATTTTGAAACCCGGCCGGTAAAAGAACCCATTGCCGGAAATCAGAAAACCATGCAAATCCACCAGAAATATTTGCTGGTGCAGGTAAAATCCGGGATTATGCTGGTAGACCAACAGGCGGCACAGGAACGTATCTTGTACGAAAAATTTATAGCGGCTTTGCAGCGCCAGTCCGGCACTTCGCAAACGCTGCTTTTTCCGGCAGTGGTACAGTTTTCTCCTTCTGATTTTGTAATAGTGCAGGAGTTAGCCGCCGAATTAAAAGCTTTGGGTTTTGTGTACAGCGATTTCGGCAATTATACCGTAATGGTAAACGGTATACCCGCAGATGTACCGCCCGGCCGCGAGAAAGAACTTCTGGAAGAATTAATAGAACAATACCAAAAAGACCGGACCGACCTGGTTTTAGATAAAAGAGAAAATATGGCCCGGGCCATGGCCAAACGGGTAGCTTCGCGGCTCGTAGGCCGGATGACCGAACTGGAAATAAATGCTTTGGTAGATAAGTTGTTTGGCACCCAGGTACCTAATTATACCCCATCGGGTCAGAAAACCCTGGTAATGATGGAACTGAACCAATTGGAAAATTTATTTCTGAAATAGCCAGATAATAGTCGCATAAACGTATGATGAATATAACCCCTATGGTTAGGAACATCCTAATCATTAATGTAGTAGCTTTTCTGGCTTTTGAAATGTTTAACAACAGCAATCAGTTTGCGCTCTACGATTTCCGATCGCCCAACTTTCGGTTTTATCAGTTTATTACCCACATGTTCATGCATGGCAGCTGGATGCATCTGTTCAGTAACATGTTTAGCTTGTTTATTTTTGGGCCGATGCTGGAATCGCGGTGGGGGAGCCAGCGTTTTCTTACTTTTTACCTGATTACCGGTTTGGGCGCGAGTGTGTTATTTGCCGGTGTGCGTAATTACGAGTTAAACCAGTTGCGCGAAGATACCATTAGTTATATTAATGCGCCAACGCCAGTGGGTTTAAGGCAATACCTGGATGAACATTTGGAAGGACGTTACAACGAATCGGTGCTGGAAGAGTTCAGAACCCACGCCAACGATCCGGCCATGATTCAGGGCACCATTCAGTCGGTTAAAGAAATATACAACAGTATGGTTAACGTACCCATGTTGGGTGCTTCGGGCGCTGTTTTTGGTATTTTAATGGCATTTGGTATGTTATTCCCGAATACGGAACTCATGCTGCTGTTTTTTCCTTTTCCGATAAAGGCAAAATATTTTGTGATGTTGTATGGTGCTTACGAAATTTATGCCGGTATAGAACGCATGCCGGGCGATAACGTAGCACACTATGCGCATTTAGGTGGAATGTTATTTGCTTATATTTTAATAAAGGTCTGGGAAAAGGACCGTACTCATTTTTATTAATTAGTTTGGATGAATACTATATTTAACGATATAAGAACTGCCTTTACCCGGCAGGGTAATGCCTTAAACCAGCTGATATTAATTAATGTTCTGGTTTTTGTCAGCCTGATTTTGCTCGAGGTAATTTTATTAGTATCTAACCTGGGGTTTTATTACGAGTGGATGGTGTCGCAACTGTCTTTGCCTTCGGACCCGATCTTGTTTGTGCGGCGGCCCTGGACTTTATTCACTTACTTTTTTACCCACCGGGGTTTCCTGCACATTATTTTTAATATGTTAAATCTTTATTGGTTTGGCCAGTTAATCCGGGAATACTTAGGCGACAAAAAATTAGTAAGTTTGTATATTTTAGGCGGCCTGGCCGGCGGATTGTTGTACCTGCTGGTATATAATTTTGTGCCCTTTTTTATAGAACGCGGCAGTGCCGTTATGATTGGGGCCTCGGCGAGTGTTTTGGCCATCACCGTAGCTGCCGCTACTCTTTTGCCCGACTATACTTTTAACCTGATTTTCTTTGGCCCGGTAAAAATTAAATGGATTGCTTTTTTTCTGATTTTACTTTCCATATCGGGGGCAGTGGGGCAAAATGCCGGCGGTAATGTAGCGCATTTAGGCGGAGCCATCCTGGGTTTTGTATTTATCCGGCAATTGCAAAGAGGCCACGACTTGGGCCGTCCTATTCATGGTTTCTGGTCGTTTGTTACCAACCTATTTACCCGCCGGCCCAAGATGAAGGTTTCTTATAAAAACACGGGCACTGCCACTGCTGCTTACCGGACGGTACCCAACCGGCCCAGCCAAACCGAAATTGATCTCATTCTGGATAAAATTTCCCAGTCGGGTTACGAAAGCCTGTCGAAAGAAGAAAAACAAAAGCTTTTTCAGGCCAGCCAGAAGGAATAAATTGGTCCACAGACGATAGACCACCGTCCACCGTCCACCGTCCACAGATTACAGTTGATAGTAGGAGCCGTTAGTAGCCTGTTTTTAGTTAAGGTCAGTTATCGTTCTTAAAACTAAAAGAAAATCACACATAAAAAAAGCGCTGTATTGGCAGCGCTTTTTTTATGTGTGATGTGGGCCATTGACTATGATCTAATAAATAAAAAGCTATGATCTAATGTCTGTGGACTATGGCCTATCGACTATGGTCTATTTTCTGTGGACCATCGACTATGGACTAAATAAATTAATCCCTCGCCGACATATTATCCAGCACCTGCATTACTTCTTTTACGTGTTTATCCGATAAATGCAGCAGTTCCATCTCTTCCGGGTTCAGTTCCAGCTCAATAATTTTATCGATGCCATTTTTGCCCAGCACTACGGGTACGCCCAGGTAGGTGCCGTTAATACCGTATTCGCCTTCCAGCTTAACGCAAACCGGGAAAATCCGCTTCTGATCGCGGGCAATGGCTTCTACCATTTGGGCAGCCGCCGATCCCGGGGCGTACCAGGCTGATGTTCCCATCAGTCTAACCAATTCACCACCACCATTTTTGGTACGTTCAATAATGGCATTTAAGGGCTCTTCGGCTATTAATTCGGTAACCGGTATGCCGGCTACGGTGGTGTACCGCGGCAGTGGCACCATGGTATCGCCGTGGCCGCCTAATAATACCGCCTGAATATCTTTGGGTGATACATCCAAAGCTTCAGCTAAGAAAGCACGGTAACGGGCGGTATCCAGAATACCGGCCATTCCCATTACTTTGGTGCGGGGCAGTTTAGAAGTAATATGGGCCGCATACGTCATTACATCCAACGGGTTAGAAACCACGATAATGATGGCATCTGGCGAATATTTTACAATGTTTTCCGTTACAGATTGCACAATACCGGCGTTGGTAGAAATAAGGTCATCGCGGGTCATGCCGGGTTTGCGGGGTAAACCCGAAGTAATCACGACAATGTCAGAATTGGCGGTACGCGCATAATCGTTGGTTACGCCAACAATGCGGGTATCGTATAAATTTATCGGCGCTTTCTGCCAGATATCTAAAGCTTTTCCTTCGGCAACGCCTTCTTTTATATCCAATAAAATTATTTCATTCGCAATTTCGCGATAAGCCAAAACGTCGGCACAAGTGGCACCTACGTTTCCTGCTCCAACTACGGTTACTTTCATAGTTTTATATTTAACTTAGTTATTGATGGAAGAATGTGTAAATATATTAAAAAAGAGATACGGTAAACGGGTAAAAAGTTTTTAATTACTATACTATTTAAATGCTGCTACCGTCTATACATATCCCATTATTTTACTTTCCAGCATTATCCTGGTGTTAGAATAAAAGTTAAACTACCTATATCCGGGCAGTATCAAAAGGAAAGTATAATTTATTTTTGGTGGAAGTTGCCCGGATAAGGTATTCGCCCGGTATTAATATCAAGTTTAACGATTTATGCTCATTTCCAGTATATCTTCGGTTTTGTCGGTTACTTTAAACCGGTTATCCAACCGGTAGCCAATTACCCACACAATGCTTTTGTCGGAAGTTAATACTTTTACCTGGGGTTTCAGGTTAGCGGGTATTTTCTCATCAATTAAAAAATCGCTTACTTTCTTTTTTCCGTTCATGCCGAGGGGCACAAACCAATCGCCTTCTTTCCAGGGGCGTATTTTTAGCGGAAATTGCAGCAGGTTTACGTCCAGAGCAGCTATTTTCCGGCTCCGGGGCAACTGGTAATTAGCCGCCGGTAAATATTTTATCTGCAGATCTAAACCCGGAACTTTTACCTGGGTGGCGGCACGGTCTACTTCGTAAGATCCGAAAGTGCCTAGATCTTTAGGGGTTAAGACCAGTTGTTCCCGGTCTTTTACCAGCACGTGGGTAGCCGAAGAAAACGTTTTTCCCGGAATGGCGGTAAAGGCTTGTATTATTTCCTGGGTGGTATCAAAACTAAAACCGTAGTCTTTTAATAGTTCGTGCAAAACCACCGGCAGAGCCGTTACTATTTGTAAAGGTGCAAGAGCCAGGTATATGGCTTCTGGTTCCGTTTTCAGCACTTCTGCTTTTACCTGGTTGATATATTGCGCAACGATACGCTCTGCGCCGACTATTTTCTGCACGGTTTGGGCCAGGGTGTTTTCCAGGTTTGGGTTTATTTGTTTCAAAACCGGAATTACTTCGTGCCGGATCTTATTGCGCTGGTACTTGGTAGTTTCGTTGGAACTGTCTTCGCGCCAAATAAGTTGTTTTAGCGTTACGTATTCGTAAATATCGTCTTTGGTAAGGGCAAGCAGCGGCCGGACCACCTTCCCGTTTTTAACCGGAATTCCGTGCAGGCCCGCAATACCGGTACCTTTGGTCAGGTTTAACAATATCGTTTCGGCGGCATCGTTCTGATGATGAGCCGTGCCGATATAATCATACTCGTATTTAAGGCGAATTTTTTCGAACCAGGCGTAACGCAGCATCCGGGCCGCCATTTGGGTAGAAATTTGTTCTTGTTGGGCAAAAGCATTGGTGTTGAAATTTTCGGAATAAAAAGGTACATCGTATTTTTTGGCCAGCTTTTTGACGAATATTTCATCGGCATCCGATTCGTCGCCGCGCAATCCGAAATTACAATGGGCCACACCGAAAGGTATTTTAAATTCGTGCAGCAGCTCGCAAAGCACCACCGAATCAATACCTCCGCTAACGGTGGCCAGAATTTTATCGGTAGGGGCAAACAACTGCTGTTGGTTTATAAAAGCTAAAACTTTATCTGTCATACCTATACAAAGAGTTATTTTTACTAATTTTGCGCAATTATTTTAATTTTAAATGAAGCTCACAAAAGTATTACTTACGCTTTTCTTTTGCTCTTTTTCTTTTCTGGAAGTTTTTGGTCAGTCAGGTCAGGTGGAGATCGTGGAAGGAGTAGGTTTTATGGCAGGTGCAGAAAAGGAAGGCGTTAAATATATCCGGTTAGTAAATAACGTACATCTCCGGCAAAAAGAAACTGATTTATACTGCGATTCGGCCCACTTTTACCGCGCTACTAATATATTCGAAGTTTATTCTAATGTACGGGTAACGCAAGGTACCCTGGTTATAACCAGTGCTACAGCGGTTTATAATGGCAATTTGCGTACGGCTACTTTTCAGGGAGGCGTAAACCTGCAGGATGATAAAATGACGCTGACCACCCCCAGCCTGGCGTACGATATGAATACCCATATTGCGCGTTATACCGAAGGGGGGAATATTATTGAACCACCCAATACCATTACAAGTAAGTTTGGTACCTACGATGCCAATTCCAAAATGATTTCCTTTCGCGGCACGGTACACGTAGTAAGCCCCGATGCCGATATTCAGTCCGATACCATTCAGTATAATACCACGAGTAAAGTAGTGTTTTTTGTGGCGCAAACGCGCATTCAGAACCCGCAGGCTACCCAGTTTGCCAAAGGTGGTACGTATAATACGTTAACCAAAGCGGCTGCTTTCCGCGATGCCCAGGTAAATACCGAGGATTACACCATTAATGCCCGCAATGCCGCTTACGGCGAAGACAAAGCAGGCCGTTATGCTTTTTATACCGGCGGGGTAAAAATGACTTCGAAAGACGCCAAAAATAAAACTATTTTAACGGGACAGGTGGCGCAATACTGGCAAGGCACAGGTAGATCGAAAGTTTACGGCAGCCCGGTGATGCGTTCGCTGGTTTCGGGCGATACGCTTTATATTTCGGCGGATACTTTAGTGGCCACCAATAACAAAGACCCGAAAGTAAAAGACTTTTTGTATGCGTACTACGGGGTGCGGATGTTTAAATCTGATTTGCAGGGAAAATGCGATTCGCTGACTTATAATGTTACTGATTCGTTGATGTATATGAACCACGATCCGGTTATTTGGAGTAACAACAGCCAATTGGTTTCGGAACGGATGCAGATGCAGCTGAAAAACCGTACCATCGACCGGATGTATTTGTATAACAGTGCTTTTATTATTTCTGAAGATACTTTAAAAAACCTGAACCAGATAAAAGGCCGCGACATGACTGCTTTTTTTCAAAAAGGTGATATCCGGCGGGTAGATGTTAACGGCAACGGCGAAAGCATTTATTTTGCCCTGGAAGGAGATACGCTGTTAACCGGTATGAATAAAACTGTTTGCAGCGATATGGTGCTTAAATTTGATACCCGCAAACTTAAAACCATATCTTTTATTACCAACCCCGACGCCAGCTTTGTGCCGCCACACGAATTAAATGAACCCGACCGGCGCTTAAAAGGTTTTAAATGGCGCATCGAGGAAAAACCGGATAAAAAAGCCGTCTTAGCTAAACGAACAAAGCAATCCGCGAAACCGCTTAAAGCGGCTCCCGCAGTCACCCCGGCCCTGGCCAAAAGGGAAGACCAAAGCAAAACTGCCAAGCCCAAACGGCGCGACCGTAAAAAGAATTAAAGTAATATAGCAATAGTGCCCGCGGTATGCCGTTAGCGCTATTGTAAAAGGGAATTAATATTCCTAATTTTGTGCACTCATGACTAGAATAATGAAATTTTTGTACCTGGCATTGGCTGGTATCTTGTTTTTAAGCTCCTGCAGTGATTATAATAAAATACTAAAGAGCAATAACGTAGATACCAAGTACCAGGCAGCTTTAAAATATTACGAAAACAAAGATTATTACCGGACCGGAACTTTATTGGACGAGGTAGTACCTTTGTTGAGGGGACGCGAAGAAGCGGAAAAAGCCCAGTTTTTGGCCGCTTACAGCCAGTATTACCAGCATTACTATGCTACCAGTGCGCAGTTATTCCGGACCTTTTTCGAAGTATACGGCCGTAGCCCGTTTGCCGAAGAAAGCTTGTTTATGCATACCAAAGCGCTTTACCAGGATTCGCCGGATTTTGAATTAGATCAAACCAGTACCCAAACGGCCATTGTTTCTATTCAGGATTTCCTGAACCGTTATCCCGAAAGCAAGTATAAAGAAGAAGCTACCAAAATGTACGATGAACTGTCGTCGAAACTGGAGCGGAAGTCTTTTGAAACGGCGCGCCTGTACAGCCAGATGCGATATTACCAGGCCGCGGTTACGGCCTTTACTACTTTCGAAAGAGAATATCCATCGTCGGCTTTTAACGAAGAAGGCGCTTACTTACGTTTGCTGGCCCAATTTAACCTGGCCGAGCAAAGCGTGGCCGAAAAACAGCGGGATCGTTATTACGATGCCGTGGGATATTACCAGGCCCTGGTTGATAAGTATCCCAACAGCCGTTTTCAGCGTAGTGCAGAAGCACTTTACGAACGCAGCACCCGGCAGTTAGAAAAATTAAAAAGTGCGCCGGTGGCCCAAACTGCCGAGTAACTAACTTATATTAAAAATGTATTTCGGGTAGATTACCTGATTTTCTAAAAAGTAAAAACCAAAATAACTTATATGGCAAATGTACCTGCATCTATTGTTACCCGCAACGTAGCTGATTTTGCAAAAGAAACCGGCAATGTTTACGAATCAATTTCTATTATTTCGAAGCGTGCCAATCAGATTTCGGTTAAAATAAAAGAAGAATTAAATTCTAAATTAGCTGAATTTGCTACCACCGTAGATAACTTGGAAGAAGTTTTCGAAAACCGCGAACAGATCGAAATTTCCAAATACTACGAGCGGATGCCTAAACCTACCAACCTGGCCGTGGAAGAATTCCTGGAAGGAAAAGTAATGTTCCGCCGGCCGGACGAAGAAAGTGTGGAGTAAAAAATATGCTACGGCATAAAAAAATTATTCTGGGCGTATGCGGCAGTATTGCTGCTTATAAAGCGGCATTTTTAGTCCGTTTGCTCGTGAAAGCAGAAGCAGAGGTACAGGTAATCCTGACGACCTCTGCTTCTGCTTTTATCACCCCGCTAACGCTGGCTACTCTTTCTAAACGGCCGGTATTAACGGGTTTTACCAAAAGCGAAGAAACCGGCGAATGGCACAACCACGTGGCTTTGGGTTTGTGGGCCGATGCCCTGGTAATTGCGCCCGCCAGTGCGAATACTTTAGCCAAAATGGCGCATGGTTTCTGCGATAATTTATTAACAGCCGTTTATTTATCGGCGCGGTGCCCTACTTTTCTGGCGCCGGCCATGGATCTGGATATGTATATACATCCGGCCGTTGCAGCCAACCGGAGCATATTAAAATCTTTCGGTAATACGGTTATTGAAGCTCGGCACGGCGAATTGGCCAGTGGTTTAGTAGGGAAGGGGCGCATGGCCGAACCGGAAGAAATTGTACAAGTTTTAAGTAATTATTTTAGCGGCCAAAACTCCATTAACTTTGTTTAAAAACAAAACGGTTTTAATAACGGCCGGCCCTACTTACGAACCCTTAGATCCGGTCCGGTTTATTGGTAACCATTCTACCGGTAAAATGGGTTTTGCCTTAGCCGAAGCGTTTGCCGCTCAAAATGCCCAGGTTTTGTTAGTCAGCGGCCCTACCCAGCAAAAAACAACTTCTCCGGCTATTGCGCTTTTCCGGGTTACAACCGCCGACGAGATGTACGCGCAGGTAAAACAATTTGCTTTGGAAGCTGATATTCTGGTTTTTGCTGCCGCCGTAGCCGATTATAAGCCCAAAGAAGTTTCGTCGGTTAAAGTAAAAAAGCAGTCTGATACCCTAACCCTGGAGCTGGTAAAAAATATTGATATTGCCAAAGCCATTGGCCAGCAAAAAAAAGCTTATCAGTTATCGGTTGGTTTTGCTTTGGAAACCGATAATGAACTATCCAATGCCCGGACTAAGTTGCAGACTAAAAACCTCGATATGATCGTTTTAAATTCATTGCAGGATGCCGGGGCAGGTTTTAGCCACGACACCAATAAAATTACGATCATCCAAAAAGATAAAATAACTGCCTTCGACTTAAAATCTAAAAACGAAGTGGCCCGCGATATTGTTTTGTTTATTTCTAAAAACCTACATGTTTAAATATTTAGTAATCACCGGTATTTGTCTTTTCAGTTCTTTAGTGGGCCGGGCCCAGGAACTGCAATGCGAAGTTGTTATAAACAGCGATATGGTGCAGATATCGGACCGGCGGGTTTTTGTGGAATTGCGTAATGCCGTAACTAATTTTCTGAATAACCGCAACTGGACGAACCAGGTTTACCGGCCCGAAGAACGAATTAACTGCCGGCTGGTTATTACTATCCGGGAAGCGCCGCAAATAGGCAGCTATGCCGCTGTAGCCCAGATTGTTTCTTCCCGTCCGGTATACGGCACCGGTTACGAAACTTTGCTGATGTCTATTGCCGATCAGAGCTGGAATTTTGATTATACCGAAGCCCAACCCCTGCAGTTTTCGGAAAACACGTATACTTCGCGCTTAGCTTCGCTGCTATCTTTTTATGCTTACCTGATTATTGGCATGGACCGCGATAGCTTTAGTCCTTTAGGGGGCAATCCTTTGTTCGATCGTGCCCTACTGGTACAAAACAACGTAGCTTCGCAAGGCTTAGGCGACCCGAGCTGGTTATCATCGGGCGATCAGCGGAACCGTTATTTCCTCCTCAATAATATGCAGGACCCGCAGATGGAAGGCTTCCGGCAGGCCATGTATTTGTATTACCGCCAGGGCATGGATATTTTTATTCAGCAACCCGATAAAGCCCGCGCCAATATTATGGAGGCCATCCGGGCCATTCAGCGGGTAGCCCAACTCCGGCCTGGTTCTGCCGTGCTCCGTTCTTTCTTCGATACTAAATCCGAAGAAATTGTTTCGGTTTTCCGGGGCGCGCAACCCGCCGAAAAGCAAGCCGTAGTAGCGGTATTATCCGAAATAGACCCCACCAATATTGCTAAATACCAGGGAATTCTGCAGCGCTAATTACAAGAATTAAAAATTATAAATTAGAAGTTAAGGTGTAGTTTATAACCATCTAAACATTCCGTAACTTTAGGCTTTGTTAAACAAAAGGAGCTTAAAGTACAGTACTTATTAAGCGTACCGGTAATTTCTGATTCATAATTTCTAATAATTTATTGTGGGTAAAAGACAGTTTAGGGTTCTCCGCAAAGATATTCTGCAGAAAAGAGCAGAAATCCTGGGCCGGCATGGGCACGTTATCATGGCCAATCATGTTGTACACAACGGAACCATTCAGGAGATTACAGATACGTATCTGACCTTAATCGATCCCCGAAAAGGCGTTCACCAGTTACCATTTCTGGCCTTAGAAGAAGTGGTTTACGATAAAGAAACCGAATATTGATTCATGCTTGTTGATCTGAGAATAAAAAATTACGCTTTAATAGAGCAATTGCAATTACAGCCCTCGCCCTTGCTGAATATTATTACCGGCGAAACCGGGGCCGGTAAATCTATTATGCTGGGCGCTATTGGTTTGTTGCTGGGTAACCGGGCTGATACCAAAATTCTTTTTAATAATGAGGAAAAATGCGTTATTGAAGGCACCTTCAATATTTCGGAATACCAACTGGAAGACATTTTTTCCGAAGAAGATATTGATTTTGATACGACCTGTATTTTCCGGCGCGAAATAACCCCGGCCGGTAAGTCGCGGGCTTTTGTAAACGATACCCCGGTAACCTTGGATACCCTGCGGGTATTGGGGGCCAAACTGATGGATATTCATTCGCAGCACGATACGCTGCAATTGGGAGATCCGGTTTATCAGTTAAACCTCGTGGATCTGTATGCCCAGAATGCACCTTTAAAAGAACAGTACGGCGAAGAATTCCGGCATTTCCGCAAGCTGGAAAGTAATTACAAGAAAATGGAAGCCCAGTTGGCCCAGTTTCAGAAAGAATTGGATTACAATAGCTTTTTGCTGAATGAACTAGTTGAAGCTAATATATCTGCTGACGAACAAGAAGAACTCGAAGATCAGTTAAAGCAGCTGGAACACGCCGAAGAAATCAAACTAAAGCTTAGCACAGCCCTGCAATATATATCTGAATCGGAATATAATGTGCTGGCCGGCTTAAAAGACGCAAACCACTTGGTAGGCCAACTAACCGAATATGGCGAACAGTTTAAAACTTTAAAAGAGCGCCTGGATAGCTGTACCATTGAACTAAACGATATTGCCGGCGAACTGGAAAGTGCAGAACGCTATACCGAAGCCGATCCGGAAAAAACGGTGCAGGTGCAAGACCGCCTGAACCTGCTCTATACCTTACAGCGCAAGCACCAGGCCCTGAATAACGAAGAATTACTGGCTATTCAGTCCGATCTGGAAAAGAAGGTAAGCAGCGTGCAAAACCTGGACGAAGCCTTGGTATCGACCAAAAAAGAAATGGACGTAGCGTATGGCCAGGTAGAAAAACTAGCCGCGGAATTATCCGCCGGCCGGAAAGCTGTTTTCTCGCACTTTGAAGAAGAACTGCACCATTTGTTAGCGGATTTAGGTATGCCCAACGCCCGCATTGTTATTCAGCACCAAACCGGAAACCCCAGCAGCACGGGTATAGATGTAATCAGTATTTTATTCAGCGCCAACAAAGGAGCTTCCCCGCAAACCTTAAGCAAAGCAGCCTCCGGGGGAGAATTTTCCCGGTTAATGCTTTGCGTTAAATACCTGCTGGCCGATAAAACTGCCTTGCCTACCATTATTTTCGATGAGATTGATACGGGTATATCGGGCGAAGTGGCCGTAAAAGTGGGCCGCATGATGCAATTGATGGCTAAAAAGCACCAATTAATTGCTATTTCACACTTGCCCCAAATGGCGGCACAAGGCGATACGCATTACTTTGTGTACAAAGAAGACCGGGTCGACCGGACTATTAGCCGTATTCGGAAATTATCGGAAGACGAGCGGGTAAAAGAAATTGCCCACATGATAGCGGGTGCTAACCCGAGCGCGACCGCTTTCCAAAGTGCCCGCGAATTGCTGGCGCTTTAGTTTCGTTATTTGTTAATCGTTAATCGTTAATCGTTGTTCGTTAGTAAATATTTGTTATTATTAGTCGGCTAAAATAGGCAGACGTATTAGGTAAATATCCATAAGACTTTAGCAAAACTGCCCTGGCGGCGGTTATTATCGGTAAGTTATTGATAAAAGCGGCTCATAAAAACAGTTAGCAACCCATCATTCTTTAATTGTTGCAACAGTCCTGACCCATACTTTTGGGCGAATAAGATGAAGCGTTTAAATTAAAGGAATTTTTATTCCTTAACGAAATGCATCTGCTTTGTAAGCACGTGCATTTTTCATTTTGGTGAAAGTTTATTTTATATTTTTTAGGAAATAAATACCCCGATATGGTCAAAGCTTTGTTCATATTTAATAATATTGTAGTTCGTAATAGTAAAATCGATTAACGAACAACGAGTAACGACAAACGACTATATGGCTTATAATTTACTGAAAGGGAAAAAAGGAATT
>Ga0210040_10002971_pt1 | contig 23363 bp, 17 predicted proteins | sample CryGeyCG12114_NA_FD_185462 | JGI IMG/M metagenome (GOLD analysis project Ga0210040, IMG submission 185462) | Groundwater microbial communities from aquifer - Crystal Geyser CG19_WC_8/21/14_NA (SPAdes) (version 2) | ecosystem: Environmental > Aquatic > Deep subsurface > Groundwater | place: USA...
CCTTGAATGCGGCCATTACAGCCGTTGTGAGGCCCGGCGATGAGGTTATGCTGCTGGAGCCCTGCTATGATTCGTACGCTCCTGTTATCCGGTTGTGCGGCGGCTTGCCTATATATGTTTCCCTGGCGCTGCCCAACTTCAGCGTGGATTGGGACCAGGTAAAACGCCGCATCACCTCCCGCACGCGCCTGCTCATCATCAACACGCCCCATAACCCGACCGGCGCCGTGATGACGAAGCAGGACATGGACATGCTGGCAAACCTCCTCGAGGGAACCGATATCCTGGTTATCAGCGACGAGGTATATGAGCATATGGTGTTCGACGGGCAGCGACACTACAGCGCCCTGCAGCACGCGCAACTGCGCAGGCGCAGCATCGTTATATCTTCCTTCGGGAAAACCTATCACGCCACCGGCTGGAAAGTTGGCTACGCCGTAGCGCCGGCACCGCTGACAGCAGAACTGCGCAAAATGCACCAGTTCATCACCTTCAGCACGCCGACACCGCTTCAAATGGCCATCGCCGATTTCATGGAAGAAGAAACGCATTACCTCAACCTGCCGGATTTTTACCAGGCGAAGCGGGATTTCTTCGTGGAACGGCTAAAGGACTCGCGGTTTGAGATCATCCCCTCGGCGGGCACTTACTTCCAGTTAGCCCGATATACGCAGATTTCGAACGAGTACGACCTGGATTTTGCGCGGCGGATGACAAAAGAGACAGGCGTCGCCGCTATACCCGTTTCTGCCTTTTACCACGACAAGACCGATCACAAATACCTGCGCTTCTGCTTCGCCAAGAGTGAGGAGACGCTGCAAGCCGCCGCCGAAAAGCTCTCTCAGCTGTAGCTACCGGTAGTTGAGGCGATAGCTCATCCGTTATGGAGATATAAAACGCATGTTCTTTCCTGATAACAAAAGCACCGAAAAATACCGACCATGGACTTACGCGTAACCCTCGTTCAGACACAGCTGCACTGGCAGGATGCGGCGGCAAACCGCAGCATGTTCTCAGACAAGTTAGCTGCCGCTGCCCCGCAAACAGACCTGATTGTGTTGCCTGAGATGTTCACGACCGGCTTCAGCATGGCCGCAGGAATGCTGGCAGAGAAGGCTGGCGGCCCCACCCTGGGCTGGATGCAGCAGGAAGCGCAAAGGCACCGGGCGGTGATTACCGGCAGTGTGATTGTGACGGAGCAAGGGCAGTATTACAACCGCCTGTACTGGGTGCGCCCCGACGGCAGCTATGCTACATATGATAAACGGCACCTCTTCCGGATGGCGAAGGAACACCACACGTATACGGCAGGCAAGGAGCGGCTGCTTGTGGAGCTGAACGGCTGGAACATATGCCCGCTGGTGTGTTACGATCTGCGTTTCCCGGTGTGGAGCCGCAATGCCGGCAATGGCTATGATGTGCTCCTGTATGTGGCCAACTGGCCGCAGGCCCGTAGCCTTGCCTGGCGCACTTTGCTACAGGCCCGCGCCATCGAAAATTTAGCATATGTGCTTGGCGTAAACCGGATAGGCACCGACGGCAACAACCACCCTTACTCCGGCGATTCTGCCGTTGTGCATCCCAAAGGGCATCATCTTCTGGAAACAAGTCAGGCTGAAGGTATCCACACGCTTACGCTGAGCAGGCAGGAACTGACAAGCTTCCGCGAAGCCTTTCCGGCACACAGGGACGCCGACGCTTTCAACTTGTCTTAGCCATCCGCGCTCAGGGTATATAGATATATAGACCCGCCTGATGCAGAGGTGCGATCAACTCAAAATTCCCTCCCGGAAAAGGATTAGTCATATAAAAGCAGCTCTGCTACAGCGACGCTTCCTGGTTTAGAAATTGCTTTACCTCATCCAGCCCCTCTCCCTCAGTTACCTGCCTAAGCAGCACCTGCGGGCGCGCCTGCAGCATGCGCAGGAGACGCGGGTGATCGCCTGCCAGCAGAACCAGTCTGTTCTCCACTCCCTGAAACAGTTCCTCCAGCAGCGGCATGGTAGTACCGAAACCTGTCAACGCAGCGTCGGCCTGTATATACACAACTGCCCGCTCACTTTCGCGAAGCAGGCGCAGGGCGTAGTGCAGCACTAACTCACAGGAGGTTGCGTCTATATCCAGCACCGCCACCGCGGGCAGTTGTTGCCGCACCTGCTCAGGCAACGCTTTCCGATAGGCAGCGGCAGCTGTTAAGTTCAGGTAAAGAAAGGCTTCCATTACCTCACCACAAACCTTGACGAAACATGCTTCCCGTTCTCAGAGGCAGCCCGGATGATATACATGCCCGCCCGCAGGTGCTGCAGCGGCACGGCATGGGTGCGGGCAGCGGTGCCGGAGGTGCGGTACACCAGCTTTCCGATGGCATCATATACCTGCAAACCAACAGGTTCGGAGGCTTTGACCTGCACTCCCGCTGGAGAGCTTCTGTCAGTTGGGTTGGGGTACACTTCCAGCGTCAGCCCCGCTTCAGGCGTGGCAGGCGCGCCTGTATTGCCGCTTACCTGCTCCAACAGGTACAGCCCGCCCCCCTGGGTGCCGACAACCAGGTAGAGCGTGTTCTCTCCACCAAGCGGCGCAGCAGTGACACTAAGGCCTTTGCCGAAGCGCGTGACCTGGGCGCCCTGCAGCAGTTGGTTCTCGAGCAGCGCTGTTTCCGCATGTAGCGTGTCGCCCTGCAAGGCGGCGGAAAGTTTGCGGTACACGCGCAGCGTTCCGCTTTCGTCTGTTGTAAGCAGATCAGGCGCGCCGTCGCCGTCCACATCTGCCGTGGCGGGAGAAAGAAAGCGGCGTGTGAAGTCTGCGGCGATGCCGCCAAAGGCAGTACTTTCTTCTGTATAGGCAGGCGCAGCCGCGCTTCCGGTGTTCCGGTAAAACGCCAGGCTGCCGTCGCTGCTGCCCACCAACAGGTCCAGGTCACCGTCTGCGTCTGCATCCACAAAAGCGGGAGACGCATTATCAGGTATAGCTTTCACCACTTGCACATCCGCAAAACTGTAGGCGGCGGCCTGTCCGCCGGCAGCTTGGTTTGGTATATAGCTGATGCGCGCCGACTTCGCCTGTGCCGTGTTGTAGGTCAGGACAAGGTCTGTTGCTCCGTCTGCGTTTATATCGGCAAAAGCAGGCCTTATGTTAAGAAGCTGCGCTTGCTGCAGGTTTAGGTAATCGGTTGTCTCCAGCTCAAAGGCAGGGGATGCGGCTGTGCCGGTGTTACGGTAGAAGTGCAGGGAGGCACTGTAGTTCCCGTCCTGTGCAGCCACCGCATTTCCGATCAGCATGTCCAGGTCACCGTCGCCGTCCATATCCGCAAAGGCCGGGAAAGCGCCCTCTCCCACATCAATCATCTGCCCTTGCAGGAAATTATCCTGCACAAACTGGAAGTCTGGCCGATCGGCTGCTCCCTGGTTGCGGTACAGCCAGGCGGAGCTTTCGTAGTTGACAGCCACAAAATCATTGGCCGATTGCGTGCCCCGCCCTACCTGTGGGGCCACCAGCATATCCGGCACGCCGTCAAATGTCACATCTTCGTAGTACGCCGCCGGAAAAATGGGGAAAGAGGCCGGTGTGTTCGCCGGAAAAGCGGGAGTAAAACCAGTCATCTCGGCATTCTCCAAGGTGCCTTCATTCTCCATTAGCACCAAGTTCTCGCACTGGATGCCTCCCATCACCAGATCCTTGTCACCATCGGCATCAACGTCCAGGAGCAGGAGCGCGGAGCCATCGTGGCCCGAGTGCAAAGGGGCGGCCACACGGCAGAAGGCTCCGAAGAGGTAACTGTTGCAGCCTTCGCACTCCGCTATGCCGCCCCACCAGTTCGTCTGCTGCTCAAACCGCAGGGAGCCGCAACTCAGGCCCTGCTCTGCCTGCTGGTTGCTGTAAAACTCCAGGGTAACCCCGCGGGAAAACTCCGATATGAGGATATCCAGGTCACCGTCTCCGTCCACATCGGTAATGGCGGGAATGTCTGCGCTCTGCATCTGCAAGTTTACCCGGTTGTTTTTGTAATAGAGCGCTTCTTCGGCGATGGAGAACTTCAACTGCCCCGGTGCCGCGGCCTCCTGCACATATACTTTTATGCCGAGCGGGCTGCTGGTAAATATATCTTTCAGGCCATCGCAGTTGTAATCGCGCAGCAGCGCCCAGTACTCCAGCTCCGCCGGGAAAAAGGCTTCATAAGCAGGCGCATACTGGTACTGCCACTGCCCGTCCTGCTTCAGGGCGAGCCAGGTGTACGCTTTCCGCAGCTGCCTGTCGAAGATAAAAAGGTCCTCCTGCCCGTCTTTGTTCAGGTCGATGGTGGAGAACTGGGGCGTGTTGAGGCCGCCGCTCCAGGGGCTTGCTAACTTCGTGCCCTGTGCGGCGACCGGCACCTCGTGGCGGAAGCGGAACTGCAGCGGCTCCTGCGCCTGGGCCACGGCTACAGCCACGGTGCAAATCGCCAGGCATATAAGGGAGAGGTACTTCTTCATGGTAAGGAGGTTTTGCCGTATGCGCGTACCCTGCTTTATTTCGGCATTGGCACCAACGGGTGCTGTCGCTTTTAAGGTTTTGAGTGTATATTGCCACTGCGGAAGGCAGCTGGTTTGTGAACGAACACAGTGGCCGGACATGCATAAATATCAGCTAAAAATACGCATTTCATGCAGAACAATATTGCCTTTCTATATCAAAAGTACCTGGAGTGCCGCCACGTCAGCACCGATTCCCGGGCAACGCAGGACCAGAGCCTGTTCTTCGCCCTGAACGGCCCTAATTTCAAAGGAGCAAAATTTGCCTTAGCGGCACTGGAGAAAGGTGCCAGGTATGCGGTGGTGGATGACCCGGCCATGGCGGCAGAAAACGTATTTGTGGTGGAAGACACCCTGCAGGCGCTGCAGGAGCTGGCACGCCATCACCGCCGCCAGCTGAGCATCCCGGTGATCGGCATCACTGGCTCTAACGGCAAAACCACTTCCAAGGAACTGGTGCATGCCGTGCTGAGCCGGAAGTTTAACACGCTCTACACGCAGGGTAACCTCAACAACCACATTGGGGTGCCGCTCACGCTGCTGCGCATCAGGCCAGAGCACGAGATGGCTATCATCGAGATGGGGGCCAACCACATCGGTGAAATTGAGTTGCTCTGCAGCATTGCCCTGCCCACGCACGGCCTGATCACCAACATCGGGAAAGCGCACCTGGAGGGCTTTGGAAGTTTAGAGGGCGTGGCGCGCGGCAAGAGTGAGTTATATGTGCACCTCCTTAACGCGGGCGGCACTGTGTTCCTGAACACGGGCAACGAACACCTCCAGCGCATGAGCCGCCGCATCGGGCATAAAATAACGTACCCGGCTCCCGGCGACTTTTACCACAGCGAGCTGCTGGAAGCCTCGCCTTACGTAGTGTACCGCGACGAGGAGAACAACACCGTACAGACGCAACTGGTAGGAAGCTACAACTACGAAAATATGGCAGCGGCAGCCTGCATCGGAAAGTACTTCGGTGTGCCCTTGCAGCAGGCGAACGAGGCTATTGCCGGCTACAGCCCCGTTAACAACCGCTCGCAGGTACTGCAGAAAGGCAGCAACACGATTATATTGGATGCCTACAACGCCAACCCTACGTCTATGGCTGCCGCCATACGCAATTTCGGGGCGATGAACGCGGTGCACAGAGTGGTTATTCTTGGGGATATGTTTGAACTGGGGCAGGAGAGCGAAGCCGAGCACCGCGCTATAGGCGAGACAGTGGCCGCACAACCCTTTGATACGGTGCTGCTGTGTGGCAAAGACATGCGCTATGCCGCTGCGGCGAAAACCGGTTTCCACCACTTCGAGACAAAGCAGGAGCTACAGCAGTGGCTGCAGGAGCACCCGGTAACAGAAAGCGCTGTGCTGGTGAAAGGCTCCCGCGGCATGGGACTCGAGACGCTGCTGGAAGTACTTTAGTTTTAGTGCAGTGATACACGATGTGAGCTGTGCCTGCGGCAGGTAGTATATAGCACGAACACCATAACAACAGGAAGTGAGGAACGGGGGCGGCTACCTGTTCTCACCAAAATGAACTGTTGGTTTTGCGCCCGTGGTACATAAAAATTCACCTGCGCCAGGTGTAAATGCAATGTTTAACGGCGCAGTGCCCGGTTATATATAGCTGGGCACTGCGCCGTTATTTTCTTACTTCTTTGGTTTAACGCCCTAGCCTAAAACGGCGAGTCAACGTCCTGTAGCAGTGGCAGCACTTCATCCTTTGGCGACACCAGCGGCGCTGTCAAACCCCAGTCGATGCCAAGGGCAGGATCATTCCAAAGGATGCCGCCTTCGGAAGGCTGGTTGTAGAAACCGGTGCACTTGTAGAGGAAGGCCGTGTTGTCTTCCAGCGCCACAAAGCCATGTGCGAAGCCTTCGGGTATATAAAACTGGTTGTGTTTCTCAGCATCCAGCAGGCAGGTCACGTGCTGACCGAAGGTGGGGGAACCCTTGCGCAGGTCAACGGCCACATCGAGTGCTTTGCCCGAGGCTACGCGCACCAGTTTACCTTGTGCGTGCGGCGGCTTCTGAAAATGCAGCCCGCGCAGTACGCCCTTCGCCGACACAGACTGGTTGTCCTGCACAAAGTTGGGCTGCCCGCCAAACGGCTCAAACCACTTCAGGCTGTAAGTCTCTAAAAAATAGCCCCGGTCGTCCCTGAACACGCGCGGCATAAACTCGATCAGGCCTTCAATGTGGTAAAGTCTGTGTTCCATCGTTTGATATTTTTTGATTATTTCGTTCTTGTTTTGTTCATTCACTGACGCAGTGCATTTTGCTTCGCCTCTGCAAAATTTGAGTACCTAAAGCGCTCCATAACCGGCTTAGAAAGGCATTACTTCCATGTTCCGCGGTTATTTTACGCCGCTATAGAGCATCTGCTTGTTTAATTTCCTTTCCCTTTGTCACCTCCTGTATCGCTTGCAGGTATTTACCGATAACGATGCGGTCGTCGAAGCGGGTGACTGCCAACTTGCGGCTGGCCTGCCCCATGCGTTCCAGTTCCTCATTACTTCGCTGCAGCATTTGCAGCATTTTAGCGGCCAGGTCCTCCGCGCTTCTTACGCGGCAAAGGTACCCGTTGATGCCTTGCTGCACCACCTCCCGACAGCCTGGTACGTTTGTCGCGATGAGGGGTTTGGCCATGGCAGCGGCCTCCAGGAGCGTGCGCGGCGTTCCTTCGCGGTACGAGGGCAGCACCACACAGTCGGCAGTACGGACCACCGCGGCCACATCATCCGTCGTGCCGAGGTACTCGAACACCCCGGTTGCCAGCCACTCCTCCAGTTGCCGCCGCTTCACGCCAGACCGGCTATGCTCATCCACCTGCCCCAGCAGCTGGCACTTTACTCCCGGGAACTGCTCCTGCACCAGCTTGCTCGCCTGCACAAACTCCGCCACGCCCTTGTCAAACAGCACGCGCGCCACCATCAGGAAAGTGAACGGCTCATGGCGTTTATATGCCTCCGCCGGCACAAAAGCCTGCAGGTTGATGCCGGAGCCGGGCAGCACCTCTGTTATACCGGCACGCACGAGGTTGTTGCGCAGGAACAGCCTGCGGTCGTCCTGGTTCTGGAAGAATACCTTGGCCGGGTACCGGAAAGCGAACTTATACAGGCGCAGGGCGATGGCTGATATATAATCCCGGGTGATGAACACCGTGCCCAAACCTGATACATTGTTGATAGCGGGAATACCGGCCCAGTGCGCGGCAACGGCGCCATATATGTTCGGCTTGATAGTGTAATGCAACACCACGTCCGGCCTCACCTGCTTGTAGGTTTTGTACAGGCGCCAGGTCAGGTGCAGGTCCGTAAAAGGATTGGTACCCTGCTCCATCTGCACCGGCACAAAGTAGCATCCTGCCGCAGTCAGGCGCACTGAGTAATCATCCTGCGGTGCTATCGCCACTACCTCATGCCCCTCCGCCAGCAGCGCCTTTATCAGGCTTAGGCGGAAGTTGTATATGTTCCAGGATGTGTTGATGACTAAGGCTATCCGCATAAGGGCAAATCAACTCGACGCAGGATCGGGGCTATGGCTAAAAAGTCGTAAGTTAGCATTTTAGCAGGAGCATCAGAAAAATTAAAGTAAATTGCGCCGAATCTGTACCATCCTTAAAATCAAAAATACAAACCCCTATGCCACCTATTGCATTTCTGCATACCCACGTGCTGGTAGTTGTGCTCTTCATTCTCCTTTTCGGAATAAAAGCGGTGCTGCTGCTCCTGAACAAGCGGGCCGCCCTCGCAAAAATGAGAAGCAAAACGAAGGTGCTGGATATGATCTTCGGTACGCTGATCCTGGTTACGGGCGGTTACCTGCTGTTCCTCTACAACGGCGGCATTCCGACCTGGCTGATCGTGAAGATCGTGCTGGTGCTGGCGGCTATACCGCTGGGCATTATCGGCATCAAGCGCGAGAGCAAAGTGCTGACGGCGCTGGCGCTCCTCATCTTCCTCTACGTATACGGCGTGGCGGAAACCAAGAGCCTGGCCATGGACAAGGACGGCGCCTCCCGTGCAGCCTCTGCCCAAAACACCACCACAGCCACGCCTGAGGCCGACGCCGCAGAAACCGGCGATGCTGGCCTAAGCCAGTCGGCGCGCGCGCAGGAGGAGATTGTGTCTGCGATGAGTGAGACTCAACTGGAGAACGCCCGGTCTATCTACAGCCAGGTGTGCGCCAACTGCCACGGCGAGGACGGTGCCAAGGGAGTCGGCGGCGCCGCGAATTTAACTGCAAGCGTTTTGAGCTTAAACGACAGAATTAACGTTATTGAAAAAGGCCGCGGCCTGATGCCCGGCTTCGGAGACAAACTGACGGAGCAGGAAGCACAGGCCCTGGCAGCCTATACAATAACGCTGAAAAAGAACAATTAATGGGGAAACAGAATTTCTACGACACCGCCAAGCCACAGGAAACCGCTGTGCTGGTGGCCGTACCTAACTACCGCCAAACCGAAGAGCAGACCAGCGAGTACCTCGATGAGCTTGCCTTTTTAACGGAGACAGCGGGAGCCGCCACGCTTAAACGCTTTGTGCAAAAGCTGGACAAGCCCGACATCCGCACCTTTGTGGGCACGGGGAAACTGGACGAGATCAAAGCCTACGTGAAAGAGCACGACGTGGACATGGTGATCTTTGACGATGACCTGAGCGCCTCGCAGGTGCGTAACATTGAGCGCGAGCTACAGGTGAAGATCGTGGACCGCAGCCTGCTTATCTTAGACATCTTCGCGCTCCGGGCCAAAACGGCGCAGGCGCACGCTCAGGTGGAGATGGCGCAGTACCAATACCTGCTCCCGCGCCTCACAAACCTCTGGACGCACCTTTCCAAGCAAAAAGGCGGTATCGGGATGAAAGGACCTGGTGAAACCGAGATCGAGACTGACCGCCGTATTGTGCGCGACAAGATCGCTTTGCTGCGCGACCGCCTGAAGAAGTTCGAGAAGCAGAACTTTGAGCAGCGCAAGTCCCGTTCGGGCATTGTGCGCGTGGCGCTGGTGGGGTATACCAACGTGGGCAAGTCCACGCTGATGAACCTGCTCTCCAAGTCAGAGGTGTTTGCCGAGAACAAACTCTTTGCCACCGTTGACGCCACGGTGCGGAAAGTGGTGCTCGAGAACATTCCGTTTCTGCTCTCCGACACAGTGGGTTTTATCCGCAAGCTCCCGACCAAACTGATCGAGTCGTTCAAGTCTACGTTGGATGAGATCCGCGAGGCCGACCTGCTGGTGCATGTGGTGGACGTGTCGCACCCTTCGTTTGAAGACCATATCGCTGTGGTGAACGAGACGCTAAAAGATATAAACTCTGCGGAGAAGCCGGTGCTGCTGGTGTTCAACAAAGTGGACCTGTACCTGGAGCAGCGGGAGCAGGAAATGGCGGAGGAAGGTGCCGAGGTGCGCCCGTCCATCGAGGACCTGAAGGAAACCTATATGGCGAAAGTGCACGCGCCGGCCCTGTTTATTTCTGCCACGAACAAGATCAACATCGACGAGCTGCGCGAGGAGCTGCAGCGCCGGGTAGCGGAACTGAATTACCAGCGCTACCCGAACAACGTGTAAACGCCGCACACCTGCCCGGCTTTCTACCTGCGCCCATTACCTGCAGGCGGAAAGCCGCTGGCTTTTATCCAATATACATGACAACCCACCACCGCCTTATATTGGGTGCCGCCCAGCACATGGAAGCCTTGGGCAATGCCTCCGTTGACCTCGTGGTCACGTCTCCTCCTTACCCGATGATTGAGATGTGGGACGGGATTATGGCAAAGCAAAGCCCCCGGATTGCCGCAGCCCTGGCCGACAGGAAGGGCGAAGAGGCCTTTGAGCTGATGCACCTGGAACTGGACCAGGTGTGGCAGGAAGTGGCGCGGGTACTGAAGCCCGGCGGCTTTGCCTGCATTAACATCGGCGACGCTACCCGTACCCTAAACGGCAGGTTTGCGCTTTACCCGAACCACGCCCGCATTATCTCCGCTTTTTTGCAACTGGGCCTCGCCAACCTGCCCAACATCCTGTGGCGCAAGCAAACTAATGCACCTAACAAGTTCATGGGTTCCGGTATGCTGCCCGCCGGCGCTTACGTAACGCTGGAGCATGAGTGGATCCTGGTCTTCCGGAAGGGCGGCAAGCGGGTATTTAAAACAGCCACGGAAAAGCAACTGCGCAACGAGAGCGCTTTTTTTTGGGAAGAGCGAAACGCCTGGTTCTCAGACCTCTGGGACCTGAAGGGCACCAAGCAGAACATCAAAAACCCAGAGACCCGGGAGCGCAGCGCCGCCTATCCATTCGAGGTGCCTTACCGGCTCATTAACATGTATTCTTTGAAGGGAGACACCGTGCTGGACCCGTTTCTGGGAACAGGCACCACGGCTGTGGCAGCCCTGGCGGCGGCACGCAACAGCGTAGGGTATGAGATCGACAGTGCTTTTGCCAACATCGTCAGCGGCAATATCCTGCACCAGGACGTGGCGCAGCTAAACAGCTACATCCGCAACCGGGTACAGCAGCACAGTGCCTTTATACAGAACAGGCTGGCAGACCCGAAGAAGAGCGGGATCAAGCACTTCAACCAAAGCATCGGCTTGCCCGTCATCACCTCCCAGGAGAGAGGCCTCACGCTGTCGCTGGTGAGCACCATTAGCCGCACAGACGAAGACCTGGTGTTTCAGGCGCAGTACATGCCCGCCGGCAAAGCAGATTTTGCAGAAGTGCCTGCTGCCCCCGCTGCTAAGAAGAAAGGCAGAAGCAGGCAGGCCGCTATAGATTTTTAAGTACTTCGGGGTTCAGTATGTTTCCTTTGGAGTCTGATATAACGTCGTAAACCGGGGCTCCGAAACGGGCTGTGTACAGGTGGTTTTTCCGGCTGTTTGCCTGCCGGGCATTCAGTATATAAGTGGCGTTGCCGGTGTAGGATTTTGGTTTCACCTGCAGGGCATAGCGTAGTTCTCCCCCTATATAGGCTTCATAGTCCACGGCATACACATGGTCCATCTCGCCGGGCACTTTGCGGAACTCTACCTGCGGGAAGCGCCCCTGCAGGTTTCTGATCGTGTTTCGCTCCCGGATAATCACGCCGTTCCAAGTCTCGCAGATCACCCGGAACCGCACACACTCGAAGCATTCGCCTACCGTTAGGTTCACGCCGTTGTTGTTTAGGTGCTGCTGGAGAATCTCCCCTTTCCGGTAAAGCCGTTCCTGTGTCCTGCCGAACTGCGTGTTCAGGTTTCGGAGGTTCCCGCTGAGGCTGTAGACATAGCTCCTGTTCTTCTTGATCAGCGACTCATCCTGCAGGAGCGCCTGTGTGGGCGCATCCCACCGCGCGATCAGTACTTCCCGCTCCCCGCCGCTGCGGTAATAAAACGCCTCCCACTCCTCCTTCTCAGTAAAAGGTTTTAGCTCGATCAGCGTCGTCACATACCCCACCGACCAGGGGTCGTTCAGCATCAGCTCGTTCCAGGCGCTGTTCGTTGCCCTGAACTTGTCTGCATCAAGCGCCAACGCAAATTCTTTTTCCATGATCATAAACAATCGGGATAAATCAACTCAAATGAACCACCAACGCCAGCAGGGTTGCTTATAACATCCGGCACACTGTCTCAGTATCGGCTATATATGCTACGTTTTTTTAAATGTAAGATACACGCTTTTATGAAAATAACAGCGTGCACAAGGCGATGTTTAATTTTTCACAAAAACGAAACTCTATATATAATGAATTTTAGATATAACCCTGCCACAGTTGCTGTCTCCTTTGCCGGCCGCGGCGGCGGGCAGAACTGCAACGCGCGAGGCCACAACCATTTATATACAGTTTCAGTAAGTAGCAATGCCCTAGCTGCTGCTTTTCCGGCAGCGTGGCACTTACGCGAAACACTATATGAAGACGCTATATATCCTAAGGCACGCCAAATCGAGCTGGGAATTTGAGGAGCTCAGCGACCACGACCGCCCGCTTAATAAGCGCGGCCGCAACGATGCCCCGCTCATGGGCCAGGAACTGGCCGCCCGTGGCGTGCAACCCACCCTTGTTATCTCAAGCTCTGCTGTCCGGGCCCTTACCACGGCTGCCCTGGTGAGTAAAGAACTGGAGTATGAACCGGACGATATCGTGGTGGATGAACGCATCTACGGCGCTGGCAAAGAAGACCTGCTGGAGGTGGTGCAGGAGACCGCTGCCGACGTGGACTACCTGCTGCTGGTGGGCCACAACGATGCCATCTCTGAGTTTGCCAACCTGCTGACTCCGGAACATATTGCCAGCCTGCCCACAGCCGGGGTGGTGGCGCTGCAGTTTAACTGCGACAACTGGCACGACATCAGCAAGGAAAACGCCACGATGCTGTTCTACGACTTCCCAAAGAACTATAAGTAACCTTGCCACACGTGAGGCCGTGGAAGCGGCTGGAACCAGAGAAAAACACCTACATGGAAAATGACAACGAAAAGAAGGCTACCGTACAGGCCCCGCATTTAGACCGGGAACTGAGCTGGCTTGCTTTTAACTATAGAGTGCTGCAGGAGGCAAACGACCCGCGCGTGCCCCTGCTGGAGCGCATTAAGTTTATGGCCATTTTCTCGTCTAACCTGGACGAGTACTTTAAGGTGCGCGTGGCCACGCTCAAGCGCCTGATCAAACTAAAGGAAAAAACACGCCGGAAGCTGCAGAAAGACCCTTCCGACACCTTCGGGGAGGTGATACAGGAGGTAAGGCGCCAGCAGGAGGAGTTCGGGCAGGTGTTCCGGGAAGGGATACTGAAGGACCTGCGTGAACACGGCATCCACCTCCTGACGGAGCATGACCTGAGCCCGGAGCAGCAGGAGTGGCTACATACCTACTACGAAGAAACCATAGCGCCTCTGCTGCTGCCTATTATTCTTGATGAAACCGAGACACAGCTCTTCCTGAAGGACCAGACCGTGTACCTTGGCATTAAGATGTGGGAGCCTCTGGAAAACAACTGTAAGCCGGAGCGCTTTGCCATGCTCGAGATTCCTACCAAAAAACACGGCGGCCGCTTCGTGAAGCTGCCAACGGTGGGGAAGCAGCGCTATGTCATGTTTATAGATGACGTGATCCGCTTTTGCCTGCCCCTGCTCTTTAGCAGGTACGGGCAGTTTGATGCGCATGCCGTGAAGGTATCGCGGGACGCCGAGCTGGACATCGAGGAGGAAGTGTCGGATAACCTGATGGCGAAGATTCAGAAGAGTCTTAAAAAGCGTGAAACCGGCTACCCTGCCCGCCTGCTCTACGACCCTGAGATGCCGCAGGACCTGCTGCACATGATGATGGCGCACACCGGCATCTCAGAAGACGAACTGGTGGAGGGCAGCAAGTACCACAACTTCCGCGACTTCTTCCAGTTCCCCGATTTTAACCTGCCTGCGCTGAAGTATGAGCCGCAGCCGACGCTGGTGCACCCGCAACTGGAGCAGGAACCGAACCTGCTGGCCGCCCTGCAAAAGAAGGATTACCTCGTGCATTACCCGTACCAGTCGTTCGACTATGTGCTGCGCCTGTTTAACGAGGCTGCCGAAGACCCGAAAGTGACCGCCATGAGCGCCACCCTGTACCGCGTGGCCAACAAGTCGGCAATTGCCAAGGCACTGGCCAAAGCCGCCAAAAACGGGAAACTGGTAACGGTAGTGGTAGAGCTGAAGGCCCGCTTCGACGAAGAGTCGAATATATTCTGGGCAGGAAAGCTGCAAAAGGCGGGCGCAAATGTGCTGTTTGGCGCGCCTGACTTAAAAGTGCACTCCAAGCTGGGTTTGATCACGCGCAACGAGAACGGCAAACTGGTGAACTATGCGTACCTGAGCACCGGAAACTACAACGAGGATACCTCCACCATCTACGCCGACCACGCCCTCTTCACCTCCGACAAACGCATTACCAGGGACGTGGAGCAGGTCTTTAACTTTTTCATAGACCGGCAGCCTGACAAGGAGTTCAGGCACCTGCTGATGGCACCGATCAACATGCGGGAGCAGTTCGTGAAAATGATCGACCGCGAGATACGGCATGCCAAGAAAGGCCTGCCTGCCCGGATGACGTTGAAGATGAATGCCCTTCAGGACGAGCGTATGATCAGAAAGCTATATGCCGCCAGCCAGGCAGGCGTGCAGATCGATTTGTTGGTGCGCGGTATCTGCTGCCTGAAACCGGGCGTGGAAGGCATAAGCGAGAACATCCGTGTGCGCAGCATCGTGGACCGCTACCTGGAACATGCGCGGGTATACATTTTCCATAACAACGGAGACGAACAGTACTACGTGGCCTCAGCCGACTGGATGACGCGCAACCTGAACCGCAGGGTGGAGGTGGCTTTCCCGCTGCTGCAGCCGGACCTGGTGCAGCAGGTGCGCACCATCATCGACCTGCAACTGGCCGACGACACCAAAGCCAGGAATGTAGATAACAGTTATATACAGGTTTCGCCGCCTGCCGAAGTGCGCTCACAGTACGCCACGTACGACTACCTCCGCAGCCTGGTGCCGGAAGGCATGGACCCTTACCGGGAAGAGAGGTAACCCGAAAAACATTTTTTATAGAAAGAAGCGGGGGAGAAGCTTGACAAGCTTCTCCCCCGCTTCTTTCTATATCATATAGCTTACTGCGGTCTCTTGTTGCTCCGCTCCGCCCACTTGCGCGGTGGCACCAGGTACAGTTCCACCCCTACATAGCCGGCCCCGGCCAAATCATTATCAATGAGTCTGTCTTTGCCTCTGGCCCCGATTTCGTCAAACACACGGTTTCGGTAATACTGCCGGAAGCCTCCCTCCACAGCAAACCATACAAAATCATATATCTCCCGCTCCACGCGCACCAGCCCTTTTAAATCGGTGCGCCGTAGCTCCAGGTCTTTAAACTGAGACAGCGGAGGCTCGTCCACGTATAGGTTATAGCTGGCACCCTCTAACCTGTAGCCGGCATAGAACAGCGTTTTCTCGTTTGCATTGTAGCGTATGCGAGCATTAGCCGGGAAGATAGACTCCACCCCCCACTTCGGATTGAAGTTTCGGTTGTATAAAATCCCCGGATACACATTTTTCCGTCCAAACGTGTAGCCCAGCTGCGCCCCGACACCGATCACAAAATCCTGCGATTTTTTCCAGCCATAGGCTAAGTCAATGGTGGTCTTCAGGTAATCGGTGATGTTTAGGTTATTGTGCGTGTAATCCCCGTTCAGATCCCCTTTCACGCGGATAAGGTAAAACCGGCGATCATCAATGGAGTGCAGATAGGCCAGTTGCAGGCCTATGCTCTTCAGGTTTTTGTCTTCGAGGTAGCCGTAAAGCGGATAAGTGCCGGGGGGCATATCGCTAAAGTTGAACTCCTCCAGGCTATAGCCGATACCCAGTATCAGCTTGGTTTGCGGCTTGTTCATGAGCGGGGCGAGCGCCCGCACAAAAAACTGGTTGTTGCGCCGCACATGGGCGCTGCCATTCCCGACACGCGGGTCGTCCGACTTTGAGTCGATGTCGAACTGCGGCAGGCGCTCATAGCCGATCACCACGCCCCGGGCCTTGCCCATGCCCCTGACGGAGGGGGATGCATACTCAATAATGTCACTAATGCCTTCTGCCTTGCTTTCCTGTTCCTGCGCCTGTGCCTGCTGCCCGATGCATAGGAGAGCCAGCGCGCTTAGTAGTAAAATTCTTTTTTTCATAGTTTTTCAGGATTGAACATGTTGCGTCTCAAGAGTTCGCCTGTGCCGGTAGCTTTCCCTTTATACTGCTACAGCGCTGTTCCGTTAGAAAAAGAAACCGAAATTCAGCATCGCCAGCCTATCGTCCTCCCCGATGGCATACGAGAGCGAGAACACAGTGCGGTTCAGCAAGTCTACCCACACACCGCCTCCGTAGCCTGTGTGCAGGCTGCGGAAAAAGGCTTGTTTCGGGTCTCCGTCATAATACACCCGGCCGGCGTCAAACAGGCCCAGTATGCCCAACTTGCCCGGTGTGAGGTACAGGTTAAAGTCAAAGAGCTGGATGCGCGCCTCCGCATTGGCATACACGCTGCTGCGCCCGGCAAAGCGCGTGCGGCGGTAGCCCCGCAGGGTAGAGGTGCCCCCGAGGGTGTTAGCCTGATAAAAACGGAAGTCGCCAATGTTGTGCGCCCCGCCTACTCTGCCCGCCCAGGTGAGTTGCAGCGGAAAGTTGGGGCTGATATAGAACCTGAACTCAGAACTTAGGTTCGTGAAGTTGAGCTGCTCCCCGTTTAGCTGCTGATTGTAGCTGATGCGGTTGTAAAAACGCATCCCGATGCGTGGGTTGGCTTCTGTGCTGCTGCCCGCCCCAATCACGTCCAGGTTAGCGTAGGCCGATGCCCCGGCATAATGCTGCACCTCAAACGCACCGTCTTCGCTGCTAAAAGTGCCCTGCTCCAGCCGGCCTGCCCGCGCCTCGTCCAGCAGGAAATTCTCCCGCTCCGGCGTCTCCACCTGAAACCGCTCATAGGTTGGCCCTACGCCCACCTTCAGGAAGGTGGTAAGGTCTTTATAGAGTGAGGCGTCCAGGCCCAGGCGCCGGTAGCGCACCCTGTAATAGCTGTCGTCTTCGTCGGAGTTCTGCTGCGTCAGGTTGCCGAAGCCGTAGAAGTTGCGCTGGTACTGCGGCCCCTGCACCGCGCCGTTCAGCGCCAGGCTCCAGTCGCCCACTACCTGCCGCAGGTCGCCGGTGTAGCGTATGTTAAAGGACTTGGTGAGGAAGGCGAAGTTTGCCTCCAGCAGGTGCTCTGAGGCATATGGCAGCCTGCGGAACTTCTGCGTGCGCAGCAAGAGGCCAGCACCCAGGAACAGGCCGTCGTCCACGTTGTACTCTGCCGACAGCCGTGGCCCCACGTACGGCAACTGGAAGTTCGCACGGTCGTAGCGGGTTACTTCTTCTTTGGAGGATGTCTTGTCTCTGCTCTCGCTGCCGAACGCAATCTCGTTGCCGGTGTCGGTGTCATATATAACGGTGTACTTTCGCAGGCCACGGACACTCGACCTGTCTACAATCTCGTCTTCGTCGCCACCCCCGATAATGCGCACCACGATGCTTTCATCCACGTCGCCGGTTACCTCAAACTCATCCTCCCCGTCTCTGCCGTAAATGCGAATCTCCTTTGTTTCGTTGGTGAAGAAGGTGCGGTTGTAAAAGTCCTCGAGCACCTCTCCCTCTTTTGATATTTTATATCCCCTTACCTGCACCTGCTCATTGTCGAGGCGGTTTACCACGAAGCGCTCGTGCTTGTCGCTGCCCGTGATATCGACGTACTGTGCCAGAAAGTTATAGTATTCCTCGGCCGCCTGCGGCAGTTTGTCTCTCCTGGACTTGAGTTTCGCAACTGTCTCGGGCCCCGTGAGCGCCCGCACACTGTCTGGCCACTGGTTGACGGCTTCCTGTATCACCTCGTCTGTCACGTTCGCCTTGATGTCCTGTGCAATCCGGAGCCAGTCCTGCCTGGTCGTACGGGAGGTAAAGGTGCGGTCGAGGGTGATGGCGCTGAGGTTGAGGCCGATGATATCCGTGAAATCGTAGCCAAAGTTCTGCACATTGCGCACTCCCCACTTGCGGGTCGCGAGCCAGGGCAGAATACCGTCTACTTTGAAGAAAGCCATGTCGCGGTCTTCGGGCACCGGAGTATACAGCTTGCCCTTGTCGTTCTTCTTTTTCTCCTCAACCCAGCGCCACTGGCCTTCATGGCGGTCCCAGTCGCCGATGAGCATGTCGAGCAGGCGGGCGCGCACAAACTCCTGCTGGTCTACCTCGTTGTCGTTGTCATCCTCCAGTTCGTCCAGCAGTTTCTCCGTTCCCACCAGGTTTTCGGCATAGCCCAGGCTGGCAGTTTCCTCATGGTTCTCGTCGGCATCCTCCTCCAGGAAAGCAAGCGTGTTGCCGAACTCATCTATGTACTGGCGCAGGTACGGCGTGTTGGGGATATAAACCAGTTTTGGGTTGGTGTGGTATACACCTGCGGCATCGGCCAGTTTCGGCACTGCCAGGGCGCCGTAGGGGTGCTGCGCTGATATCTGGTCCTGCAACAGGGTGCGTGCCGCCGTTTCCTGCAGGTACTCCGGCAGCGCCTTTGTTGGGTCTTTGTCGATGGTGCGCAGCGTGTATTCCCTTGCATCGGGGTTGCGCACTTTGAGGGAGGCTGTCTGCTTGCCGCCGCCTTTCTGGTAGGGTGTCAGGCCGCCGAATTCGTTCCGCATATCAAGCAGCGGCACTTCCACCGGCGCAGCCCACACGTCCCGGTAGTGCTCACCCAGCAGTTTTTTGCGCAGGTTCGATGTTTCATAGGCGGTGTTGGCCGTCAGGGTGATAGTGCTGTCGGCATAGTTAGTCTCATCCGCTACCAGCGGAACCTCTTTGCGCGGCTTTTTGGCGTACATCGGGGTGCGGTATGTCACCTTCCCGGTAGCGCCGTCTCCCTCCGGCACCCAGTACTCTACCCAGGCCTCGCCGTTTTCATAGTACAGCAGTTTGGCAAAGCCCTTCTCTTTCTGCAGATAGGAGGCGCCGCCCCCATAGTTCAGGTACTGCACTTTGCAGCCGGAACCGCTCACGATATGCGGCAGTTTGTTGTATTTAAAATACTCCAGGGCGTGCTCGTGGCCGGCGGCATACACAATGTTATCGTATTTATCGAAGATGTTCAGCAGGCCTTCTATATACGCCTGGTAGCGGGGGTGCGGTATATCCTCCAGAATACCACCGTATTTCCTGGCGAAAGGGTAGATGGAGCCAATGATGGGCAGCGGCAGGTACATCCAATCGCGCAGCATGGTGAGTGGGAAGAAGTGATCTTTCAGGGAGAAGAAACCGCCGTGTGCCCCCCGGCTCATCAGCGGGTGGTGGCCCACTACTAAGATATCGCTGCCGCTGTTTTTCTCGATGATGTCTTCGAGCTGCACCAGAAAGTCTACCTCGGTGGCGGCGCCGCAGTGGGTGTTATCGCCGTAGGGCCTGTCAAAAGGGTGCAGCCACCACTCAGAGTCTATGGCGATCATCACCAGGTCGTCGCTGATCTTTACCTCGTAGGGGCCGGGGCAGCCGTCGCCGGGCACAAAGAAATCACCGCCTGTCACAATGTTCTCATCAGTCAGGTACTCGTTCACAAAGCGCTGCTCCCGTAGGATGGCCTCAAGCCCGCCGCGGCCACTGTGGTTCCAGTCGTGGTTGCCCGGTATCATATACTTTTCGCCGGGGTACCCTTTCATGATGTCTAACTGGTCTGTCAGGCGCCTTTCCGACACCTCACGGTCGTAGGCATCAGGTTCGGGCAAGCCGTTGAGGTAGACATTGTCCCCTAAAAATACAGTAGCGCTTTCCATGCCGGCCTGCTCCATCTGCTTCCGCATCAGGATCATGGACGGCTCTCCGTCCGGGTCAGGGGCCCCCACGTCGCCTATCAGGAAAACAGTATAGAGGACTTTGTTCTGCGGGTCGGGCACGTCCTGCTCCCAACTGGCGGCCTCACGGGTGTAATAAGGCTGGTTTGTGACGCAGGCAGTGAGGGTGGTGCATAAAAGGGCCTGCCATATGAGGTGCATATACAGCCGGCGCCATTTTAGTAAAGGTTGGATCATATGGTATCAAGGTCTATTTATTCCTGCTGTAATGCAACCCAGCTGTGGTTTGCCCTGAGGTGTAGCCGTAATAAGCTGTCGCCGGCACATCAGGCGTGGCGATGCTTAGTTTCCGACAGAGGCAGCATACCGTATATATACGCTACATGCGCTGCCTCCTCAGCTTTTTTTAGAAAGAGAGCAGCAGAACTGAAATTCATAAACGAGATGAGCAGGGTTTTAGTTGTTACCGGGAAGCATACTCTCACCCGCTTATATAAGGCGTTTTACTAACAAAAAACCGCATTTTACCGTAACCGCAAACATAGTGCACCAACGCTGCACCACATGCTTACAGTAGTGCCGGGTGCGGCCTTGCCCCTTGCACACATGCACAACCTTTTATGGAAGAACCTAAACTTATCAAGCAAGCCAGCGAGTTTGTTTTTAAACTATTCAAAGAGAGACTTTCAAAGAAGCTGGTCTACCACAACTACCGGCATACGATGGAGGTAGCGTCGGTGGCAGAAGAACTGGGCCGTAACAGCGGCATAAGCGCTGATGAGCTGCAGGACCTGGTGCTGGCAGCCTGGTTTCACGACACCGGCTATACCAACACTTACGAAGACCACGAAGAAGAAAGCATACGCATTGCGACTGAGTGGCTGGCCGGACAGAATTACCCCACCGAGCGGATAACCCGGATCGAGAGCTGCATTATGGCCACCAAACACAATGCAGAGCCGCAGACGCTGCTGCATGAGTTGCTGGTAGACGCTGACCTCTCGAATATCGGTAAGTCTACTTTTTCTGCGACAGCCGAGCTGCTGCGCGTGGAGTGGGAGATTTACCAGGACAAGTTTTTCTCGGACAGGGAGTGGGCAAAGTTCCAGATGGACTTCCTGCTTTCCACCACGTTCCATACCAACCAGGCGCAGCATATGTTTGCCGCCCAGTTGGGCCTGAATATACAGGAGCAGCGGGAGCGCCTGAGCCAGGAGGACAAGAAGAAGAAGAAATCGCAAAAGAAGCACCGCGAGACCCTGGCGCAGCCAAAGCGGGGTATCGAGACGATGTTCCGCAGCACCTACCGCACCCACCTCGACCTCAGTGCCATGGCAGACAACAAGGCCAACATGATGATCAGCCTCAATGCTATCATCCTGTCTATTGTGATCACGTACCTCAGCGCCCAGTCTGCTGTTATCGGGACGGAGTTTGCTCAGCATCGCACCACCATCGTCCCGATTGGCATGCTGTTGCTCACTACCTTGGGGTCCCTTGTATTCGCCATCATTTCGGCGCAGCCAGAGATCACCAGTTTTAACATTAATAAGAAAAAGAAGAAGATTAACACGCGGAGTGTCAGCCTGCTCTTCTTCGGAAACTTTACGAAGCTACCGCTGGAGGATTTCCATGACGGGATGCACGAGATTATGCGCGACAAGAAGGCTCTTTACAACAACATGATCACCGACATATATTATCTTGGCGACGTACTGAGCCGGAAGTACAAGATTCTGCGCATTTCCTACTCCATTTTTATGATAGGCCTGGTGCTTACCGTTGTCGGCTTTGCCATCGCCTTCGCCACTTTCTAAACCTGAAAAGCCGCAATTGTTCCGGCTTGTAAAATGGTGGTAATTGCTGTACATTTGCAGCAGAATTCATTTTTTTGTGTGCCGGCCTCGTAGTTCAACGGATAGAATAGAAGTTTCCTAAACTTTAGATCCCAGTTCGATTCTGGGCGAGGCCACACCTGAAGCCTCTGCAATACCACTGCAGGGGCTTTTTCTTTCGTCTGCCACTTTAGCAGCGGACGCCATCGTAAAAGCCTCTTCCTTTGCGCCTAATTTCCTGACCTGCAGCATCTCGCACAAAGCAACAACCCTGAACGTAACAGGTAAATAAGACCGCTTTACTAAAAATCCCTGCCGGATAAGCAACTTTATCTGCAAAAATACATATATAGGTACTGTGCCATATCTTCACCGGATGAAACTCGCTTTTGCCATTCCAGTTTTCGCAGCCGTTCTCGGCACTAGTTCCTGCAACGACAGGGGCAGCGCCATTGGCCATGACGGCGCGGAAGCCACGATCGCAAACGAGACGGGTGCCTCAGCCCCACTTCCCAAAGATGTGATCTACACCTCCAGGTCCCTGATCAGCGGTAAGCTATATGCCCGCCCCAGTTTTGAGGGCACGGTGCTCGCCCACTTCGATACCACGCAGCAGCTATATGTGCTCGACACCACAAACAATATTTTTGTAAAGGCGCGGCTGCTGCATGACACCGCTACCCAGACAGGCTATATACCCAAGGCTATCCTGCCGGAGCAGAAGCAACCCTGACACATAATCGCCAGCCTGCAGGGCCATAAAGAAAGGCAGCCCCTTTGCAGTGGCTGCCTCACCTGTATCACGTCTAATGTTTTTTATTTCACCACTACCCGGCGCACCGTACTGTACCCGTCTGCCTCCAGCTTTACATAGTACAGCCCTTTGGCGTAGCGGTTAAGGTCGATGGTCTTGGAGAGCTGTCCATCCGTGCGAGTCAGGGTTTCGTGCAGGATTTCGTTGCCAATCACGTTCATAATGCGCAGGTCTACCCTGTGTGCCTCGAGGTTGGTAACAGAAATAGTAAAGACGCCGTTGCTCGGATTCGGGTAAATTGAGATATTCTCGTCTGCGGATTGCAAATTCAGGGGGTTTTCTTTCTCAGCCTGCTGTGTTACCTGCACCTGAACCGGGATACGGGCCTGTGCATGGGCCACAAGCACAGACATGAAAGTCATGCAGGTAAAAAGAGAAAGTATAAATTTTTTCATATATCTTATATCGTAAAGTCTTATCCAAAGTGATCAAAAGTTGTTCCACTTATTTAAAACGGGTAGCTACTTTTTTTGTTCTTGTATTGTACATCCTAAAAGTACGCCATTCACCAAAAGACGGCCATCGATTTAGGATAAAAAAGATATATAAAAATAAAATATTTTGGCAGAGGACGTCGTTATAATCGGAGGCGGTTTGGCCGGTCTGGTCAGTGCCCTTGCCCTGGCAAAGGCCGGGCTGCGGGTAACGCTGGTTGAGAAAAAGAGCTACCCCTTCCACAGGGTGTGCGGGGAGTATGTCTCAAACGAGGTGCTGCCTTACCTGCGCTCACTCGGCGTAGAGGTCAGCGCCCTCGGCCCTGCCCGTATCAACCGCTTCCTGCTCTCCTCCCCCACCGGTAAAACCCTGGAAACGAAGCTCGACCTGGGTGGCTTTGGCCTTAGCCGCTATACCCTCGACCAT
>Ga0210040_10002973_pt1 | contig 23356 bp, 15 predicted proteins | sample CryGeyCG12114_NA_FD_185462 | JGI IMG/M metagenome (GOLD analysis project Ga0210040, IMG submission 185462) | Groundwater microbial communities from aquifer - Crystal Geyser CG19_WC_8/21/14_NA (SPAdes) (version 2) | ecosystem: Environmental > Aquatic > Deep subsurface > Groundwater | place: USA...
CAGGCGCTTGGTAAGAAAAACCACCTGTTTCTCAAAGAAAAAAGAAAACCATATGGCCAGCTTAAATATCATGTTCAGCTATCGAAACAAAACAAAAACTAAACATCATACTTTTTAATCCACTACCAAATTTTTAAGTTTAATATAATTCAAAGTAGTTTTTCTGGAAATATTTTGTGTGTAATCACCCGATTAAATGCTTTCTCGGTGAGAACTTAGGATGAGGAAAGTGAAAACCAGAAGTATACCGAAGTTTATTAAAGGCAGAAAGTAAATTCCCTCTACACTTCTTTTTATTATAGTCAAAATCCAAATACACTTTAAAATTTTAAATGAAATCTGATTTATATAAATCTGAAATCGTATATAAGTTATATAAAATAGAATGATGTTAATGATTTGGATACCGTTAAAAAACAAGGGTATTTTGGTTTATTTACATGTAATTTTAAATTAATGCGTTATAAAATAAAGTATAATTAGCAGAAATTGAGCAAAATTTTTAATTACAGCTTTTGTTTGTTAATAATTATTCATAAAATTGAACAATTACTTAGCTCTTTGATAACACAAAAAACAAACAAACATGAAAAAACTTCTATTACTAAGTCTTTTCCTTCTGGCTGGGCTTGTACAACAAGCTATGGCTCAGGACAGGACCGTTACCGGTAGGGTTACGGATGCAGCCAATAATGAAGGTTTGCCGGGCGTAACCGTTTTAGTTAAAGGTACTCAGATAGGGAGTGCTACGGATGTAAACGGTAATTACTCTATTAATGTCCCCGCTAGTGGCACTACCCTGGTCTTTAGTTTTGTGGGGTATACTACCACCGAGCGGGCTATTGGCAATGCAACTACCATTAATATTACCTTAGGTACCGATGCCAAACAGTTAAACGAAGTAGTAGTAACGGCCTTAGGTTATGCCCGCGAAAAAGAAACGCTCCCTTATTCGGTAGGGGCTGTAAGCAGCGAGAACTTAACTTACGCTAAATCGAACGATGTTACAACGGCTCTGGCCGGTAAGGTAGCGGGTATTCAGATGCAGGGCTCTCCGAGCTCTACCTTCGATAATGCCAATGTTGTTATTAGAGGAGCTAACAGTTTAAATACCTCTAACCCACCGCTTTATATAGTGGATGGCACCGTTACCGATCAGAGCAACGTGATTATGGATAATGTGGAAAGCATTTCGGTACTGAAAGGGGCTGCTGCTACTGCCTTGTACGGTATCCGGGCCGCTAACGGCGTTATTCTTATAACTTCTAAAAAAGGAGTTAGAGGCGCTCCTACGGTAGAGTTGAATCTTTCTGCCGCTTTCGAAAGACCTTCGGTTATGATGCCGCGCCAGAACCAATATGCCGGTGGTTATACCTCTGCGGCCAGCTCTCCTGGCTCTACTTACGATGCCGAAGGCTTCTATAACTTCCAGTACGATCCGGATACACATCCTGAATCATGGGCAGCTTTCGATGGTCAGCATATTCTGGAATATGGTGCCGATGAAAGCTGGGGGCCCAAAATGAATGGCCAACTTTACCGGCCCTACTGGTCGTGGTTTCCCGGAGCAGATTTTGGCACCCAGGTACCCCTTGAACCTCAACCTAACGATGTGCGGGATTTCTTCCAAACCGGCGTAAACTTAAATAATAGTATTGCCGTTAGTGGCGGCGGCGACAATTTCCTGTACCGCTTAACCTATGCCAATCAGGACCGCACTTTAATTATACCGGAAGCCCGCCGCACCCAACACCAGGTTGGCCTGAATTCTTCTTTGGATATTACCAAAAAACTGACCGTTCTGGCCGATCTTACCTTTTCTTATAGCGATACCAAAGGCCAGCCCGGCGAAGGTTATGACTTGGAAGGTTTAAACGTGAGTCAGAACTTTAACCAGTGGTTTCAACAACAACTGGATTTTGACCGTTTAAAAAATTACCGCAATCCGGATGGCACGCTTCAATCCTGGAATATTGGCGACCCGAATGCTACCAGCGATCCCAGCCTTTATTTAGCCCCGCAGTACTGGGATTCGCCTTATTTTGTAGTGGAAAACAATTATACTACTCAAGCTAATAACCGCTTAGTGGGTAATGTAGGCTTCCGGTACAAGTTCAACGATTACTTTGGCTGGCAATCTTTTGCCCGCATGAGCAACAGAAGCCGGCAAGGCGATGCCCGCGTGGCAACCGGCGGTGTTATTACGGATCGTTACCAAATGTACCAGGATGTAACCCGCGAAATGAATTACGAGACCAACTTTACGTTTAAACGTACTTTTGGCAAATTCTCGGTAGATGCATTGGTAGGCGGTAATATTCGTAAAAACCTTTACGACCGCTTACAAGCTACTACCCAGGGTGGCTTAAGCTTCCCAAACTATTTTGATATATCTTCTTCTATTGCCCGCCCGTTAATTGAACGCCCTGATTACGAAAAGCAAACCGTGAGAAGTGTTTATGGCCGGGCATCATTCGGATTTAAAGATTTCCTTTACCTGGATGTAACCGGACGTAACGACTGGTCTTCAACCTTACCAGTAGATAACAACTCATTCTTCTATAAATCAATTGGCGGTAGCTTTGTATTTACAGAATTATTAAAAGAAAGTCCTATAACCCGCATTTTGAGCTTAGGTAAATTAAGAGGCTCTTGGGCAGAAGTAGGCGATGATCCGGACCCTTTCCAGGTATATACGGCTATTGATAACAGTGCCCTTTATAATGGTACTGCTTCGGCGGCAATTGGTAATACTTACCGCACCGGCAACATCCGGCCTTCTTTAACCACTTCCTGGGAAATTGGTACCGATTTGCGCTTGTTTGACTTGCTTGGTTTAGAATTTACTTATTATGTTGATGATAACAAAGATAAGATATTAACGCTGGATATTGATCCGACTACCGGATTTAGCTCTTACCAGATAAATGCCGGCAAAATTCAAAGAAAAGGATTTGAAGCCAGCATTTCCGCTACGCCATTCCGGGGGGGCAGTAGTGGCTTTAACTGGGATGTAGCCCTGAACTTTGGCCGCAACCGCTCTATGGTGCTGGAATTAGCAGATGATATCCAGACGTATTTAGCCAGTACGCAACGCAACGATACCCGCCTGGAACACCGGGTAGGCAAAGAATGGGGTATGCTGGTAGGCCGCATGTGGAACCGTGATGACGCTGGGAATGTAATTGTTGGTTCTAATGGTATTCCAACTTATTCTACCAACATGGAAAGAGGTACTATTCAGCCCGACTATACCGGCGGTTTGTTTAATAACGTAAGTTACAAAAACTTTAATTTATCTTTCTCGCTTGATTTCCAGAATGGTGGTTTATTCCACTCTTTAACCAAAATGTATGGTTTAGGCACCGGCTTACACGAAAATACTGTTGGCGTAAACGACCAAGGCCACGATTGGAGAGATTTTCCTTCGGCTGGTGGCGGCATCTTAGTTCCGGGAGTTCAGGCCGATGGTTCACCCAACACTACTTACATACCGGCCCGTAGCTATTTCTATACCGCTCTGCAACGCGATAACATCAACCAAATGGTGCTGGATGGTTCTTATCTGAAACTGAGAGAAGTGCGCTTGGGTTATGAATTTCCGAAAGCCTGGTTAGGTAACTTTATCAAAGGGGCCAACTTTGGTATAATCGTCAGCAATGCCTGGTTAATTTATGCTCCGGCAAAAGAATACGGCATTGATCCTTCTGAACTGGAAAACACCTGGTACGAAGGAGGACAGCTTCCTTCTACCCGCACTACTGGTTTCAACCTAAGAGTAAGACTATAATTTGAAAATTGTATAAACCATCATGAAAAATAAATTTTTATTAGTTATCGGCATCCTATTCGCCTTAGTCGCGTGCGATCCGACTGATTTTGGGGACGTAAATGTAGACCCCAGGCAGGTAAAGGAAGCTCCTACTCCAACCCTGCTTACGTATGCGCTACAAAAAATGCCTTACATCGCTTTTAATTCCCCGGACCGGAATGAGTCTGTTCTGGAAACCAATTACCTGAATTTCTATGCGCAATATTTATCCGAAGGTCCCTATCCGGGAGGATCATTGTATTCAACCCGTAATTTAGCCTGGTCTGATTGGTATACTGGTCCGCTTTATAACCTCCAAACCATTATCGATTACAACAACGAGGATAATGCTTTAGCGCAAGGTTACGGTTCTAAAAATAATCAGTTGGCTGTGGCTCGGATATTAAAAGCTTATTTTTTCTGGTTTTTAACCGATGTCTATGGCGATATTCCTTATTCAGAAGCGTTAAAAGGCAATGAGGTGTTAACCCCGGCTTACGACTCCCAGGAATCTATCTACAACGATTTGTTTAATGAACTAACCGAAGCCCAGGCTCAAATCAGCGAAAGTGAAGATGCCATTACCGGTGATATTCTTTTTGATGGCGACATGACCATGTGGAAGAAATTTGCCAATACTACCCGCTTGTTTATGTCTTTGCGTCTGATAAAAAGAGATCCGGCTAAAGCCCAGGCCGAATTTACTGCCGCCATAAATGCAGGAGTGTTAGCGGAAGGCGAAAACATTACTTACCAGTTTATAGGCGGCGACCCGAATAACTGGAATCCGTGGTATGAAGACTATAACAATGATAACCGGAATGACTATGCCATCAGCAATACATTAGGCGATTTCATGTTATTAAATAACGATCCCAGGGTATTTGTATACGGCGAAAACCTGAATGGGCAGATTAAAACCTTACCTTACGGCAGCAACCAGGCCAAAAATATACCCGGTGCTTATAGCCGGGTAGGAAGCAGCCTGCAAGCCGATAATACCGAAGCGCCGATCTTTACTTATGCGCAAGTATTGTTTGTAAAAGCAGAAGCTGCCCAGCGGGGTTGGGCTATACCGGAAGAAGCCAGAACAGCTCAACAATTATATGAAGATGCCATTGAAGCTTCCTGGCAATTCTGGGGAGTATACGATGCTACCCAATACGCAACCTTTATTGCCGATCCGGACATTGCTTATTCCGCTGCCAATGGTTTAGAAAGAATTATTACCCAAAAGTGGGTACACCAGTATCTCAATGGTTTTGAGGCCTGGACCGACTGGAGAAGAACCGGTTATCCGGCTTTAACCCCGGCTCATGATGCTACTCAAACCGGAGGCATACCTCGCCGGATGGGTTATCCTTCGGCCGCCAAAGCGCTAAACGAAGCAGGTTATAATGCGGCTATTGCCCGCCAGGGTGCCGATACTAACTTTACTCGTATTTGGTGGGATGTACAGTAATTAAATAATTTACAAGACGATAAAAATAAAAAGCCAGGTTAGCCTGGCTTTTTATTTTTATCTCACTTCGATTATTCTTGGCTACTATTTTATCTCCTCTCAGAATGCAAGCTAAAATTAACGAGGCAAAATATCAGGGCGCACATTTTTAATCGTTTTAAAGAGGCTTCTCCGTATATAATGTTTGCGATTTGCTTTTTTATATTGCTTGTAGCACGTGATTACGCTGCCAATTTTAATTTTTAACTTGCACGCCTGATTAATAATTTTAGCTATCATGAACACGTCCAAGATACCATTAGCCGAACGGATGCGGCCCCACACCTTAGATCAGTTTGCCGGGCAAAAGCACCTGGTAGGGGAGAAAGGCATTTTGCGCCGCTACATAGAATCCGGCATGATTCCGTCCATGATTTTCTGGGGGCCGCCGGGCGTGGGTAAAACTACGTTGGCTAATATTATTGCTTCGCAGTTAAAAAAGCCGTTTGTGGCTTTAAGTGCCATTAATGCCGGCGTAAAAGATATACGAGAAGTAATAGATAAAGCCCGAAACCGGCCCGGTACCATCTTGTTTATCGATGAAATTCACCGCTTCAGCAAATCACAGCAAGATGCTTTGTTAGGCGCCGTAGAAAAAGGCATTGTTACCCTGATTGGCGCTACCACCGAAAATCCTTCTTTTGAAGTAATATCGGCATTGCTTTCCCGGTCGCAGGTATATACCCTCAAGCATTTATCTAAACAGGAATTGATTGATCTGGTAAATAAAGCCATTGCCGGAGACGAATACCTGCAAAAGAAAAAGATAGAAGTAAAAGAATACGATGCCTTGCTTACTTTATCGGGCGGGGATGCACGTAAGCTCCTGAATTTGTTGGATATTGTAGTGGAAGGTGCAAATGCGGAACACGTTATTATTACCGACGAATTTGTAAAAGAAATGGCGCAGCAAAATATCGCACTTTACGACAAATCCGGCGAAATGCACTATGATATTATTTCGGCTTTTATAAAATCGATGCGGGGCAGCGACCCGAATGCGGCTTTGTACTGGCTGGCCCGCATGATCGAAGGTGGCGAAGATCCGAAATTTATTGCCCGACGCATGCTTATTCTGGCTTCGGAAGATATTGGCAATGCCAATCCTACGGCCCTGATAATGGCCAACACCTGTTTTCAGTCGGTGCAGGTAATTGGCTATCCCGAAAGCAGTATTATTTTATCGCAGGTGGCAGTTTATTTGGCTACCTCGCCCAAAAGTAATTCTTCGTATATGGCCATTGGGGAAGCCCAGGAACTGGTAAGAAACACCGGAAGTTTGCCGGTGCCGCTGCATTTGCGCAATGCGCCTTCCAAGCTGATGAAAGAACTGGGGTACGGCCAGCATTACAAATACGCCCACGACTACGAACAAAACTTTGTGCAACAAGAGTTTTTACCCGATGAAATCAAAAACAAAAAGTTTTTTGAACCCGGCAACAATGCCCGTGAGAACGAAATGCGCAAAAACCTGAAAAACATGTGGGGTGATAAGTATGGATATTAGTTTTTAGCTATTAGCGTTTAGTTTTTAGCGGTTAGCGTTTAGGTAAATGTTATCAAGATAAAGATGTCCGGATACTTTGCCCGGAATAGAATAGATAATTACATGAAATTTTGGTATATCACATACTCTGTTTTGCGCGCACCAGTAGTATGTAATAGCTGGGTTACCAGCCTGCTCTTCGATAATTATTTTAAATCATTCCTATTTTAATTAAACAATTTGTAGCTTGTGCCTGTATTCGCTTAGCTCTTAAATAATACTTATATGCTGCAATTTCTTAAATATACTTTAGCCACGGTGGTTGGCCTTATTTTGTTTTTCTTTATCCTGGTCTTTGTTGTGGCCGGTATGGTGGCTTCTGCCGCCAGCGACAATGAGGTAAGCGTGTCTAAAAATTCGGTGCTGGAATTAACATTAGATAAGCCCGTTAACGAACGCGGCGGCAACGATCCGTTCGAAGAGCTAAATATACCCATGGGCGGTATTAGTGGTGCTTATGGTTTAGACGATATAAAAGCTTCTATCCGGCATGCCAAAACCGACAAAAATATCAGCGGTATTTATTTAAACATCGAAGTTTTAACGGCCGGCATGGCTACCCTGCAGGAAATCCGCGACGAACTGCTGGATTTTAAAAAATCAGGTAAGTTCATAGTGGCATATAACGATATCTGCTCCGAAAAAGCTTATTATTTAACTTCAGTAGCCGATAAACATTATTTAAATCCGGTGGGCGCCATTGAGTTTAACGGCTTAAGTACCGAAGTAGAATTTTACAAAGGTACTTTAGATAAACTGGATATAAAGCCTTATGTTTTTCGGGTTGGTACCTATAAAAGTGCCGTTGAGCCTTTTATCCTGGAAAAAATGAGCGAGGCCAGCCGCTTACAAACCACTTCTTTCCTTAATTCCTTAAATAATTATTCTCTGCAAAATATCGCTAAATCTAAAGGCAAGTCTTTCGCAGATATAAAAAATATCTCCGATCAGATGCTGGTACATACGCCCGAAGATGCTTTAAAATACGGTCTGGTATCTAATGTGGGCTATTTCGACGAAGCGCTGGCTTTTATGAAAGGCAAAATGGGCTTAAAAGAAGATGATAAAATATACCTGGTGGGCTTAAATAAATACAAGAAAGTAGCCGCCGAGGCCGACGAAGAATATTCTAAAAACCGGATTGCCGTTATTTATGCGGCCGGCGAAATTGTAAACGGCGAAGGCAGCAGCGATAACATTGGCGGTACCAAGTTTGCCGACGAAATAAGAAAAGCCCGCAAAGATAAAAACATCAAAGCCATTGTTTTACGCATAAATTCGCCGGGTGGTAGCGCCATGGCTTCGGACGTAATCTGGCGCGAAGTAATGCTGGCCAAAAAAGTTAAACCCGTTATAGCTTCTATGTCGGATGTGGCCGCTTCGGGTGGTTATTATATTGCAATGGCCTGCGATACCATTGTGGCGCACCCCAATACCATTACCGGTAGCATTGGCGTGTTCGGCATGTTTGCCAACCTGGAGCAGTTCCTGCATAATAAATTAGGTATTACCGTAGACCGGGTAAATACCGGTCAGCATTCGGATATGCCTACTTTAACCCGCGATCTGACAGCTTTGGAAAAGCAGGTTATACAGCAGGGTGTAGAAAAAATTTACGCCGATTTCACTACCAAAGCGGCCCAGGGCCGCTCGATGCCAGTAGAGCAATTGCGGGAAATAGCTTCCGGTAGGGTTTGGTCCGGCATAGAAGCCAAAGAAAGAGGGTTAGTAGATGTTTTCGGCGATCTGGACGATGCTGTTAAAATTGCCGCTGCCCGCGCTGGCTTAAAAGATGAATACCGTTTAAAGCATTTGCCCGTTAAACAAACTTTCTTCGCCGAGCTCATGTCGGGTATGGAAACCCGCATCAGCAACCATTTTCTGCAGGCCGAACTAGGCGAATTATACCCGCACTACGAAAACCTGAAAAAAATAAAGCAAATGGAAGGTATTCAGGCCCGCTTACCATATAATTTAGATATTCAATAGTTTTTTAGTCCACAGACCACAGTTAATAATTTATTATCAGATAAGGAAGTTTTCAGTGATGAATATTTAGGTTTAAAATATATTTTCTTTGAAAATCTACTATAGATTTTTGATTTATCAACTATTAACTGGGGTCTGTGGACTATCGACTATTAACAAAACAACATGCAACAACTACAGGAAGCTACCGATTTTCTTATTCAGCAAACCAACCGCTTTGCCCCGACATTCGGCATTATTCTGGGCACGGGTTTGGGGGGATTGGTGCGCGATATTGAAGTGCAATACAGCATTCCGTACGAAGAAATTCCGCATTTCCCGGTGTCAACGGTAGAGAGCCATTCGGGCCGGCTTATTTTTGGTTTCCTGGCAGGGCGCCCGGTAGTAGTGATGCAGGGCCGTTTTCATTACTACGAAGGCTATACCATGGAGCAGGTGGTGTTTCCGGTGCGGGTAATGAAATTACTGGGTATTCAGAAGTTACTAGTTTCTAACGCGGCTGGTGCCTTAAACCCGGATTTTAATACCAGCGACCTGATGATCCTGACCGATCATATCAACTTGCTGCCCTCTAATCCTTTAATCGGAAAAAATAAAGATGCGCTAGGCTCCCGTTTCCCCGATATGAGTGAAGTTTACGACGAAAATCTGATTAGGCAAGCCCGGGTTATTGCTTCTGAAAATCATATTCCGGTAAGGACCGGGGTTTATGTGAGTGCTCCCGGGCCGATGCTGGAAACCAAAGCCGAATATAAGTTTCTAGCTATTATCGGGGCGGATGCGGTGGGCATGTCTACGGTGCCGGAAATTATTGCGGCGCGGCACATGGATTTGCCTTGTTTTGCAGTTTCGGTTATTACGGATTTGTGTGCACCCGGTAAAATAAAAAAAGTAGAATTGGCGGATATCCTGAAAGCTGCCGGTATTGCCGAGCCACATCTTACCTATCTGTTTAGTGAGCTTATCCGGCGGCAAGCCTGATCATTTTTCTTATTTTACCACCTCTAATCCCTTCTAAAAATAGGAGGGAAGCTTTTCTCCAATTTTAAGAGCATTGAATGTACTTTTAAATCTGCGCAAGTACACATTTACGAAAACGTGTTTTGCATTCTTTATGCTAAATACAAGTCTTAGTTCTGCTTCAATTATCCTGGCTGTTATTTTTTACTGTTGCTGTATCAAACTACAAAACTGAATTGTTTTGGGTTTAATCGTGCAGCATACGCCTGCCTGAAGGAAATATATAAAAATAACTCCAGATGGTGAATGAAAAGATCTGTCTTAGCTGCTAATACCAGTTCTTTCATCGATTAAGCATATATTACCTGTAATAGTTTACTGCGAAAAGCTTTTAAATGAAACTACCTGCTTATCTGCAATTTTTAGTAATCAAACCAAAAAATATTTAACCAGGATATCTCTGTGCTCTTTTTCATCTGCTTTCAAAAGATTATAGCTAAAGTTTAAAATTCAATTAATATTTTTTACTTTAGTTGCGATGTATTTAAATAAAACCACAACATGATGAAAAAGACTATTTCGTTTTTAGGCTTGTTTTTTTGGTTATCCCTCACGGGTTTTGCGCAGGAAGCTACGGAAAACCTGGACCAAGCCATGCTGGATAAGATAAAACAGGAAGGCCTGAATAAGTCGCAGGTGATGGAAACTGCTTTTTATCTTACGGATGTTTCCGGTCCCCGCTTGTCTAACTCGGCTGGGTTAAATAATGCCGAAGACTGGGCCGTTAAAAAGCTAAGCAGTTGGGGTTTGGTAAAAGCGCAACGCGAAGCCTGGGGTACATTTGGCCGGGGTTGGGAAATCCAGAAATCTTATGTGGCCATGACTACACCGTACTACGACCCACTTATTGCTGCTCCTAAAGCCTGGACGCCCGGCACCAACGGTGCTGCTTCGGGCCAGGTAGTACTGGTAAATGCCACCAAAGAAGAAGATTTGCCCCAGTATGCCGGTAAACTCAAAAACCGTATTGTTATTACAACGCTTACGGCGCCCATGGCAACTTCTTTTGAAGCCGATGCCAAACGCTACACCGAAGAGGACCTGACTAAACTAATTGCCCCAGCTGCACCCCGTAATCCAAGCCCAACCAATACTGCTAACGAAGACCGCATGGCAGCCTATCGGGCGCGGCTGGCGTTTCGTAACCGGCTGAATGAGTTTTTTCAAAATGAAGGTGTAAACCTGGTTATTAGTTACCGCGGAGGCACACACGGTACTTTCTTTACCAGCAATGGCGCTTCTTATGCCGCCGATGGTCAGCCAGCAATACCGGAATTCGAAATGTCGGGTGAAGATTACGGCCGGCTGGTGCGCCTGGTAGAAGCAGGTATTCCGGTAAACCTGGAGTACGAAAGCAAAACTAAGTTTCAGGATACCGATCTGAAAGGTTATAATGTAATTGCCGAAATACCCGGTTCTGATAAAAAACTGAAAAACGAAATTGTGATGCTGGGTGGCCACCTGGATTCGTGGCATACCGGCACCGGGGCCACCGACAACGCCGCCGGCTGTGCCGTTATGATGGAAGCCGTCCGGATTTTAAAAGCGGTAAATGCCAAGCCCAAGCGCACCGTCCGGATTGCTTTGTGGAGCGGCGAAGAACAAGGTATTTATGGTTCGCGGAACTACGTGAAAAATCATTTTGCCGACCCCGCTACAATGGAATTAAAACCCGAACACAGCTTAGTAAGCGCTTATTTTAACCTGGATAACGGCACGGGTAAAATCCGGGGTATTTACACCCAGGGCAACGAAGCCGTAAATCCTATCTTTCAGCAATGGTTAGCGCCTTTTAAAGAAATGGGAGCTACTACCGTTACTAACCGCAACACCGGTGGCACCGATCATCTTTCTTTTGATGCGGTAGGGATTCCGGCTTTCCAGTTTGTGCAGGACGCCATCGAATACAGTACCCGTACCCACCACACCAACCAGGATACCTACGAACGCTTACAACCCGACGATTTGAAACAAGCTTCGGTTATTGTGGCTTCGTTTGTGTACAACGCGGCTAACCGAAAAGAAAAACTGCCACGTAAACCGTTGCCGCAGAAAAAAGATGCCTAAAATTATACTTGAAAATAAACTAGTGCTTTGCCAAATTAAAAATTAGAAATTATGAATTAAAAATTATGGTTATTTATTCTGTAAACTTTAATTTATAGGTAATTGGAATTCTAAAAATTATTTTGGCCATGCACTAGTTTGCCGGCCAGAATACGTTTTACCGGCTCTTCAATAAACGTATCAGAATAATGAAGGTAGATTAGTAAGTCGCTTAGTTAGTATTCTATTTCAGATTTAAATTGACATAAAAGGTTCGGAATATAGCTTGTTCCGGGCCTTTTTATTTTGGGTTCAGAAAATCTTGCTATTCGAACCAGTGAAAAACAAATTCCGTTTTTGTGATAGAGCCCAGGTAGGCAGTACATTTACCAAACTAAACTTATAATTATTATTTACCATTTATTCACCTGCTGAAACCTAATGCTTACCATTCCGGCTGCATTTTAAATAAGATAATGGATCAGTAAAAAAATGGCCTGACTTTTGGATAACAAATTGCGTATGCTTGGATTTAGTTAATACTTACCCATTTTACCCCATGAAAAAACTTACCTTTATCTTGTCTTTATGCCTGATTTGTGGTGTGGCCTCGGCCCAGAATTACCGGACAGCGGCCGGCCTTCGGATTGGCCGCGGTGGCTTTGGTATAAGTGCCCAACAAAAAATAATGCCGCGCAGTACCTTAGAAGGTATTGTATCTTTAGATCCTGATGAATTTGCGGGTACTTTGCTCCTGGAAAAGCATCACCCATTAATAGGTAAAGGCTTTAATTATTACCTGGGGGGAGGTGCCCACGTGGGTACACTAAAAGATTACGGCACCTTTTACGGCGCCGATGCCATTGTAGGCGCCGAAATGAAACTGCCGCTTTTCCCTATTTTACTTTCTTTAGATCTGAAACCGGCAGTACATGTAAATCATGAAAACTGGTTTAATTTGGGCGGTGGCTTTAGCCTCCGGTATATTCTGGTAAAAGATAAAAAAGAAAAGAAAAAGTTTCTGGGCATTTTTGGCGGCAACGACAACGATAAAAATAATAAGAAGAAGAACTCCGCAAAAAAAACGAGCAAGTTTGGTATTTTTAACCTGTAAATTTTCTTTGCCAAACTTACGCGTCAGGGTTCAACTAATACAATCTAAGTGGGGTATAATACAGGTAAACTATTTAACCTAAAGTAAGCCATGCAGGACGCGAGATCATTAGAAGATTTACTTAATACACAGCAAAAAAAGCTCTCTTTTTTTCAGAACCTAATTATAGTAGCCGCCGCCGACGGGCAACTGGACAGCGACGAGAGCGACTTTATTTTAGATATCGGCGACCGCCTGGGCCTTATGCCCGAAGATGTGATGCCTATTACAGATAATTTAGAGGTCCTTTCTTTTATAGTTCCGGAAGACGGCTTGCAGAAAACCATAGAACTGCAAACGCTGGTGATGATGATGATAGCAGACGGGCAAATTCATGACCGGGAATATATTATGTGCCAGGATTATGCCACCCGCGTTGGTTATGGAAAAGAAATACTGGACGATATGATTAAGCAGTTGTCGGGAAATCGGGCTGATACCAGGGATGCCGTATAATACCGGCAGCAATTTATTTGGTTCATTACAGTTTTAGTTTCTGATTATTCCGTTAGATAAGGACCAGCAAGAGCTGGCCCTTATCCTCCAGATTTCACAAACAAACCAAATTAAACCAAATCACATATTTTATCTTTGCTAAAGCCCGGCTGGTTTAAAACCCGCCCGGGCTTTTTATTTCTTATTTTGGCTAAACCAGATTTTGTCATATCTTTCGAAATAGAACACCGGTTTTTTGATCTAAAAATCAGGAAATAGTTATTCGTAAATTATTCTCTATATTTATAATCAGTTTTATGTTTATTCCTATTGGGCCTTTTCTGAAAATACAGGTTGCTTTTATTTTAAATTATTTTGCTGCTACTGCCAGATAGATGCTTTTTTATCTCTGTTTTGTTAATCCGCTTTCAACTTTAAAAACTAATATTTAGCTCCCAAAAAATAAGGGTTAATGTAAGCAGTAAATTATGCCGCTGAGTCATGCGTTCTTAAGTACATGCTGCCCTTAATGGTAAGTTTAATAAAAAGGATGGAGCCTTGGGTATTTGCTTCAATTAATCCTTGTTTAAGTAGATAACGAGCTAACTCCATGCGTTGCATCCATTCTTGCGTTTCCAGTCCCGGAATTTCGGCCATGTCATGAAAGCGGTCAGGATTGGTATTAAGGGTATGCAGAATAATCTGGGTTAAATCTTCTACCTCCTGAGGGGGGACGCCTTGCTGGTTAGCATAACTTCTATTAATATGAAAAACACTTTCTTCGGTTTCCTTATTATTGCCGTCAAATTGATATCCTCTGGCACCCCAGTCCGGGGTAGCAGACTGCAGTTGGATTTTACCTCCAATTGGCTGCAGAAAATAGGATAAGATCCGGCTGCTAATAGTAGCATCGTGTTCTTTGGCGTATAACCAAGCCAGGGTCTTGTTTAAGATATCTGTCGTGTTCATGTTAATACTTTTTTACTAACATAAACTTAAGCGTTAATCTTTCTTAAATAAAGGACAATGTGCGGGTGTTTGTAACAGAGTTTTAAGCTATAATTTTTTCTGGTTAGAATGCAAAATGTACTTACTTATGTCTTTTTAAGGTGTAAGAAGGGTGAAAAAAATGCTCTTTTGTAACAAATTGATAAAATATAGCGCTGTTTGTAACGTGGGTTTTTTAAGGGTTTTATTCTGATAAATAAATTATGAGGTAGGCTGGTCAGGCTTTTTATTGAAACCTGACCAGCTGGTTACTGTAACGGGCCGGGCATTGGTTTACAAATTGCTGTAAAGCCAGGCATTAAACAGCTGTTTCTGCTTTTCGGTAGCCTGCAAATCCGGGCGAAGCGCATGCTGCGTTATAACCGGTGTCTGCATTACTTTACCATTCAGGTTTTTATTTATTGATTTACCATTACTGTTACGACGGGCTACTGTTACTTCTATATTGGTACCTACCGGTACATTTAACAAATACTGGCTAATGAGCTGATTCATGTTTTGGATAGTGGCATTATGGCCGTTAACCGCCATAATTACGTCGCCTCTTTCGTAGCCCATTTTTTCTCCGAATTCATTCATGTTATCGGTGCCAACTATAACCAGGCGACCTTGTTTGTTGGGCTGAATGTTGACACTGCCAAAAGTATTTTTCTTTTCGGTTAGTTCAGCATCGTACTTTACACCCACGGTTTTAAATATATCGGCATACGGCAAGGGCTCCGAACCAGCAACATAGTGCCGGAAAAACTCCCGGATCTCCGGATATGTCAGGACCGTAATTTTATCGAATAATTCTTCGTCTTTAAAAGAGCGGTCTTTACCGTAAGTTTTAGAAAGATCGGCCATTAAGTTGCGGATGCCGTATTTGCCGTCGGATAACTCCCGGAGCCGGATGTCCAGCGCCATCCCGATCAGGGCGCCTTTTTGGTACACATTGCCGTATTGCTTTTCATACACGTCTAAAGCGCCTTTGCTCATTTGGGTAAAGGGCAAGGTGTCGTTATATTGTTTGGAATGTGTAATATAAGAAGATAATTTTGCTAAATATTCCTCCGGTGATAACAGTTGTTGGTTTACCTGCACGTGCGTCGCAAAATACTCCGTAACACCTTCGTACAGCCACAAGTGCTCCGACATTTTCGGATGAATATAATCAAAATCGCCGATTTCCTCCGAATGAATACTCAGCGGCGTTACAATATGAAAAAACTCGTGGGCCGCAATATTCCGGATTTGCCCGGCTATTTGCGCCGCGGAAAGCGGCGGCAGGTAATAAACGGAAGAGTAGGAGTGTTCCAGTGCCCCAAACGAGCCGGTAGAATTAAAAGCATCATCAATATAAATCAGGAAAGCGTATTTATCTACGGGCAATTTGCCGCCGAGGTAATTTTTTTGGGCATTTAAGGTTTCTTGGATGTTCGCAGCTATATCGCGCGCTTTTATTTTTTGCTGGGCATCGTACACCGATACCAATACCTGCGAGCCGCCAATGTTTAAGTTAGCGGTGTCGGGCACGTTATACATCAGCGGCGAATCGACTACTTCTATGTAAGAATTAATATGGTAAGTATCGGCGGAGGCGCTGGTACTAACAGCTCTTAAAGGCGTAGAACCATAAAACCCCGCGGGCTTGGTAATGGTTAGTTGGTAAGGTACGCGCTTCATATCGTCGAAATAGCCAATGTAACCGTGGGTATTCAGCAGAAAGTTTTTATTTTCTTCGATGTTGGTGCCGCCGGGTTCAAACACCAGGTCTTCTTTTTTGGTGTTGTCAAAAGTATCGTCCGCCCAGTAAGAAATATGATCCAGGGATTTGGCTTTGCTTATTTTCCAGCGGTTTTCGTCTAGTTGCTGCACCGGCAAAGCCCGTCCTTTTTTATCGTAAGCTTTAAAATCCGAAATAAATTTGCCAAAATCATAAACAGCGTAGGTGCCAGGTACCATCTTGGGCATGTTATAAATAATTTCGGCTTTTTTAATTTTGGGTGTTTTCAGGTTTACCTGTATGCGGTCGTTTTTTACTTTAGTCAGGTCTAAGGTAAATTGATACGGTTTACCGGGTGCAGCCAAACTTGCCTGCGTAAAAAGGAGAATACAACTGGCAATAAGAAGAAAAAGTTTTTTCATAAAAGGTGATCTTGTTAATTTAGAACGAACGGGAAAAGAACTTTATACAATAGACGCGGTCTAAAGATAAAATAAGTATATACAAAACCGGGATAATATCTTTTAAGAATAATAATTAAATGAATGATTAAGTAAAAGCTTAATAATAAATTATTTACTATCTTATTTAGGTTAAATTAATATTGTTCATTAACTTAAGTAAGAGCCTGTGCTGAAGTTCCGGAATTGCAGGTAGAAGTGACTGCCAATCGCGATGGAAAAGATAATAACCGGATTAAAATAGAAATGCTGGATAATGGACCCGGTATTGCTCCGGAAATAAATGGACTAGATATTTATACCTTTTTAAGTAAGTAGACAGAATTAACTTTAATTAAGCAATAAGGCAAATAGCTCATTATTAAGTGTTTATTCACTCAATCACTAATTCTGTCATTGCAATTATACAACTAAAAAGCAAGGCTCCGACATTGGCTTAAGCTTATCCTAGCAAATCATGCGGCTGCATAAAGGCCGTATCCGGGTAGGCACTACCAACACCGGGCAAACCATATTCACCCTTACTTTCAACCGCTGAAAGAAGCGGCGTGCTGCCGTAAAACCTGGTTTAAATGTTGCGCTGGTACTACGCCCGATTGCCGCCATAATATTTTGCCCTGGTGAAAAAGTATAAGCGTTGGGATACCTTGCACCCGGTATTGTTGGGCTACGGCCTGGTTTTGATCCACATCTATTTTAATAACTTTTATTTTACCGGAATTTTCGGCCGCTACCTGCTGCAGAATAGGGGCCATGGTTTTGCAAGGGCCACACCAGTCGGCATAAAAGTCTACCAGAACCGGCATATCGGGGCTGTTTATTAATTCGTTAAATGATTTCTTTGCCATAATGCCACAGATTCATTATTCAATCAAAAATATAAATTTAAATCACGGCTCTCTTTCTTACTGTTTTTCTGATTTTTGGTTTAAAACGCAATAATTGCCAGCCCCGACCAACCAGCTTCTGTTATTCTTTTTCAAAATAGTAAGCGGTGTAACAATAACCTTGCGTAATCAGGTAAAAAAATTTATGCTTTACTTTTCTTATATAATTTACTGACGGTGCAACTAAGTAAGCATAGAAGGTATCTCATAAATTATATTAAAATATTTATGCTACTAAATATAATTTTGTATCTTTTGAACCACAAATAGCATAAAACTAAATAGTATGGGAAGAAGCTTGCTCCTCTTTGTTTTTGTAATTGCTGCATTCTTTAAAATGACCAACCCACTGGCATCCGCGACCAGCCAAGAGAGTATAAAGCAGAAAACTGGTAATACCACTATTTACCTGGTGCGCCACGCCGAAAAAGTGACCACTGATCCGCAGGATGAGGACCCGGAATTAACAACTGCTGGTTTCAAAAGAGCCGAAGATCTGAAGCAGTTTTTAAAGAATGAGGATATAGATGCTTTTTTTACAACCCCGTACAAGCGCAATCAATTAACCCTCTCGCCGGTAGCGCAAGGCCGAAAATTGCTGGTGTATGATGCCCATGATTTTAAACAGCTAAAAGAACGTATTATGCGGGGCTACAAAGGTAAAACTGTGCTGGTGGTGGGCCATTCCAATACTTTATTGCCTATCATTGAAGCGTTCGGGGGCAAGAAACCAATAACGCAGATTACCGATAGTCAATACGACAATATTTTTAAATTAACAATATCGCCTCATGGCAAAGTGCAGGTAGAGGCGCAGAAGTTCGGCGTGCAAAGCACAAAAAAAAATCTTCGTACTTAGCTTTATTCTACTCGGTACGGGCATACACTTTACGGGCATATAGGTGTTTATTTTATCTGTATAGTCTAAGAACAGGTAACAGAACAAATACTAAGGCCGCACCACTTATTCTTACTCTCCATCTGCTCACCATTCATTAATAGTTATTTCAATCCAAAACGTTTATTTTTTGGCCGGTATTTCCATTTTAAACCCAAAAGGTTATTTTTAGAATATTTTAAAATATTTTTTAAGTGCTTGCAACCATCGTGGCCGGAGGTGGGTCATCTTTGCAAAACGCCATGATTATATAACAGTTATACTTGGGACTTTTTAAAAGTAACGTTACGCCAGAACAGGAAATGGTGCAGGGATGCATAGCCGGGAAAAGGCTTATGCAGAAGAAGCTCTATGACCTATATGCTAAAAAAATGATGGCGATTTGCCTGCGTTATTCCCGTACCAGTTTTGAAGCGGAAGATATAATGCAGGAAGCTTTTATAAAAGTATTTAAACACATTCAAACGTTTAAAGGTGAATGTCCGCTCGAATTCTGGATTCGACGGATAATGATAAACACAGCCCTGAAACATCACCGCAAAATGATGCACGTGAGTTCCGCGGCCGAAAACGAGAAAATAGAAAATGTACCGGAAGAAGAATTTATTTTTTCGGGTTATGCTTACGAAGAGTTATTAGCCATGATCCAGAGCCTGGCACCACGCTACCAACTAATATTTAATTTATATGCCATTGAGGGCTATCCGCACAAAGAAATAGCGGCTATGCTGGATATATCCGAAGGAACTTCCAAATCGCAGTATTCACGTGCCCGGGCAATATTAAAGAATATGTTGGAACGATACGAACAAAAATACAATGAACGAGTTATCAGATAAAAACCGACCCCAAAAACTGGAAGATATATTCCGGAATAAAATGGAAGAGGCCGAAATGGCTCCTTCAGATAATCTATGGCATCGCATAGAGCATGATTTAGATGTTCAGGAGAAGACATACTATAAAAAGCAACTGGTTTGGTTTCAGAGATTGGCAGCCGCCTGCGTGATCTTGCTTTTATTTGTTGGCGGTTATGTGTTTTATGATCATCAGTTGGATCATAAACCTATTGTAGCCACCAACGTATCGGCAAATGAAACTGGCCAAGCGCAAAGTTACCCTAAGCCAGATAATACCCAACAGAACAGTTCCGGGCCGCTTCTTGCACAGGAAAATCAGACGGCAAAAGCCAAAGCGAGCAATCAGAAATTAAAAGCAACACAAAGCCAAAAGAATAAAATTAATCCTGATTACCCGAGCCGGCAAGCCCGAAATAGCAAAAAGCAAAAAGATGGGCAAGCTTTAGAACAGGAACCAACGTTTTTAGCTTTAAACGATACTGCTGCCCGGCATAATGTAGCTCAGGTAAGTACTGCTGCCCAAGGAAGCGGGTTTGAGGTCCAATCTGCTTTTGCTGCCAGCGAAACAGAACAAAATACTACTCTGGATGAAGGAGAAGAAGTTAATGCAATACTGAACAAGGAAATTAGTATGTTGCCCCTGCTGGCTATTACTAATCTGGGAAATATTTCTGCTCCGGATTCTTTAAAAATAATGGCGCCGGTTACAATTGTAGCCAAACCACTTCCGGAAACTTATGCCGCGGCAGCGCCCGAAGCGGAAAAGCAGAAAACGTCCCGTTGGTCTTTTTCGGGTAAATATGCCCCGCATTATTTTAATCAGCACATAACCCTGAGCCAGCATAATACCAGCGTATCTACTCCGGTAGTTAATAATAGTTTAAGTTCTACCGCCAATTCTTCTACTGTAAACCAAGCTTTAGAAGAGTATGACAATAATATTCAGGCGGGATATTCTTTTAATACCGAAGGCGGGGCTGCTTACAAATTAAACCAAAACTGGGCTTTAGAAACAGGCTTAGCTTATACCCAGAATATAGCCACTACTACAAGTTCTTATATATTCAGCAATTCGCAGGTATCAGCCCGTTATGCCCAGGAATCTTTTGCTTTTACTGATCAAGATATAAATAACGCGGCATTGGTGGGGGTACCGGCTACGGCTTTAATAGCAGCTATATCCGGAACCGCCAATACAAATGGTAGCAACGTCATTCAGACCCAACCTTTTACTACACAGTACCGCTACCGGCTAATCGGAATTCCGGTTAAAATAAATTACCAGACTACTATTAAGGGTAAGTCTTTTTACTATGCTTCAATGGGATTTTTAACCAATTTACTGATGCAGGCACATATTCTGTCCGATTCGCCCCGGGTGCCCGATCTTAAATACGCGGCTAATGCCGATTCTCCTTATCGGAACTGGCAAATGGCTGCGGTTGCTTCGGTAGGCAAAGGGTTTACTCTTTCTAAAAACTTTAACCTGAAAGCCGGTTTAGAGGCTTCGCAATACCTGAATACTTTAGCCGATAATCCGCTTTATTTAGCAGGGCGGCACGGAAAGCCTTACACCTTGGGTATAGCGGTAAGTTCTACTTATACAGTTGGTAAATAATACTAGCTCCCGGAATAAATAACACGGTTTATAATCCAAATTAAAAATTTAAATATTTAAAAGTTTACTAAGCTTAAATATTAAAACTAAGCCTGCTTCAAATTGGAGCAGGTTTTTTTATATGTTCAGCCTGTTTTACTGCTTCAATTTAAACCTGTTTTATAAATCTTATCCGTAAATAAAAGGCCTAAACAGCAACTTGCAGCCTTTCTATTTTGTTATTTATTATCTTTACATGATCTATTAATACGGAATGGATTTTCAATTAACATCAGAATTTAAGCCCATGGGCGATCAGCCCAAAGCCATTGCCCAATTAGTAGAAGGGGTTAATAATGGTGAGCCGGCGCAGGTTTTGCTGGGGGCCACGGGTACCGGTAAAACATTTACCGTGGCTAACCTTATTCAGGAAGTAAAAAAGCCTACGCTGGTACTTTGTCATAACAAAACGCTGGCGGCGCAATTATACGGGGAGTTTAAACAGTTTTTTCCGCATAATGCCGTCGAATATTTTATATCGTATTACGATTACTATCAACCCGAAGCTTATATCGCCTCAACCGGCACTTTCATCGAAAAAGATTTAGCTATAAACGAGGAAATAGAAAAGCTGCGGCTGCACTGTACTTCTTCCTTGCTTTCGGGCCGCCGGGATGTAATTGTGGTAGCGTCGGTTTCGTGTATTTACGGTATCGGCAATCCCGAAGAATTCGGTAAAAACATAATTTACCTGCGGCCGGGCCAGAAAGTAAGCCGCAATAACTTGCTGTACCAGTTTGTACAAATATTATACAGCCGTACCGAAGCCGAATTTACCCGCGGTACATTCCGGGTTAAAGGCGATACGGTAGATATTTTCCCGGCCTACGCCGATTATGCTTACCGGATATATTTCTTTGGTGACGAGATAGAAACTATTCAGCGAATTGATCCGGGTACCGGCAAGAAAATAGGCGAGGAAGAGCAAGTCGCATTATACCCGGCCAATTTATTTGTAACCGGGCAAGATGTAATGCAGCAAGCCATTAAAGAAATTCAGTTCGATTTGGTATCGCAGCATAATTATTTTTTGAAAGAATTTCGGGAAGATGAAGCCAAGCGTATAAAAGAAAGAACTGAATTTGACCTGGAAATGATCCGGGAACTGGGTTATTGCTCCGGTATTGAGAACTATTCCCGTTATTTCGACCGCCGTTCACCGGGAGCCCGGCCTTTCTGTTTGCTGGATTATTTTCCGGATGATTTTTTAATGGTAATTGATGAGAGCCACGTTACTACGCCCCAGGTACGCGCCATGTGGGGCGGCGACCGTTCCCGGAAAACCGCTTTAGTGGAGTGGGGCTTCCGTTTACCTTCGGCCATGGATAACCGCCCGCTTACTTTCAATGAGTTTGAGTCGATGATGCACCAAACCATATTTGTAAGTGCTACCCCCGGCGATTATGAATTGCAAAAATCAGGAGGTGTAGTAGTAGAGCAGATCATTCGTCCTACCGGTTTATTAGATCCGGAAATTGAAGTGCGGCCCAGCATTAACCAGGTAGATGATCTGTTGGATGAAATTGACAACCGCATTAAAATGGGGCACCGGGTTTTAGTAACCACTTTAACCAAACGAATGGCTGAGGAATTATCGAAATATATGGACAGGCTGCATATCAAGGTGAAATATATCCACTCCGAGATAAAATCTTTGGATCGGGTGGAAATATTGCGCGAGTTACGTCTGGGGCATATAGATGTATTGATAGGCGTGAACTTGCTGCGGGAAGGTTTGGATTTACCGGAAGTATCGTTAGTAGCTATTCTGGATGCTGATAAAGAAGGTTTCCTCCGGGATCAGCGTTCCCTTATCCAAACTACCGGTCGGGCGGCCCGTAATAGCCAGGGTAAAGTAATTATGTATGCCGACCGCATAACCGGATCTATGCAGCGCACTATCGACGAAACAAACCGGCGCCGGGCGGTACAAATGGCCTATAATGAAGAACACGGCATAACACCTACTACCGTTTACAAAACCAAAGAAGCGATTATGGGGCAAACTTCGGTGGCTGATGCTAAAAAAGAAGTAAAAATGTATGCTGGTCCGGATGAAGAAACTGCCTCTATAGCTGCGGAACCAATTATTCACTACATGAAGCGTGATGAATTGGAAAAAGTAATTAAGAAAACCGAAAAGCAAATGGAGGCCGCCGCTAAAGATTTAGACTTTTTGCAAGCTGCTAAATATAGAGATGAATTAGCTGAATTACGTAAATTATTAAAAAAACAGGCGTGATCAAAAATTGTAAACAAAAAAGGAGCAGATTTATCTGCTCCTTTTTTGTTTGTGGTTGAATGAGTAAAGCTAAGAACTAAACTTAGCTAAGATTCTGAACCTGAAAAATGGCTATTAAAAAGATGGGTATAAAAAGG
>Ga0210040_10002975_pt1 | contig 23346 bp, 16 predicted proteins | sample CryGeyCG12114_NA_FD_185462 | JGI IMG/M metagenome (GOLD analysis project Ga0210040, IMG submission 185462) | Groundwater microbial communities from aquifer - Crystal Geyser CG19_WC_8/21/14_NA (SPAdes) (version 2) | ecosystem: Environmental > Aquatic > Deep subsurface > Groundwater | place: USA...
ACGAATGATGACGATAAACGGAGAAAAGTGGGTCGCCTTTCAGCACAAACAAACAACACGAATCGTGTGTCAACTAACTATTCGTTGTAACCAAAATTATAGTCACAAAAACTACACTACTTTCCCTTCTTCTTCCAGTCAACAACTATAAATTAATTTGGAGACACATATGTATATGTATATAGACCATCCGGAAAAAGGAGGTAAATTTTTCCTGTCCTGTGTGTGATAAATTTGTGTAGTAGGATAGGATAAAATTTACCTTCTTTTTGCGGACAAGGTATACATACCTAACAGACTCATTATGTCGTGGTTCGCCATCGAAATTGTCTGTGTGCGATGAGGTTTGCGCTTCTCCAGAGTTTTCTCCCATTGTGCCTCTCATTTCCAAGGACGTCATGCTTGCTCCAGTGTCTAAAAACAAAGAAATTCACATAAAACACAAGTTCTCCTACTTATGCTTTTATCACTGTTTGTGCCAGCACAAAAAGAAGTGCATAAGCTGAATGGCTTGTTTCAGCAACTTGGGACATTTCAGAATTAATTTTATTTCATATACGACAAGGATAACAATAATAAAAGGTAATATGCTGTCTCGGAGACACATTTTAGTAAATAGCATAGAATGTGTATTGCTAGTATTCAATATTTTGTACAGTACTCGAGGATTTACAAGTAACAAATAATGGAGATCAAATTTTGTACGACGAGTACTTTTCCTTTGTGTCTGACTAACAATGTTACTCAAAGAATGCATAAATTTTATGGACAGTTTCCAGTTACTATAATAGCTGGTATAAGCCCTCGTATGACTCTTTTTACTGTCAAATTTGAGCAAAATCAATTGAGAATTTATTGAATTTAAATTTTGCTAGAACAAAGGGAATCACTCACGTTCGTTTTGTGGCATGTGAGAGACTCTTTGTAAGTGTATTGGAACCACATTCTCAGCACCACGAATCGTTCCCATTGACATAGATTTCTTAGGACCACTAGCCACTTCTGATCCACTTATATTCTGCACAGACACATGGATTTAATGCAAAAACGTGTCATTAGTATTCCACACAGGGGTTTTTGTAGGTTCCCACAGAAAAGCGTAGGAGAAGGATAACACAGATTTGAATATCTAGTATTATACAAAGTTAGGCAACTGAGACACCGGTAATGGAATTTCAAGGTGTTTTTTTAGCAAACGAGAAAATAAATCCACCTCGTTTGCGTGCAATAGTGACAAAGAGAAATTGACAATTGAATTTAACAAGCTAGAGTGAGTTAGCAAGTGTTCTTCATGAGTTTAAACCGTGTGCAAAATGTAGTCGGCTCACATCTGACAGAACACTAATTAAACAGTGTGATCAACAGAAAGCAAACGGAGGAAATTAAATGAATGCAGAGATTCGTAAAGTGAGAAACAAAGTGCGTGCAATTGTGCAAGATTTAAAAGATCAAGACAAAAGCAAGGAAAAAGTTGTAAACTGTGTTGGTAACCATAAAACCATGAGTAAGTTGCGACAGCAAATTTGCATTCAAACGCTGAAAAATATTGCACATACATAGACTAGCATAGGAATTGTGGATATGAAAATGAAAGTGGAAAATACGTTGTCTCTCAGGAACAATATATAGCTAAGCAGGCAACAGAGCGTTTAAAATGGCTGCTTAGAGAGTTGATAAACTGTAGAGAGCCAGTTTTAGTAACTTTTAGTTATTTACTGTATGAAAAAACCACGAATCCCCAAAAATTGAAGAGTAGTTTTGTAACTTACTAATTGCAAACTTGGATCATGCTGTAAGGAACTTAATTGGGTTTCTACCCCACAATCCTCAAATTCTGGTGTAGCCCTGTATTATCAGTAATATTAATTAACTTGTCAATACTTGTGTTCAGCTAAATTATAACTGAAGATAACTATATATTTGAAAAAATATGTTTCAACAAATAGGATTTAAATTACAGTTTGTCTTTGCAATATTTAGGTCCAGTAGTCGTACTTTCTTGTTCGTATTTACAAAGAAATCTACAGTCTCACAAACTAACGAACTTTGAGCTGCATTAAAACTTACATTGAATCCATGAATAACAATTTCCGAATATGCAACTGCTGATCACAGAAATCTTATTTATTCAATCTGTTGTAATCAAACGCATTAATCAATTGAACTGTATTAATCAGACACTTCCTAATTTAAATACTACTGTAATTAGAGGGGCCAAGTGAAACGCTGAAAATGTTTTTAAATCGTAATATCAACGTATCACTTCGATAACTTTTAAATTTTAAAAATCACTTTAAAGTTCTCAACAACTGATTTGACAGGCTATTGTCGCATACCTACTACTTTGTAAACTGGCTCTGTTGATCTACCTTGATCCATACACCTGTGAAGGGGTGTGAAAAAGAAAAACAAAAGTGTATAGCCGGGAGCTAAATCCTGTCAGTGCTGTATACTTGCTGACTAACTACTAAAACTATTTCACTATACTACAGACGCCTGTCCGAAGAGCTAACTAACTAACTAACTGAATAACAATGTGTGCACTACTAGCGTGTACAGGAGAAAGCTATCTTTGACCACTAATGGAGTCTCAAGTCAGTCAAGAGATAAAATTAGTATTCAGTCAAAAAGAAGTTTTGCATGCATTACATGAATGACATTAGTTTGAGTAGATTCCTTCTTTACTTACTACACGAATAGATATATTTGTAATTGTCTTGTTGCATGGGAAAATCCAGAAAGAATACGCACGACCGCACGAGTTCTCACAAATATCACATTTCCTAAAGTGTATGTGTGATTTTGCATTTGTGCTGTATGACTGTAGTTGATCGCATTGCAAGAATTGGGCATGTTTTGCTTGCAAAGTTTTTCTAAAAGTGTAGACAACTATAAACTAAAAGTTATAACGAGGTTTAATGGAAGACATACGGTACAGACGGGTTAAGAATCCAGAGTTGTGTTACCATTTTTCGACCATAATGGCCACTTTTGTCTTGTCTTGTTAATGCATAGTGGGCACGAGTTTAGCTTTCATGAGGTTTGAACTCATTAAATTTCCAGTATCTGATATCTTTTGCATAAACAGTAAGTTATGGCTGTACCCTATCGTTAGGTGGGTACAACAACAGGCTGCACATGATATGGAAAGCACAGTGGGTCTAAATTGTATGTTAGTTGTGGCTTATGGTCATATGTGTATGGTGTTCAGTTTCTATTTTTTCCAGATTCTCGTGCTATCAATTAACCTAGTTTAAACGATATGTTTAGTGTGTTGTTAATTGGATAAATTAGTGCATTTTAGAGGAAAATAGTCTAAAAGTCAGCGAGAAACAAATTTTTATGACGTTTCCCCAAGTGAAGTTAGGAATTTAATACAGACAAAAGTTATGTAGTGAACAAGATTCCTACTTTTTCGTATGCATTTTAAAGTCAAAAATATGTCTTTTTATTTTTCTACATGCTATCAAAAGGGAAATAACCAAAATGGCCCTTTCTTAGGCATAAGAAAGACTGGTATGCTGCTGGTGTCCTAGTCTTATATATCTACCTACAACGCTTTAAAATTAATGAATGCGTAGCAACAGAGTGGATACAACGGATAGAGTTTTTGCATTATAGATGTCAGAATTAATACATACAAATGGCATAGTTAGCGAGTTTCTTGTACTCCATACTACACTTACATTGCAAACCCATAATTTGAAAATGTGCTCTGCTTCTAAATCTTTACATGCTCGAGGATATTGTAAACTCATGCTGCCATAAGTGTAAGAAAGAAAGATGGCTGCAATATATAGTTCTAGATTTCGACAAATAAAACATTCTTGCACACTTACTTTTACTTGTGACCCAAAGGTTTGCCCGGAACGAATTTCATCTGCAGTTGACCGAGTGCACCATCCATTTGTAGTTCTATTCACTAACTCGGGGTACCGTTTCCGACTTGAGACAGGGCGATCAGATGTTTTGACTGGAATGGAAAAAAAGTAAAATAGTTGAAGTGCACTGTACGTACAATTCCAAAGACTGCATAGCTTCAACTTTCTTCCGATAAATTAAGTACCTACTGACTCGTAAGATTAGTCAGTAAGTAATACTAAAAAACGAACAAATGAAACTCATGGGCTCTTGCAAACTCCAAGTGCTAAATTGAATGATTTCGGGTGTAAATCTTTTTAATGCAGTAATGATCATTTTTGGCGAATTTCCAAGTTCCGAGACTGACTGAGAAACTTTGCAGATGTCCGTTCAGCAACAAAAATGCAGGACAGTGAAATGAAAAGGCTTTTACTCGGTTCGTTTGTGCGCTACAACTTACTACGTACATTACATTACATGGACTGTCACTGAAGTGTAGTTGTATATGTCCCAATTTTTACGAATACTTTTTATACACATTGTTTGCTATGCAACTGCATTTCGTTGGAGAACTTTCATAGCCAACACAATGCTTATAGTGTATACATTGGTACACTGCAATAAGTATAGAGACATGTACCCATGGAATTATAACGGGATGCTGGAAATATAAGTTATAATGAAACGAGAAAAGTTTCGAGTCACAAACTTTTACAATATTGAAGTAACTATCTTGCATCCACGAACTATAGTAAATAGGATGATTTTTCCCAATTTTTGGAAACACATGCAGAAACTGCAGAACGGTTTGCTTGTTTGTGTCAGAGTTGAACACATCAAGTTATAAAGCGAAAGTTCCTGAACGTATTTTCTCATGCAATTATATTAATGGCATATGAACATGGCTAATTTTTCAACTTTTCTGTGTTTCTTTCTTGAGCGCTGAATACTTCGGTTTGGGTTTATAGAAGATTTTGTCACTTACTTGATGTCCAAGCTGGAGTCGGTTGTGAATTTTTTAGGCCGATTGGTTGCCGCACAATTGGGAGCTGAGCTGAGCCCTGAGCTGGGTTCGAGGCACCCTGATGCTCACGCCATTGAAAAGTTGTGCGATACTCAGAGTGAAACTAAAAATATGATAATCAATAATTGTGACAGGTTTTATCTCTATTATGATACAACCAAAAATAATAAGGGCGTATCAAGAATTATACCCAATCAAAGCGATAATCCCGTGTAAATTGAATATTATATTAAATGGCCAATATTTATCTAAACAAGAGAATTTCGATCTTACTTTCCCTCTTGAAAAAATTTAACGTCACAAAACTCTTCCTATTGCTTCAAAATGTTAACTAGTTTAACATGTAAAAGAGGAGAAAAAAAATTGCTTTAAATGTCACAAAACTCAGACGAATACTATAAAAGTTGTGCGGTCAAAAGTATTGGCTCACAACACCCAAACTTAAACCTGTCCCCCTATACACAAGACCCGAGTAAAAACAAAAAAGGAAAGCTGCTTTTGCAATCTCGAAAATGTACCCTACTCGCAGTGTATAGTGATCAATGTTAAAATAGGGAAATGACGAACCTTTTCTACAGGCATAGATGGGCAAGCGCGACACAGATTCCAAAAGGAACTAATCATTAGTAGTATAATGATAGTTGTTGTGAAACGTGGTGCTCACGACTTCAGCTGACGTTTCATCAAATTTCTCACCATGCAAACTATCCAAACTCTTATTTTCTTGATTCTGTTGTCACAATCAAAACTTCAACTAACAAACTAACTGACTGATGACACGCAAATATGCTTGCTGACAACAACTCTTGTTGTCTTTTAAAAAACACATACACCTACTCATTCACACCACACACACACAAACTCACTATCATGAAACAATAAGCAGACTTTATATTTTTTTCTTAAAAATATACCCTTCTAAAAATTCTCGGTGTCCATTCTCCGTTAAGAGAGTTTTTGTCTCATTCACTTACCACACCAATGGTTCTGAATAACTGCTCAGTTAGCTTCCAGACGGGCATTTTATCCCTCATTCCATGCATTACTGCTTACTGACATTCCCAGTCTGTATCCAATAGTAAAAGCAAGTTGCAAGCAACGGGCATTCCACACCATAAAACCCTTGTAGCTTGTATCCATGCATAGGACCACTCTCTGTTTGTATCATTAGCTCCCGTCTACTTGTCTCCTATACGCCGACTCAAAAAAAAACTTTCCCTCTTGCCAAAGCCAAGCTGTAGCAATGGCTAACTTACTAAACGAGCCAACTACCTAAGGTCTTTCATCTCATCCTCTGCTTTTCCATCCATTCTTCTCCCACTCATGCATTATAACGTTATACACTCACGGCAGTCAGTACATATGCATGTCTCTATGTAGTTCTTACATTTCCCAACCACCTCACTCAGTCAGCTCATGAGAAAGCTTGACTCGCCATCTGAGATCCCAACACATTTTCCCGTTTTCCCTATGTATGCAGTTTAGTCGGTGGTAGTTCGTACATTGCAGTATCCCTGCTTTCATGTCTTCAACCTCAAAAAATTCCATACAAGGATCAAAAGCAATGCACGCAATTTATACCATAAAAAGTGCATGGGGAAAGCTGGGTGAGTGAATAACGTTAGTTTAGTTAGCACGTCGGCCCAACCTTGCTGCATGTATATTGAATTGTTTGTGGTTTATTTGCCCCCTCTCTTGAGTATCGGAATATGGAAAAGCAAATAAGGGTGCGCTTGCATGTGAGTCATTGTCCTGTTGCAAGAAGTTATAAGTTATTGAATGCATTTTAAGAATGTGATATATAGATTATATGTGCATATATGAGTAGATAGAGAATTAATCTAAAAGGGGAAGACATTTTTACCAGTATAGATTATTGCGTCTGTAGGCAATGCAAGTGGCAGAATGGGAGTTTTATTTAGTTGGTTAGTTATTTAAGGATGCCAAATTGTTTAGATTCTGTGGATTTGTTTTGCTAATAGGATATGGTATGGTGTCATGGTTGGAAATGGATTGTTGCATGCTTGTTTGAGTTTTAAGAGACTTTTTACTACCACTGCGTATAGTGTGGGCAAATTCGGTCGGTCAATGAAAAGGAGGTGAAAACACTGGATGATTGTGTGGGAATTAAAGGGAACTTCAGATGTGCATTGCATGCAGTACCATCAAATCTAGTGAGCATGGATGACTTTAAGCATTGTTCTTATCGAAGGAGATATGGGTTTTAAGTGATGAGATGGGTGACACTCGTTCTGTATATTACAACCGAAATTTTTTCTATCTGTAATACTTATACCTTTTGTCGATAACTTCATAGGTAGAGTTTGTTTTCGCAGGAGACACAATGCATATGGTATGCAGTAAGGACTAAGGACCACACCTCTACAAATGCAGAAAATGTTATACTGGCTCGACTGGCGTTTGCTTTCCCATGGTACCTAGGTGCTTTCACCTGATAAGCTCGAGTGAGTTATGCCAACTGGCTTATCCCTTTATGATAATCATTGAGACCTTAGTGAGACAGTCCTCTCGTAAAACTATATGAGGAGAACGCACGATATAAAAAAGTTATTCCTATTTATAAGCTTTTCGTTTTCATATAGGAAGTGAAAAACTGCTTAGTAATGCGTGTTTCCCCTTTTTGTAGCAAACATTTGAATTTTTAGGTTGGTATAGTTTAAGTTTAATATCTGATAATCATTTTTAGTGCACTTTTAAGTGAATTGACATTTTCATGGAAAATTAGCATGTTCAGCCCAAGAAAATTTCCCAGTTTGAATGAGCGGTTGCTCTCATCATGTTTCACACAGTTGTTTATAATAGCTATGATAGGAAAATTAGCATTGAGCGTTCAAATACATAGACATTTTCCCAGCTTTTGAGGCATATTTAGCGCTATTCCAGTCTCTAAAAAACGCTTCATGAGTTGCATTTATTAAGACCGGCAGGAATGAACCATGTGTATTGCAATATTAGGGATGATGGGTTATCACTAACTACGCATCGCAAGATTGTGGAGTAACCACGATGCAAGAACCGGTAAAGGGGGTGGTATGCTGTTAGAACGAGACACCGTTGGTGTCATAGGTTGCATGTGTCTTCAGTCAAGTCTGTCTATATTACCATGTCCACAAGGTCTTTGATAGAGTTGATTCAACAGCCCGGAATGTTGGCCTGAATCCGGTACCCGGTTCGGGCTTTTTTCTCAAACGGGCGGGGTCAGGTCTACGGTTTTTTTTCGGGGGGGGGGGTGGACTTTTCTCTACTGTGAATTCCGGGTCGGATTTTCAATTTGGCCGGCTTGAAGCATCTCTACTTGATATAAATAACGCGGTAGGGCAAAAGATCAGCTAAATTAATTTTCCCTTTCAAATCTAAATCACTTTTATGTAATAGCAATAATGAGGCTATAAAAATTATCAACCGAACAACAAATGGTTATTTTGAGCAAACAAATTTTATTATGCGAATGTTTTTATCATCTAACTCCAATGAAGATTGAAGATAATTAGACATTGATTAATATTAAGAGTTGTATGCCAAGCTGCTTATGCGATGATTAAAACATGAGGGATGGATTCATATTCTCAATTCAGTTTATTGATTCTGTTAAGTACTTGAATATATCATGAAGAAATTAAAAACGACTAAATTTTAAAATAAAATCATTTTCTACAGCTAACTGATCATCACAGAGATGAGAGACATCAGATATAGCGCATTAGATTAGTACGAGTAAAATAAAGGTTGAGAATGAATGCATGAATTTACTGTTTAACATCAAACCTCTAGAATTGCGCCCATTACAAATTGTTTTATCTTCAGCTAAGTCCTTCCTTTTGGAATATAAGGTTGATAGCTTGCAGCACATTCGGGCTAGTATACGTTGGTTCTCTCAATTTCTCCTCCACAGGAAGGAAATCCCGAGGGCAATGATCCAAGAATGAATGGTCTACTCTATCTTGAGAGTAAACACCAGTCTAAAATAATACACAATACGCACATAACTAAAGTGTTATTGAGCTACTCTTTCAACACAATTAAAATTATATTCATTCAATTTAATTTCAATACTTACTTCCACTAGAATACTAAAACACTGTTCCGCTTCTTGGAAACTCTCACTAGGGTCACCGCCCAATAAATTGGAAATATTTCTCGCTCCCAATGCTACTGATCGCTTTGCCGAAATAGCTTGAGATCGCGACAGGTACTGATTATAAAGATTCGCTCCAAAAATATCTGTGTTTATGTTATCGCTGTAGAAAATAAATGAGACCATGAGACCAGTATTTATATCACGGGGTGTGCTGTTAATAATTTAATTCGTACACTGCAACTGCAATAAACGAGAAAACATACCCAATTGCATACAATCGGCGGATAGGATCCTGAAATCCCAACTGCCTTGCATTGGTAACAACCATTTTTTCTGCATGATAATATGTGATCTCGCTGGGTTTTCCAACTAATGCCGTGTATATAAGTTCATGCCCAGTTATTTTCTTATACAGATTCTCCAAGCATAGAAGGAATGCCCCATGTCCGTATCTAAATGAGAGTGCACATTAAATAAGCATTGCTGTCCATTTCAGAATGAAAGATCAAACTGTAGATCCCAAAATGCTATGGCAACAAAATTCGCATTTTCTACTTTCTAGCTCGTTTTTTAACTATCTATGAAACTACTACAACTTAAGACTTTGTTTGCACCAAACAAATATTGCCATGTGCAATGTAACCTAACAAGAAAAACTACTGCCTTTTTATCGGAAACGGGCTATAATTATAGTGTTTACGTATCCACCATTAATTTAAATTATAATTCCTAAACCTGGGTAGACACGCTTCAGCCATCCACTGTAGATCCATATTACATGCTAGCACCGGAATGTGTGGACACGGATGATCCTTGGGAGCAGCCACGGGATGTCCGTTCGTCATCAAAATGTCCACAAGTAATTGTAAAGATGTTTCCCAGCGTACCGGCTCTCCGAACAGAACCAATCCTTCAATTTTTTTAAATTCTTGCTCAAGCCCAGATGGCTAAGGAAACAATTTATCAACCATAAATGAAGGGCTTAAGGGTTTAAAATAGACTGTGGGCAATAAATAATAAGACCATGAGTATGTTGGAGTGTTGGAAATCTTACAGCTGAAGCACGACGGTGATGATCCACGGCATCCAAAAGCGGAAATGCAGCTCGAAATTCATCAATAGTAGTAACGTCAGTAAACCCACAGTTCTTGGCAATGTCTGCCACCGGCCCTTGGCCTGAGACCAATACATGCTTGTCATGAAATTTTCTAAACAAGCGAAGTGGAGAATGAGCCATCACTACTTGATCTTCGTGAATCTAAGTGTAGAAAAAAACTTGCAAGGTAAATTCGACAATTTTTATCTTCTTTATGATTTTTCTTACACAGAAACATATACTTGCGGGAATTTACCTCGATCCCCAACCATTCGGACAACTGTAAAGCTTTGTTATGACGCAAAGAATTTCCTGCATTTGTTACAAAGACAGTCGGAATTCTAAATTTTCCTTTGTCGTCGACTAGAAGACGAAATGCTTCTGGCGCAAACGGAAGAACTTTTCTTCCACGTACAATCACTCCATCAATGTCAAAAAGCAAACCAAAATTCACACTGGCCTATGTAGACATAGGAATTGAATTGGACATTGGACATTAACGCAAAAATATAATTGAATAATTGAGCATTTATTAGCAGACTTTTTCAAATTATTACCCTTGGTGTAGACGAATGGAAGTTAGATCGAGAACCAGCCAATACTGTCCATAGTCCTTCAAATCTATTTCCATTTATTTTTAAGGGCAACTGGGAGCACCGAAATGCAAACATTTTGCAACACCCTAGAATGGTTTATAAATCCAAAATTGATGCAATTAGACCATAGACATTATACCGGCACATAAATTTATGCATTTTGAGTTTTGACTTCTGAATTACCAAACTTTTAGTAATTTTTAAACATAAAGCACCATCTTGGGAACACCGAAATCCTCACGTTTCTTTATACCCTGCCCCGTATGTTGTACCCTTTAGGAACTTTCCTTGATTTATCAAAAATAAATTAATCATAATTTATACATTGAGTATTCAATATACACACACTCAATAATTGGAATTTACTGTAGTTTAGCGTTTAGCTGTACATCTATTCACAGTGCCAGAGATTTTACGCTCCTCAACTCTTTACAGGTTTCAGTCTTTCCAGAATAAAATAGAATGCGATGAAGTTGGAGGTAACCAGAATAATCTGCTGGAAACTGGCTGGGATCTAATGATCTTTACTTAACTTCACATTCACAAAACTGTACTATATCAAGCAAATTCGAAATTTTTGTAAAACTTCTGCAATTGCATCACACGATCATTAAAAGTATGGTAGGTAGACAGTAGTTCAACCTCAACTCTCTTCTCTACCCCTTCCTATAGCTGCAAAGAACAGACAAGCAGGCATACACGGCTTAGATAATTCCCAACACGGCTGTGCTTTCTGTGGACTGTATAAACGAATCAGTTTATGCTCATGATGTGAGTTTTGCCCTTTGAGAGTCAGCTGATCAAGTGCACGCAGTGGCACTACTATGCATCAGACCTACGATTCAGACAAATCAGCATTGAAAAATACGTTAGGATTAAAAATCTGAAGAAAAGGATCCTTTTAAACATAAAATTTATAGAATTTTAACGTTGAAGGCTTCAATAATCCGAAAACAAAATTCCTACTTCGAAGCTTTTACTGTACCCCAGATGAAGACGTGTCTGAAGAAATGATGTCAGGAGTCGAATTGCACATAAGCGCATCAAATAATTTACCCGGGCGAACGAAAAAGTGACGTCTTCCCTTAACTGAATGTTGATTGGTGTATAGAAGGTTGTAAGGCGAGTCGAGCAGTCGAGCTCGATCGAGCTTGAGTATTTTGTGATTATTTTTGGGGGAACAAAGTTATAGCGGCATAACGCCAATTTCGACAAAAGATATATCCAATGAAAGGGCTTGATATTGACTAGTTATAAGCAAGCCGCAACCGCAACTACGAAACGAACTGCGTTCATAGTTGATACTACAGCTATTCCAGCATTGAGTGGAAAGTGGAATAGAAGGTCGGCAGGTCGGCTTGCCTGAACTAGGCAACTAGGCTTGACGAGCTGATTCCGAGTTTATTTCTTTAGTTGGGTGCTCACGCATACTAGCAATTAAGACTAAAATTAAAATTTAACAGTGAAATACAGTGATAAGGGATAATGATTGTAAATATTGGTTGCTTTAGCTCTGGTGAGACACATGTCTTATCCTCGTCCCCCACAACGTATTCTATAGGGGACAATACTTGACGGAGTCAGTAAATCTATGGGGACGCTGAAGGAAGAGACTTTTGTTTCGCCCAACTTCTCGTTTGAAGGAACCTGTCCCCGTCCCGTCCTGTGCCCATCGGTGATTTCCGAACACAAGGCCTTCCCAGGTCCCTTCTGCACTCAAGAGCTTCCCCCAATCCCCCCGAAATAAACCAGAACGGAAATGAAGGAATAAATGTATACAAGAAACACCTGGCGCCAAAAAGTATGCCGTGAAAAATTGAATACAATAAAAGTTTATTGTATACAAGTCAATTTGAGCAATCCCAGCTTAAAAATTTGAGTATTCAATACAAATTTTTGTCAACGTGATTGCGAAAATAATGGAATTCGAAAAGGATTGTCTTCTAAGAAGTTACCAGCGTAAGTTGAATTTGCATGCGTCTTGTATACTAATTATGGAGGGATTGCACTATTTAGGCTTGAGGAAATGTTCAAAATGCCACCACCAACCCCTCAAAACCGTAAAAAAATTCTAAGAAATTCTATCCACAAAACAGTAGCATGTAAGACCTGTGATTTCAGTTCAAGGCTCCGCCCGATAAATAGAAGATCCGCCCGACTGGAGGATAATATCTAAACTGGGCGTGGGGGTGTGGAAGGAGTGAAGGCTCTGGCTGGCCTTTCCAGGTTTTGAACATCTCCTCAAATACTGCAATCTGTCCCTAATTGAGGGAGTGCAGATTTTAAAATTAACTCCTTTCCGCCAAAATCCCCGTAAGGATTTGCTGTGCCCAGTTTAAAAAAAATTCTTACGGCCGCAAGCGCTAATTTTTTGTTCTTTTAGAATCTTACACAGCTCATAAAGTTCTGAATTTTTCTCTTACCTTGTCTTAGTCAATTGTTGCAGTAGTTTGTGAGTACTAAGAGTTTTAAAAAAAGTTGAAAAAAGTGCCAGAGGTCAGCAAACCCCCTAAATCATGGTAAAATATTTTCTGCCCAATCCTTATGAAAATTTGTAGAAATATATATTTCTTTATCCTCATTATAAAAGTGGATACAGTTACTCCAGTTTTTTCAAGCACTGAGCAAGGTCAAAAATGGTGAAAAAAAAATGTTTAAAAAAAACGGCAAACAGGTTTTCAATTTAGACCGAAAAGTTAGCGCTTGCGGCCGTAAGAATTTTTTGAAAACTGGGTACAGCAAATCCTTACGGGGAGTTTGGCGGGAGAGAGCTAATTTTAGGACCTGCACTCGTCCAATTTGAAAAAAAATAAAACTATAAAAAAAATATCCTATATCATAGTATCATTTATGCATGGCACCTTGTGGTAATCGCAATGTGTAAGATTGTAAAAATGTATTTTTTTAAAGGGCTCATTTCTCAGTGGACAGAAAAATTTGACCAGTTTTGTAATGATATCATTTCCCGATTGAGATTTTTGGGCCGTTCCAACGCTGTTCTTGTGGTATTTTAACCCTAACTAAATAAAGTTGATCACATTTGTCGGAAAGGTCAACTTTTGTCAATGAATTGCTCTTCTCGTACTTGTAGGAAGCAGCATCAATAGATGTTCAGATAATTTTCTTTATCCATCGCCATAATGAAGTAACCACATCTCTCGACCCCCGGATTGCTTGCAATAATCTGCGGTTTTTGCCTCCATACATAAAGTGCATGGATAGGCATAACAAAATAATGACTGGCCCACCTTTGGAAGAAATAAAAGCAGTAATACGTGACGGAAGAACGCTATTTTTGCCGCACAAAATTTCAGTTAGGAAAGCTTGTAAGTCTATAATAACTTCCTATCCGATGCATCATGCTAGTAATCAATATGAGATATTTAACTTTATTTTTAATGTATTTATTTTTTTTGCAGTCACGCAACACGAGCTTCGTCTTTTAATATTAATGATTAAAAAAGTACTGATTAGCCAAGTAATGTTTAATATTAACAGCGTATTCGAAAACAGTTTGCTTGACTGTGGTTTAAGTCTCAACGATATTCAAGACTATTACAAATTAGTTAAAAATTCAAGTTTGAGTGAAATAGAAGTATTCAGTACTTTCATTTCATACGGAAAGTTTTCGGTTCAGTCAAAATTACCGGGTGACGTAACGATAGAAAAGCCCAGTGATCAACTTGTAGGGATAGTTGTTGCCAGGAGTAACGATAAGAATATAACTGCGCGGAGACTTATGAGCCTTGTGGAAATTTGCCAATGGAAAATTGAAAACGAGAACAAGGTTAAGCATATGAGTTTTTCATGTCTTGAGAAACAGTTCGGAGATTATATAGATTGGCTTGCCGTTTCTAAAAATATGGTGAACACAAAATTGAACCAAAGAGCTGTAAGAAAACAAATTATATCGTGATGTTTCTAGTAAAAAATGTGATTAATGTTTAGGGTTTTAGAAGAAAGCGTGAAATATCCCCTGTGGACTGTGAATTTGCATACACCCACTTTTTAAAATCGGATGGCAACTTTTCAATTTGGAAAATGGGCGAGTTGAAAAAACTACGGGTACGCATTTAAGGATATAAAGAATTATTAATAGGTTATAAAAATCCAGTGTATACTCGGTAATTGCAACTAACTAGTGTGATTTAGTCCGCTGTGTTGGTCATATTTATTAGCTTGTGTATGTGTTTTTTTCAAATGTTTGCTCTACATTTTATAGAAAATCATTGCGGAATGGCCTATAGGGGAAGTATACGACTGGAAACAAGTAGCTAAGATGGTTGGGAACCAACGCTCTCCATTTAATTGCTTTTATCAGTATGTCAAATATACGAGACCAAAAAACAAGGTGCTGTTATCTTCCAACCCGATTTTACGAGCCGAAGCATATTTCTATAATTTGATGTTTGGTAGCAACACGACCAAAATAGAGGCAATCCTGTATCCTAAATATGGCAGTTTGAGTTTATTAGATATTCGTAGTTTAAATAATAGAGTGCTGGGTTTCAAGAAAGGGCCTTTCAGTTTTTTGGAGGATGTTGCCATGGTGGTTGAAGTGCTAAGTCGATGTGCCAATCCCAAAGAGGATTTTGCGTTTATTTTCACGAACAAAGTTCTTCCTTGGAGATACTGCACTACTTGGAAAAATCATTTCATGAAATTGTTCATGACCTTCAAAGTGGCGTGGTGTTTGTAAGTAGGAAACTATCAAAACCAAATCTTTATTTCTCTACTAAATTATCTCATGTTTTTTGGTTGAATTATAATATATTTGTGGACATTGATTTTTGTGATGCAAACAGGAAAGATGATAAATTGCTGTTAGAACTAGTAAAAAAACATGGAACCCTATGGGTCAACGTTGCGAAACAGTTCAACACCTTCAAGACCGCTAAGGATTGTCAAACACGACATGCTACACTGACTAGCAAATTGCGCCGATTTAGTTTGGAAGAGGTACGTTGTCTACCATAAAGCATGATTGATCCAATGTGGCAGAAAGAGGAGTCTCTGACAGTAAATTTTTTTATTCAACAGATTCACATGCTGGCCCCGCGGAAACATAATGTAGCCTTCAGTGTTGGTTACTTACGAAAGATTTTACTTTTTTTAAGGGGTGTGCACATGAAGATTCCAAGGAAAAAACCACAAGTAGATCCTGAAGATGAATACTCTAATATTGAGCTACAGATTTGGGACCAGTTGAATTCTTGGGACGAAAATACTCTTATGGATGTTATAACTAAACTTGAGTATAAAATTAGTATCAGAGAGCAGTTAATTAAGAAACTGCTTCATCTTGAAAATTATCATGCTCATGGCCAATGCGTGCACGACAGAACAAATCAAGAAAACAAAGTTCTAGTCACAGTATCAGAAACTAAGATCCCCAACCCAAATGCAGCTCAAATGTCATTGTCTTCTGACAGCATCAATATGAATAACACAAAATCTACAGAGAACTGTCCTATATCCAGTGTGAGGTGTAAGGAGGAAATAAGAAAACGTTGGATGGCTTCTTACTGTCGCCGTAAGTAAAGATAACGTGATTTTCTGTACCTCTGTCAGTTATTTGTGTGGGTCAATTTATTTTATATAGTACATACATTTTATTTGTCCCAGGAAAATTTGATGAGAAAAATCCTATCAGTGTGGCATCAACTCTTAATTTAAGAGGAATTGAGCTTCGCCCAGCGAGTGAAGTCAGTTTGAAAACGGAATTTGAGAAAACACTGTATCGACATTACAATCGATTCAATCGAAGAGAGGCAAAAAAGACGGTTCTTCGACCTCACCTTCCTACTGCCGACGTGCTAAGAAACTTACCTAAAATTCAACAGTTTATCAAACCGCTTTCAAATGTAGTACCAGTCACAATTTCTAAGCCACCTAAGCCGAAAAAAAGTAAAGTTGAAAAGCCAGTTGATTCTGTGAAAGAAATTATTGATTTTGTTGCGAGGAATTTCGTCAATGCTGACCAGCAAACTTTTCATGCAATCGACCAACCCTGTGCAGTCAAGGACTCAAACGATAGGATAGTCAATAGTGAGATTTTGCACGCCGAAGAAGTCCTGATTCAAGATACGGAGGTTTCTATCATACATGAAACGTAAGTTTATATTGTTTATTTGTAGTAATAATGATTTGGATGGAGAAAGACCCTCCAATTCCTAGTCGAAGTGGAACAACAATAAACTATTGTTGATTATTGTTCGCAAATATTTTTTTTTCTCACAGCCCTGTTGAAACCATTCCTCGTCGTTCTAGACGGGTTCTGACACCTTTAGAAAAATTTGAGAGGCAAAAGCTAGGGCCAGTTAAGCAGGCTGTAATAGAGCAACAAGTAGGGAAGAAAATTAAGAGCAAGACTTTAGTCAAGCAAATGAGACGAGAAGCTGTATTGCGTCGATGGAATAAGAAGAAGGATCAAGTTTCTGCTAAAACTGAAGAAAATTGACTTTTGCTAATAACGCTAGCTCTCACTTCTGGTACATAAAGACAGGAAGGAGAGAGAGAGACTAAGACTTATGACTCGTGTTCGCTGTTCTATATAACTTGAGAATTATGCAAAAGCTATATTATTAGTTGGGATGGAAAAAGAAAAAGTATGAAGATTCTGCCCAAATTGAAAAAAAATTGACCTTTGTTTATAACGCTAGCTTTCACTTCTTGTTCGAAGATAGGATAGAGAATGTGACTGTAAAAAATATGGAGTGTGTTGAGAGAAAGGTTCAAGTTCAGTATGTGAGGCAAAAAAAATTTTTTAAGTTCACCACAGAGTGTAAATGCTACGCTCGTGGCTGGACAACCTACCTAACTGGAAATGAAGTTCCGCGCACCTTTTTTGCCCCACATACTGAACGCGGACGTAAAATAACTTACAACTTATAAAATAAAATATATTATTAGTTGAGGAAATTTCAAAATACCCGATACCGACAATGAAAGCAGGCACCGACAGCGAAACCTGTCGACACCGGCCGCGAAAACTGTTGACACCGGCAGCGAATAAAAAAAGCCTTAACATGACTTGATGAAATGTATATGAATACGTAAGAAGATTAGTGCTTATGGGCTTGTATTATTGCTCATTCAGACAGTTGTATTAGTGTGCATATAAACAATATTTACGATCAAAAACTTTGTTGCACACAGTACAACTAAATTTTGTTTTCTTACTGTAAGTATTTATATAAGTCTCTAAATTTTGTTCGCAAAGAAAAACCCCGAAAAGAATCCTTTTTTCGATTTTGTAGTTTTCCGACTCAAAAATGTCCTTTTTTCAAGTATTCAGATAAATTAAAAATCAAAACATCATTACAATTTTTTGTGAAACATTTGGTAACTATAGCTTAATATTCTAAATCATCGGCATTGGCATCATACATAGCCAAACAGCCACACTTTCCCAAGGGTAAAAATTTGACTAGGGTCAAAGAGAGAAGACCGAACTCAAGGAAGGGGGGCGACAGGTTCGCCCGTTAGGACGAAAACAAAGGTTTAATGGCAAGCTTCAACCAATTTTTGAAATCATCGCAATGCAAAAAAAACGGTGAAAAAATTTTGCAAAATTCTAGAAAAAATGATAGCAACCCTGAATATACTGCTCACATGCTTTGTTTTATTACTTAGATACATATTACATTTGAAACAGGTCTGATTTTCTAGTTGTATAGTTCAGGAGAGTGCTCGAAATATAACAAAGAAGAGGACCAGTTTTAATATTAATAGCTAACTGCTAAAAGTTTATTACGACTTTGAGTACCAGTCAGAGACTGGTGTTACAATGTTAACTGGCCCCCTTATATAAGGGAAACCAGAACCCGCTCTGCCATTGCCTGCCCGCTAACTCCGTGCATCTTCTATGCGCCTTAGGTGACGCCCATGCTGTACGGTCGTGCCCATATATGATGGGGAGAGACTGTCAGCAATGGGACACACTATTCACTAATGGTCATGCCATTTACTTGTAGCATGGCCCCAAAGCTAATGGGGTGCCATAAGCGAGCGTTGCACTGCCCCCGAAAAAAAAGGCTTGGCCTGGGAAGAGAATTGGCCTGGGAAGAGAATGGAAGCTCGCCACTGCTGGTTGCAGTGACATGAGAAAGTCCATGTCCAGGGCATCCGCTCCGGAGCACAGGTCGGCCTCCATGCCTGAGAAAAAAATCAACATTGTTACCAATTAACCATTGTTACAAATGATATTTGTAATGAAGAGAGAGAGCATTGAGTTGTAGGGTTGAAACACAACTGTCTTTATTTTACTAACTACATGAACATATAAAGTAGATAAATGACCTACTTAATTAGTATTGAATAGTCAGCACTACATGTTCATCATAAGCAATAGCAATCAATATAGTGATATATAACACTCCTATCTCTTAAAAATAATGCCTCCTGGCATTTGAAACCGAATCAAGAAGTCACAAAAATTTCAAATAAAGAAATAATCACAAAGTAATCTATCCCTAGACAATTAAAGCCTAACCGATGACTGGACAAAAGTAAGAGTCCAATAAGTAAAAGCACATACTGTCATCTCTAATAATATGTAAAAAGAAGTAAAATTTCATGTTAATAAAACTCGACACATCACAATAGAAGAAGTGTAAAATGTAATGATGAAATATAAACATATATGTTCACCATCCCTCCGGAAAAACGGAGATGGCTCCCGACATCTGGAAGAAGGAAGGGAAGAATGTAGGCAAGTAGCTGAGTTGAGCGGCAGCATGATGACAAAACGATGAAGATGAAAAATGAAAAAGTTGCTAGTGGAGAAATCTGTTGATAGAAGAAAATCCCCAGGTCAAAAACTGAAGGGAGTACACTGGGATTTGCAGACGCCACAGCATACAGCAGTTCAGTTACTTGCTCTGTACCTCTCTGTACCGTCTTCATCGATGAACGTGAAAAGTTCCGCGGGGCGAGGCCGAATTCAAGGCAACGGACGAATGTTTAAACCAAAAAAAACTTTTGCAGCACAATCACTATGTCCCAAGAAACACAAAGGAAAATAGTATTGCTCATTAGATAACCAAGACAATACCGTTAGTAAAAGTCAGGCAATAAGAAAAGATGCAGTAACGGAGCACTGATTTAATCCATTTGATAAGGTTTAATGGCCAGCTTCAACCAATTTTGAAATCATAGCAATGCAAAAAAACAGTAAAAAAATGTTGTAAAATTCTATAATAAATGATAACAACCCTGAATATACTGCTCACATGCTTCGTTTTCTTACCTAGATAAATATTTACTTAGAAATTCTGCATTTTAACATCAAATACGTTATTTACATTTGTTAACAATACATCATCAATGCCAAAACACTGGCTATTAAACGAATTCCCATTAAGATCCTATTATTCCCATTATTAAGACTATTTCTACTACTGACTGAGTAGAAAAATTTGAGAATCTTTTCATTTTATTGCGCACACTATTTTCTCTTTTTCCTAGTACTTGTATCCACTCAGGCGTTCTCCAGTGTTACTATTTAAGATTTTTTGAACACTGATCTAAGGAAACCCTTCAATTGTATATCTGACATTCCACATTTAGATTTAAGTTTGCGAGTAGGAGTTTGCAGTGCTGAATTAGGGGTTTCAGTTATGTTTTTTAATTGGGTTTCCAAGGAATCAACCTTGGATCGGAGGACGGTAATTGCGCCTTCCGCATCCTTTAATTGTCTCTGTAGTCCACTATATGCATTTTTGAAGGCGTTAAGCCTATGTTCACAAGAACGAATTCTTCTATTTGTGGATCCATATAACTCATATTGCGTAAAAAGATTATTCTCGTACGCCGATCAAGTTTCATTCTCCCATGGGAGCTCACTTGGGTTACGACGAAATGTAATGTCCTTAGATTTGGGAATCTGGGCAGACATTCTGGAAACTTGGAGAGTTCTGGAATTATTCCCAGCTGTGATGAATAGTCGTTGTCTTGGAGGGTTGTTCTGTCTCTTAATTGGCAAGATACGCCCGTCTAGTGTCGGGTTTGTAGGCGCATTGATTGGATTTCGCTTAGATTGAATTTTTACATACTTGATATCCTTTCTGTTCAGAGTAAAGAGGAAAGAGCGCCTGATCGTGATAAGTATTAGCACCAGTAAAAACTGTAAAATGTAATAGGCTGGAAAATGGTTATCACAACCATCCACATAGATGTGATAAATGACATATGAGCCCCGTATTGGATAATTAACCGTGATTCCTATAATTGTTAGAGGAACGAGAGCAAACCCAAAGTCAATTATAGGTTTATTACCTATATCTTTAAGACTAACAATGCGATTTCCCAGTTAACTAGTGGAAAATTAAAACGAGATGAGTACCATTAGAAAGAGCGTATTTTCTAACATGGAAAAACATATTTTTCCCGTCCCCATACGTCCATTAACGCGCGTAAAATCGAAAAAAAAATTACAGCAGAAAACCAGTTGTTATAAGTAAGGAATACTAACGCACTTTACTGCAGTGAAGTAGGTTGGTCTAGCGGTTAGGGTAGAGGAGCGGCAGGTGTAAAGTAAAAAAAAGCGGAGGAGCCTTTGGCGTGTCTCGGTTATAGGCTCTGTGTACCGAAACACTGTTTTCAACTTACAAAATCTACTATATTGAGGCTAGTCGATGTAAATACTCTAAATCCTACTTCACCTCAATGTCGTAGTTCTTATTTTTCCAGAATCTTGAATCCCTGTGATATGTGCTGAAATTACTCTAAGTCCAACTTTGACTTAAGCAAAAAACTCTAACACCCTGATGGGGTAATCTAAGATAATTTTGAGTTGGGGAAACTTGAGACTTTTATAAACTTATTACTTTATGCCTATTTTCCCTATTTCCCTACGTGAAGGGGAGCAGCTCCGATCCACGGTATTCAAGCCGGAAGAGCTAGTTCAACCCATGCTAATCTAACACTAATGCCCTTGCTATAAAAAAACTTCTAAGTCCAAAATGGACATAGAAAATATTTTTTACCTAACAGGGCCATATGAGAATTTCTCTAAATTTTCCTAATTTGCAAAGATAGCACACACAAAATCCAATTTAATGCCAAAATATGGTGAAATGTTTCCAAACTCAAAAACTGCGATGGAAAACTAACACAATTTCCATCGGAAATGAAAATAACACAAAACACAAAATTTCCTCCCCGAAATATCAAAATTGTCCATAATTGGCAACAATTTATTATTGTTCCAAAACTCCAACAAAACAAACTCAAAAATGACACAAAAATTCATTTCCAATAATTCACACAATAGTTCAAAATCACAAAACGTCCATTCCACATAATCCATCCAATATTCACTAAATGTCCATTTCACACATAATCCAAAATGTCACAATCACAAACACAATTTATCCGAAACATTATTACAATACAAGAGCCAATTCCAACTCACAATACAAAAATTCCAAACTCAAAACATGATTACTAAATCAAAGCCAGATCCCAACTGTCACTAAAATTCTAAGTCCTGGCCGCATAGTTCTTTCCGCTCCACTACCCACGCTATCTGGAGCATGGTGACTCCTAATTAGTCACTGTTGGTCACTCCTCCATCTACAGCAACAAGTTGTCAACCTTGGCCGCTATCCCAGCTATGCATTTCGTAGAAGTAGCAGTAGTAGTAGTATGCATGCTTTGTAGTAGTTAGTAGTAGTATCTAGGTACTCTTGTCGCAGCACTCAATTAGTTATCGGTCAATGCATTGACACATTGACCACTACCTATTACTAGGTAGTAAATAACATAGGTTAGGTAGGCTAGGCTAGGTAAGTAAATTATGTTTAGGTAGGAAGGGAAGAATTATGCTAGCCAGGTAAACTTATCCTAAGAAAAATGACCCCTATATAGAAATGACAAAATGAAGCTATATTGAAAAATCAACTGACAAAATTATTCTTCACACAGGGCAAATACTGGGGCTCTAATCCCAGTTGTTACGATATGTTTTAGCTTTGTTTTTTTTTGCTGACAATCATTTGATCGTTGTTGAGTTGGATGAAAATATCTGGGTCGGCCTCTGCTAATTCCTCTTCCACCTTTATTAAAACCATACCCAGATTACTGAGTCTGCATTGTTGCCTTTTTTGCTCTACATTCTCTAGCCATATGACCCGGTTTAGAGCAGAAATAACAAATCACGGTATTCCCTGTTTGCCTTCTTCGCGAAGCATTTCCTCTGACCTGATTATTGCTGTGTACATTGATGTTTTATATCCGCGCACTCATCTTATTAATTTTTTCGAGTAGCAAAAATCCCAAATTTGATGGTCCAGCAATGAGCTGGTTAACTGACGTCTGCTCCTTTTTAATTTGCGCAATCTCTAGTTCAGGTGAAAATTCCGTACTTTCGTACTCCCTGATGAGTTTTTCGTAGGTAGTAGGCCATCCCCTGCATTGTATGTATTGCCTTATTGGTGTGATCAATAATTTTGTGAGTCCGCTGACTATTTCTGCTTCCGGAAATCTATTAAAATTATCCCCAAGTTTGTATCTCAAATTTTGTACAAAAATTGATGCCTTCTTTGTGTCTTTTTGGCGTGTGCTAAAAATGTTAAACATGTCTGTGGAAGTTTGACTTCCTTCCACTGGGCATTCACTAAGAATCAGATCCTTGAATGAATGAATCCTTGAAAATTGATATTCCGAT